>Ga0102589_1000639_pt1 | contig 63317 bp, 49 predicted proteins | sample AraplaMF_Col_mLB_FD_76858 | JGI IMG/M metagenome (GOLD analysis project Ga0102589, IMG submission 76858) | Arabidopsis root microbial communities from the University of North Carolina, USA - plate scrape MF_Col_mLB | ecosystem: Host-associated > Plants > Roots > Endosphere | place: USA...
AGTAAAATACTACATAAGATCACAGGGAGGAACACTAGAATGGCATTTAACAAAAACAAAAAAATCGTTACTACAGCTTTAACAGCTGCAATGGTAGCATCTGCTGTAGCTCCTGTAGCTGCTGCAACAAAAACAGTAACACCAGTTCAAGCTGCAACGAAAGCAGTTGACAATTATTACAAATTATCAGTAAAAACAAGAGCGGACGTTTCAAACTCTGCTAAAGTTAAAGTTGTAGCGCAAAAAGCTATTGCTAAATTAACAAGCAAAAAAGACGCTAAAGTAAAAGCTTCTTTAACTGCTAAAGTAGCTAAGAAATCTGCTGCTATTAACAAATACTACAAAACAGTAATCGTACCAGCTGAATTAGAAGCTAAGAACATTGCTACTGCAAAAGCTGCATTAGCTGCTGCAAAAGCATTTGTTCCAACTGCTGAAACTAAAGTTGAAGACGTAGAAAAAATGTTCGTTGATGGAATGGCTTTAATTAACAAAATTAAAACTGCTTCTGTAAAAGCTGACTTAACAAAACAAGCTGAAGAATTAAAAGCGGCTGTTTTAAAGAAAATTGAAGAATTAAAAGTTGCTAAAATTGACTCAGTAAAAGCAATTGGCGCTAAAAAATTAGAAGTTAAATTTGCCTCTGCTGTTGATACTGCAAAAGCTGTAGTTTCAGTAAAAAAAGGTACTTCTGTAGTGTCTACAAAAACTGTAACTTTCTCTGCGGATAAAAAATCAGCTGTATTAGAGTTAAACAACAAATTAACTGCTGGTACTTACACAGTGTCTGTATCTGGTTTAACTGAAACTGCATTAACTAAAGATGTTGTTGCAACTGATGAAGTAGTAGGAGAAATCAAATTCTTATCTGATAAAGCTATTGAGGTAGCTGGAGGAACAAAAGCTCAAGTTGGTTATCAAGTTCTTAACCAATATGGTGAAGATGTAACTTCAACATCATTAGCTAATATTCAAGCAGTTGTTGCTGGTGTAGCTAATGCAAATGTATCTGTTTCAGCTGGTTCAATTACAATTGACAATAACTATGCAGTAGACAATAAAGTTTCTGTTACTTTAATTGATACTGTAACAGGTAAAACTATTAACCAAACATTTACAGTTATTGCTGAAGCAAAAGCTTCTGACATTACTGTTAACAGCTTATATAGTGTAAATAATAAAGTATTGGATGCTGATACAGCTACAAACGGCGAATTTTTCTTAACTGTAGATGTAAAAGACCAATATGGTAACAAAATTACTGATCTTGCAACTTTAAATACAGCTGGAACATTTACAATTATTCCTTCTAATGCTGCAGTATCAGTTGGTGCATTTACAACTAAAAAGATTAACAATGTAGATACTTTAGTATTACCAGTAACATTTACAGGTACAGTAGCTAAGGGTGATTATGCTGTTACATTCGTAGCGAATGCTTCAGGTAAAGCAGTTCAACATAAATTAACTGTTGCTGAAGGAACATTCATTAATTCAGTAAGTGTAACTACTCCTGATGGAATTTTAGCTGGAAATGAAACTGCTAAATTCGGTTTAGAAGTTAAAGATAATAAAGGAAATTTAGTGACTGACGTTACAAAAATCAATGCTGCAATAACAAAACCTGCAGGTACAACTGTAGTTGTTGAAGATGGTAAAACTTACCTATCTGTTACGTTAGCAGATAATGCTACTAATCTAGAACAAACTCAAGTTGTAACAGTGTCAGTAACTGGTACTGGAAGCACGGATACAAAAGTTGTTAAAGTTAAGCCAAATGCTGTACCAACTGCAATTATCGGAGTAAAATCTGACGTATTATCTACTGTATTTAAAGGTGAAACTTTAACTTACGATTGGGCAAATTTATTAATTAATGACCAATATGGTCGTGAATATAAAGGAGCTGAAAGTGCTGCATATAAAGTAGTAGCTACTGATGCAACTCCAACTGATGGACCTGTAACATTAACAACTGCAGATACTTCTGTTGCTGGAGCAGTTGCAATTAAAGGTGCTGCTAAAGGTTCAGAATCAATTACGCTAAAACTTCAAAAACAAAACGGTGCTGTTTATAATGATGTAACTGGTAGTGCAACAGATATCTCATTAAGAACTGTTGAATTATCAGAGTTTGTTTCTTATGGTGCAGAAGATTTAGGTAAATTATATGCAAATGGTACTGCGTTCGATCATACAACTGCAGATAAATACAATAAAGAACTTAAAGTATTCGGTACAACTGCAGATGGTAAAAAAGTTTACCTACCAAAAACTGCTTACACGGTAAATACTACTGCTACGGATATCGCTTATAATGATATTACGAACACTGTAGATGCTAAAGGTGATAACAAAGCAGATACTACGTTAGAAAAATCATTAAATATTGGTATTACAATTAATGATAATGGATTTGAGTTCACTAAAGCAGTTGCAATTTCAGAAGTTGCTCCTGTTGTTGATAAAGTAGAAGTTATTGTTGCTACTAAAGCAGTAACTGCATTAGATTACACTGTAGATGCTGAATTTGATTCTGCTGACATTGCAGGGTTAACTGTAACTGATAGCTACGGTGTTGAAAATGCTGCTTTAGCTACAATTGATCGTATTACATTCTCTAACTTAAAAGAGAAAAATACAGCAACAAGCCCACTTGTAGTAACAGGTAATGGTACTGCTACTGCAAAGGTAACTGGTGCTGAAGCTGGTGATACTTTCGACGCGACAATTTATGTTGGTGGAAAAGCACTTAAACTTGCTATTACTGCTAAATAATTTTTTTGAAAAGCCTACTAAATTTTAGTAGGCTTTTTTGTTTTTAAAGAATATGAAAAATTATCAATGCTTTTTTTATATATTGAGTTATACGATGCGTTAAAAAAGTAGTGAGTCATTACAAAATTCGATGTTGTTGTTGTAACTAATCACGATGTTATTTTGATGTATTAAAAATAGCCTGCTCCTAAAAACTTGAACAGGCTATTTTATTTTTGGTTGTTTGTTTTAGTATAATCAAATTTTAATTGTTTACTAAGCTATATTAGGAATATGGAACCAAAATTATTTTTAAAATTACCATTAAAGGCTTTTCGCACGAGTACTGTACAAATAAAAATTAATGAAAATATTAGGTATAATTTAATCTATTAAAATATCTTAATTTACCTTAAAATAAAACGGAAAGAAAAATTTCAGCATAACAACAAAGGGAGAGTACAACGTGAAGAAATTATTATCTTATATAACTGCTTTTGCACTTGCTTTGTCTGCTTTTGGTGGGTTTGCTACAGTTGGATCTGCTGAAACAACAGAAGTAGAACAAAATGGTACAAAGGAAACTGCTACAAATATTGGCTTTACATCAACTGGGGATGTTGAATTACCGTATGAGGCATATGGTAATGGAACATTTGAAACAGCTGAAGATGTTGATTTTTACAAATTTACATTAAATGAAGATGGAGGAATAAAAGTTCAAACTTCATTATTAAGAACTGCCGTTACTTCTATCGAACTTTTCAATGAAAATGATGAAATGCTGCAAAGTTGGTCTTTACCAGAAGGCGAAGAATCGATTGATGCATTTTATGAAGGATTAGCTAAGGGGACATACTATATTAAATTGTATGTTGAGAGTGGAACTGTCGATAATAATTCAAATATGTATAGTATGCGAGTTCTATACTGGGTTGATAACTACTTAGAAAAAGAGCTTAATGATGACCCAGAAACTGCAACACCAATGGTGCTTAATAAATATTACGGTGGATTTACTGATTTTGAAGCAGATGATGTTTTTAAAATTAAAACTCCATCTACTGGTAAATTAACAATTCGTGGTAGCTATTCTCAATATGTTGCTTTAAATTATTTATTAGTTAATTCTAAGTTTGAAGTTGTTGAAGATTGGACAATTGACCCGGACGATACAGACGAAGTTGAAGATATTTTTACTGTAGGTGTAGCTGCAGGAACATACTATTTAGTTGTTACACACGATGTTGAAGATGTGGACGTAAACGAGTATTACATGACACAAGCGAAATTCGTTGCTGATAACTATACTGAAAAAGAGAATAATGAAACAACAACTACTGCAACACCTGTCGCATTAAAGCGTGCTTATAATGGTATTTTAACTTGGAAAACGGATATTGATACGTACAAGTTAACTATGCCTGCAACAGCAAACATAACATTAAACATGTCACAATCGCCATACACTGCACTGAAAGCAGTTTTAGTAAACAGTCAAAATAAAGTGTTAAAAACATTCTATACAAAAGCTGGTTCTAGCAATAACGTTTCACTTGGAAATATCAATTTACCAAAAGGAACTTATTTCTTAAAAGTTTCTCACTACAAAGGTGACTATGAGCAAGTACCTTATAAATTAAATCTTCAACCAAAAGTAATGTGGGGTAAGATTGAATATAAACCAGGTATGACTGGTAAAACAGTTGCTGTAGCAACAACGAAAATCTACAAATTAAAATCTGGTAAACTAACTTACTACAAAACAATCTATAAAGGCGCAGAAAATGGTGTTTATGGTACTGACAAATATGGCTACAAATTAGGTAATAGTTTGTATATAAAGAAAAGCACAACAGTTAAATACTATACTGTACCTTCATCGATTAAAACAAGTTACACTTTAGTAAATAAATAAGAGAATGGCGGAGCCCTAAAAGGGGTTTCGTCTTTTTTTATGCTTTTTCGACAGTGAATTGTTTGAATTGTCGAAACTTATCTGTTAAATCTGAAAATTTGAATACCTATTCATCGATCTTTCTTATATAATTAAAAAGTCACATCTGTGATATATCAGTAATCCAAAAGACCAAAGGGGAATAGTGGGAATGAATAGTAAAGTAAGTAGAAAGTACCTGAAAACAACGATTAGTTCAGTTTTAATTGCCACATCAATTGCGACTACCTTGCCGTTAAATACGCTTAGTGCAAAGGCTGCTAGTAATTATATACATGCAGCTGGAAACAACGAGCAATTAGTCGCTGCTAGTTTTTCTAAAGTTAAGGTTTATACATCAAAAGTTGAATCAGTTGGAAAAATTTCAAAGGGAACTGTGGTAATAGGTAATAGATCCTATAAATTTGATCAATCATTAAAAGGTTTTTTCTCGAATACGACCGCTTTAAAAAGTGCGAAAATTCAGTTTAAGTATGATCAAAATCGAGTAATTAAACAGTTATTATTTTTAGAATTAAACAGTTCAGGTAAAGCTTCGAAGAGTGGAGATAAAACCTATAAAAATAATATTCTATTAGATGCTAAAGGTACTGTTATAAATGGAAAGATTAGAGTAAATGCAGATTACATAACACTTAAAAATATCACTGCTTCTAAAGATTTAGAGCTTACAAATAAAGTAAAGCATGTATTCTATACAAGCAAGGTTACAGTTAAAGGTAAAACAATTACTACAAATTCAAGTACTGTAAAAGCAGTTGCTTCATCAAGTAGTTCTCAGGCCGGGAAGAAATCTTTAGGACAGGCTTTTTATAAATCACTTTCATATGTTGTACCTAATTCAGTACCAAATGTAACACAAACCCAAGTTTCAACCTCTTCAGTACAATTAATCCTTGTGTTTGAGAATTCAAAGTTAAGTAAATTAGAAATAAAAGGGTCTGGTTCATCTGTTCAAACGACTGGTCAATCGACAATAGGAGAAATTATTTTAAGCTCAAATGTGTTCATTCAAAACGCTACAGGCTCTACAATTAACAGATTAAATCTACAAAATGGTGCAAACCAAGTTTCAGTAAACGGAAGCATTTCTTCAATTACAATCAAGGGGCATGTAGATCAATTAGTTATAAGTGGTAATACGACTATTACCTTAAGTAATCAAGCACAAGTCGATACAGTGACAACATCCGGCAATCTAACATTGAACGGTGGAAGTAGTTCAAATGTAGGAACTTTGAACATAAATGGTAGTGCTACAACATTACAAGTAAATGTAACAACGGGAACTATTATATTCAACACTACTGGTTCAAATTTTCAAGTATCTGGTACAGCAAATATTCAAAATGTCGTACTAAACACAACTTCAAACGTCCTATTAAACATATTGAATATTGGAGATGTTTCAGAATCTGACAATAATAAAGGAAAAATCGAGCTTGGTCAAAATACAAAAATAGAAAATATTGAAAACAAGGATTTATTAAAAGATAAAGAACAATTAGATCAAGTTGGAAAAGTAAATGGAGTGGAGATATCTACTACACCACCGGCTCCTCCAGCAGGATCTGGTGGTGGTGGACCAAGTGTCATTTTAAATCCGATTAACGTTTCAACAATAGTAGTGAATGAAGATTTGGTTTCGTTTACGAGTGATCTTGCAGGAGCAGATATTAAGTGGAATGGCGTATTACTGTCTGATAAAACGAAAGTGGGCAAAAATGAAGTTTCAGTTCCATTAATTGAGTCTAATAAGAATAATGAATTATCTATCGAAAAGTCGGGCTATGTAACGTATTCAAATAAACAAGTTAAATGGGTTGATGCGTATGATACAAACGCTACACTTGCTAGCTGGACTACAGACCGAACTGAACCAAAAACATGGGAAATTTCAGCAGATAATTGGATTACTCACTCAACTACTGAACAACAAAATGCAATTAATTGGTATGACTGGCAGGGTAAAGGCGCACAGACAAATGTAGCTTCGACAGATCAATGGAAAGTAGAATCAAAGATTGACCTGACAAATGAGCTAACATCTGGTAGTGGTGTGAGAACTTCTATGTGGGTTCAAGTAGATGGTGTTAATGGTGAAGTAACTACTCAAAACAATGTAGTAGATTGGGCTATTCTACAATATAAATATGATCCTTCCACAAACGAAAAGAGTTGGGAATCATGGGATAGCAAGAAAAGTATATATGTTCCAGTAACAGGGGTATCAACTACTGCGGGAGTTTATACATTAACTATGACCTTTAATCAAGGTGAACTAAAACAATATATTAATGGTGTCCTTGTACGTAAATACGACATTAAAACTGATCAAGACAATAAAGTTTTAACATCTACACCTTCTAATTTAATTATTCAATCTCGCACATTTGGAGAATCTTATACTACGAAATGGCATGTGCCAACAGTAAGATACAAATATCCTGATGGAGCCAAAGTTGTATCCAATGCTAGTGAATTAATGTCTGCAGTTAAGGAATCAGTTGATGGCGATTCTATTTATTTAAAAGCTGGAACATATAATCTTGATTCTCAAATTAGAATTGAAAATTCAATTAATCTAATTGGAGAGGGTGATTCGACAGTAATTACAACTGGAGATACACCTTGGACAAATGCAACAGGCTCAAAGGGTTATGCTTCACTGATTACTGTGGTAAGTGGAGATAAAGAAGTAAACTTAGAGAACTTAAAAGTAGCTGGAGCTAAAAACATCTTGATGACTGGTCCTGGAACTGGTACTGATTATGGATCTGGGATTAATATTATAAGTTCATCAAATGTTACGCTTAAAAATGTCACTTCTACTAATAATGATGCTGCAGGATTAATCGTAAATAGTTCAACTGTAAATGCCGAGAATTTAAATACAAATAGTAATAAATGGTACGGAGTAAATGTAGATAAAAAAGATAGTGGTAATGCATGCTTCACATTAACAGGTGATGGTGTAATTGGAGAAGTTACACAAATTATTTCTGATTTATCATCTGATGTACAAGTAACTGCTAATCTGTACAATGAGTATAAATTAGAAGGTACAACAAAAACAATTTGGAACAATAAAGTTGTAAAAAATATTGCAAGCTTAACCCATGATACAAAGACTACTTATTATAGTAATGTTGCAAATGCAGTAGCTGCAGCGGTAGATGGAGATATTATTCGTTTATCAGTAGGTATTTTCAAATTAAATAGTCAAATCCGGATTGATAAAGAAATTAGCATAATTGGTGCAGGTGTGAGTACAGTAATCACAAAAGGTACAACAGATTGGGCAAATGATACAGGCTCAAAAGGACAAGCTTCACTAATTACAATTGTTAGTGGAAATAAAGCAGTAAAAATAGAAAACTTAACAGTAACTGGTGCAAAGAACATTCCAATGACAGGTCCAGGAACTGGAAATACAGATTATGGACATGGTATTAATGTTGTAAGTTCATCAAATGTTACTTTAAATAATGTAACATCTAAAGGAAATGACGCAGCAGGATTAATCGTAAACAGTTCATATGTTACTGCTGAGAACTTCAATACTAGTGAAAATAGATGGTATAGTGTGAATGTGGATAAAAACGAAACTGATAACGCACATTTCACATTAACAAGTGGAGTATTAGAAGAAAATATTCAAATCTTCTCTGATAAAACAAACGGAGTGAGTGTAGTAGCAGACGAATACAAAGCTTCTCCAATCCTAAACACAACGGCTACAGTATGGTCTAACCGTTAATAAGTATCTAACTAAACTAGTAAATTAACAAGAAAAGCAAAACTCTACAAAGAGTTTTGCTTTTTCTTTTTGCATTATTTACTGTGGTTTCTTGTATGTATATCTAATCCAGACAGTTCCTAAAATTGATATTAATAGCCAAAGAATAGCAAAAACAACAAAGATTTTAAATTTAGTGGGATTATAGGTTATTAAAACTTCATGATATCTATAGAGCATAAAAGATTGAATGAAAAATCCTATATAACAAGTGATAATTGAGATAATTCGAGACCTTCTAATATTTTTGTTCATGTCCTTCACCTTTTTTGATGTTGTATTTATATAAAACTTTAACAGAGTAATACAAATATATAGTTCTTAAATGTGAATTGTTTTTGAATATATAAAAAAAGTTTGATCTCATAAAAACAAGATCAAACTTTATTCTTTTATTTCAAATCACTAATCTTCTCAACAAATTCCTCAGAATAAAACTTACTAATCGAAGTAGTTAAAACACCCATAACCGCAAACAAAAGAAATACTGTAAGTGCAGTACCAGCAACTTTTCTATCGACATTCTTTTCTTTAAATAGCGGTAATTTATTTCGGATGTCTTTTATGTTTGTAATCAGAATAAACGGAAGGATAATCATACATAAAACAACAACGAAATTGTTAATGCCTAAAAGAATGCCATCTCGGGCAGATGCTACATGATTCATTTGGTAACTCATGTAAACATAAGTTAGTACGAAAAGAATTGGGTATCCAATTAAAGCGGCAAGTTGTTTCCATGGTGTTCTAGTTCGAAATCCTGGCATTTGAGTTGCTAGCTTGGATGAAGCTAAAAAAAACTGAATTTGTTTTAACATACGTTCTCCTCCGCATACTTGTATAGATTACTAGATAAGTACAGTATACAACCTTAAGTATGCGCTTACAATCCAGTGCGGAAAACATTTCATTATTAAACATGAATTCACAAACTAAAAATAGAGAAAAAATAAATATTACAAATTGTAATATTTGTATTTATTTCGTAACAATTATGTAATATAATTCATATTGTGGTTTATTTGGAATATTTTAGAAGAAATTTAATCAGTTGAAGGAAGGGGATGGTCAGAAGAATACATCAGAGGTTTCTTTTATAGTGTATCTATTTTCTAGTTTATTAATGCGACATATTTTTAAATGTTCTCAGGTTTTATGAAACCCTTACTTTAAAATACTTAAATAATACAAATATATATAACTACTAAATGTTCTTGTACTTTTCCACTAAAACAAAATTCTCACAAAATAAAGGAGACCAATATAAAATGAAGAAAATCCTATTTGCTTTTTTAGCAGCAGCACTGACTTTTGCAGTAGTTAAGCCATTACCGATGAGTGCAACAGAAAAAATGAGTAGTAATACACAAGTAGCAGTAAAACCTGTAACTGTAACGAAAGTAAAAATTAAGAACAAACCAGTTATTTATCCACAAATCAGTCATGTGAAAGATCAAAATGCTCGTAAGAAAATCAATGAGTTTTTGAAAACGAAAGGTTTAAATGCTGCGAAAGCTTATACTAAATTTAAGGCGGTAGAAGCAAAAGATAAAGCAGAGTGGGATGAGAGCCTTGGTGAATGGTGGGGCTATGAATACGACTATTCTTATAAGGTGAAATTCAATGAGAATAATCAATTCAGTATTATTTTTTATACTTACACTTATTTAGGTGGAGCGCACGGAATGACAACAGCTCAAAGTTATAATTTTGATGTAAAGACAGGGAAAATGTATAAATTAACATCAACTATTAATGGGAAAACAACTGCAGTAAAAGAAGCTGCTTTTAATACTTTATCCAAACAATACGACTATGAATTGTTTATTGAGAAACCAAGTGAGATTGTGCTAAACGATCGAAGCACACTATGGACTTTTGATAAAAAAGGAATCAAGCTTATTTTTAGTCAATACGAAGTATTACCATATGCAGCGGGGATGCCAGAAGTGGTTATTCCCTCGAGCGTTTATATAAATTAAAAAATCTCAATAAAATTGTAGATATTTATCTAGATACAATAAGAGTATGAAAAGAAAATAGTTAGTTAGAAAGTAATTGGAATGGAAGGTGCGAAGACTCCTATGGGAAATGCGGGAAGCTTGAGACCCCGGAGGCCAAGTAAGGAGGGCATGCTAAAACCAAGACGTCCTGTCGTAACGCATGCATGATCCACATCGTGTGGACCCAGGAGGCTCAAGTCACGCCCCATGGAAAGCGAAGTACCTGAAATGGAAATTAACATTCTTATTGTAATAGAGCCAAAATAAAAAAGAAAAAGTAGAGTCTACATGACTCTACTTTTTTTGGATGTCTCGTCACTCAACGCTAAGTTTTAATACCGGTCCATCTATCAGATTCTTCAATGAATCACTCATGTAAACCTTAATTGAAACATCACCGGCTTGCACAAAATATTTCTTTGTAATAAAGAATTGAATTTTTGTTGGCGTACGGGAAGATAAACCAATCGTTTGGTTATTGACTTTCACTTTTGTTAATTTTGAAAAGCCCGTCCCATAAATTGTAACTAATTGCTTATCTTCTTTTGCCTTTAGTATTTTAGGTGAAACAGATTTTACCGTAAAATTCGGGTTTCCTAAAAAATAGGATAGACTCTTTAATTTGTTTTCATTTTGATACGTATATTGATTACCTTTTAGAATATCGTATTGCAAAAGTTCATAGTTAGTTAAAAACTTCTTTGATTCCTTAGATTTCTTTTGGAACTTAGAAGGAAGAATCATTGTTTGTCCATTTTGAATCGAATCTGCTAAATAAGAAAAACTCGTGTTCATTTTAATATTTGCCAAGTCAAAAACGTATGGTGTTAAGAAATTACTACTAATCTCAATAGGTGACTGTTTTTGTAGCGTATTACTCCATATCAGTAATGGAACTGTATGCATTTTTATATAATCAGTCTTTGTTTCAGCATTTTTAATATAATTAGCATCTAAATACACACTCATCTCATCGCCAAGCATTGGCAGATGATCTCCATAAAACACTACGATGGTTGGTTCATCTAATTTTTTTAGAGATTCGATTAATAATTTCAGCGCATTATCTATGTTTACTAAATTATGAGCATACGTATTTAAAATGTTCTTATTTCCTTCTTCCAATGATAAATTCGTAGCGTAATCATTAAACTGTTTTATCGGATGATCGTAAGGCCCATGATTTTCCATAGTAACTGAATAAATATAGTCAGGTGTTGGTGTATCTTTTATCGTTTGAATGATACGTTTACTAATTTCAGTATCAGATATGAATTTTGTTGTATCAGAAAGCTGTGCTTTTGTGAATGATTCTCTTGACTGAAAAGAATTGAATCCTAGCTTTTGATATAGTTCATGGCGATGATAAAACCATGCGTGATAAGTATGGATACTTGTAGCAGTATAACCTTGATCACGTACAATTCTTGCGGCAGAGTTTACCGGTTTATCAATGTAATTCTGAAATCCTAATGAAACAGAAGGAATAAAGTTTGTAGAAAGTCCTGTTAAAATTTCTAATTCGGTATTAATTGTTCCACCACCATATACCGGAGTAATCATCTGTCCAGTTGTGTGCTCCTTTTGTAGAGAATGAAAATAGGATAGAGGATCCTTCTTAAACACATCTTTACCTAAAACAGTTGGGTCAAAAAATGCTTCACTTTGGATAAATAAAATATTTGGTTTCTGCGTGTTATTTTCACTGGTTTTTGAGCTTGTAGTAGATTCTAAAATAGAATCAATCTTTTTCTTTGTATAACTTGATGGTTCCTTAATCGTTGAATTGATACTATTCAAAACAAAACCAAGTACACTTCCATTTGTTAGTGAATTTACCTTTTGACTCCAGCCAATTGATTCGATTTTTAAATGAGAATACAGATTGAATGGAAAACCACCAATTAAAAAGCAGGCTAAAAGTATAGATATAATAGAAGTAATGAAATTTACTTTCTTACTTTCCTTATCCTTTTTTAGTAAAAAACTGACAATGAATCCAATTAAAGTGACGATCAATAGCATTCCAATCGTGAAGTATAACCCTTCAATTGAAATGTATTGCGAAATGTTCATTGCTTCATTACGTAATAGAAAATCACTTGGAACAATTGGTTCTCCACGTTTTTGTGTTTTTACTAAGCTAGCAAGCGCGAAAAAACTAAATATCAAAAACAATATAGATTGAATGAAAAGATAAGCTCTCTTTTTCAAAAAGTAAAAGCTATTCATACATACAAATAAAATCAAATATTCAAATGTAAAGTTCAGTGGAAATTCTTTTACCCAACCCCATACTTTTAATAACTGTTCTCTATATATACCCTCAATAAATAGTAACGTCAGAAATGGCACTAAAATTGCTAGAATTATTTTACTATTTAAAGTAAATTTTTTTCTCGAACTGTTCATAAATCCCCCATCAATCCAATCGAAATCCTTATTATTAATTTATTAATATAATTTACACATACTTAACATTCCTATTATACCAAATAATATCGCTTTAATTGACTGCACATTTATTTTTAGAAATTAGGCTCACTGAACGCTCTACTAAAAAGGAATCATCTTGGAGCGCAACTATCTGTTCCCTTTTTAAACAAAGATCCTATTATATTAACGGAATAGCATAATCATCTTGTATATCTTTCTAAACTTTAATAATTTCCTAAAAAATTCCAATATAATGAATAATGATTGTATAGCAGATTTAATGCGTGATAGAATGGAGATGGTAAAATTTTCTTCATTTTGGAAAGGTTTTTGATATGAATGTTAGATTTTCGTAAAATGTTTAAAGGAATTAAAATAGTTGGTATTAGTTGTATGGCACTTACGTCTGTTTTTTACGTAGCAGAAAAAGTATCAGGTTCTAGTAGCTTCAGCTTTCTTTCTTCGCAAGTACCTCAAAGTCAAATCAAACAAAGAGGCGGAGTCATCCGTTTTGATCCTGATGGGATCTATCTTCACGCAAATGAAACTCATCATAGTGTCGGCATCATAAACGCATACATAAATCATAAGGGTGATTTAGAAATTGTCACTGAATCAGTCGCTCCAATTATTACAGCTAGTGCAAATGCAGATGAAACATTAGCTGCAAGAGGAATTTATGCAGGCTTAAGTGTAGGAAACCAAAAAACGATTGTGTCGTTTTCACAAAATGGAAGAAGATTAAATTTAAATAGCCCAAATGATTATGAAAAGATATCTGGTTCTAGTTCAAATGTTTGGGTTAGTTGGACTAGTAAACAATAATATACTAGATTCATAGAAAGAAAGGATATGAGAAATTTCTCATATCCTTTTTACTTTTTAAGCAGTTTCAATATTTCTGTTGCATCATTATCTTTTGCAACATCCTTTAGTGTTTCACCTGCTGAGTTTACCATCATTAAGTTGGCACCTTTATCGACTAAGTACTGGAACGTTTTATCGTCATAATTATAGATGGTACTAAATATAGGTGATTCTCCATCTATGTCTTTTTGATTTATTTCTGCTTTGTATTCTAATAATAAATCAATTGCAGCTTGATCGCCTCTGTACACAGCATCGTGCAATACAGTCCAACCTTCTGAATCGCTAACTGTTGGGTCAGCACCGTTTTTAAGTAGTAATTCAATTATTTCTAAGTTTAGATCTTCTTCGGTATACGTTGTTGTAAATAGTGCAGTTTGACCAAAGCTATTCATTTCATTTATATTGGCACCATCTGCAATGACTTGTTTAACTTGCTCTATGTCATTTTCCATGACTGCAGCCGTTAAAGCAGTTTCTTCTTCACTATCAATCTCTTCTAATTCATAAGGAATATCATTAAAAGCAGTTACTGCATAATTAACAATCTTATCTGTAGAAAATAAAAGCAGTGTCACTACACCAATACCAAATCCAATCATAAAAATGCCAACTGCCATCACTCGTTTAGGTGTCTTAAAAACGACGTTATTTTCAATATTATTAAAACGATATAATGCAGAAATTCTTTTTGGTAATGTCGGGTGTGACATCAATCTCTCACTTAACCAAATAAAAAATCCTTTTTCTCTACTGCTTTGGTGCATATATTCTTGAATATCAATTGTATTGTAATACTTTCTACCAACTGCAAGCATTGAAAGGGCACGAGTTGATGCTTCGAAATCATTTATGTAATGATTTGCCATGCGATCACATGTATATTCACAAGCACGAGAATAAGCGGAGCCTAAAAATGGAATCCAATTCCCTGGTAAAATGAAAGTGTTTTTAATAATGTGATTTCGCTTAATATGTGCAAGTTCGTGTGCGATAACAAAATCAACTACTTTTGGATCTTTTTCCTTCATTTCAAATAAGTCTGCATATAACACAATCATATTTCGTCCGAAGAATCGTGTGGCAAAAGCATTTAGGAACCCGCCAGACTCCATTACATAAATATCAGGTAGTAAATAGAAGCCCATTTCTTTTGCAATTTCCTTCGTTCGTTCAAAAATCTCTGGAAACTGCTTCTCAGTAATTCTTACACCGTTTGTTCGGATATGGGCAGTGTAAATTAAGTGTGCAATAATAGGGATCAGAACTAAAAATGCTAAAACAAAAATACCTACAATGCTCACGAATAGCATAATATACATTGGTATACTTGCTAGTAATAATAAAATAAAATAGATGGTTTCTTTACGATTAACTAATGACTTCAAGCCACTTCCTCCTTTGTTCACATTCTCTAAGTTTACCAAGCAACATGACACCTGTCATTGAATTATTAAATTTTGATTAGACCAATTACTACCAAAGGATAAAATTACATGAAAATGATAAAGATTTCTTTTTACCATGCTTATAAAATCTAGTATGATAGGTAATAGCTTTTTAAAAATATGAACTATTTCTACGGTTCTTAAAATATAACTCTATTAAAAAGAAATTTAATTTGCGAATTAAGGGGAAAATATAATAAATGAATAATCAACTAAGAGAGAAGGAAAAGAATTCGATTTCTCGAACGAGTATTCGGAATCATAAAAGTAACAAATGGTTGCCTCAAAATAAGAAAAAATGGATGATTTCGATTGCAGCGATCATTTTTATTTTCATTTGTGGGCATTTGATTGTAAAAGCAATGTTTACACCGGAGCGAATGGTGAAATCATTTGAAAAAGCTGTATCTGAACATAACTATAAAGAAGTTTCACACATCTTAGAGGAGGGTGGTACGCGTGCCACACTTAATGAAGATTCAGTAAAAGCATTTATGGAGTATATGAACAGTTCAGAATTAATTCATCAAGTAGATGATTTAATAAATGATGGTGCGATTCAAAACGCTCAGTTAGTCGACAAGCATGGTAACCATGTGCTGACAATTACAGAAGGAAATAAATTTTTAGGAATCTATCAAACATATGGTATTAGAGCAGAGCCATTTGAGTTAACAGTAACATCTCCAATTGATGAGTTAGAGCTTCAGTTAAATAATGAAACGACTCGTTTAAATAAAGATGAATATGAAAAATCATATCAGAAAATTTTGCCTGGTAAATATACATTATCCGCAATTTATCAAGGGGAGTATAGCGAGGTTGAAGAAACAGTAGACTTAGATTTTTCTAAAGCTACTAAAAATAAGTTAGAGCAAGAATTAACATTTAATGTTAGTTATGTACAAGTTTATTCTAATGAACCGAATGCCAAGTTATTTGTAAACGGAAAAGATACTGGTAAAAAAATTAGTGAAGTTGAGAAGTTCGGTCCGTTTTTATTAAATGGCCAGACAATTGTACATGCGGAAATCGAATTAAATGGTGAAGTAATCAAGACAGATGAAGTGCCGATTAATGGAAAATACATCGACTTGTTATTCAATACATCTACACAAAATGAAGAAAAGACCGAGGAGGATGGAGGATTTTTTGCAGGTATTAAAGACTTTTTTGATCGATACTTGCCTGAAACAAAACCATCAACCAATAATTTAGAAGAAAAGCAATTCATTGACGGATTATTTAACCAAAATGGTCAGGCTTTTTTAGAATCAGAAGAATACCAGAAAAAAATTAAAAAGAAAAATACAACGCAAAAGCTTATTAGCTTTGCGATGAAAAACTCAAAGCAAGACGATTCAGGTATGGTCATCGTGACAAATGAAACATATGAGATAACTGATAAAAAAGGAAAAACAAAAACGAAGTCATTTGAAATAACGTATCATTTTTCAAGAGTGAATGATGAATTAAAAATGGATCGTATTGAAGAAGTTAATGAAATTAAATCATAAAGATATCGTATTATTAATGAAATAATTGATTCTCTTTAGGGAAAACTTGAAATGGCAACTAATTGATATGTTAATTAGTTGTCATTTTTTATTGTTCTAAGTTATATAGCTTTATATTCCAAAAGGATAAATATGCAATTTTAATTATGTAAAAATAGTGTGATTGGAGCGGAAGGTGTGATTGCGTAGAGTACGTGTCCTGGATTTGAAAAAGAAGATTTTCCTAGGAATTCCCTTTGAAAAAGGACACTATTTTTTGTATAGTGTAAATTATGAATAAATATCAATATACAGATAGTACATTTTACTGATATATTACTAATATACAATGTATCTTTCTTCTCAATTCGATTTCATTTATATGTAGTTTTCCTACATTGCTTTTTAATATGGAAATATACGTTATAATGAATAAAAAGACAGTAAATGGAGGTATTGAAATAGAATTAAAATGTTGAAATTTCTTAAGAATCTCTTGTTATTAACACTTCTAATAACGGTCATTGGATCGTTTGCTATATATCGTTATTACTTTCATGATGTTTTGAAATATGAAACCCAAATCTATTCAGAGCTACAGTCAGTTGGCTTGGAGGAATATACTCCCTTATTACTAGGTCTTATGATGCAGGAAACGAAAGGGAAAGGAACTGATCCTATGCAAGCATCCGAATCATTAGGGCTAGCAAAGGACAGTATTAAAAGTTCCTCTAAAAGTATTCAGCAAGGTGTTATACATTTTGCAGACGTTTATCAGTATGGGAAAAAGCAAGGTGTAGATTTAGAGACGATTATACAAAGCTATAATATGGGAATTGCTTATATCGATTTTGTAAAAGGGCACGGAGGAAAGCATTCGGTACCACTTGCAAAGTCGTACTCGCTTTCAATGGTCGACACGAATCCAGAGTTATACACATGTAATAATGATAAAGAAAATTTTAGATATCCATATTGTTATGGAGATTTTACCTACAGCGATAAGGTATTGAAGAAAACAAAGTACTTCGAATTATACGAAGCATTAAAGCATAGAGAAGCATAGCTCTAATGGTAAGAGATGAGAATCTTACTGTTAGAGCTATTTATTTTGTAAACAGTATTTCAAATTGATTACAATTTGTGATAAGCCAAAACATTTTTCGATTTTTTCCGATATAATTAGTAAATATACATAATTTATCCAATTTTTTTTGTAAAAGTCAACTTTGTAGATTTAACTGTTATTCTATGAAACTACTAACATGAATCTCAACTATACTTAATGTTCTTTTAAGTAAAAGGCTTTTATTTCTTAATGACGGTTGGAGAAAGGGAGAGTGATTACATGAAAAATATTAGTAAAGCACTAATGGTGTCAGCGGGTATATTAGTGGGCACTTCTAGCATTCCTTTTCCTACAATGGGAATCGAAAAAACAGAGGCAAGTAGCACGATTGAAAAAATGACTGGAAGGTTCCAAAATACTTCGAACCTATTATTGAGAGAAAAACCAGGTACGAGTTATAAAAAGCTTCTTACCATCCCAAAGGGTGCAATTTTGACAGTTACGTTAAAACAAGGCAAATGGTATAAAGTTTCTTATACGTACAAATATAAAGGGAAAAATACAACTAAAACTGGTTGGGTAGATGGTACATATTTAAAGGAATATAATAAGTATACAACTATGCCAACGAAGTATTATTTTACGAATAAAACAGCCAAACTATATTCGACACCAGACACAAAGAAAAAAGAAGTCTACACAATCGCTAGTAATAATGGATTTAGTAGCACTCAAGTGGTACTAAATAGTAGCGGACAAACTTGGTACCGTGTTTATTACAAAGGTAAATATTTATACATCAACAATACTGATGTTGTAAATAACACGTTTACTACATTTAAGAATACAAAATATAAAGCAACGAAAGACACATACGTATATCAATATTACGGTACAGTTTTCTCGAAACTTGTAAGCGTACCAAAAAACACAATTATCTCAACAAGTAAAAAAATCGGACATTTTTATTACGTATCTTATGGTGGCAAAAAAGGGTATATCAATATTGCTGATTTTACAAACAACATCAATGAAGTAAAATATGAAACGACACCTACGACTTACTACTTCACAAAAAACCTTACAAAATACTATACAGCTCCTGGAGACACTCAGGAAGTAGCCTCAATTGAAGGAAACAACGGATTTGCTTCTACACAAAAAGCAACTGATCAATTAGGGAAAATATGGTACCGCATTTCTTATAATGGACAAGATTACTATATTAATAGTGTAGATGTAACCGCAAATACATTCTCAACTTTTACAAATACAAATTATAAAGCTACAAAAGAAACATATGTATACGAATCGTTCGGAAGCCAGTTTAAAAAACTAGTTACAGTTCCTATAGATACTGTCGTGGCTTCAAGTAAAAAAATCGGAAATTGGTATAGCGTTACTTACAATGGCCAAACAGGATATATCAACATCAGTGACTTTATGAAAAGTGACGGTGTTACAGTAACAGATATTCCAGATAAGAATTTTACAACAACAGCTGAATTGAACCTAAGAGCATCATATGACGCATCATCTGCTATTCTAACGGTGATTCCAAAATCGGCGACAGTGATAGCAACACATAAAGCTTCAAATAACTGGTACAAAGTTACTTACAATGGTCAAACTGGATTTGTATCTGGTGCGTATTTAAAAGAAGTAACAACAGACCCAGGAATCAATCGAGATACTTATCAGTTTGTTGACTTACGAACTCAATCATCTGTAACAGCAAAGCAAATTAATGATTATATTGCTGCTTACGTAAACTTAAAAGGGAAGAAAAGTGTACTAACGGGACAAGGGCAATTATTTATTGATGCTGGTAAGCAATACGGTGTAAATGCACTTTACTTAGCTGCACACGCAATCCATGAAAGTGGATATGGAACGTCAGCGATCTCTTTAGGGAAATCAAATTTATTTGGATTTGGATCGTATGATGCCACTGCGTATATTGCTTCTTACAAATTTAGTTCAGTTAAAGAGAATATTGCCTATATTGCTCGTGAAATGAAAACGACCTATTTGAATCCAAGTAACTGGAAGTATAATGGTGCCTATCTTGGATATACGACAAAAGATGCAAACGGGAAAAGAATAGACGCTAAAAGTGAAGGTATGAATTTTTACTATGCTAGTGATTCAAACTGGGGAAAAGCAATTTCACAGCATATGGAGAAAATCCTTCCTTATGATAAGAACTACTATAAATCAGCTCAAATTAACACAACAATTCCTACAGCTCCAGTAAAACCTGAGGGCAGTGATGTATTCCCAGTCGGTATACAAGCAGTAGCTGACAGCAGTCTAAACTTATTTGCCAATAAAGGGGATACAACAAAAGTTAAAGCAATCACAACAGGAACAAGCTTCATCCTATTAGAAAAAACAAACGACTACTGGGTTAAATTAATGATCGACGATACTGTCTATTGGACAAACACAATTAAATTTGATGTATATGGCAGATACGTTTCTGTTAAAAATCTCGGCAGAATCTTAATTGATGGACTAAATGTTCGTTCAGCTCCAACAAGTTCAGGAAACAATATTATTGCTCAGTTTAATCTAAATGACTATGTAAACATTGTGACTTTGCCAAATGGAAGTCTAGAAATGGACTACACAAAAAGCTGGTATAAAGTGCAAATTGGTAATGGAATGATGGGCTGGATTTCAACTAGTTATGTGGCGCAAGAATTGAAATAAAGAATGCTTGTTTTGAATCTTTTTAAGAGCGGTGGTTCGTAGATTTCCACTCCAGGATGCTCGCTTTCCGTGGGGTGGGCGCTGAGCCTCCTCGGCGCATACGCGCCTGTGGGGTCTCAGCTGTCCCACAATTCCCACAGGAGTCTCGCACCTTCCGTTCCAATCACATTCTATTATAATTAATGTGAAGAATATTAAAGAAATATCCGAAGTCGAGTATAAAACAGTAATGTTTTTGTACTCGATTTTTATTTTTATAAAAACTGTTTCTATTGAGGTGAATCATTTTGTTATTCAATGTATTGTTAGGAATTGAGAAACTAAATAAACAGGAAGTTAATATGAAGTATAGAGAAGCCGTCAGGGCTGTAATTATTCGGGGGAATAAAATTCTCCTCATACATTCGAATTTGGGGGACTATAAATTCCCAGGTGGTGGATTGGAAAAGAATGAAAGTCATCCCGATGGACTCTTACGAGAAGTGGCAGAAGAAACAGGGTACATAAACTGTATAGTGAAAGACAAATTAGGTGTTGTCATTGAAAGACACTTAGATGAATATGATGATAATTTTTATTTCGAAATGACCTCGCACTATTAATTAGCCAACGATAAAAAAATTGCACAGCAATTAGATGATTATGAAGCTGCTCAAGAATTTATTCCCGAATGGCTCACGATTGATAATGCTATTAAACAAAACCAAAACGTATTAGATCAGTCCGAAAAAAATAGATGGATTCACCGCGAAAATTTTGTTTTAAAAGAATTGAAGAAGTTTATTAAATTAATATAGCTTAAAATTCACCCAAAAACACTCAGACATTATTCCTCTGAGTGTTTTTGGGTGAAGATTCCCTTTTAATAACTAAATAACTTTGAATTCAGTTGTCTTATAATTTTAATGAAGAAATAAAAATTACATGATACTATTAAAATTGGAAACTTAAAAACTCAAAAATATGGTAAAATTTTCATATTGTTTACTATTTTAATAGATTGGAGAAAGTGTCATGAAATCATTCTTACTAAAAGTAGGTATACTATCAGCTTTAACCGTTAGTCTATTTAATGGAACAGCTTCTGCTGAAACAGCACCTGTTGATACATCATGGTCATCAAAATGTTCTAAGTTTGGTCAAATACAACAAAATGTAAATCCATCATTTCAACATATTAATTGCTTATTAACGAATGCTGCGATCAATGCAGATATTCCACCGGAAGTCGTGAAAGCAGTTGCTTGGAAAGAATCGGGTTGGAAACAATTTGTAGATGGCAAACCACTTATTTCTGATGATAATGGAATCGGAATTATGCAAGTAACAGATGGTGGCTATGACACAGAAAAATTAAAAAATGATATTGCCTATAATATTCAAATTGGTGTTAACATTTTAAACAGCAAATACAACTTAAAAACAATGCCAAAAATTAAAGGTGCAAATCGTCATATCATTGAAAACTGGTACTTTTCAGTAATGGCTTACAATGGAATTAAACCAATAAACAGCCCACTTTTCCAAAACTCGGGGTTAATAAATACTGGTGCTTATCAAGAGCGAGTGTTTAGAATCATCGAAGAGCAAAGCTTTTTAACTGGTCCGAATGAAACGACATTAGCACGTTATCCATTTAACATAACTGACTTTGATTATATTCCAACGAGCAATGAAAATATTAAATTTTTAAAATTAGAATATACGCTAACAAGTGAGCTTCATCAATCAGCTTATTTTTATAAATTAAATGAAAAAGTATTAGTCACTGGAAATAAAGTAAAATTAAGACCTAAACCTACCAGTACTTTATCTGAGATTAAGCAATTTTCAAATCAAACGCCAGTCTTTATGAATGGAGAATTTACGTACGATCAAACAAGCTCTACAAATCAATTTGTTTGGATCCCAGTTAAAACAGTAGATGGGAAAGTTAAAGGCTATGTTGCTTCTCCTTATATTTATAAAATGAATCCTGTCGTTAGTGGTATCACACCTAGTAAGTCTTATAATAAAGCCGTAACAATTCGTTTTAATGAGGGAACTGCAACTTTAAATGGTAAAGCTTTTGTGAATGGTGGAGTTGTCAATAAAGCAGGTGGCTATACATTAATTGTAAGAGATGCAGCCGGTAAAGCGACTACAGTTAAATTTACAATTGATTTAACACCGCCAGCAATTCCAACTGTAAACAAAGTTACGAGTAAATCAATCAAAGTTACTGGGAAAGCTGAAAAATATGCGACTGTAGAAGTTTTTAGAGGCAGTTCACGTATTGATACAGCTACAGCTAATTCAACAGGAAGCTTCACAGTAAAAATTAAACCACAAAAAAAATCGACTATTTTAAAAGTCTATGTAAAAGATAAAGCAGGCAATACGAGTAAAGCAAAAGCTGTAAAAGTTTATTAATAAAAAATGAGAATGCGATGTAAAAGTGTATGATCACTTTACATCGCATTTTTTTAAAATGAAAGAAAAAAAGAGAAGGCTAATTACCTTCTCTTTTTCAATATTACTGTTTTTTAATTAATAATTGGTATTGATCGAAGTCAGCAACACCGTTTGCTTCTTCTACTTTGAAGTAATAATTACCTTTTTTCAGTGAAATTTGCCCAACTTCAGCATCGTTAAATGTGTAGCGGTCAAAAGTTGCAAGACGTTTTCCTTTGCTATCATAAATCGATAGTTTTCCATTCATGCCAGGAGCTGGCATGTCTAATGTAAATGAAACCGTACGTGCTTTATCGTTCACAAATCTAAAGAAATCTTTATCTCCATTTGCTACATTCGCATTTAAATAGCCGTAACCTGCATATGTGCTAGAGCCAGCATATTTTAGCGGAAGCATCACAGATGGTAAGCCATTGCGATATTTTGCTTTCGCATCTTCATCAACTCTTGTCATTGAGTAGAAGCGGAATCCATATTCATGGATGTTTGGAATATCGCTGTATGCATTTGCTACTTCAATAAAGTAACCGTGGTTTGGTTTTGCTTGGAATGAACCTTTAGTAAAGTCACCATAGTTTTGATAGAAATTACCTTTTTCTTGTTCAGTTCCATCTAATTTCTTATTGCCATTTGAATCTTCATAGACAGTGATATTAATTGGTAAATCTTCTGTTAATACTTTTGGTATAGTCCCCGATTCATCCTCAGTAAGAGGGAATGCCATGAATTCGAAGCCTTTTAATAATGTACTCGTACTTGTATTTTTAAAGTAGTAATAATCTACATCATTAGACGATGAGAAGTTTCCAGTTAGTTCATTATAGCTCTTAATTGAACGTGCAGTTTCAAAGCTATTGTTTGGTTCAAAATCATCATCAGCAACTTCACCATGAGGTTTTAATGACAATTTATAAGATAAATCAGTTACTCCATTAAATGATGAAACGCGAACATAATACGTTACACCATTATCAAGTCCAGTAAATATGTCTTGATTATTCTCATTATAAGTAAGATCTGAGAAGTAGTTATTTGATGATGAGATATATTCAAATACTTTCTTTTCTGCGTTATATGCATATAAAGAAGCAGTTAATTGCTGTTCTTTTTTTGCATTTAAGTTTAATTGTACAAATTGATTTTTCGTAGTAGTGAATTTATACCAATCAGCATCATTATCTGATTGAATAAATGCAGTCTGAGATGCATTTTGACTAATTGTACGAGCATTATCTACAATTTGTCCTATATCACTTGAATCGACGAAACCAACATTTTGAGTTAAGAAGTTTGAATCATCAACATTCACACTGTTTGTTAATCCATCTTCATCAATAGGAAGTGATAGATTAGACATTGTGAAATGAACATTTTCTAACGAACCTGTATATGGAATAGCTGAATCAGGTTGCTCATCATATTTTGGTAAAGTAAATACAGTACTTGGTGCACTTGATAATTCAATGACATAAGCTGTATCTTTTGAAAATGCAAAGGCTGCTTTTTCTCCATCGCTTTTTCCATTATTATCAATTGAATATAAAGGTAATGGTTGTACTGTAGCTGACGAAGCAACATAATCATCCCAAGTTGATTTTTCGTATACATTAATCGAGCTGTTTACACCAGGAATTGCACCAAGACCCATTAAGACAGATTGATCGTCAGTTGGTTGAAATGCAAGATATTTAGTACCCGTTACGCCTTTATTAAATAGTTGAAGTGATAAGTTATCCGTATTAAAAGGTAACTGTGTAACAGGTAATGGATTCGTTTTTGTTGCAGTATCTTCATTCGTATTCGTTTTTTGCTTAATGCCTAACGTAAATGTAGATTTACCTTGAAGACTATATCTAGCATTTTTATCACTTACTTCAATAACCAGCGTACCATCTTTCGCAGCTTCATAAACTGTTCCTTCATTTTTTCCTGCAAGTACTTCATCAATTACGATTGGTTTTGACGATTTTGTACTAGTGCCTTCATAAAAACGTAGTGAAAGCTGGTCATCATAATCATTTGCCATTTTTAAAGTTAGTCCAATTGCATCGCCACTCTTAACATTTACTTTATAGCGATTCGTTTGATGTGGTTTTGTAATTGAACCGTTAAATGTAGCTACGTCACTTCCTGTTAAAGTAACAGTTGATGCACTTGATAAAATTCCTGCATCAGACGTTTTTTTATAAGAAACTAAATTCTTCATATTATAAGATAATGCTTTTACAGGATCGACTAAGCCATATCCGTACTTAATATCATAACCAGCTGTGCCACGGTCAGTAGCAGTTTCTTCTAATATTTGCTCTACATCATAAGATGATAGATTTGGATATTTTGTTTTTAATAGAGATGCAATTCCACTAACAATTGGAGTTGCCATTGAAGTACCACTTAAATAGTAATATGTGCTACCAAGTGTTGGATCATAAATCGTACTATAAATAAACTCCCCAGGAGCAACAACGTCTACACCAGGGCCAAAAGTAGAAAATGAAGCTAGCTTGCGTTGATCTGTAGAAGCACCGACTGAAATAACACCATCATATGATGCAGGATAGCTATATTCATTAATTCCACTATTTCCAGCGGCAGCAACGACTACTACGCCTTTGCTAACTGCGTATTGGATTGTATCATCAAGTAATTGGCTGTACATTGATCCACCAAGACTCATATTAATGACTTTAGCGCCTTTAGATACTGCGTATAGTATTCCCTCTGAAATTGTATAATCTGATACAAACTCATTTCCATCAAATACATTTACAGATAAAATTTTTGCATTTGGATTCACACCATAAGCACCCAATTTATTATCCTTTGTTGCAGCAATAATACCAGCAACATGTGTACCATGATATTCTCTAGCGCCAACATTAGCAGGATTCACTACATTATAAGAGCCTTGCATTCTACCTGCTAAGTCAGGATGTTTCGTATCAACACCTTGGTCAATAACTGCTACCGTAATAGGCTTCTTCGCTACTAGCTTTTGAGCAGAAGAAATTTTAAGCTGTGCTAAATGATAAGCTTCACTTTCTTTTGGGTTAGCAGTAGTAGACATAGCTTTGTATTGCACACTTGGTGAAACAGACGTAACATTTTCGTATTTATTATAGACTGATAGAGCAGTAGATAGTTTTTTGCCATTTTGAATCTTCACGATATCATAGCCAAGTGATGGGAATGATTTTACAACATTCATTCCTGCACTTTTATGTATAGAAGAAGAAACAGTATTTTTATATTTAACGACGTATGTTGTTTCACTAGTTTCGTTTTTGTTACTTAAAAAAGGCAGTGGAGCACTTTTTTTAACGAAGTTTGCTTTAAATGGTTCTTTTTTTGTAGATGCATAGATTGAGTTTGTTGAAAGTAAACTAGCTGCAAGAGTAAAAGCAGTAGTATACTTTAGAATTTTTCTCAAACATACCCCTCATTTCAATTTTTTTCTAATATTAAGAATTAGTAGACTTAATTATACTAAATTATTTGATAGAGCCGTTATACTTTTATGAAATAATTTTTTTAATAATTGTCTTAATAGAGTTTAAGATTGATCGCAATATGAGGTACGGAAACTACAAAAAAAGGTTTTGAACGTAGTGACTATGTATATGTGGATAAAATTGTGGATAAATAAAGTGGATAAGTAATGGTAATAGTGGATAGGTCTAATGGAGTTTATTTATTGAAAACAGATGTGAATTCGTCAAAATAATCTGAAGTAAGTATGACGTTAGAACTATCATTGGATTATCGTAATCAGGATTGAACAAGTATGAACAACATGAGAACGATCGACTTGTTAACAATTTTCTAACTTATAAACAATTTACTTGTGGATAAACAGATGTATTTATCCACATAATGTGCATAACTGTGGGGAAAAGAATAAAAAATGTGGAAAACTCATTTTAAGCAAAATAAAAAGAGAGCATAAATGCTCTCTTTTTGTCTAATCATGTCATTTTTTAAATATTATATTTACTTTTTCCACACTTTTAATTATCTCGCACCTTCGCCAGTTAAAACGACTTTAATTGTTTTAAACATAATTCTAATGTCTAGCAGTATTGATTGGTGTTCGATATAGTATAAATCTAAATCTAATTTTTCTTTTGGTGTTAATTCATATCCACCATTCACTTGTGCCCAACCTGTTAGACCAGGTTTAACAGCTAAACGATTAGTGAATCCAGGTACTTCGTGATTGAATTTTACTAAAAAGAAAGCTCGTTCCGGTCTAGGTCCAACAAGACTCATATCACCACGGATAACGTTCACAAATTGAGGTAGTTCATCAATGCGTGTCTTTCTTAGAAAGTGCCCTAGTTTAGTGATTCGAGGATCATCTGTACTTGCCCATTGTGGACCATTTACTTCTGCATCTAATCGCATCGTTCTTAATTTGTAAATTTTAAAGATTTTCCCATTTAATCCTACTCGTTCTTGGATAAAAAGAGCAGGTCCTGGTGAATCAATTTTAATTAACGCGATAAAGAACAAAACGAATGGAGCAGTAATGATAAATGCCATTAATGCAAGAATTAGATCCATTGATCTTTTTATAAATGAATAAACAATACTTTTTCTTTTAATGGATTCAAATACTTGAAATGAATAACCTGTTTCAAGTTTTTGCTGAGTATTCTGTAAGGCCATATAAACACCCCAGTTAATAATTTAGGCCATCTTTTGCAAGTTTGTGCAACCTGTCCTAATGTATAACGTCACATTTATTTAACATCATACCAATTATATAGGTTAACAGAAAAAAATCAATTGTTTTTCTGTTACAACTTTGTTACTATGCCTCAAAAAGCTAACACAAGGGTACCTTACAGCCATAGTGTGCCCATTAACTGTAGTACTCAGCATGTCATTTTATAGAAATTGTTGCATGTCGACTTTTTGGATAGTATTACTATCTTTACATACAATAATGTAAATCATACATCAATGATGAAATTTCTAGTAAAGTCTATAGCTTGACACATCGCTACCTTTTGATTCGAAAAAGTCTAAAATGCCCATGTAAATCGCTTCTGCAGCAATTTGTCTCCAATATGGTGAGCCTAATTTACTAGCATCATTTTTATTCGTAATGAACCCTAGCTCTGTTAAAACTGCAGGTAAATTGTTAGAACGAATCACCTGGAAATTACCGTGTTTTGCACCGCGATCTGGTAATTGATAAGATGCTACCATTCGCTTCTGGATAAAAATTGCTAATGTTTTACTATCAGTAATATAAGGGTTAGTTTTAGAAGCTGTTGGTTCAAGTACTGATGTGATTGAGCTTTCTTTTGAAAAGAAAGTAGGATGATTTGTCATTGGACCATTCTGATTTTTTTGGTTAATAGACGATGACTTTATACCGTAATAATATGTTTCAAGACCACTTGCAGAAGAGCTACCAGCATTGGCATGAATGCTCACAAATGCATGAGCTTTTTTGGATATCGCAAGAGATGGACGCTGATCCAAAGGAATAAAAATGTCCTTTGTTCTAGTTAAATAAAGATTGTAAGGGGTCAAATCATTAAATAAAGTCTCAACACGCTTACTAACATCTAATACAACATCCTTTTCCTTTAATCCACCTATTCCAATCGCACCAGTATCCTTACCTCCATGACCAGGATCAATGACAATCGTTTTTATTTGTGTTTCTGGACTTTCAAGAGATGGTTTCAAAGAAACAAATAAGTCTTGTGGGTTTTTTCGATTATAAGTACGAATCGTAATTTGATGTACATCTTTTGAATTTGAATAAAGCGTATGATCACTCACATTAAACGAGAGCTTTCTTAAAGGTTTCTTGCCATCCTTCCATTCATATGCAATTTGCTTACCATCTAGCCAAACCCCAACCCCTTCACCTGATTTATATTCAAGATGATAAGTTCCAGCCGGCAATCTTTTATATGTAATATACCTAGCACTGTAATAATTTTTGGCAACAACACTTGGAATTGTACTACTGCCCTCATTATTAGCCTTTAATAGTATATTTGGATTTTGACTTGTTATGATTTGTTTACTTACCGGTAATCCTGTAGAGCTTGTATTGTTAAAATAATAAGCTACCCAAGTAGAAAATGGTGTGATTGCAGAGTGGATAGCGGCTTCACCACCATTAGAGTCAGCATAGTCCGTTTTAACAGTATGTTCTCCAATAGATACATTTTCAATAACTGCATTATTAAGCATATTAGTACTTGTTGGATTTGATTCTAAAATTTTTTGTTCATCGAAAAATATGCTCGCAAGATCATCTGTATAAAGTGATGCAAAATAATCACCTTGTTTGTATATACTTGAATGAATGAAATTAAGATGAAAAAAATCGAACGAATGACCAATTGGAGAGTAGTAGCCCCAATTATAAGAAATATCCTTTTCGTTTAAATTAACAGGTTGTTGTATCGGTTTTAGTGTGAAGTTTAAAGTAGGAATGCTTTGGACATTTGAATGAACTAATTGAATTGTGTGGGTTTCACGTGATGTGGATTTGTTTAAAAGCTCTGTAATCAATATTGATTTCTTCATTTTCTTTGAAGTTATTAAAGCTTCATCTTGAAGGATTAGTTTGTTATCGATATAAATTTCTAATTTTCCTTGAAACTCTCCCGATACATAATATTTACCACTATGGATCTTGGTAGTTGTGGTAGATCGAATGGATTTCAAATTGTTTAATAGTGACTGATCAAATTTAGGATAAGTAAATTTGATTGGAGATGCAGCAGTCGTTGTAGTCGATGATTTTATTATGTTCGCATTATTGGTCAATAAAATATCCCAATTAGTTAAAGGAACTTCTTGTATTTGTTTACTGGCAATTGACACTTCATTTTCTAAAGGACTAGCTTTGGATGGAAGTGGATAATCACTGAAACATAGGCAGAATAAAATCATTATAAAACCATACTTACGTAGATGTGTAAAAATCATTTTCTTAAATCGAGATTTCATCATTTTACTTTTTTAAATGTCTCCCTTCGTATTTTTTAGAATCTTCTTACTATTATGTTACTGTATCAAACCTTGTCAGTAAATACTAAGATTTGTCGTTTATTAGTGTTTTTTAAGGAAGGGAATCAATAATTGTAGTAATATAATGAAGTGTGCCGATGATTTGGAAATATCTATCTTTTTTAAAAGGTTAATTTGAAAGGTTTGGTGTTAAATGCTACCGAATTATTTTACAGTCCGTGGCTTTGGTAGTCATGAAATTGAAATCGAAAAGTCTAGATTTATTTGTTATATAAATGAAGCAAAGAGTGAACAAGATGCTCAACAATTTATTTTAGAAATTAAGAAGAAGCATTCGGATGCAAATCACAATTGTTCTGCATACTTAATTGGCGAGAAAGATGAAATTCAAAAAGCGAGTGACGATGGTGAACCGAGTGGAACAGCTGGGGTACCAATGCTAGAAGTTTTAAAGAAACGCGGCTTGAAGGATACAGTCGTAGTTGTAACGAGGTATTTTGGTGGTAAAAAACTTGGTGCTGGTGGACTAATTAGAGCTTATGGTCAATCAGTCAGTGAAAGCTTAAACGAAGTTGGAATTGTGGAACGTACTTTAGTAAAGGTTATTAATATAAAAGTAAGTTATAAATTATTAGGAAAAGTTGAACATGCCATGCGCAACTCAAACTACCATTTAGAAAAAGTAAATCACCTTGAAGAAGTTGAGTTTGAGCTTTGGATTAAGATAAATGAAGTGAATACTTTTACCGAGTGGATGGTTGAACTGACAAATGGTAGTTGCGATATATCTGAAAGTATTGTTAAATACATGTAGAAGTTTTCACATTTTGATCAATTATGACAATTTATGACTTTATCCATATCGTTCATTTATATTATCGTTAAAGGAGGTCTATTCGTAAGATGAATCAGTCTCGAAAAATGGCCAAAAAAAGAAGGAAACGTAAAAAAAGCTTTATAGGGAGATTATTTTTATTAATTTTAATTGCTGTATTAGCGTTTATTGGTTATCAAGGAGTTAAAACATATCTTGAATTAAATAAAGCTACAAAAGGTGAAAAAATTCTTTCAAAATTACGAGATGGTGAAGTGAAAATTTCTAAGGATCCAATCTCAATTCTATTTTTAGGTATTGAAAACTATTCTACTGGAGGAAAAGGTGGACGTACTGACTCAATGATTCTTGCTACCTTCAATCCGAAAGAAGAAACGATTAAAACGATGAGTATTCCACGTGATACATATGTGAGTATTCCTGGATATAGTGAAAAAACGAAGATCAATCACGCTTATTCATATGGTGGATTACAACTAACAGTTGAGACAGTTGAGGATTTCTTAAATGTTCCAATCGATTATTATGTAACAGTTGATTTTAAAGGATTCAAAAATATTGTTGATGCTGTTGGTGGTATTGATGTTGACGTTCCATTTGATTTCTGGGAATACACAGATACGAATCCACGTCAGAAGCTTTATTTTGAAAAAGGAACGATGCATTTAAATGGACAAGAAGCTTTAGCGTACTCTCGTATGCGAAAGCGTGATCCACGCGGAGATTTTGGCCGTGAGGAGCGTCAACAACAAGTAATCAAATCGATTTTAAGTGAAATAAAATCACCTGAAACAATCGTTAAAATGGATGATTATGCGAAAGTATTTAGTGATAACATTAGTACGAATATGAAAATTTCTGGTGGAATTTCATTAGCGAAACATTTACCAAACATTAATGATCAAGACTTCGAAACGTTAAAAATTGAAGGGTACGATGATACAATAAATGGAATCTATTATTATGTTCCATACGAAGATAACATCAATGAAGTATCTAGTAAATTCCGAGTTCATCTAGATTTGGATAAACCTTCTCCAAATAATTCAGTTGATGACAGTAGTTCTTCAGAAAATACAAATCAATAAGTGATAAAAGGACCAGGTTCATTTTGTGAATCTGGTCCTTTTTGCACTTGCCTTTGTAACAATATTGTAATCTTTGTGAATCTTTTGTTAAAAATGTCATGAAGCACCTTGTATTTTTTAAAACTTATTATAAAATAACAATGTTAGGTAACAGAGAATAAAGTATAATCAAAATATATTTAAATTTTTGTTTAGTTTAAATTTTTGTACAATTATATTAAAGATTGAATTATAATGAATACATATACATAAATTAGCAGGGCTCAATGTTTTGGCTAATGGGGGATTTGTAAATGACAACAAGAAAAATGGACAAGCAAACACTAGATGAAGTTATGAATAATATGATTACAACTGTTATTGATAGTAAGTCACAGGTGTTTGATATTGTTGAAGACACTCGGTCAGAATACGAGAGATTGAGAATTGAACTTGAGGAAGTAAAAGTTCAGGTAGTAGAAAAAATTGAGAACACTGCACGATTAGATTCACTTGTAAGAGCTGCAAGACACAAACTAATGGAAGTAGATGGAGATTTTAAGAGATATACAGAGTCACAAGTAAAAGACGCTTATGAAATGGCTCAAAATATTCAAGAACAACATATTCTTTCATTAAAAGAAGAAAAAGTGTTGATCCATCGCCGAAATGAGTTGGAGCGCAGACTACAAACTTTACTTGAACAGTTAAGAAGAGCGGAGTTATTAGTAGCGCGTATTTCAATTATCTTAAACTATTTAAAAACAGACTTCCAACAAGTTAGTCAAATGCTTGAAGATGCAAAACAAAAGCAAGCGTTTGGTTTTCAGTTGATCCAAGCTCAGGAAGAAGAGCGCTTAAAGCTTTCTCGTGAGATTCATGATGGTCCTGCACAAATGTTAGCCAATATTTTAATGAGATCTGACTTTTTAATTAAAACTTATCGCCAAAGACCGGAAGAAGATGCGATAAAAGAATTAAAGGATATGAAAGAGCAAGTACGTAGTGCTTTAGGTGAAGTACGACGAATTATCTATGATCTACGTCCAATGGCATTAGACGATTTAGGCTTAATTCCAACATTAAGTAAATATTTGAAGTCACTAGAAGACTATAACCATATTTCAATACAGTTCGATTATAGCGGTAATAATGATGAAAGAAGACTTGATACCAAATTAGAAGTGGCTATTTTCAGATTGATCCAAGAAGCGGTTCAAAATGCTTGTAAACATGCGAGCCCATCAACCATCATTGTAAAAGTAGAATTTTTAAGAAATAAAATTAATGTGTTAGTAAGAGATGATGGAGTTGGTTTTAATATTGAAAATGGTGAAAAAGAGAATTCATTTGGTTTAGTCGGCATGAAAGAACGAGTGGAACTGCTAAATGGAGATTTTAAAATCGACTCTAAATTAAATTTCGGTACAACGATTAGAATCACTTTAGAAATTGAAATAGATGCCGAACAAAAGATAGAAGTATAAGAAGAAACGTCTGAAAATTTTTAAAAGTAAATTATCAGATTGTCAATTTGCAGATTTAAGTCGAAAAATTTGTAAATATATGTTAAAATATACTATATTTTAGAAATAATTAACAAAATTACCATATAAGCAAACTAGAATAATTAGCAGAGGAGTAATAAAATGAAAACTAGAATCGCCATAGTGGATGATCATAAACTATTTCGTGAAGGAATTAAAAGAATTCTAGATTTTGAAGAAAGTTTTGACGTTGTTGCAGAAGGTTCTGATGGTACTGAGGTTGTCGCAATTATGGACGATCATCAAGTAGATGTATTTATTATCGACATCAACATGCCAAATATGAATGGTGTAACAGCAACAAAAGCTTTATTAGAAAAATACCCTGATGCTAAAGTAATCATTCTTTCAATTCATGATGATGAATCATACGTAACTCATGTTCTTAAAGTTGGGGCTAGAGGTTATCTCTTAAAAGAAATGGATTCAGATACGCTTATTGAAGCAATTAAAGTTGTGACGAAAGGTGGATGCTACTTACATCCGAAGATTACTCATAACTTAGTTGAAGAATTCCGTCGTCTATCATTAAAAGAGCAATTATTCAAATCACGTGAGGTAGAGGTTCGTCGACCATTACATTTACTGACAAGAAGAGAATGTGAAGTTCTTCAAATGTTAGCTGATGGAAAAAGTAATCGTGCAATCGGAGAAGCATTATTTATTAGTGAAAAAACTGTAAAAAACCACGTAAGTAACATTTTACAGAAACTAGAAGTAAATGATCGTACACATGCTGTAGTAACAGCAATCCGCAACTCGTGGGTTGAAGTGAAGTAGTCGTATAAGAAAATAGAAAAGCAGAGTATCGTAATGGTGCTCTGTTTTTGTTTTCATCATTTATCGTGTTAAAGTATAATAGGTACTTCAGATTAAGTGAGTTGTCGAAATGACTCATAGTAAAGAGAATAAATTACAATGATTTTACAAACTAAATTGTGTAAAATGAAACTATTAAATACATAGTTGCTAGATTACTATTCGCAAGGAAGGACATAACAATGAGAACTGCAATCGTTACAGATAGTACGGCATATATACCTCAGGACTTGAGGGATTCTTTAGATATTCATATGCTTCCTCTTAACGTTATTTTTGGTGATGCATCCTATCAAGAAGAAGTTGAGATTACAGCAGAACAATTCTTTTTAAAAGTTCGAGAACAAGAAGAGTTACCAAAAACTTCCCAACCAGCTTATGGCGAGATTATTGATAAATTTGAACAGCTTTCAAAAGAATATGATGCAGTTATAGCAATCAGCTTATCTAGCGGGATTAGTGGTACATACCAAAGCTTTGTATCAGCTGGTTCTATGTTTGATAACTTAAAAGTAGTAGCGTATGATTCTGAAATTAGCTGCATGGTACAAGGTTTTTATGTAATCGAAGCTGCGCAAATGGCGGCTAAAGGTGCAGGACCAACTGAAATCGTTGAGCGTTTAGATGAAATGAAAAAAACAATAAATGCATATTTCATGGTAAGTGATTTAGGGCATCTACAAAGAGGGGGACGTCTTTCAAGTGCACAAGCGTTTGTTGGTAGTCTACTTCAAGTGAAGCCTGTCCTTACATTTGAAGATAAACAAATCGTTGCTTTTGAAAAAATACGTACAGAAAAGAAAGCGATGAAACGAATCTTTGAATTATTTGGTGAGGTTGCTACAAAGGGAGACAAAATGAAAGCTGTTGTCATTCACTCAAGCCGTGAAGAAGATGCAAAAGAGATTGCTAAACAGCTTCATGAAAAATACCCAAATGTAGAAATTGACATTTCATATTTTGGACCAGTTATTGGAACGCATCTTGGAGAAGGTTCGTTAGGACTAGGCTGGTACGTAGTCTAAAAATTTATTTTACTTTGTATATACTCAGGAATGCCCCTTTAATAGGGGCATTTTTGTATTTGAAAAATTAAATTTGATACTTAACCTTCTTCTATTGATTAATGCGTGTTACATTTCAACTAATTTCTAAGAAAGAAGGCGAAAAAGTGAATCATGAAACTTCTCAAAACCAATATATCGGTAGAAAACTTCCGTATCCTCCAATGCTGAATCCACAAGAAATTCCATCAACGAGTAAAATCATTCAAGCTGTTCAAAAAAATAAGAATTCATATCAATGCTATCGATGTGGCAATCGCGATCAAAACTATTTTTATCGTCACTATTGTGCAAAATGCTCTTCAATGTGTACATACTGTCGAAAGTGTATCTTGATGGGGAAAATGACAACGTGTTCCAAATTGATTGTGAACGAGTTTGACTTGAAAAAGGAAGATAATAGAGCTGGTTTAAAATGGGAAGGAAAACTATCTCCACAGCAAAAAGAAGCGTCACTTAAAGTTATGGAAGCAGTAAAAGGAAACACAGATTTACTTTTATGGGCTGTATGTGGAGCGGGAAAAACAGAAATGTTATTTGAAGCGATTGATGTTGCTTTACAAGAAGGGAAATTAATTTGTATCGCAACTCCTCGAGTAGACGTTGTAATAGAATTAGCGAAAAGATTTCAAACTGCTTTTCCGAATACACCGATTGCTATCCTTTATGGCGGAAGTGAAGGGAAATGGGATGGACACCGAATCACAATTAGTACCGTTCATCAATTAATGAATTTTAGACATGCATTTCATCTCCTCATAATCGATGAGGTTGATGCTTTTCCGTATAATATTGAAGACCATCTGCACTGGGTAGCTGATGAGGCAAGAACAAAAATCGGTTCGACTATCCAATTGACAGCAACCCCCTCAACTAAACAACAGCACTTAGCACTTCACCATAAAATAGAGTGTGCTATGGTCCCCGCTAGATATCACCGACAGCCATTGCCTGTTCCAAACTTTCAGTGGATTGGTAATTGGCGAAAAACAATTCAAAAAAACAATAAATTACCAGGTCCATTAATGGAGTGGCTCCAAAGAATATTGAAAGAAAATTCCTCTATTTTTTTATTTATCCCAACAATTGATGTAAGTAAAGCAGTTGAGGAGGCTGTGAAACTGCTAACGGTTAAAACAGCATCAGTTCATAGTCAAGATCCTCTTAGACATGAAAAAGTCGATGCGTTTCGAAATGGAGAAGTCAGAGTTTTAATTACAACAACCATATTAGAGCGTGGTGTGACGATCAAGAATAGCCAGATAGCTGTCCTAGGTTCTGATGAAGAAATTTTTACGGAAAGTGCACTAGTTCAAATATCAGGTAGAGCGGGACGGCACATTGATTATCCCACTGGAGAAATCATATTTTTTCATAATGGCATTAGTGAAGAAATGATTCGATCAAAAAAACAAATATTGCAAATGAATCAACTTGGATTTGAAAAAGGATGGTTAGATAAAAAATGATATGTATATACTGTGATCGCAAATTTACAGAAACATTTTCTCTACATCAATTATTTTTCAACCGAAAAGAGACTGCCTGTATTCAATGTTTAGCTAAATTTGAAAAAATAGTTGGCACTGTTTGTGAAAAGTGTGGCAGTGTTACAGTACAAAAAAAGATATGTGGTCAATGTAAGATATCAGATAAAAGTAATCTTCAACAATCATTAACTTCAAATCGTTCAATTTTTGACTACAATTCTGAAATGAAAAATTGGATAAACCGTTATAAATTTTACGGTGATGTTACATTAGCAACAATGTTTATTACAGATTTGCGGGATTACTATGAAAAGTATTTTAAACGGTTTAAAATAATAGTTCCTATACCTCTTAGTGAGGAAAGGTTACAGGAAAGAGGTTTTAACCAAGTTGAAGTGCTTGCGGAGCTTGCTGGGTTCACATTAACTAAATGTCTAAAAAGGATTCATACTGAGCGGCAAAGTAAGTTAAATCGAACTGAGCGAATGAACCGTGAACAAATTTTTTCATTCTGCGGAGGGGAAAAATTTCAAAATGTGCCGATATTAATTTTAGATGATGTCTATACAACTGGGAAAACAGTCGGAGATGCTGCAATCGTTTTGTTACAAAATGGTGCTAGCGAGGTATTTTCTCTCACATTAATTCGTGCATAAAAATTGGTAATTTGTCATGTGAAAAATGACTTAATTTTATGATTCATTTTGCCGATATAAATAATGATACATCGGAAAATGAGGTGAAATGAATGGGAGACATACGTAATTGTCCAACGTGTAATAGCTTATTTGTAAAGACAAATTTAAGAGATGTATGTGAGAATTGTTATAAAGCTGAACAAAAACAATTCGATACAGTTTATAGTTTTATTCGTAAAAGTGAAAATCGAAAAGCAACCATAGATGAAATTGTAACTGCTACAGAAGTAGTTGAAGAATTAATTATGAAATGGATCCGAAATGGAAAACTTCGTGTATCTGGCTTACCAAATTTAGGATATCCATGTGATAAATGTGGAACACTAATTCAAAAAGGATCTATTTGCACAGACTGTTCAACTGGATTAAAAAAAGATTTGTATAAAGTTGAAGAAGAAAGAAGAAGAATTGAAGAATTAAGAAAAAGAGATAGAGCAACTTATTTCTTAGATGATAAAAAGAAATAGGATGTAAAGAGGTATGAAACGATTGACAATGAGGTGAAAAAAATGAAGATTAACTCTAACTCTACAGGTATTGATCGTATTCAATTATATCAAAATCAAATAAACAAAATTGAAAAAGACAAACCGAAACAACAAAATGAAGACAAACTAGAAATTTCCTCTCAGGCAAAAGATCTTCAATTAGCTTCTCAGATACAGTCAGAACGAGAAGAACGTATTCAACAAATACAAAAGCAAATTGAAGAAGGCTCCTACAAAGTTAAACCATCACTTGTAGCCGAGAAGATGCTTCAATATTTCAGCAAGAACTAACAACTAGAAGGAAGAAGGATCGGCATGAATACATCTTTTTTACTTACTACACTCCAACAACAATTAGAAGAATATACAGAATTACATCAATTATCTATTGCGAAAACGGACTTGATAAAGAAAAATGACATAATAAATTTAAATGAAATCATTAATAAAGAAGCGAAGTATCTATTATCACTAGATGTTTTAGAGAAGAAAAGAATTGAAGCAGTATATGCTGTTTTAAGTGGACATGAATGGAGTGGGGATCTCCCTACTCTTTCAGATTGTCTGCATGTTGTTTCTGACGAAGAATCTATTAAACTGCAAAATATTCAATCTGAATTGAAAGTAATCATAGAAGCACTTAAAGAAAGAAATTATTTAAATCAAGAGCTTATCTATCAATCTATGCAGTTTGTATCTATGTCGTTGTCTGCTTTGAAACCAAAACAAACACCACCAAATTATGGTCCGACTAGTAAACAACAAGCACCAAAAATAGATACATTATTTAACTCACAGATATAGATAATATTAGGAGGTTCCAAATATATGCGCCCTACATTTATGGGATTAGAAACTGCGAAAAGGGGTATGTATACCCAGCAAAATGCCCTAAGCGTTTTAGGACATAACATAGCAAATGCAAACACAGAAGGCTATACTCGTCAACGTGCGAATATGCAACAAACTTCACCTTTTCCAGGTCCTGGAATGGAAAGACCATATATACCAGGTCAGATTGGAACAGGTTCAGAAGTAACTTCAATCCAAAGAATTAGAGAAGCTTTTTTAGATATTCAATACCGTAATGATAATAGTCAATTAGGATATTATGTTAGTCGTAATGATGCACTACAAAAAATGGAAGATATTATGAATGAACCTTCTGAACAAGGTCTTTCAAAAACATTAGATCGTTTTTGGCAATCACTACAAGATTTAGCATTAAACCCATCTAATTCGGGGGCAAGATCGGTAGTTTTAGAACGAGGTAAAGCGGTAGCTGAAACATTTAACTATTTATCTAGTTCTTTAAAAACTGTTCAAAACGATCAAAAAAATCAAATAGAAGTTGAAACTAAAAACATTAATTCACTTCTAACTCAAATTCAAAACGTAAACCGTCAAATTGCTGACGTTGAACCGCATGGTATGTTACCAAATGATCTGTATGATGAGCGTGATCGATTAATTGATAAATTATCAAGTTTAGTAAATATCAAAGTTACTTATTCATCTAGCGGCGGTCATGCATTACCAACTGCTGAAGGAAAAGCAACGATTGATTTAATTGCTGAAGATGGTTCAGTTATAGAATCAGGTCGAGTAATTGATGGAGTAGATATAAAAACAGATCCAAAATTCCTAAAGGTGAACTATGATGTTACTACTGGATTAGCTGATAACGTTTCAATTGGAAATAATACAATTGATGTTGAAAAATTTAATTCACTAGGAAAACTGAATAGTTTAATCGAATCATTTGGATATTTAGATAGTACAAATGCACAAGTGGGCATTTACCCTGAAATGTTAAAAAATTTAGACGATATTGCAAGTACCTTTGCTACTACATTTAATACAGTGCACGCTGGCGGGATTACATTAGGTGACGTAAATGGTGGAGCCTTCTTTGGTCCAGGGCCGGGACCAATCACAGCGAGTAATATTAAAGTTGTTATTACAAATATCAATGATATTGCTGCTGGGTTATCTACAAGTGATGGAGACGGTAAAAACGCATTATTATTAGCTGATGTAATGAGAAGAACTGACTTATCAATTGGAACAACGACTAATACAAGTATTACAGCATTTTATCAAGGTATTATTGGTGGAATGGGTGTACAAGCTCAAGAAGCAAATAGATTAATGACGAACAGTGGTATTTTAGTAGATGCAGTCGATCAAAATCGAAAATCTGTAAGCAGTGTCTCGCTTGATGAAGAAATGACTGACATGGTGAAATTCCAACATGCATATAATGCTGCTGCACGAAACATTACAGCAATTGATGAAATGCTAGATAAAATAATTAATGGTATGGGTATAGTTGGGAGGTAATGAATAATGCGTGTCACACAAACGATGATTAGTAGTAATATGCTTCGTCACTTAGGCTCTAGTTACTCAAAGCTTGATAAATATAATGATCAGCTTGCATCTGGTAAAAAAATTAGCCGTCCATCAGATGATCCAGTAATTGCCATGAAAGGTATTTATTATCGCTCGGATGTTACGCAAGTTGAACAATATAAACGTAACCTATCTGAAGGATATATGTGGATTGAATCGAGTGATGATGCTCTTGATAAAGTAACAAAGTCACTTCAACGAATGAGAGAACTAGCTGTTGATGGGTCAAATGAAACTAATAGTGTTAGTTCTCGTCAAGCTTTAGCTGCTGAGATTAAACAGCTAATTACACACATTGGCTCAGTTGCAAATACTCAAGTTGGAGATAAGTATATATTTAATGGATTAAACACAACGCAGCCACCAGTTAATATGACAGTGAATACAGCTGTTGATGGGCAGATTTCTTTAAATGGAACATTTCCAGATGGGACAACATATAATTCTTTTAATGTAGAGGTTTCAAGAGGGGTAAGTGTTTCCGTAAATACTGATCCAAATAATATGTTTGATCAAGCGACATTAGATAAGTTAGTTGCTCTTCATAATGGTTTACAAACTAATAATACATCTGTAATTAATAATGGAATTTCTGATTTGGATTCAATTTTGAATAACGTTTTAACAGCTCGAACAAAAATCGGTGCAACTGAAAATCGTATTGACATGATTGATGACCGTTTAGGTACGCAAGAAATAATTGCAAACCGTATTATGTCAGATAATGAAGATGCTGATATTGAAAAAGTTATTACAGATTTAAAAACACAAGAGAGTGTGCATAATGCAGCCTTAGGCGTTGGCGCGCGAATTATTCAACCGTCTTTATTAGACTTCTTACGTTAAGCTATCAATTATTGATAGCTTTTCTTTTAGAAAAATTAAAGAATGAGAGGAAGAGGAGTATGAATTTCCCTCAAATACGTTTACAGTCTACTTTTGCACAAATAGGCTTACAATCTGACAAGCCAATACTTGATTTTCAACAACCAAAGGCAGAAATAGAAATTCATCAGGAAAATGCAGAAATGGATATTCAGAGAGTTGCGCCCACATTAGAAATGGACTCCTATGAAGCCAGAGCGGACATTGATATGAAAAGTGTTCGTCGTCGAATTGAAGATGCCTTTAATGATGGATATCAAGCTTGGTTAGATGGTCTTGCAAGGATTTCACAACAAGGTGATCAAATGATGAAAGTGCAACATAATAAGAATGCAATTTCTGATATTGCAAAAGAAAATAGTCGTAGTCCAGTTTATGGTTTTAATATCTCTTTTTTACCCAGATATGGAAGCTTTAAAATGTCCTATGATCCAGGGAGTTTAGAGATAAATTGGACAACACATGAAAAACCTGAAATTGAGGTTACTCCTCAAAAAGCAATTACTAGTATTACGCCTGGTAAAGTAAGTATTTATATGGATACTTGGAATGATTTAAAAATAGATTATACTGGAATTACAATAGATCAAAAAGGATAAGGTGGAAGTTATGAATATTCAAACAAAATATCACGGAGAGCTAGTTATTCAGCAAGAAGATATAGTAACCTTTCCTAATGGAATTCCTGCATTTGAAGATGAAACGAAATTTATTAATTTACCTCTTCAAAATGGAACACCTTTTTCAATTCTTCAATCTGTTCAAACGCCAACTTTAGCATTTGTAATTGGTGATGTGTTTTCTCTGTTCCCAGACTATGAAATTGAATTAACCCAAAATGCAATTGAGGTATTAAAAATAGATGAACCAAAAGATGCAATCGTATATTGCATCATTACGGTTAAGGATCCATTTGTTAATTCAACTGCTAATTTACAAGGACCAATTGTAATCAACACATCAAATAATATTGGTAAACAAGTCGTATTGAACCAACCAAACTATAAAACGAAACATGAACTAGTTGGATCTCCAGCTTTCGCTCAGGAGGGTTAATTGTATGTTAATACTAACAAGAAAACTCAAAGAAGCGATAATGATCGGTGATGATATTGAAATTTCAATAGCTTCAATTGAAGGAGATCAAGTTAAGCTTGCAATTTCTGCGCCGAAACATATTGAAATTCATCGGAAAGAAATATATTTATCTATTAAAAAGGAAAATGAGGAAGCTGCAACTGGTTTAGTCGATATAATTAATATTTTTAATAAAAAAGAGTAGAACCCTATACGGTTTCTACTCTTTTTTATATTAAATATTTTTTTGAGTTTATAGAATTATTTTAAAAAGTTCTTAATATCTTCTGCAACAAATTCAACATTAGTACCGATAATTACTTGTAAACTGGATGAACCAAGTCTTAGTACACCATGTGCACCTGCTTTTTTAATAGCTACTTCATCTACTTTACTTGTGTCTACAAGCTCCAGTCGCAATCTTGTCGCACAATTATCAACAGATACTATATTCTCAGCGCCACCTAAAGCATTTACATATGATTCTGCATCTCCTGTTCCTTTAGTTTTAAATTCTTCGATATCCGAATCTTCATCTTCACGTCCAGGTGTTTTTAAATCAAACTTCTTTATAAAGAAAACAAAGACAAAATAATAAATGACCCCATAGACCAAGCCTTGTAGTAATAGTAATAATGGTTTTGTGGCGATGCCATAGTTTAATAGATAATCTATTGCCCCTGCTGAGAAAGTAAATCCATCATGTATATCTAATAAATTAGCGATATAAAGTGAACTTCCAGTTAATATAGCATGGATAAAGAATAAAACTGGTGATAAAAACATGAATGAGAACTCAATTGGTTCAGTAATACCTGTTAAGAATGAAGTGAATGCTAAACTAAGCATTGCTCCTAAAACGACTTTACGATTTTCCTTTTTAGCAGTTGTTGCAATTGCAAGTGCTGCAGCGGGGAGTCCAAACATCATAATAGGAAAAAATCCCGCCATATAAATTCCTGCGCTTGGATCGTTCGCAAAGAATCGATTTAGGTCACCAGTAACACCATTAAAGTCTCCGAAGACAAACCAGAAAATATTATTTAATACATGATGCAAGCCAAGTGGAATTAATAATCTATTAAAGAATCCAAATAATCCAGCACCAACTGCACCTAAATCAATCATATTATTGCCAAACGTATTTAAAGCATCTTGAATTGGTGGCCATATATAGCCAAATAATCCAGCTAGTACAAACATTACGGCTGCCGTTATAATTGGAACAAAACGACGACCACTAAAAAATCCTAAAAAGTCTGGTAGTTTCACATCTTTATAACGATTATATAATAGTCCAGCAATCACCCCGGATAAAATACCTCCGAGTACACTCATATTAATATCTTTATCAATAACTTTTGCACCTTCAACTAAAATAAAATATCCAATTGCACCTGAAAGACCTGCTGCTCCATTTTGATCTTTTGCTAATCCTACCGCAACACCGATTGCAAATAAAAGTGCTAAATTAGCAAATACTGCATTTCCAGCAGCCGCCATAAAAGGAATGTCGAGTAAATCCCCTTGCCCAAACCTAAGTAATAAACCAGCAGCAGGAAGTACTGCAATCGGAAGCATCAATGCCTTCCCAATTCGTTGCAGGAACTTTAACAAAGTAATTCCTCCTTTTTAATAACAAAGTAGAAGCAAAACCATTATTTGCTTCATAACAAGTCTATGAGACAAAAAGGTAGTTAGTACAAAAAAGAGGGAAGATGAGTAAGTGGAAATACCTATTTTTTCGAAGTGGTATCTCAAGAAATATCGATAAATGTTGATAAAATAAGGTTAGTTTGAACTTTTATCCATGTCAAAAGTACCAATATTCATTTTGTCGAAAAATCTATTAGTAAAAGTGACTAAAGTATATAAAAATTTCGTCGATATAATTTGTGTAAGGAACTTAAAATGAAAAGCTCGAGATTTTCTAATAAGTTCCAATAAAAATGGTGTTCACAAGGAAGTGAACCAACACATTCAAGGAGGAAATTAAAATGAGAATTAATCACAATATCGCTGCTTTAAACTCACACCGTCAATTAACTTCAAACAACGTAAATGCTAGCAAAAACATGGAGAAATTATCTTCAGGTTTACGTATCAACCGTGCTGGTGATGACGCTGCTGGTCTTTCAATTTCTGAAAAAATGCGTGGTCAAATTCGTGGTTTAGAAATGGCTTCTAAAAACTCACAAGATGCTATTTCTCTAATTCAAACTGCTGAGGGTGCTTTAAATGAAACACACTCAATCCTACAACGTATGCGTGAATTAGCAGTACAAGCTGCTAACGATACAAACGTTACTAATGATCGTACTGCAATGACAAATGAGTACACTGAATTATCAAACGAAGTAAACCGTATCAGTCAACAAACTGAGTTCAATACTCAAAAGTTAATTGATGGTAGCAAAGGTGGAGCTAACCCAGGTTTAACTTTCCAAATTGGGGCAAACTCTGGTCAAACTTTAAACCTTAAAATCGGTGCAATGGATCCGACAACTCTTGGTGTAGATACAGGTGCGGTTAAATTAGATACAAATGCTAATGCAACAGCTGGTATTGCACTTCTTGATACTGCTATTACAACTGTTTCTGCTGAGCGTTCTAAATTAGGGGCTAATCAAAACCGTTTAGAGCATACGATCAACAACCTAGGTACATCTGCTGAAAACTTAACAGCTGCAGAATCTCGTATTCGTGACGTTGATATGGCAAAAGAAATGATGGAATTCACTAAGAATAACATCTTAACTCAAGCTGCTCAAGCTATGCTAGCTCAGGCAAACCAACAACCTCAAGGTGTATTACAACTTCTTCGTTAATTTTAAAAGAGCGGGCATCCTGTTTAGGGATGCTCTTTTTTTTAGAAAATTTACTAGTAAAATTTTCGTGTATTTAAGTTGATTAAATTAGTATTTTATAATGATTGGAGTGAGTTTATGAGTAAGTTTTGGAAATTGAGTAGTATTATTGTTTTGATTATAGGTATTTTATTTCCATTTAGTGTAAAAGCAGCAACAACTAATTACGTTACGGCAAATCGAACAGTTTCACCTTCACCAATATTTACAGATGGAGAGGCGGAGGTTACGTTAAATGTTACCGGAACCCCCCCTGTTAATGTTGTAAAACCAAATGATGTAGTACTCATTTTAGACAAATCAGGTAGTATGCAAACTGATAACCGATTTAGTGCAATGATAGATGCATCCAAAAAGTTTGTTGATTTAATCGATTTTACTAAACATCAAGTCGGTGTAGTTGATTTTAGTTCAACAACTAGTAATTTTGGTTTAAATACAGATGCAGATGCTGTTAAAAATTATATTAATTCAATTAGAATGGGAGGAAGTACAAATACTGCGGAAGCAATTAACCAAGCAGTAAATATGCTGAGTAATCATCGTCCAGAAGCACAACCTGTAATAGTGTTATTAACAGATGGGCAGGCTGACTCATATGATGCAGCAAAACAAGCAGCACTAGCTGCGAAAGATGCGGGCATTGTATTTTATACAATTGCTTTGCTAGGACCCAATGAGGACCCGAAAAGTAGTCCGCCAAATTTATTATTAGGTGAATTGGCAACCACTGAGCAGCATCATCATTTTGTTTTAGGTTCTGTTGGCCTAGCAGAAGTTTATGAGGCAATTGTTGAAGAAATCGGGTTAGCCAGTGCCTATAATGTTGAAATTATTGAAACGGTAGCACCACAATTTGAAATTGTTCCTGGATCTTATAATTCCAGCATTCCACAACCAACTGTAACTGGAAACACATTAAAATGGAATATATTAGAATTAAAAGATGATACATTACAGTTAAAATATAAAATACGATTAAAACAAGGACAAGCAGTTGGAACGTATGATGTTGCATACAATACTAAAATTACCTACAAGGATTACGCGGGTTCAAATAGATTGTATACGATTGCTAATACTAGTTTAGAAGTAAAACATCATTCTCCAAAAATAACAGAAATAACTCCTTCTAAAGGGGTAGTTAATGGTGGTGAGACAGTTACCATTAAAGGTGAATACTTTAGAAATGGAGCAAAAGTATATTTTGGTTCAACAGAAGCTACAAATGTAACTGTAATAGATGCACAAACTATTACTGTTATTACTCCGCCTGGAGCGCAGGGGAATTCAACGGTTATGGTAAAAAATAATGATAACCAAATTGGTAAAGGGGAGTTTGCGTATTATGCAAATCCTGAATTTTCTTCATTAACTAAAACAACTGGACCATATTTAGGTGGGAATTCTACTGTATTATATGGTAAGTACTTTATGCCTGGGATTAAAGTGAAATTTGGAAATAATGAAGCAACTGTTACTTATATTAATAGTGGACAACTTAATATTATCGTACCGGAAGCATCTATAGAAGGAATAACCGATTTACATCTCGAAAATCCAGATGGAACTAATTTATCGATAAATGGCGCTTATACGTATGATCCACCCATTAAGACAGATGTTCAATTAGATTTAATAACACCAACGGAAGGTCCATTAAGTGGCGGGACAATTGTTTATATTGCAGGAAAAAACATTGATCAAAATGTAAAAGTTTATGTTGGTACACAACTTGTTCCAATAAATATGTATTATTCTAATACAAGTATCCGTATTAAAATGCCAGCAAACAATGTTGCAGAAGCAGTTGATATTACATTAGAAAATCCAGATGGAACTCGATCTACATTAACTGGTGCATTTACTTATATTGCACCACCACCTGCCAAAGCACCAGTGGTTACAAGTCTAAGTCAAGTAGAGGGTTACTTAACAGGTGGCGATATTGTTTACGTTTCTGGTGAAAATTTTGTTGAAGGTATCACTGCTAAAATTGGTGGGATTGACGCAAGAGTATTAAACGTATACTCTTCAAATCAAATTCGTATTAAAATACCAACTGGTGTACAAATAGGATCAGTAGATTTAATCGTTACAAATCCAGATGGTCAAAGTGGCTCATTATCAAATGCATATACTTATATCGAAGTTCCAAAACCACCAGGTCCAACAATTACAGGAATTACCCCTAATACTGGACCAAAAATAGGAGGAGACATAGTTATAATTAATGGAACTAACTTTGTCAGTGGTTTAACTGTTAAATTTGGTAATATGGATGCAAAAATTCTAAATTATTATAATGCTAACCAAATACGTGTTCAAGTACCTGAATCCGCTTCAGTAGGCGTTGTTGATGTAGTTTTAACAAATCCAGATGGACAGAAGTATACACTTTCACAAGGGTATACATATTCAGTTTCACAACCTACAATAACAGGTCTCTCACCTGATAATGGAGCTCTTGCAGGAGGAGACATAGTTTATTTAAACGGTACTAACTTTATGTCTGGTTTAACTGTAACTATTGGAGGTAAACCTGCTAATATACTAAACTATTACTCTTCAAATAGTATTCGAATTCAAATCCCTTCTGGAAGTGCTGTGGGAACAGTACCTCTTGTTCTATTGAATCCAGATGGGACTTCAGCAGCTACGAATTTTACCTATAACGCACCACCAATAAAACCTGCTCCAAACATAACTAACTTATTTTTTAGTGATGGAACGCTTATTACAGGACAACAAGTTTTAGGTGGAAATATTCTTTATTTAAACGGTAAAGACATGGATTCGACAGTTAAAGTAGATGTCGGTGGTACTATTGTTACTCCATTAAATTATTATGGTAGTAATAGTATCCGTTTTAGAATACCATTTGGACTTTCTACAGGAGCGATAAATATTAAATTAATAAATTCAGATAATCAAGTGTCAAATGTAGTAACTATTAACTATAAACCGAACTAGTACATTTATATTAGAATAAAATTTTATTAATATAAGTACTATAGTTCATTTATTCAAAGGTGAATTCAGTTATAGTGTAGATAGAATAGTTAAGAGACTGAAGGGAGCTCCTACTCAGTCTCTTTCTTTTTGAATAAATATAATATTCAAATATTAAGATTTTCTTAAGTTAGGGGATAAGAATAATGAAAAATGAACGAAAACAGACCTTATTACCCACATATATGAAAAGCTTTTCATGTATTGGATCTGCTTGTGAAGATACCTGCTGTAATGGTTGGACAATAAATATCGATAAAAACACTTTTAAAAAATATAAGAAGTTAAGTACTCAAAAAATAAAAGTAGATATAGAAAGGGATTTAAAAAGAAACAAAAAAAATAGTTCAGATGGACACTATGCGGAATTTAGATTGAAAAGTAATGGTTGCCCATTACAATCTGAAGAAGGATGGTGTAGGATTCAGAGTGAGTTAGGTGAAAGTTACCTTTCTAATACTTGTTCAATTTATCCACGCATGTTTAATGAAGTAGATAATGTTGTCGAAATGGGAGGAGCATTATCATGTCCTGAGATAACTCGACTAGCCCTATTTAATCCTAATGGAATTGATTTTGATATGACTATTCAAGAAGATACTTCAAGAGGGTTTAGAAAGTATAAAATTGATACTAGAATTGACAATTATAAGCTCTTTTGGGATATTCGATCCTTTGCCATTTCAATTTTACAGGATAGAAGATTTAATGTTGAAGAAAGATTAATTAATTTAGGCATGTGGATTAGTAAATTAAACGTTGTATTTCAAACAAATAATATAGAAAAACTTACAGAAAATATTAACAATTTTAAGCAAACTTTGAATAATTCAGATTTAAAGAGTTCTTTAGAAAAAATTAAACCAAATTACGATTTATATACAAAGATCTGTTATGAAATTTTATCTATTAGAAAATTATATAGTATAGATAATAAACGATACTTAGACCTTTTAAATGATATATCAGAAGGATTAAAAATGGATGGTGAAACTTTAATTGAAAATTTTGATGAGATAATTAGTAGCATTAAAGTTCAATTTTATAATCCTTATTTTAAAGAGAAGGATTATATTTTAGAAAATTACTTGGTAAACGATGTATTTATAAATTGTTTTGGCAATAATCCAGTTAAAATTTTTGAACAATATAATTTATTAGTCTTAAAATTTGCACTTGTTAAACTACATCTTTATGGAGTATCTGCAAAATATAAAGAATTAAACGATGAATTAGTGGCTTATGTTATTCAATCTTTTTCAAAATGTATCGAACATAATGTTCATTATCCAATGAAGATCGTTGAAGTTGTAAAAACAAATGAATTAAATTCATTAGCTCACATGGCAATATTAATTAAAGGTTGATAAAGGGGTTAATGGAATGGTTACAATCTCACTAGTAATGATTGTCAAAAATGAAGAAGAAAATTTAAGTAGATGTTTAGAGAGTATATACTCTTATGTAGATGAAATAATAATCGTAGATACTGGATCAACAGACTGTACTATGGATGTTGCAAAAAGATTCGGTGCAAAAGTATATGAATTTGAATGGATAAATGATTTTTCAGCCGCAAGAAATTATGCACTTGAAAAATCTACTTCCGATTGGAATATTGTTTTAGATGCAGATGAATATATTTCTTCTAATATAGATAATTTAAGACAATTTATAGCCGATAATAAAAATAAGCAGGTTATTGGAAAATTACTAATAAACAGTAAAACGGTTCTAAATAATGAACAGAAAAATACTCGTTCTTCCGTTTCAAGAGTATTACCAAGAGGAGTATACTATACTGGCCGAATTCATGAACAGGTAAATTCTTTCTTCCCTAGAATGGATATTGGCATAGAGATTCTACACGATGGTTATTTGCACTCTAATAAAACTGATCGAAATTTACCATTATTGTTATTAGAATTAGAAGAAAATAAAAAAGATGGTTATATTTTATACCAAATTGCGAAACAGTATTCATTAAAAAATGAGCACGGTACAGCATTAGAGTTTTATTGTCAATCATTTGAAAATGTAAATACAACTGATGATTATTTACCATTATTAATAGTAGATTTACTATATTGTATTATATCGTCAAGGGAATACGAGTTAGGCTTAGATATTATTTCTCAAACAAATGAATTACTTAAGCATAGTACGGATTTTCATTTTGTGTGTGGTTTATTTTATATGGAATTAGTTTTCAGTGATATAAACAAGTATATTAAATACTTTCCTGAAATTGAAAATGAATATTTACGATGCCTCGAGATAGGTGAATTAAGTAATGTTGATAGTGTAATTGGTACGGGTTCTTTTTTAGCTTTATATAATCTTGGTTCATTCTATGAGGCTTCGAATCAAATTGATAAAGCAAAAAAATACTATATTGAAGCATCAAAACATGGTTATCAAAAAGCAACAGAAAGACTAAATCAATTAACGACTCTACATTAACATAGATTCTAAAAGTTATAGTCTATATTTAGCAATATTGTAGGAGAGAGTTTAATGAACATTAAATTAAAGATTGAAAGCTTAATAGAAGAAAAAAAATTTACTGAAGCAAGAAATCTTATTTTAGAAAATGAAAATGATTTTAAGGATGATCCTGAGTTTTATTGTATGAAAGCTGTTATAGAGCTATTGGAAGAAAATTTAGATAAAGCTCAAGATATACTAAATCAAGGTTTAATGATAAATCCTGTTCATTTTGATTTACTTTATAATCTTGCCTATGTCTATAAAATAAAAAACGACTATTTAGCTGCAATAGACTGTTACGAAAAAGCTTTAATTAATACTACACTACCTGAAATGAAGGAACTAATTCTAAATGAATTGGAAAGCGTTCAATATGACATTAATGAACTAGTTGAAGCTCAAAGCAAAGACCCTTTAGTTAGTATAGTACTACTAGCATATAATAAATTGGAATATACACAGCTTTGTATCGAGTCAATATTAAAGTATACTTCTCAAGTAAATTATGAATTAATAACTGTAAATAATGGATCTTCAGACGGTACGCTTGAATTCTTCGAAAGTATTCCGAATGCAAAAGTAGTTAATTTAAAAGAAAATGTTGGACCTGTTAATGGGTTTAATGCTGGAATTTTGGAAGCAAAAGGTAAATATACAGCTTGTGTGTGTAATGATTTTATTTTTACACCGAATTGGTTAGATAACATTTTAAAGTGTATTGAATCTGATGAAACGATTGGTTTTGTTTCTCCAGGTGCAAGTAATGTAGGAAACTATCAAAATATTAAAGGTGAGTATAATAATATAGGCGAAATGTTAGAATTCGCTGAAAAATACAATGTGTCTGATCCAAGTAAATGGGAAGAAAGAGTGCGTTTACTTCCTTGTGTTTTATTAGTCAGAACAAACTTGTTAAAAGAGATTGGTATGTATGATCCTAGATTTTACTTTGGTGAATTTGCAGATGATGACATTAGCTTTAGAATTCGACGAAGCGGATATAAAATCCTCTTTTGTAAAGATACTTTTACATTCCACTTTGGTTCTGTTACGACAGGGGAGGATCAATTAAATAATAATTCTTTACAAGTTAGTAGAGAAATTTTTAAAGAGAAATACGGTTTAGATGCTTGGTATGATGCTGGATTTAATATAGAAATGATTAATGCATCAGTAGATTTAGTTAAATCTGATCAAACAGATAACTACCGAATACTTGGAATTAATACGAAATGCGGTGGGAATCCTCTGCAATTAAAAAACTACTTACGTGAAAAAGGTATTTCTAATATCTCGATTACAAACTTTTGTCTTGATTCGAAGTATAAAATTGATTTAGACACAGTCTCGGATTCTGTTGTGGAAGGAACTTTATTCGAAATAACAAATTTATTAAATTCGCATACACAGGATTTTATTATTTTAGAACTTCAACTGGATTTATTGGATCAAAGCCCTGAACTAATAAGTGATATATTCCAATTATTAGAAGAAGATGGGAATTTTGCTTTAAGTTTAGAGACTAAACATTTAAAAGAAAATGAGTTAAAAAAACTATTATTAAAAATAGAAAGTTATGGATTGAGAATAGAGTTTCAAAAGATTATTCCTAATTCTATTAATGGACAAGATGTTATTTTAGTAGGTAAAAGGGGAAGTTGAAATGAAAGCAGTAATACTAGCAGGTGGTTTAGGTACAAGACTAAGTGAAGAAACTATGATAAAACCAAAACCAATGGTAGAGATAGGGAGTAACCCAATTTTATGGCACATCATGAAAATGTATTCTGCACATGGTATAAATGATTTTATTATTTGTCTTGGTTACAAAGGGTATATTATAAAAGAGTTTTTTGCAAATTATTTTCTTCATCAATCAGATGTAACTTTTGATTTATTAGAGAATAAACTAGAAATTCATACAAATTATAGTGAACCTTGGAAAGTTACTTTAGTTGATACAGGCAATACAACAATGACCGGTGGACGCTTAAAGCGAGTACAACGCTATGTAGGAGATGAGACATTTTGTTTCACCTATGGAGATGGAGTTAGTGACGTAAATATAACAAGTTTAATAGAATATCATAAAAATCATAGGTCTTTTGCGACTTTAACAGCTGTAAATCCTCCTGGTAGATTTGGGGCTTTAAATATCGAAGGGAATTTAATTACTAAGTTTAAGGAAAAGCCAACAGGTTCAGATAATTGGATTAATGGAGGTTTTTTTGTCTGTGAACCAGAAGTTTTTGACTATATAAAGGATGATGCTACGATTTGGGAAAAGGATCCATTAGAGTCATTAGCCGAAGAAGGCAAATTAACAAGTTTTAAACACGAAGGTTTCTGGCATCCGATGGATACATTAAGAGATCGAATGAAACTTGAGGAGCTATGGTTATCTGGAGAAGCTCCTTGGAAAGTGTGGTAATAATGAATTTTTGGTCAAATAAAACTGTTTTAATTACAGGGCATAATGGCTTTAAGGGTAGCTGGCTAACATTATGGCTACATAAACTAGGAGCAAATGTTATCGGATATTCAAATGAACCGCCTTCTGTGCCTAATCTTTATTCTTTACTAGATTTAGAACATAAAGTCGTTTCCATTTTGGGTGATGTACGAAATGAAGAACTTCTTTCCACTGTGATTGAACAGTATCAACCAGAAATTGTTTTTCATATGGCAGCTCAATCATTAGTTAGAAAGTCATATTTAGAACCTATTGAAACTTTTGATACCAATGTGATGGGTACTGTAAAATTATTGAATTCGATTCGTAACTCAAATAATGTAAAAGTTGTTATTAACGTAACTAGTGATAAATGTTATGAAAATAAAGAGTGGGTATGGGGATACAGAGAGAATGATCCATTTGGTGGATATGATCCCTATAGTGCTAGCAAGGGATGTGCCGAAATTGTAACGAATGCATTTCGTCAATCATTTTTCAACGATTTGGGTATTCAATTAGCAAGCGTTAGAGCAGGTAATGTCATTGGCGGAGGCGACTGGGCTGAAGACCGTTTAATTCCAGATATTATACGTGGGTGTATTAGTGGGCAGTTGCCTATTATTCGAAATCCATTTGCAATACGCCCATGGCAGCATGTCCTTGAACCTTTAAGAGGATATATGATGTTAGCAGAAGAAATGTGGAATTCAAAAAATCGATTTTCAGATGGTTGGAATTTTGGTCCAGATGATGAAAATGTTCTAAACGTGGGCGACATATCTCAAAGAATTTTGGATTTATGGGGTACCAATTTAGACTGGGGATTTGATTATTCGGACAAGCCTTATGAGGCTCAACTACTTAGATTAGATTGCACAAAAGCTAAAACTGAATTAGGGTGGAAACCCTTATTAAATATTAAAGAAACATTAGAGTTGACAGTAATAGCTTATAAACAATCAATTGCGGAAAATAGTTTAAATGAGATCATCAATTATCAAATAGATTCATATATGGAAAAGGGAGCTAACCTAAATGAAAGAAAGAATATGTCGATATTGTAATAATTCTTTACACAACACATTTGTCGATCTAGGGTTATCTCCAGTCTCAAATGCCTTTGTAAGAAAAGATATGGCTAATAATGGAAGTCGTTTTTATCCTTTACATACATATGTATGTGATGAATGTTATTTAGTACAACTTGAAGAATTTGAAGCACCAGAAGAAATCTTTAATCAAGATTATGCATATTTTAGTTCTTTTTCAGATAGCTGGCTAAAACACGCTAAAGACTATGTTCAGTTAATGATTGATAAATATTCAATAAATCAATCATCAAATGTTATAGAAATTGCTTGTAATGATGGTTATTTACTACAGTACTTCAATGAACAAATGATACCTGTATTAGGAATTGAACCTGCAACTAATGTAGCAAAAGTTGCAAGAGATAAAGGAATACCTGTAGAAACTTCTTTTTTTGGAACTGAACTTGCGTTGGATTTAGTTGGAAAAGGTCAACAAGCAGATTTATTAATTGGAAATAATGTACTCGCACATGTTCCTAATATAAATGATTTTGTAAAAGGAATGAAAAAAATTTTAAATAAAGAGGGAATTATTACATTGGAGTTTCCTCACTTATTAAGGCTCATTCAAGAAAATCAATTTGATACAATTTATCACGAGCATTTTTCTTATTTATCTCTAATAACAGTTAAAAAGATTTTTGAAAGATTCGGCCTGACGATATTTCATGTTGAAGAATTACCGACACATGGAAAGTCGCTTCGAATTTACGTGAAGCATACGGAAGACCAAACTAAGTTAATAGAAAATTCTGTATTAGAAGTAGAGTTGTTAGAAATAGAGTTTGGTTTAAATAATATTGAAACGTATAAGAGTTTTTCTGAGAAAGTGAAAATGACAAAAAGACGCATATTAGAATTGCTAATTCACTTGAAAATTAAGGGGAAGACGATTGTGGGATATGGTGCACCGGCGAAAGGTAATACACTATTAAACTATTGTGGTATTGGAAAAGATTTTATAGATTATGTAGTTGATAGAAATCCCATTAAGCAAAACACTCTTCTACCAGGGACACTTATCCCAGTATTTTCTCCTGATGAAATAAGAAGAACCAAGCCTGATATTTTAGTAATTATGCCTTGGAATATTAAAGAAGAAATCATTGAACAGATGAGTTATATCAAAGAGTGGGATGGGCAGTTTGTTGTATTAATCCCTGAACCGCAGGTGTTAATGTAATGATATTTAATGAGTTGTTTTTAAAAGGTGCATACTTGATTGAACTCCAACCAATTGAAGATAACCGTGGTTTTTTTGCAAGATCATGGTGTTTTAGTGAGTTTAAAACCTATGGACTTAATACAAATTTAGTACAATGTAATATCTCTTTGAATACAAAAAAAGGTACTCTAAGAGGTATGCATTTCCAGGAAAAACCTTATGAAGAAGTAAAGGTTGTTCGATGTACAAGAGGAAGTATTTATGATGTAATTGTTGATTTACGACCAGAGTCACTAACTTATAAAAAGTGGATTGGAATCGAGTTATCTGCTGAAAATCGTAAGTCTTTGTATGTTCCGGAAGGTTTTGCTCACGGATTTCAAACACTTGAAGATGATTCAGAGGTTTTTTATCAAATGTCAGAATATTATCAACCAGGGAGTAGTAGAGGGATTCGTTGGGATGATCCAGAAATTGGAATCAATTGGCCATTACCTAATCCTATAATGAGTGGAAACGATCGAAGATATGAGTTTTTAAGAGGTGATTAAATGCTTTATATTTCTGAAAAAGCAAATGTATCCAAGCTTTGTGATATTGAACCTTCTTCTAAAGGAACAAAAATCATTGTTGAAGATGAGGTAATGATTGATTCTTTTGTCAAGATAAAGTCTGTTGGTGGTATGGGCGATGTTATTATTAGAAGAGGTAGTAATATAAACTCAGGTTGCGTACTATACTCGGGTAATGGAATCACAATCGGAGAGAATGTGTTAATAGCATCAAATTGTACTCTCGCACCTGTAAATCATGAATATAGATTAAAAAATCAAACTATTAAAGAACAAAGATTCATGCCAAGTAAGGGAGGTATTGTAGTAGAAGATGATGTTTGGATAGGTGCAAATTGTGTCATATTAGATGGAGCAAAAATAAAAAAAGGTTGTGTGATTGGTGCTAATTCCCTAGTTAGTGGTGTTTTGGAACCTTATTCAGTCTATATAGGTAGTCCAGTTAAAAAAGTAGGAGAAAGAGTATGATTACTACAGTAATAGGAGCAGAAGGATTCATTGGTCGACATATTATTAATGTATTAAACCAAAATGGATTACCCTATTTCGCACCTAAACGAAATGATCAATCAGTATACTTAAAGCCGTTAGGACATGTTATTTATTGTGCAGGAGTTACATCAGACTTTCGTAGTCGTCCCTTCGATACTGTTCGTGCACATGTAGGTTATTTATCTGATTTATTAGAGCAATCAGATTTTGAATCATTTCTGTATCTGTCCTCAACTAGAGTATATTTTCATCAAAAGGAACATGATACTTGTGATGAAAAAGAAAATATTTTAGTAAATCCTTTACATTCTGAAGAACTGTTTAATCTTACGAAATTAACAGGTGAATCTCTTTGTAATACGGTGAATAAACCGAATGTTAGAATTGCACGAATTTCAAATGTATGTGGTGATGATTTTGAGTCAAATAATTTTATTTATTCAATAATAAAAGATGCAGTAAATACAGGGGAAATAATTCTTCATTCAACATATGAATCTGAAAAAGACTATATAAGTGTCGAAGATGTAGCAAACCTTTTACTCCAAATTTCACATAGAGGGAAATCTAAACTATATAATGTAGCCAGCGGCAGAAATACTACTAATAAAGAAATTGTTGAAAAAATTATATCCAGTACAGGTTGCAGAGTTGAAATGAGTAGTAATGCCAGAACCATAAAGTTCCCGACTATTAATACTAGTTTACTGTCCAAAGAATTTGGATATATTCCTGAGAACAGCTCAGACATGATTTTAAATTTAGTAAACTATTATAAAGAACAAGTGGAGGCATGAAAATGGAATTATCACTACAGAAATTACAATTTCAAGAATATGTCTCTAAACAATTAAATCATTTTTTTCCAGATAATAAAATTGTGAGTTTTAATCATGGAGACCGTTCATTTAATATGGCATTAGATCGTACTGAGTATTGTTTCAAGGATGTAATTCTTCATTCATACAATAAAAATGGACATACTTTCTTAAACCATCTACATTCCGACCAATATACAGTGTTCTTATGGTTCTTATCTAATTCTGTTTGGAAAGAAACTGCGAATGCCGAACTTGCCAATAAATTATTCTATTTAAATAAAGCTCTTAATGGTTTTAGTTGTATGTATGACACGAATTTACCAGATATCTTTTTAATTCTACATAGCGCAGGAACCGTCCTTGGTAAAGCGGAATATGGTAACTATTTAGTAGTAGCACAAGGGACAACAGTTGGTGCTCATAAAGGAATCTATCCGCAAATAGGAAAGGGTGTAGGGCTTCTTCCTAATTCCTCTGTAATAGGTAATTCAATAATAGGTGATAAAGTTTCAATTGGAATAAATACAACAGTTTATGATATGGATGTTAATAGTGGAAATGTAGTATTTACTGATAAAAATGGAGAAATTCAGTTGAAAAGAAAAGAAAATTGCTGGGCCCAAAAAATGTACTCAGTTGAAATATAAATTTTAAAAGCGTATGGACTTAAAAGTTCTAACGCTTTTTTTATAAATTTTTTTTCTTTAAAAGTACGTTTAATATCATACATTGTAGACTTTTCGAGCTATACAAATGTAATGAGCGAAAAAATAAACCTATACATCTTTAATTTTTGACCGATATAAATTGAAAAGATGTAAAAGGGAGGAAGTCGACTTGCTAAATACTATTTCAGCTTCGACTTTGGCTAAGAATGTCCCAAACATCCCTGTACTGCAACAAAGCCAAGAAGTAAAAGAGCTTGTAAAAGACAATGAGGAAATTACAGTCCCAAAGAAAGATTTGGGAAAAATTATTGAAGGCATGAACAAATTATTAGAGCCTTCTAATACATCATTAGAATTTAAATTACATGATGAAACACATAGTTATTATGCTGTTTTAGTTGATTCAAATACAAAGGAAATTGTTCGTGAGATTCCTTCAAAAAAACTATTAGATTTTTACGCAGCAATGGAAGAATTTTTAGGACTAATGTTTGATAAGAAAATTTAAGGATGTGAGAATATGGTTAATCGTCTAAATGGTTTTACAGGCGTAATGGATATAGAGACAACTGTTAAAAAATTAATGGATGCTGAGAGACTACCTTTAAACAAACTTTTAGCACAAAAACAAATAAATGAATGGCAAACACAACAATATCGTGACTTAAATTTACTAATGGACGATTTTAGAAAACAAATTGCTGATGGAGTTGGATTAGTATCTTCATTTAACGCTAAAGCAGTTACAAGTTCGAATGAAAATGTAGTAACTGCAACTTCTAGTAATTCTACTAGTAATGTTGTAAATACAATTGATGAAATTACATCATTAGCATCAAGTGCAAGATGGACTTCAAATTCAGTCGTAAATAGTGGTGGAGGTGCAGTTGATCCAACTGCAAAATTAAATACAATCACTTTTAATGGTGGTTATCAGTTATCAGGTGCCCAAAAATTACAATTTGATGTAACGTCACCTGAAGGAGCAACATCTACAGTTTCAATTGATATTGATGGTTCAACGGATTCCTTAAATGATGTTATCAAAAAGATTAATAATTCTGGCGTTGGTGTTTCAGCATTTTATGATTCTGGAACTCAAAAAATAGTTTTTACTAATAAAGCAACTGGCACGGGAGCAAATGTGAAAATAAATGAATCAGGCGCTGGAGCTGGAACAAAGAACTTTATGCAAGCGATTGGATTTTCATCTGATGCTTCAAATAACTTAGTTCCTTCTTCAAGTGGTTCAGATGCAAGTTTTAAAATCAATGGTTTAACTACAAGCCGCAAATCGAACACTTTTACAATTGGTGACGTAACGTATAGCCTAAAACAAACTTCTGCAACACCAATCACTGTTTCAACTACTACGGATACGAATAAGGTGTTTGATAATATTAAAGCTTTTGTGGATAAGTATAATGAATTGATTGCAAAAGTAAGTGAACGTGTTAATCAAAAGCGTTATCGTGATTTTACGCCATTAACTGATGAGCAAAAAGATTCGATGAAAGAAGAGCAGATTAAAAAGTGGGAAGAAAAAGCTTCGAGTGGACTATTACGCGGTGATAATATTTTAACTGGTGTACTCAACAAAATGCGCTCTGAATTAGGTAATCCAGTTGAAGGATCTGCAACAAATTTATTAAGTAAAATTGGCATAACAACAAGCGTAGATTATTTAGAAGGTGGAAAATTAGTTATCGATGAAAAGAAATTAAAACAAGCTATTCAAGATGATCCAAATGCTGTCGCAAACTTATTTACACAACCTGGCTCTGGAACAGATACGAAAGATCAAGGTTTAGCAGTGCGATTAAAAAATACATTAAAGTTAGCTATTGATGATGTGACAAAAAAAGCAGGGAAGGCTATATATTCTTCCCAACAATTTAGTTTAGGAAAAAGTTTACTAGACTTAAATAAGCGTATCGGAAATTTTGAAGATCGATTAATAAAAATAGAAGATCGTTATTACCGTCAATTTAGTGCAATGGAAAATGCGGTGCAAAGAGCAAATGCTCAAAGTGCACAATTGATGCAATCCTTTGGTGGACAATAATCGTTGAGGTGGACAAACAATGGCAATGAAAAACCCTTATGAACAATACCAACAAAACTCAGTAAATACAGCATCTCCAGGTGAATTAACGTTGATGTTATATAATGGTTGTCTTAAATTTATTCACTTAGCGAAAGGTGCAATTGCACAAAAGAACTTTGAAGAACGAAATAAAAATATCATAAAAGCACAAGATATCATTCACGAATTAATGGTCACATTAGATATGGAACAGGAAGTATCGCAAAACTTAATACAACTTTATGATTATTTGAATCGACAGCTGATTCAAGCAAATATCAAAAATGATGTTACCATTCTTGAAGAAGTCGAGGGATTTGTTACAGAATTTCGTGATACTTGGAAAGCAGTCATCCAAATCAATCGTCAAAAAACGTTTGCTGATGGTGGACAAGCATAATGGATGTAAACCAAACACTTTTTTCGGTTACTACACAGCTTGCAGAATTAACATCAGAAGTTCCGTCTCAGGAAAAACGTGATGAGGTAATTGATCGTATCTTTTCTTTGTTAGACGAGAGGGATGAACTGCTTCCGAGTGTGCAGCCTCCTAAAGATGAGAATGAACGAGAAATAATGAAGAAGATCGTTGATTTAAATGTTCAAATTAATCGTTCGATGAATATTATTCTTTCTGATATTAAGAAAGATCTTTCAGGATTAAATGAACAAAAAAAGGTACACAATCAATATATTAATCCTTATAAATCATTAAATAATCTTTCAGCTTTTTTTGATAAAAAGGAATAAAAATCAAAGTATCCTGTGGGAACGGGGTACTTTTTTGTTTTGTAGTATTTTATTTAAGAATAGAGGTAACTTAATAGTAATTAATTTGAGCAAAGTGTAATAAATATTGGTATTATTTTCTTGAATTTAACACAATTTATTCTATTTTTGTGATAAACTCAAATGGTTTAGTTTCATACTTATTATGTAGAGGTGTACTTATGTTATCGATTTTAAAACGATACTTAATCGGTAAGCCACTTAAGACAACAGAGTTGGGGGAGCAAAAGCTTTCTAATACAAAGGCATTGGCAATTTTATCGTCAGATGCATTATCTTCTGTTGCTTATGGACCAGAGCAAATATTAATTGTGTTAGCAACTGTTGGTGCTGTCGCATATTGGTATTCAATTCCAATCGGTATTGGCGTACTTATTTTATTGTTAGCTTTAATTTTGTCTTATCGCCAGATTATTTTTAGCTATCCTCATGGTGGTGGAGCTTATGTTGTGTCTAAGCAAAACCTCGGTGTTATTCCAGGTTTAGTTGCTGGTGGTTCATTACTTGTCGATTATATTTTGACTGTGGCAGTTAGTGTGTCAGCTGGAACGGATGCGATTACGTCGGCAATTCCAGCGCTGCATAGTCATACAGTGTTTATAGCAGTTTTATTGGTTATTTTTATTACTATCTTGAACTTACGTGGAGTAACTGAATCTGCTTCTATTTTAGCTTATCCAGTATATTTATTCGTGGTTGCACTTTTAATTATCATAGTTGTTGGTTTATATAATGTAATTACAGGTCAAGCACCACCTGCGGATCATACGACAATTGGTGATACTGCAATTTCAGGAATTACTACTTTCTTATTATTAAGAGCATTTTCATCAGGTTGCTCTGCATTAACAGGTGTAGAAGCAATTTCAAATGCAATTCCAAACTTCAAGGAGCCTGCAGCGAAAAATGCAGCAAAAACGCTTGTTATGATGGGAACAATATTAGCTATATTATTCTCAGGAATTATGTTTTTAGCTTATTATTATGGAATTAAGCCTAGTCATGAAGAGACTGTTATGTCTCAACTAGGATCAGAAATTTTTGGCCGTAATATTATTTACTACTTCATCCAAGGAACAACAGCGTTAATTCTTGTATTAGCAGCAAATACTGGTTTCTCTGCGTTCCCATTACTGGCATACAATTTAGCAAGTGATAAATTTATGCCAAGAATGTATTTACTTCGTGGAGACCGTTTAGGTTATTCAAACGGAATTATCACACTTGGTGTTGCATCAATTCTTTTAATCATCGCATTCCAAGGGAAAACAGAGCAATTGATTCCATTGTATGCAGTCGGTGTATTCGTACCGTTTACACTTTCTCAGACAGGGATGGTTATTAAATGGTTGAGAGAAAAGCCGGCAAATTGGTTCCCAAAAATGATCACAAATTTAGTTGGGGCATTAATTTCAGCGTTAGTTTCAATTATTTTCTTAACAACTAAATTCAATCAAGTTTGGTCAATTCTTGTTTTCCTACCAATCATCGTGTATCTATTTTTAACAATTAGAAAACATTACGAGGCAGTAGGAGATCAGCTTAGATTAAATAATGATATTCCTGAAAAAATTAAAGGAAATGTCATGATTGTTCCAGTAGCAGGTATAACAAAAGTTGTAGAGCGTACGATGCAGTATGCACAAGGTATCGCGGATGAGGTTTACGCAGTTTATATTTCATTTGATAAAGAAAGTGAACAGCAAATGAGAGATAAGTGGGAAGCATGGAATCCAAATGTAAAGCTTATTGTTGTTCATTCTGAATATCGAGAAATTACTAGACCTTTATTAAAAGTAATTGATGAAATGGAAACAAAAGCGCATGAAAATGGATTTGAAATCACTGTTTTAATTCCACAATTTATTACCAAGAAAAACTGGCATAATGTTTTACATAATCAGTCTAGTTTATTACTTCGTGCATATTTACTGCATAAACGAAGTGTTATTGTAACGACAGTACCTTATCGATTTAAGGTGTAAAAGGCTTTTTAAATAAGGGGTTAAGGGAAAAGAAAGGTTGGAATTTACTTGTTTCGACCCATGCCCTTAACCCCTTTTTCTTGAATTTGGAATTTGTCGAATTGTCGGAAAAAAAGGCGACAAGCTATTTTTGACTTGTCCCACTTTTTTGATGTATAGTTGAATTGTGGAGAAGATTCACAAGTTTTCGACTGAAGGGAATGGATTTGAATGCAAGGTAAAGTAAAATGGTTTAATGCAGAAAAAGGTTTTGGATTTATCGAGCGCGAAGATGGAGACGATGTATTCGTGCATTTCTCAGCGATCAATGCTGATGGTTACAAATCTTTAGAAGAAGGCCAAGCAGTTAGCTTCGAAATCGTTGAAGGTAACCGTGGACCTCAAGCTGCTAACGTAACTAAAATCTAATATCCGTTAATAAGTAAATATTTGC
>Ga0102589_1000640_pt1 | contig 63123 bp, 59 predicted proteins | sample AraplaMF_Col_mLB_FD_76858 | JGI IMG/M metagenome (GOLD analysis project Ga0102589, IMG submission 76858) | Arabidopsis root microbial communities from the University of North Carolina, USA - plate scrape MF_Col_mLB | ecosystem: Host-associated > Plants > Roots > Endosphere | place: USA...
ACTCGGGTTCGTCATTGGACATAGTTAACTTGTTTTTGATTGCAGTTTTAATCGCACTTACAGCATTTTTCGTTGCAGCGGAGTTTGCAATTGTAAAGGTTCGATCGAGTAGAATCGATCAACTGGTAGCAGAGAAAAAAAGAGGCGCATTAGCTGCGAAGAGGGTTACGGCGAGTTTGGATGAATATTTATCAGCTTGTCAATTAGGTATTACTGTTACAGCATTAGGTTTAGGGGTTTTAGGGGAACCAACATTTGAACATATCATACATCCAGTCGTACAATATCTAGGATTAAACGGAGCAGTTGCACACTCAATTTCATTTATTCTTGCATTTGCTTTAGTAACATTTGTTCACGTGGTTATTGGTGAGTTAGCCCCAAAAACGGTAGCAATTCAAAAAGCTGAAACAATAACATTGCTTCTTTCTGCACCATTAATTCTTTTCTATAAAATAGCTTACCCATTTATTTGGGCTTTAAATGGTTCTGCAAGATTTTTTACAGGATTATTTGGAATTAAACCAGCATCTGAATCAGAGGAAGTTCATACTGAGGAAGAATTGCGAATTATTTTATCTGAAAGCTTTGAAAGTGGAGAAATTAATCAAGCTGAATATAAATATTTAAATAATATTTTTGAGTTTGACAACCGACTTGCTAAAGAAATCATGGTCCCTCGTACTGAAATTATTGGATTATATGCAGAAGATCCAATTGAGGAACAAATTGAAACGATAAAAAATGAAAAATATACGAGATATCCAGTATTTGGTGAAGATAAAGATGAAATTATCGGTATGGTTAACGTAAAAGACTTTTTTATTCGTTATTTAGATGGAAAAGTTGATAGCTCATACGAATTAACAAATTATACTCGACCTGTTATTCAAGTAATTGAAACAATTGCAATTCATGATTTATTACTTGAAATGCAAAAGAAACGTATCCCACTTGCGATTTTATATGATGAATATGGTGGAACAGCAGGTTTACTAACAATGGAAGATATACTAGAAGAGATTGTTGGTGAAATTAGAGATGAGTATGATGATGATGAAAAACCAGCAGTACAACATATTACTGAGTCCCACAAAATTGTTGAAGGGAAAGTATTAATTTCTGAAATCAATGATCTGTTTGGTCTTTATGTTGAAGAAGACGATGTAGACACGATTGGTGGATGGATTTTAACTCAAAACCATGATATTCAACAAGGTGAGTCCATCATTTTCGAAGATTATGAATTTAAAGTTGTTGAATTAGATTCAAATCAGGTGAAGTTAGTTGAGATAAAAAAAATAAATGAGTTTGTACAGTCAGTAAGCTCGTAACATTTCAGAAGGATTAAAGGCATAAGTCTTTAATCCTTCTTTATTTGATGGGAACGATAAAAATTTTTATAATGAATTACATACATAGGTAATGTTTTTTATGTTGTAAGCTTTTCTCTAGAAAGATATATGAAATAAAGCAATTTTTAATTAAATCAAAAAAGAGGTATATATATGAAAAGAAAAGCGTTAGTAATTGGTGCGACAGGTTTAATTGGTAAAAGTGTAGTAAATCAGTTGATTCAAAACGAGGCTTATGAAAAAATCACAATTTTTGTTAGAAAAAGCAGTGGATTTATACATGAGAAGGTAGAGGAAATCATTGTAAACTTTGATCGACTAGAAGAATACGAGCAATATTTTCAAGTGGATGATGTATTCAGTTGTCTTGGAACAACGATCAAAATAGCGAAAACTAAAGAAAATTTTAGGAAGGTAGATTATGATTATTCAGTTAAAGTTGCTGAATTAGCTAGTAAGGCTACTGTTCAAAACTTCCTTCTAATTAGTTCAATGGGCGCAAATAGTGATTCTAATATTTTTTATAGCAAAGTAAAAGGTGAAGTTGAAAGAGATGTAAAAAAATTGCATTTTACAGGGTTATTTATATTTAGACCGTCATTGTTATTAGGGGAACGTAAGGAAGTTAGAATTGGAGAAAAAGTGGCTGAAAAAATTTCAGTAATCATGCCATTTTTATTTACTGGGCCATTTAAGAAATATATACCAATTAAAGGAGAAACAGTTGCAAAAGCAATGATTAATTATGCTTTAAGTGGTATAACAGGTGAACAAATTATAGAATCAAATAGTATTGAAAGGATGTCACGAAAGTAGAATGTAAGGGTTTAAGGATTACGTAAGATAGGAATATTGTGAAATCATTCACAAAAAAGTAACAATTAAACAATTACTAACGAGAATTATATTATAAAATAAAAATATAAGCTTGATGATTGAATAAAAGTAAAATGAATAATTATCAACTTATTATTAAATTGTTTCGTACCAAACCTCATTTTCTCCTCTTGCTGCATTATAAGTAAGAGGAAATTTTTTTGCATAATTTTTCCTGTCTCGAATACATATTAATTAAATATTTGTAAAGGATTGTCGACATTTTTAAGTTTTAAAAAATCATATTAAGGGCGTGAAGTGTTTGGCAGATGCTCCCTCGGGAAAAGGATTAATGGGATTTTTTCGCCTTTTTAAAAAGGAAAATGTGGTTGAAGTTGAAAGTAATAAACTGGAAAATCGATTTCAATCAATTCAAGAATATATCAACCAAAAAGATGAATTAAATATGTATGAAGATGAATTATTATTAAGATCTATTACATTTAAAGAAAAGATAATTAATGACATACTCACACCCCGCACAAAAGTGGTTGCAATTGATGTGAATGAAACTGTCGATAAAGTCCGAGACATATTTCTTAATGAGCGTTATTCAAGAATTCCAGTGTACAATCAAGATATTGATCATATTATTGGGATTTTGTCAGAAAGAGAATTCTTAACGAGTTTACTTCAAGAACAAGAAGTTGATATTAGAAAATTAATGAGGATTCCTATTTTTATTATGGAAACGATGAAAATTTCAACAGTTTTAACGATGCTTCAAAAAGAGAACGCCCATTTAGCAATAGTCATTGATGAATTCGGGGGAACATCAGGAATTATCACACTAGAAGATATTTTAGAGGAATTAGTCGGGGAAATTAGAGATGAATTTGATGAGCTAGAACATAATGAATTTACTCAAGTTAACGAAAACGAATACCAATTCCAGGCTTCTATGTCCTTATCTAATTTTTTCCATATTGTGAAAATGAAAATGCCAAAAAGTCGGTATATAACGCTTGGTGGATGGATCTTCGAATGCTTTAAACATGTTCCAAGTATAGGAGAAACACTACAATATAAAAATTTAACTTTCATAATAAAAGAAATTCAAAATAGAAGAATTCAGAGTGTAATTGTTAAAATTAGTAAGCAAAATTTACAAAGTAAACTCGGTTCTTAGGAGCCGAGTTTTTTCATTTTAAAAAGTTAGAATTAAAAAGCTGAAAATAAAAATAATAAATTTATAGTACTTTTTTGTTGTAATTTAGTAATACATGAAATATATTTAAAACAAATAATTCCGATAAGGTTAAGGGAGATTAAAAAATGAAAATTAAGAAAATTGGTTTAGCATTAGGATCATTAGTACTAGCAGCAGGCTTTATGGCTGGTTGCAATGCAAATAAAGAAGGCGATTCAGCAAAAGGAAAAGATTTATTAACTCAAGTAAAAGATAGTGGAGAATTGAAAATTGGAACTGAAGGTACTTATGCACCTTTCACTTTCCACGATAAAGATGGAAAATTAACTGGTTTTGACGTTGACTTAGCAAATGAAGTTGCTAAACGTTTAGGGGTAAAAGCAAAATACTCAGAAACACAATGGGATGCAATGTTTGCAGGTTTAGATGCAAAACGTTTTGATATGATTGCAAATGAAGTTGGAATCAAACCAGAACGTGAAAAAGATTATTATTTCTCACAACCATATATTACTTCATCAGCAGCATTAGTAGTAAAAAGTGATAGTGACATAAAAGCATTAGAAGAAATTCAAGGAAAAAAAGCAGCACAATCTTTAACAAGTAACTATGGTGATATCGCAAAAAAATATGGTGCTGAATTAATCGGTGTTGAAGGCTTTAGTCAAGCGATTCAATTAATTGAAACTGGTCGTGCCGATGTAACAGTAAATGATAAATTATCAATTCAAAATTACCTAAATGAAACTGGTGACACAAAAGTGAAAATCGCGGCATTAGAAGATGATGCTTCAGATAGTGGATTTATGTTCCGTAAAGATGATGATTCTTTAGTAAAAGCAGTTGATAAAGCGTTAGATGAAATGAAAGAAGACGGAACGTACGATGAGATCGTAACTAAATGGTTTGGTAAAGATGGCATTAAGTAGTTTATTACAACAAGACTGGAGTGACTCAATAACCATTGTGAAGGAATCCTTCCTTCCAATGGTTAAAACTGCTTTAACAGGAACTATTCCATTAACGATTATCACTTTTATCGTTGGGTTAGTATTAGCCTTTATTACTGCGCTTTTCCGTCTATCAGGTAATAAATTCTTAAATGCTATAGCAAGAGTATATGTTTCAATTATTAGAGGAACGCCATTACTTGTTCAACTATTTATTATTTTTTATGGTTTACCATCAATTGGGCTAACGATATCGCCATATATTTCAGCTATAATCGGTTTCTCATTAAGTGTAGGGGCATATGCATCTGAAATTATTCGAGGTTCTATTCAATCAATCGATAAAGGTCAATGGGAAGCTTCATATTCAATTGGTATGACATATAATCAAACACTAAAACGAATTATCATTCCTCAAGCAGCTAGAGTTTCATTACCACCGCTATCAAATACTTTTATTAGTTTAGTGAAAGATACTTCATTAGCCTCATTAATTTTAGTTACTGAAATGTTTCGTACTGCTCAAGAAATCGCAGCAGTTAACTTTAAATTTTTATTAGTATATACTGAAGCTGGATTTATATATTGGATTATTTGCTTCTTCCTATCTATCATCCAAGGACGTTTAGAAGCACGTGTTGAACGATATGTTGCAAAATAATGGGGGAAGAGAGATATGATTAAGTTAGAAAATATTCAAAAGCGTTTTGGTGAATTAGAAGTATTAAAAGATGTTAGTTTGAATGTTAAAAAAGGGACTGTAACTGCAATTATTGGTCCTTCGGGTTCAGGGAAAACTACATTTTTAAGATGTATAAATGTGTTAGAGCAACCGAATAAAGGTAAAATCACAATTGATGATCAAACCATTGATTTTTCAAGTAAAGTGTCCAAAAAAGAAATTATTTCTTTAAGAAGTAAAACAGGAATGGTTTTTCAACAACATCATTTGTTTCCACATTTAACAGCACTTGAAAACGTGATGGAAGGTCTAGTTACAGTCCAAAAAGTTAAGAAAGAAGTTGCGAAGAAAAAAGCGACGGATTTACTTATTAAAGTTGGATTAGAAGATAAAATCAACTTATTGCCTCATCAGCTATCAGGGGGTCAGCAACAACGTGTAGGTATTGCAAGAGCATTAGCACTTGAACCTACTGTCATTTTATTTGATGAACCAACTTCTGCATTAGATCCAGAACTTGTACAGGAAGTTTTAAAAGTAATGAAGGAATTAGCAGAAGAAGGAATGACGATGATTGTCGTGACTCATGAAATGAGATTTGCTCGTGATGTTGCAGACGAGGTCATCTTTATGGATGGCGGGTATATCATTGAACAAGGTCATCCAAGTGAAGTATTAGAAAAACCAAAACAAGAACGTACAAAGCAATTTTTACGTTTAATACAATAATTAGAAGGTACTAGACCCAGATCTAGTGCTTTTTTTTTGTGCTTTTTTCTTTACATTCATTTTCCAAAATTTACATTGTCTTTAAATACATATGAAATCGGTTTGGAGTCATACTATCATTACACTACTTAAGGAGGTGAGACACAGATGGCAAACAACAACAGTAGCAACCAATTAGTAGTAGCTGGAGCTCAACAAGCTTTAGACTCAATGAAGTATGAAATCGCTTCTGAATTTGGTGTAAACTTAGGACCAGATGCAACAGCTCGCGCTAACGGTTCAGTTGGTGGAGAAATCACTAAACGTTTAGTACAAATGGCTGAACAAAGTTTAGGTGGATTTTCTAAATAATAACAATGGCTTATAGGGATGGAGATTATTCTCCATCCTTTCTTAATGAAAAGCGTTATACATAGTGGAGGTATGATGATGGAAGGTATATGCCCGCTTTGTAATGGAATTGAACAATTAAAAGTAATTTGCCCAATTTGTGAAAATCAGTGTGAGGATAAGGGAAGAGCAACTGATTATGAAGATAAATATAGCCCTTATATGGATTATGATCTTACTGCAAAATATGATGGGTTAACAACAGAAAATTCAAATCAGTATTGTACTCATATGTTTAATTGTCCAGATTGTAACGAGGGTTTTCTAAAAATAATCAATAAAATAAAGTAACGCAGTACCAATATAAATGGTACTGCGTTATTTGTTGTAATATAGATTATCGAATACGTGATTCAGTTTCTTTATCGAAGAAATGTACTTTATTCATATCTACTGCTAACTTGATGATTTGACCATGAGTAAAGCTAGAACGAGCATCTAGTCTTGCAACTAATTGATGTCCTTCAAAGTTAGTGTAAAGCATTGATTCTGCACCTAAAAGTTCTGCAACTTCAATTTCCAAATCAAGAATTGTACCTTGAGAAGCTTCTAAGAAAACTGGTTCGTCATGTAAATCCTCTGGACGAACACCAAGGATAATGTCTTTTCCGACATAACCATGATCTCTTAATGTTTTCATTTTACCTTCAGGAATAGCAATTTTCTTGCTACCTAAGTTAAAGTATCCATCTTCTAATTTTCCGTTTACAAAGTTCATTGCAGGAGATCCAATGAATCCACCAACGAAAACATTTTCTGGCTTATCGTAAACTTCTTTCGGCGTACCAACTTGTTGGATGATACCATCTTTCATAACAACTAGTCTTGTTGCCATTGTCATTGCTTCTGTTTGGTCATGTGTTACATAGATTGTTGTTGTTTGAAGACGTTGATGTAATTTAGAAATCTCAGAACGCATAGCAACACGTAATTTTGCATCTAAGTTAGATAATGGCTCATCCATTAAGAATACTTTTGCATCACGTACAATAGCTCGTCCTAAAGCAACACGTTGACGTTGTCCACCTGATAAAGCTTTAGGTTTGCGATCTAAGTATTGCTCTAGCCCTAAAATACGAGCTGCATCTTTTACACGACGATCGATTTCAGCTTTTTCAAATTTACGTAATTTTAAACCAAATGCCATATTATCATATACAGTCATGTGTGGGTAAAGTGCATAGTTTTGGAATACCATCGCGATGTCACGATCTTTTGGTTGAACATCGTTTACACGCTTTCCATCGATATAAAAATCACCTTTAGAAATATCTTCTAAACCAGCGATCATACGAAGTGTAGTTGACTTACCACAACCAGATGGTCCTACAAAAACGATAAATTCTTTATCTTGAATGTGAAGATTAAAGTCTTCAACTGCTGTTACGTTATTATCATAAATTTTAAAAATATGGTCTAATTTTAATTCTGCCATGATTCGTTTCCTCCTAATTGTGAAATCGGTTTCATTAATTAGATTGTACAGATTAAAATGTTTTCTAACAATAGTAAACGTTTACAAAAAATACATGCCTCATTTGTACATATTGCACAAACGAAGCATGTATTAAGACATTTCGCGTAATTCAAGTAATTGAATCGCCAAAAAAATAACAAGTCCATCTTCAAAATGCTTTAAATCAATACCAGTCTGTTCAGAGAATTTATCTAGTCTATATTGAACAGTATTTCGATGAAGAAATGCTTTTTTAGCTGTTGCAGTCACATTCATATTATGTTGGAGATAGATTTTGACTGTTGAAAGAGTTTGATCATTTAAAGTCATATCGTTCAACAATATATTAGGAAGTACTTTTCTTAAATCTTCGGGAATGAATGACATAAAATAATGAAGCATTTCTTTTGAAAACCAAAGTACATTTTTATGTTTTTTAAACTGTAATGCCTTCTTAAAGCATTGTTGTTCTATCTCAAATGCCTGTTGCAATTCTGATAGAGGAGCATAACATTTCCCTACAAAAAAAGTAACATCGTGGTATAAGTCAGCAGCAATTGTTTCTTGCATATGTTCAAGATAGGACTGCATGATTGGCTGATCGTTTATTTTTTCTATAATGACGCCTTCTCTGGCAGAAGACCAAATGATGATAATCTCTTTATGGAAAAATGCCAAAATTGCTTCTTCAAATTCTGCTTTATTCGAGAAAAATTGATTGCTAAAAAAATGGATAAAACGTACAGAGCTTGGCAATTTCGTTTCATTCTCATTAGTAAATGGATTTTGTTCGTTATCATTAAATAAGTAGTCAAACCAATCATTATTGACTGTAGGAATGAAGAGGGCTTCAGTATCTAAAGCCGTGAATATTCCGGATAATAGCTGTTTTTGTTCTTCTTGAAGACTTTCGTTTTTTATTCCAAATAATTCTTGGTGATCTGAGAGAAACCAAGTGTAATCTAAGTATGTGTTTTCATCAGGTATAACAGATACAGAATTCGAACCAAATAACTTTATTATTTTTTCAATCATATTTATGTACCTTTCCACATTCTTTCATTTCATTTTATCATTGTTAATGAGAATAAAAAAGAAACCATAGTACGTACTATGGTTCGAAGTTTGAAAGTTCATAAAACAGGTGTATTAAATTTTCTAAACCTTTTTCTTTTATCTCTACTTCATCAAAAACCATTGGTTTTGAATTGATTTCAAAAATATAATAATGACCATCTTTAAGTCCAATATCCATAGAGAATTCATAGAAATGCCCCTGGTGTTTATTTAATTTTTCACCAGTGATTTGAACAATCTTTTGAAGTAGTTGTTCATTTAATTGAATGGGTAGCTCTTCAAGAGATATAATGCTCCCACCTCTAGGAACATGGGTAGTAATTCCACCAAGGGTGCCAACTCTTACTCCAATACCAGAAATGATAAATTGTTTTTCTTTTTTATGAACTAAAACTCTTAAATCAAATTTCCTACCATCAGGTAATTTACTATCAATTCCTTGCTGACATATATAGGGTTCATGTAGTGAAGAGATAAATTTCCAGCATTCATGGATCTCTTTGATTAGTTCAACATGAAAAGCATTTCGGATACTTACTGTATTATTCGATAATAAAGAAATGTTAAAAACGCCCAATCCTTTAGCGGAATGATGCTTTTTAATGTAGATACAATTCCATTTATTTAAGTACAGGCGAAGGTCTTCTTCGGTTTTTAAATCAATTGTTTCAGGGATGTATTTTGATAAAAATGGATCAGATGAGAGAAGTGTCATGGTTCCGATTTTTGATAAATACGATTCATTAAAAAAAGGAATGTTAAGCTTTGATAACTGTTTGCGAAAATTTTTGTATTGCTCATTGGATTCATATTGAACAGATGGTATGCGATTATATATGACATCTGGTAATGGTGAAAATAATTCAATCCATTTTTTAGTTTGAAAACAAAATGTATAACATTTAAGGGAGGTCCCAGAAAATGCAGATGGTGTAAAGATAACTGGGATTCCACCTTCGTGCATGACTTTTTTGCAAATTCTCTTAAAGGTTCTTATATTGCCACTAAAAGGAAAACGATCTTCATTTGTTAAAATACCAATAATTGGACCAAAGTGTTGCTGATTCTTTTTTACATGAAATGTTAAGGTGTTTTTGCCTTGATCTTGAATTGAAATATGGTTAATGAATAGGCGATTATGACCGAGCGTTACATTAGTGCGATTCATGTCATTATGGGACCATGTATTTGATTCAAGATGATAAAAAACGGAAGTCATTTTATCATAACCTTGGACTTAGTACTTTGCTTAGACAGATGGGTTGCATATTCCAAAAATAACTTTTTAATTGTTTTGTCGTGTTCCCGGAAGTTTGGATTCGTAAAGATTGAGCGCCCAGGTTTTGAGTTCGCTTCAAATAACCATACTGTTTCGTTTTTATCAATTCCTAAATCAAACCCAATTTCTCCTATATGTCCTTCTAATTGTTTGTCTAATACATCGCTAATCCTAAGTGCAGCTAAAGATAATTTATCATGTATTCTTTTTGCTTTGTCGCTTTCAAAGATTTCTCCAAGTGTTTTAACACGTCCACCATTATTTAAATGGGTCGTAGTACTACCTTTACCAGCAACTTTAGCAGCTATGACTGTTACGTGCCATTTTCCATGTGCATCTTTATTTGTATGCACCCTGAAATCAACGGGTTGATGCTCATAACGAATTAAAGAAATACCTTGTTGTACGATAAAATCATGTAATCTTGTTTTCTTAAATACACGATTAATTAAAACATTCAGTGATGAGAATTTTTGCAGTTTATTTACGCCATCTTCTCGGTAACGGCAATAATATATCTCTTCTTCACGGTTATACCGGATGACAATAACCTTTGAACCTAAACTGCCATTTTCAGGCTTGATATAGACAAATTGATGTTGAGAGAGTAAATGTTCAATTGTGTCTAAATTACTAAACTTTTCCGTTGCTGGGAGATATTGATTTACTGATACTATGTTTTTTAATTTTACATACAAATCCCATTTATTGAAAAATCCAGGATTAAACCAAGGGATTTTATAATCAGTTTCAAGTCGATTTCGAACTTTCTTAATTAATTTATGTTCCTCAATTTTTCGATTTGGTAGACGATTGTAAATAACAGTTGGAAATGGGACAACTTCTTTAACCCATCTTTTTTCAGTAAAGAAATAACCTTGAATCGTTTCTGTTTCCCAGTCAATTCCATGCATACCAAATATAAAAATAAAACTATTTTGCTGCGTATTTTCTGCCATTAAGTTTGCGAACATAAAACTGCGATCACCAATAGGTCTAAGTAGTGATTCAGTAAAGCCAGCTGTGAAAATGCCGATTAAAGGGCCTAATTGAAGTGTATCCCCAATAATAATTGGTTCAATATTTCCTTCAAATGGAATACATAACAGTTCTTTTAACTGTTCAGAAATTGAGATGACATCATGAAGTGTATTCATCGTGACGAGTTGACAAGGGTACTTTTTTTGACCAAATGCTATATATTCAATATTTCTAGTAGAAGTTAATGATTCTGGGACACAGACTAAGTCTTTACTCTGTCGATGTGTAACGATTTTAACAACTTCATTCATTATTTGATTTCACTTCTTTCATTTTTAGATTTAGATTGTAGATGGAGGCAATATTGTATTGGTGCAGAGTAAAGTTTATGTTGAATTGAAGGATCAGATTGAAGTAAGACTTTTCTGCCTGGTTTCGAATTTACATCTAAAATCCATACAGCTTGATTGGAATCAATTCCTAAATCTAAGCCAATTTCAAATAGAGGAAGAAAATTTTTCTCAAGTACGAGCGGTAATTGATTGCAGATTGTTTCAATATCTTCTTGTAATATTAATGCAGTTCTTTGATTAAATTGCTTAATCCACTCATCAAATGGTAGAACATTACTTCCAGCACTCAAATTGGAAATAATTGAATTAGGCTGACCGACTCTAATTCCTTTACCCACAGTATCCCATTTACCTTTTTCGTTCTTTTGTAATAGTATTCGTAAGTCAAATGCTTCATGAGATTTCGTTTTTAAATCTAAATAACTTTGATAAACATATCCTTTAGATTCAACAATCGGTTGTAACCATTCAAAAAATTCATCTCGCGTTTCATATACCGTTTCAATGACTTCTTTATGCTTTTGCGTTGATACACTAATTGAATAGGCATTTAAAGTCACAAAGTATATATTGATCCCTCTAGAACCATGAATTGGCTTAATCACTAATCTACGGGATTTTCTTAACTCCTCAAAAAATACAGCTAGGTGTAACAATTTTTTCGTTTTAGGGATGTATGGATTTAAACTTTCATCTGTTGAAATGGCTTGATATGTTTCCCACTTTCCAGGAAGACCGTAGCCTAAAAATGTAATATCTTTACGCTTTTTTAACCAATCTACAATTGGTTTTGCTTGCTTACTTTTTAAGTTTGGAGAATAGAAACAACGATCGTATATATAATTAGGTATTTCAAAAGACGTTTTCTCCCACTGTTCAGTTTCAGGGATGTACTTCCAACCAACAATTTCTTCAGTGGAAGGTTGAATGCTAAATGGTGTAAATTGTACAAATTCATATCCAAGTTTACTTGCTTCCTTTGCCATATACTGAACGTATTCACCTTCTTGCCTTTCTTTCAGAGATAAATATCCAATTCTCATCTTCTTCACTCCTTGTACTTATAAATATGATTGAACAAGCGAAAAAATAGCTTTTGTTGAAGGTCTTATTTTATGAAGTGGATCAACTATTTGTAAGTCCTTTGATGGTTTTGAATTTAATTCAATTACCCATGGGTTAAATTGATTATCTATAGCAAGGTCCACCCCAAATTCAGCAAATAATCCATCAAAGGATATATCTATGCATTTACAGCATTCTATTGCTAACTCAGTAAGTAATTTTTTAAAGTGTATTTTCTCTTTTTTGGGCAAGTATTGACTTAGAAACTCATCTATTTTTTCAAGATCTCCACCACGAGCTAAATTGCTAACGAACTGTGTTGGATGACCAATTCTTGCAACGGTAGAGGTGACTTCCCATTTGTTAAATTTATTTTTATGACATAAAAAGCGAAAATCAACGAGTCGATTATCTTTCATAATTAAGGGCAAGCCTTCTTGAATGATATAAGTTCTTCTTTTTAATTGTGGTTTAATGGTTTTAAATAGTTGATGGATCGTTTCAAATTGTTTTTCTTCATCTGTATTTTGACTATTTTGCAACCGATAAACCTCTGTTTCTTTTGTGACTTTTAAAATATTTCGACCTTGGCTACCATGGATAGGTTTAATAAAAACATTCTGATACTTGTGTAAAAAGGTGTTTAATTGTTCCTCAGAAATGCATTCTTCTGTATATGGTACATAGGGCTTTAAGTACGGTGATTCGATAAAGGATTTGAAAACTTCAAGTTTGTTTAAAAATCGTGCATTAAAGAATGGAATATTTTGATTTGATAAAGCTGAACTTAATTGCTTAAACTCATTTGAACTTTCTAATTTTCTCGAATGAATTCTGTTGTGAATAATAGAAGGCGGATTTACTTCTGTTAAAAACCAACCATCTTCATTCCGCTTATAACCAACTAACTCATTGCCAATAAGCTTTTGAAAAGTAGTTACATAGAAATTCATTTCATTTTCCTTGCACAAATCAGTAAACTCTTCACAAAGGCTCGTTATGGAACCAAGAGGTTGTATGGATTTATCATTTACAGTATCTGTTAATATCACAAAGGATTGTGGTTTTGAATGTTTAGGAAAAGATTGCAATAATTCTCCTCCTTTCCAAAATTATTATCGTTGTATCATATGTGATATCCGCCTAGTTGGTGAATGATTCTTGCATGAATCATTTGATTACATTAATTAAATTTAGTCCTTCAAATGAAACTTCTAATTTAGAAGCGATTATTTACAGATGACCTTAAAGAATTTTTAATAGAAGAATTAAATAGTTTTACGAATGAAAAACTGACATATAATAGAATGTTTGCTATAGTGTTAGATACAAAGTAATTAGGAGGTTAGAAATATGACAGTAAACATTCATGATATTGCATATTCACTACAAAATGCGCTGAAAGAGCAACCAGATTTGAAAAACCTACAATCTTTATATGCACAAGTATTAGCTGATCCTAGTGCTAAGCCTTTATTCTTGGAGTTTCAAAACTTTCAGGTGACAATGCAGCAAAAAATGATGCAAGGAGCACAAATTTCTCCGGAAGAAAGTGCACAAGCTCAAGCTCTTGTTGCAAAAGTCTCACAAAATCCTTTGATTGCAAATTTAATGCAAGCTGAACAAAGAATGAATTTAGTCATTCAAGATTTAAATAAAATTATCATGAAACCATTAGAAGATTTATACGGTAGCTTAAATCAATAATGAAGAAGAAGACTCCAAGCAATTGGTCTTCAGACTGTTGACAAACGCTCGCTTTCTTCGTTGCGTCGCCTTCTTGCGGTGCTCATTACCATCTAGGGTAATTCCGCTCCTCATTCGGCTTCGCGCCTCGAAAGACAAGCGTTTTCAATCAGTCTGAATCTCTTAGTTTTTGTATTTTGTCTACAAACTCAAGACTCCAAGCAATTGGAGTCTTTTTTTGATGATAAATGGAAATAATAACAAACTACTAAGTGTTCTATTTAATGGAAGCATGTCATATGTTTGAATATCGGTATTCTTGGTGAAATGGGGGAAATTTTTATGATTTTTAAGTTACTTGCGATTAATATAGATGGGACATTATTACAATCAAACGGGAAGCTCACTAAAGAGACGAAGGAAGCAATCGAGTATGTTCAAGACAAAGGTATATATGTGACACTATTTACGAGTAGAAATTTCCAAGCAACTAAAAAAATAGCAAAAGCATTAAAAATTCCTTCCTTATTAGTCTCTCACTCTGGTGCATTTATTTCTTCTAAGCTTGACGAACCGTTTTTTGAAAAGAGAATAGAAGAAGAAGAAGCATATGATATCGTTAAGAAATTAGAAAAATATGATTGCAACATACGTTTGTCTCACGAACATTTTTCGATTGGAAATAGAAAGAAGTTACAGTCAAATTTAGTAGCTAAGGCAGTTTTAAATAATGCTGACCCTGTTTTTTATCCAATCCAATTCGTTGAATCTTTATCTGATAGTATTTTAGAGAATTCAATTTCTCCATTAAAAATAGAATGTCATTTTTCTGATGAAGTAGAAAAAAATAAAGTAAAAATAGAAATCAATCAAAAATATCCACATTTAGATTGTTTATGTGATGAAGAGAAGAAAATTGAAATCGTTCGAAAAGGCGTTTCAAAATATTCTGGTTTAAAGCGTTTAGGTGAACATTTAGGCGTATCCTATCATGAAATGGTTGTCATCGGAGACAATTACAGTGACTTACCATTAATTGAACATGCAGGTTTAGGTGTGGCGATGTCTAATGCACCTGTAGAAATTAAAAAAGTTGCTGACTGGATTACACGTTCGAATGATCAAAATGGTGTTCCTTATATGATAAAAGAGCATTTTAGAAAACAATTCCCACTTCCATTCTTAAAATCACATTTGAAAATTGAAAAATAATTATTTATCCTGGTTTTCAGTGAGATGTAGTCATTGGAAACCAGGTTTTTTAATGACAAATTTTATTAATTGACCTGTATTGTCTTTAATTTTATACTTAAGTGATAAATTTACAAAGGTGATAAAACATGAAAATATATATTAAAGGACTAGACGATCATCGTTTCCAAAGACCCTTAGAATTACTATCACAATTATTCTTTGAAGATTGCAATGTTGCGTTAGAGGAAATAGAAGATGCAGATTTAGAAATACAGTTTCATTTGAATGAACGAAACAAAGAGGTATTAGGTGAATTAGGTAAGGATATTCACGCAACTACTACCTATTTAGAAGGAAAAGATGAAAAAGAATCTTTTAAATTTAAAAAGAAAGCCGTTAATTTCGTCTTTTTAACATTACTTCAGGATTATACTAAAATAGAGCAAAAGTGGGGAATTCTGACTGGAATTAGACCGACAAAACTTCTCCATACAAAATTAAAGAACGGCATGACGAAAGAAATGGCGCATCATGAATTACGAAATGATTATTTAATTCATGAAGAGAAAATTCAATTGATGCAGTCAATTGTCGATCGTCAACTGAAAGTCATACCCGATCTATATAACCTAGAAAATGAAGTTAGCATTTACATTGGGATTCCATATTGTCCTACGAAATGTGCTTACTGTACTTTTCCAGCTTATGCAATTCAAGGTAAACAAGGTGCGGTTGATTCATTCTTATATGGCTTACATTATGAGATGGAAAAAGTCGGGGAATTCCTAAAAGAACGTGGTATCAATATTACAACGATCTACTATGGTGGTGGTACACCAACGAGTATTACGGCTGAAGAAATGGATTTACTTTATGCTAAAATGCACGAATCTTTCCCTAATATGAAAAATGTACGTGAAATCACTGTTGAAGCTGGAAGACCTGATACAATTACTCCTGAAAAGCTAGATGTATTAAATAAGTGGAATATTGACCGTATTAGTATTAATCCACAGTCTTATCATCAAGAAACATTAAAAGCAATTGGCAGACACCATACTGTTGATGAAACAATCACGAAATTCCATTTAGCGAGAGAAATGGGAATGAACAATATCAATATGGATTTAATTATTGGTCTACCTGGTGAAGGATTAAAAGAATTTCAACACACATTAGATGAGACTGAGAAATTGATGCCTGAGTCTTTAACTGTTCATACATTATCTTTTAAAAGAGCATCAGAGATGACTCAAAACAAACAGAAATACAAAGTTGCTGAACGTGAAGAAGTACAACAAATGATGAATGAAGCTACCATTTGGACAGAAAATCATAATTACCATCCATATTACTTATACCGTCAGAAAAATATATTAGGTAATCTTGAAAACATTGGTTATGCTGTGGATGGCCAAGAAAGTCTATACAATATCTTAATAATGGAAGAAGAACAAACCATCATCGGATTAGGTTGTGGTGCATCAAGTAAGTTTGTTCATCCAGGTACACGTCAAATTACTCGATTTGCAAACGCGAAAGATCCAAAATCGTATAATGATGGTTACGAACACTATACAAATGCTAAAATTAAAATTTTAGATGAGTTATTTACAAAAAAGTGAATGACAATTCAATAAAATAAAGGAATTTCCCCTTTCAATGTTTAATGTTTAAAATAAACATAAATATAAAGGGGATTTTTTATGACAATTTCTAATACAACAGATCACATTTTATTAAAAAAAGAGGGTCGTGTAGCGACAATTGTATTTAATCGACCTGAAGTACTAAATGCAATGAACGAAGAAACATTTAGACAGTTTAGAGATGCTTTAGATGAAATCAATCAATCTGAAGTAGATGTTGTTGTACTTTGTGGAAATGGTAAAGGCTTCTCATCAGGTGGAGATTTAAAATCAATGTTAAGTAACAATGACGAATCTGCATTTGGACCTGTAATGGATTTAATTTCAGAACTTGTTATAAAATTGTATACGCTACCAAAAATTGTAATCAGTGCAATTCACGGACCAGCAGCTGGTATTGGTTTAAGCTTAGCGTTAGCAAGTGACTATGTATTAGCCCATGAATCTGGCGTATTAGCAATGAATTTTATCGGAATCGGACTAATCCCAGATGGTGGTGCTCATTATTTCCTTGAAAAAAGAATAGGTGAATCAAAAGCAAAACAACTAATATGGGATGGTAAAAAACTAAATGCAACAAATGCGCTTGAATTAGGATTAATTGATGAAGTCATTGCGGGGGATTTCGAACAAGAAATCAAAAATCGCGTAAATGGAATCTTACAAAAACCAGTAAGCGCTATGATCCAGACAAAGAAAATATTTAACGAAAATAACCTAGAAAAACTAACGAAAATATTAGCAGCAGAAAAAAATGGTCAAGGACTAATGAGAAAAACTGCCGATCACAAAGAAGGCGTACAAGCATTCCTACAAAAAAGAAAACCGGAATTTATTGGGAAATAAGAAAAGCGGAGGCGACTGGTTAGCTCCGACAAGCATAAGAACAAGCTTAATGAAGGTTGCTCTTTAACCTTCGTTGAGATTGGGCTTATGACCTCGAGGAGCTAGGAGCCGGAGCTGGACAATAAGAAAAGCGGAGGCGACTGGTTAGCTCCGACAAGCAAATGCGTTCACATCATAAGAAATAGAAAAAAGCTGCGAAAAATTGTTCGCAGCTTTTTTATGGATGAAATAAAAGTAGTTTTCCAGTTGGATTAATGCATCGGTGAGTTTTATCAAGTGCACCGAGTATAACAAGTTTTTCTTCTCCGATTTTTTTTGCTTCTAAGTCAGAGCTAGCTTCAAATTGTTCGTCTACAATAGATTCTCCACTTTTCTCAAATGCAGTAATACGATAGAGTGCCATGATTTTTCCTCCTTGAAATTCTCTATAATTCTTATTTTGGCATAAAATGAAAAGAAGTGTAAAGTAATAAATTGAATAATTAGAAAGTTGTAAATTCAATTTAAGTAGTTACCCTAATCATTTGTTACATTATGTCTTATTTTTTGTACCAACATTGTTGGGATAAGTGAGTATTTTAACGTATAATAGTTTACGTGACATAACAAATACATAATAGGTAATTGTTTTATTTGTTGCGGAATTGAATTATTTTTCTTCATTTATGTTAACTATCTATAGATGTTGCAGAGGCTTTTTGAATTAGAAGAAAAATAGACTTGTTGGAGGTACATGATGGATAAAAAAGTATATGAATATGAAGTTGGCGAACGCTTTGTGACGTTTTTATTTTTAAAAGCTGTTACAAAAGGTGTAGCAAGTAATCAAAAATCATTTTTATCTTTGACATTACAGGATCAGAGTGGGGATATTGAAGCAAAACTATGGGATATTTCTTCAGAACAAGAAGAAGCGTATGTAGAAGGTGCAGTTGTAAAGGTCGAAGGAGAGCTTCATGATTATAGAGGGAAGCTTCAATTAAAGTTACGTCAAATTCGTCCTGCAAAAGATTCTGATGAAGTAAATCCAGAAGACTTTTTTGCAAGAGCTCCTGTAGCGAAAAATGAGCTTTATGAAAAAATTACTTCTTATATTAATAATATGGAAAATGAAAAACTTAAAAAAATTACCGAATACTTAGTTTTAAAAAATGAAGACGATTTTCTTGAGTTTCCAGCAGCTACAAAAAATCATCACGAGTTTGTATCTGGTTTAGCGTACCACGTGTATTGTATGTTGAAATTAGGGGAATCAATTGCGAATTTATATCCTTCAATTAATAAGGATTTATTATATGCAGGCATTATTTTACATGATTTAGGTAAAGTTCGTGAGTTATCTGGTCCTGTTTCAACAAAATATACTGTAGAAGGAAACTTACTTGGACATATTTCATTAATGGCAATTGAAATTGGAAATGCATCTATAGAACTTGGAATAGAAGGAGAAGAAATCACTGTTCTTCAACATCTTGTTTTAAGTCATCATGGTAAATATGAGTATGGAAGTCCAAAGCTACCATTAATTAAAGAGGCAGAAATCTTACATTATATAGATAATATTGATGCGAAAATGAACATGTTAGATCGAGCTCTTGAACGTGTAGAGCCAGGTGAATATACTGAACGCATTTTCCCACTTGAAAATCGTAGTTTCTACAAGCCAAAGTTTTAATTATTGGTAAAAGAATACTTAATGGAAGAGTTTTTTTCCGGGACAACAAAAATCACAGTTCTTAACTTTAAAGAACTGTGATTTTTTGTGGAATCTCGTTTTAAGTGGTGCAGCTGCCTCCCAATAGAGAGTGTATAATCTTGTAGTTATGATAAACTGTATCAACTGATTTCTAGAAAACAAAATACTAAAATAATCATACTTTCTCCAAAGTGACCATATAATGAAGCAAATGCTTGTCTACTAAGGAGGATAAAAAATATGTTATTATTGCCATTCTGGATGTATATTGTCATTTTAGGAATATTTGTGAGTGGGTTTATGGTGTTGTATACATCTAAACAAGACAGAGATGCAGATGAAGCTTTCATTGAAAAAGAGGGAGAAATTTATTTGCAAAGAATTAAGGAAGAAAGAGAAAGAAGAGAGCAGTTATTAATTAGCTCTGAGGTTTCTTCAAATTAATAAAAAACTGCCTAATATATATTAGGCAGTTTTTTTATGGATTATTTCTTTTCTTGTTTTTCTAAGTCTTTATCTTCTACTTTGAAATCTGCTTTTTTAAGTAGAGAGTCTGAAAACGCTGAGAAGTTTTCTTGAGTTAATTTTGAAGCAGCAAGTTTTTCACGAGCTTCTTTTTCGTTTACTTCTTTTTTATCAACTACTTTTATGATGTGGTAGCCAAATTGTGATTTTACTGGTTCACTAATTTCGCCAACTTTTAAGTTATAAGCAGCTTCCTCAAATTCAGGTACCATTGCACCTTCGCCAAAGTAGCCTAAGTCTCCACCTTTATCTTTTGAACCTGTGTCAGTTGAATATTTTTTAGCAAGTGCTGCGAAATCTCCACCAGCATCTAATTCTTTTATCACTTTTTTAGCTGTAGCTTCGTCTTTTACTAAGATGTGGCTTGCTTTAATTTCTGGTTTGTAATTTTCAATTTCCTTTTTAGTAACACTTTCTTGAGCAGCTTTTTCTGTTAATAAATCAATCTCAACACGCTCTTTAAAAGCTTTTTCATCTTTAAAGCCATATTGAGTTAAGAAAGCTTCAAACTGATCACCGTTTTGTGTTTTATACTCATTGAACTTTTTATCTACTTCTTTATCGCTTACTTTAAAGTTTTTACGTAGATAATTTTCAATAGCCATTTGTTTTAGCATTGCTAAGCCAGCTGTATCTTTCATTTTATTATATAAGTCTTCTGTTGTAATGTTTCCTGAATTTGTTTTAGCGACTACGTCATCACCAATACTAGATGATCCACAAGCTGCTAGTCCAAATACTGATGTAGCTAAAACTGCAGATACGATTAACTTTTTCATTTAAACATCTCCTAATAAATATTTAGACTTTATTTCTTCGTAAAAGAAAAATTACCTAGCAAAGTATGTATAACTCGTTTCCAATACATTTCTAACTTTCTAATAACTGGAAATAACTTCACTTAATATATCATATTTTCCTTCAATGTGACAAAGATTATCCCAAAAAAGAAGAAATTGGAACGTATTTTATAAAAAAAATTGTTAAAAAGTAGCTTGTTTATGTTTGTCCTCAAAAAAAAAATAGGCATTCGTATAAAAAACAGCTTGCCAATCGTGATATTCGCACAGTCATTTGTAACTTTTGTTTATATATTATAAAGAGTTACTTTTAGGAGGTTGGAAAATGGGAGCTAGTTCATCACATGAGTTTGTATTGATCGTCGTTTTATTTATCTTATTAATTATCATTGGGTGTTCTTGTCTATAAGTGGATCTCTATCTTTGAAATTAGAGTAGGACTATGACAGTTGCCCAGACCATTTTATGATGCATGCATAAGATAAGATATGTAGCTAAAGGAGGTGTATATGATGAGCACAGGATTTCATGGTGGTGGTTTTGCTTTAATCGTCGTATTGTTCATCTTATTAATAATCGTTGGAGCAGCTTGCATATAATATGTAAATAAGACAAATATTCAACCGAAAGCTAAATGCTTTCGGTTGAGTTTTTATTGTTATAAGATCATATATACATAGTTAACAAATGGGTTTCAAAAAGATGAAAAGAAGTGATTAGAAGGTTTTTAAGAGGGGAATTTTTTGTGAATCGTTGAACAAAGTGGGCTAAAAACAAAAAGCGGAGGATATGATATCTTTGACCCGCTTCTTTTTGGTTGAGCAATTGTCAAATCCTTAAAATGCTAAGTTTGTCGCTCGTATTTAGAAAGGATACGCTTTCAAAGAAAAAAGTATGAAAACGATTCGTGATTTATGGTTTCTTAATCAGGCGATTATCTTCTTCGGTAAACTCTTTATCGATATTATCTAAAGTTGTTTCAAAAATATCGATGAAATCTTTGCCATAGATATTTCTTAAAATAGCCATAATTTCCATATTCTCTGGGAATTTACCATAAAATTCTTTTAATGGCAAAGTACCTTGGAAAACAGAATTTGTTTCTGGATCAAATTCTTCTAATATATCTAATAACATATTTTTTCCTTTTTCAGTTAACTCAATATAAGTATTTCGCTTATCTTCAACTTTTTTAGAAAATACTAATAGACCACGCTCTTCTAGCTTTTTAGAGAAATTAAAAGCTGTAGATACGTGCATTACACCAAATTTAGCAATTTCAGAAATTGAGGCACCCTTTAAATGGAAGGCGATCATTAAAATATGATGTTCATTGATATTTAAATCATAGGGTTTAATCCATTGCTGCCAGTCCTTTTCAACTGACTTCCATAATGCTTTCGAAATTTGGGCAATTCTTTGACTAAAAATCAAAGCTTCTTTCATTGTGTACATCTTTTGTTCAGTTTTCATCAATTCACCTTCTTTTCTATTTAACTATCTATTTATTATTATTATGCCAATAATATCTGAATAAATAAAGAACTTTTAGTTAGAATTTTTAAAAATTTTCACAAAGTAGTTGATAAAATTCTACATTTTTATATTATAATGGAATGTTATAAGTGTAAAAAGATATGTTTGTATAATGTTAAGTTAATCTGATTTGGAAAATCCTAAAATATTTTTTAAATAGATATATAGTAAATATATACTATGTAAACTTAAAAATATAGTGAAAATGAAAGAAAATATTCGATATCCATGAAATGGAAAATAAAAAACAGGAGATTTAGGATCTCCTGTTTTTTATTTGATACTACTTGCTAATTATTATTGTTTAATAATATTAATTTCGATAGTTTTTGCAATCTCTTGAAGTAGTTCGTTTGTGTATTTTTCTGAATTGGTCTGCCATTTTACATCAAAACCATCATTTTTTCCATATCGTGGTAAAATATGCATATGATAATGAAATACAGTTTGACCAGAAACTTCTCCACTGTTATTTAATATATTAACACCATCAACATCAAATGCTTTTTTTATTGCGTTTGCAATAAGTGGTACTTTACTAAAATATGTAGCTGCAGTTTCTTCACTCATTGAGAATATATTATCTACGTGTTTCTTCGGGATAACCAAAGTATGCCCTTTTGTAACCTGACTTAAGTCTAGAAAAGCCATAATATTCTCATCTTCATAAACTTTTGAAGAGGGAATTGAACCTTCTGCAATTTTACAAAATATACAATTAGAATCATGTGCCATCGTAAACAATCATCCTTTACATTTTTTTCCTATTCTAACATAAAATCATCAAACAGATTACAGAAAATAAAACAAGAAGCAACTAATAGTTGCTTCTTGCTGAAGGAGAAAGATGTAATTTGTTAAATTGTTAAGTTAAATTGTCTTTAACTGACACCTCATTTGCTATAATGTTCAATTAATTTGTACACCTTATATTAATAAATATATGCTCTGCTCGAGACACCTCATTTACGAGTTGGTATACTAATGACCTTTGTGTTTAATGATATTGTTCAAGCGCACCATCCCCTTAGATGTTATCACTGCTGTTTATACAACGATGCTTTTATCTTTCGGAGATACCTCATTTCACTTTAAACAGTTATCTTACAATGGTTTGAACGCAAACTTGATTTGACTCTTTAACAAACACCTCATCTCAAAGTGGTTAAAAACCGGAAAAGAGAGTGTTTCTTTCCCTTCAAGAATTATAATACCCTTTAGCAGAAATAGTATTCAAAAAAAGCAGGATTTTTTTTTTGAGGGAGATAAATATCATATTAAGGAAGTTAAAGTTAATATTTGTTACAATAAAACTGTAAAGTACTTTCGAAAGGATTTGTAGATAATGACTTTATTACATGTACAAGATGTATCAGGCGGTTATACAAGACAGCCTGTTATTAAAGATGTTTCATTTACGATAGAAAAACATCAGCTCGTTGGCTTAATCGGGCTAAATGGGGCAGGTAAAAGTACAACAATTAAACATATTTTAGGACTATTGAAACCATTAAAAGGAGAAATCCTTATTAACGGAAGAAATTTTGATGCTGATCCGACTGTTTACCGTTCAAGCTTATCTTATGTACCGGAAACACCGATGATTTATGACGAGCTTACATTACAAGAACACTTAGAAATGACAGCACTAGCTTATAATATCCCGGAAAATGATTTTAAGCAGCGAAGTGAAGAATTATTAAAAACATTTCGTCTATATGAAAAAAGAAATTATTTTCCATCTACTTTTTCAAAAGGTATGAAACAAAAGGTCATGATTATTTGTTCATTGATCGTACAACCACAACTATACATAATTGATGAACCTTTTCTTGGGTTAGATCCAATTGCAATAAACGATCTATTAGAGATTCTAAAGGTCGAAAAAGAAAAAGGTGCCGGTATTTTAATGTCAACTCACATATTATCAACCGCACAAATCTATTGTGATTCTTTTATTATATTGCACGAAGGTGTAATCATTGCTAAAGGAACTTTAAGTGAACTTCAAAAACAATATAATTTACCAAATGCTTCGTTGGATGAAATTTATATTTATGCTACTAAGGAAAAATCAATATGAGAACGGTTAAGCAATTATGGTCCAGTCGATATAAAAGCTATTTAAAAGAAATAAGTAAGTATGGACGTTATATCTTAAATGATCATATTAAATTTGTTCTTGTATTTGGATTCGGTGGAGGAGCATATTACTATCAACAACTTTTGAAAACAATCTCGTTAGATTTTCCAGCTGTTTTATTTATTTCAATTGTTTTTGCTTTACTCGTGACTACTGGTCAACTCACTACATATTTTAAAGGACCAGACTTATATTATTTATTACCTTTAGAAAAAAGAATGAAAGGATACTTTATTAGATCTTATTTCATAACTTTTTTAGTGCAAGCTTATTTGCTTTTAATGTTTTTGGGTGTGATTTATCCAATTTATAAGAAGTTCTTGTTAGGGGAAACAACAAGTTTTATTGTTTTTATTATCATTATTTTCTTATTAAAAGCATACCATTTATTTGTGTCATTTTTACATACTTCCAATAAAGGGATAGTTAATCGAGGTCTGGATTATTGTGTTAGATCAATTGGTTCATTTTTCTTTCTATTTTCTTTATTAAGCAAATGGAATAATTTCATAGTATGTATTCCGATTATTTGTTTAGCAGTTTATGCAATATTAATTCAAACAATTAGTCAGAATAAGAGAGTACAGTGGGAAAGAAATGTTAAACTTGATACTTCTCGCTTAGCGAGTTTTTATCGTTTTGCGAATTTGTTTACGGACGTTCCTTCAATTCAGCAACAAGTAAGACGTCGCAAATGGGCAGATCCAATTTTAAAGAAAATAAAAACGAAGAATGCAGCTGATTATTTATTAGTAAGAACATTTATTAGAAATGGGAATTACTTAAGCATGTTTATTAGACAATTATTTGTCGGTGCATTTGTTGTATACCTTGTACCAACAGTAATTGGTAAATTAATAATTGGCGTCTTATTTTTATATATGATTGGAATTCAAAATATGGCGATTTTAAAGCAATATAATTATCATATGTTATGGAAAATATATCCTTATACAAATGATGAAAATAAAAAATCCATTTCAACTCTTTTGTATATACTACTGTTAATATGTAGTGTAGTTTTTAGTGTAATTGTACTATTTAAGGGCATGACAGCATTAAATGTTCTTTTGCTGATCATCGTATATATGGTATTTTCAGTTTGGTTTATTAAATTTTATGTTTCAAAAAGGTTGAGCCAATCACAAAAATTGTAAAGGGTGAACCAAATGGATTCTTATGAACTACGAATTCAATACGAGTTATCAAGATGGAAGCAAAAAATATTAACTGATTCAAACGTATTTAAAACGTCTGCTAAGAAAATTCAATTGAAAATACAATCATTACTTCCAGAACAAATTCAAGAATTACTAACACAATCAATTAAAAATATGATGACTTTATTTATCGGTGGATCATCAGTTTTTAGTGATGGAAGTGAAGAATATGACGCTTTATCACTAAGAGAACGTGATGATATTTTAGATAAAAAATTGAATGAATATAAGAAAATTTCTGCTGTAGAAGGAGCAGGTACTGGTGCTGGAGGTATTTTATTAGGACTTGCTGATTTTCCATTATTAATGGGAATTAAAATTCGCTTTTTAGTTGAAGCTGCAAAAATTTATGGATATACACCAAAAGATGAAGTTGAACGCCAATTCATGTTGTATATATTTCAATTAGCATTTTCAAGTGACGAACATCGAAAAAAGACTTTACATGTGATTGAAAATTGGGAAGATCAATTTGATCAAAATCCACAAATTAATTGGGAACAATTACAACAAGAATACAGAGATCACATTGACTTAGCGAAGTTACTACAATTAGTACCTGTAATAGGTGCACCTGTAGGAGCGTATGTGAATTATCAACTTCTAGAGCAATTAGGTGAAACAGCGAAAAATGCATATAGATTAAGACATTTAAAGAAAAAAGGAGAACTTTTAGAATAAAGTTCTCCTTTTTTCTTATTTTTGTTCAACTAATTTTTGTGTACTCATTAACGACTTTAATGATACTGATCCAAGCGTTTTTGCAGCAATTAACATTGCTTTTTCGTCAAAATCGAATTTTGGGTGGTGATGTGGATAAGTTTCAATCGCTTTTGAAGGTTTTGCGCCAGTAAAAAAGAATGTACCTGGAACTTTTTGAAGATAATAAGCAAAATCTTCTCCGCCCATTTTTGGATCCATTTCTTTAACTTGTTTAACTTCATCGATAGAAGCAGCAACTTGAACTAATAGTTCTGTTTCTTTCTCATGGTTTACAACAGGAGGATAACCATCATCGTATTTAAATTCATAAGTCACGTCATTGGCAAAACAAATCCCTTTAATAATTCGATCCATTTGCTCTTTTACTTTAACTTGCGTTTCTTTCTTAAACGTTCTCACTGTTCCAATTAAAGTTGCACGATCTGCAATCACATTAAATGCATTTTTGGCTTCGAAACTTCCGATAGATAAGACGGCAGTATCAATTGGATTTGTTTCACGGCTTACGATTTGCTGAAGTGCCATTACTAACTGGCTAGCAATAACAATGCTATCTTTTGTGCGGTGAGGTTCAGCTCCATGACCACCTTGACCTTGGATCGTAATTGAGAAACGATCTGCTGCCGCCATTATAGGTCCGCTACGGTATCCAATCGTTCCTAAATCTTCAATTGCCCATAAGTGGGTTCCATATATTTCATCTACTCCATTTAGACAACCATCGGCAATCATTGAGACTGCTCCACCTGGTGCATATTCCTCTGCATGTTGATGAATCAACACGATTTTTCCATTCCAGTGTTCTTTTAGTTCATTTAAGGCCTTTGCTAAGTACAATAATGTTGCAGTATGACCGTCATGGCCACATGCATGCATAACCCCAGGAACTTTAGATGCATAAGGCACATTCTTTTCATCTTGTATAGGTAATGCATCAAAGTCAGCTCTTAAAGCGATTGTTTTTCCAGGATTTCGACCTTGAATTGTAGCAACAACGCCATTTCCGCCTACGTTTGATTGATATGTAATACCTAATTGCTTATAAAAGTTTTGAATAAATTTGGCAGTTTCGTATTCTTTAAAAGAAAGCTCAGGATGCTCATGTAGGTATCTCCGTGTGGAAACCATTTCTGGAAAATATGATTCTAAAAGCGTGAATAAATCAGACATTCTTTCATTCCTCCTACTATGTATCTATCATTACCTATTCAAGAAATATATCGGTATTCCTCTAAAAAAATGCTAATGAATATATTGACGAAAAATGTATTTCCAAGGAAATAAGTAGCGAAAAAAAGAAATTGGTGACTAATCTATGGGAAAATATGGATATACTATGATGGAAATGGTATGAGAAATGTAGGTGAATGCTTTGAAAAAATGGGGATATTTAGCAATAGGGCTGTTAGGTGTCCTATTAATCAGTTTTATTGGGTTTTTACTCATCGTTTTTTTAGGCAACTATGTAATAGATGAAGAAAAGCTTGTCATTCACTCTTCATCAGAAATGGTTGATCTTGAAGGGAACTTTATTTCGAAATTATATAATGAAAACCATCAAATTGTTTCGATAGATGATATACCTGAATATACACAACAGGCAATTGTTTCAATTGAAGATGAACGATTTTACAAGCATCATGGAATCGATGTTCAATCAATATTTCGAGCAATCATACACGACTTAAAGGCATTTAGTAAGGTTCAAGGTGCAAGTACACTTACACAACAACTTGCTAAAAACGTGTTTTTGACAAATGATAAAACATTTATGAGAAAAACAAAAGAAGTTATTATTGCTATTAACCTCGAAAGAAAATATACAAAGGATCAAATTTTAGAAATGTATTTGAACCAAGTGTATTTTGGGCATGGTGTATATGGAATTGGTGGTGCATCTAAGTATTATTTCGGGAAGGATATTGAAAATCTCTCATTAGAAGAAAGTGCTTCTTTAGCTGCATTATTAAAAGCGCCTTCACATTATGATCCTGTTTCTCAGCCAGAAAGAGGTCTAGAACGCAGAAATTTAGTCTTATATAAAATGTTAGATAACCATTACATAACAGAAGCGGAATATCGCAAAACAAAAGCTAAGCCTACGGTGTTGGATATTACTGAGCAAAAGTTTGAAAATGGATATGCAACATACATTGACATGGTTATTAAAGAGGCTAAAGAAAAATACGATATTTCATATGATGAATTGTTAAATGGTGGTTATAAAGTAGTCGTACCAATTCATAAGAAAACACAGTTAACGGCTTATAAGTATTTTAAAAATGGAAACTACTTTCCTGGGACTGATGAAAATGCAGAAGGTGCATTTGTATTAATTAATTCAAAAACAGGTGGAGTTGAAGCTGCCATTGGAGGAAGGAATTATTACTTCCAAGGATTAAATCGAATAAATGTTAAAAGACAACCAGGGTCAACAATTAAGCCATTATTAGTTTATTCACCAGCTCTAGAGACTGGTAATTATAATCCATATTCATTAATACCAAATGAACAGAGTGCTTTAGGTGATTATAAGCCTAAAAACTATAATAATGAATATTCAAAGAATATGACAATGTACAAAGCAATACTTGAATCTGCAAATGTTCCAGCAGTTTGGTTACTAAACGATATTGGCATAGAGGTTGCTAAAAATTATTTAGAGAAAATGAATATAAGTATTCCAGATAGAGGATTAAGTATGGCATTAGGTGGGCTTAAGAACGGGCTAACGCCATTAGAACTCGTTAAAGCATATAGTGCCTTTGGTCATGAGGGAGATGCATTAGAACCATTTGTAATCAGTGCTATATATGACCGTAACAATGAATTATTAGCGAATGCGAAAATAAAAGAATATAAAGTGTTTTCATCACAGACTTCTTGGTATATGACTAAGATGCTAAGTGGTGTTGTAAAAGAAGGTACTGCAAATAAGGGGGTATTTGAAGGAGATTTAGCTGGTAAAACAGGGTCTACTAATATTCCTGGCCAAACAAATGGTAATAAGGATGCATGGTTCGTAGGATATACACCAGAAGTAATTGGAACGATTTGGATGGGTTATGATAAGACTGATTCAAAGCACTTTTTACGAAATGGTAGTACTTATCCAACAATTTTATTTAAGAAGATTTTAAAAGAAGCAGGAAGAGAACCGACTACCGAATTTGAAAAACCAAAAAATATCTCAGACTTAGATTCTCCAATTGAACTTGAACCGATTAGTAATCTGAAATCGAAAGTAACCTTCTCACCATTTGGATTATTCTCGGTTAAAATAACTTGGAAAGCGCCAAATGATGAAAGACAACAATATCATATTTATCGAGTGAAAGATGGAAAAGAAAAATTAATAGATACGGTGACAGGTGTTGGCGAATATCGTGATACTTTTGTAAATGTATTTAATGTTCCTTCATATTATGTGGTTCCTTATAATCCTCAAACAAAAGAAGAGGGTGAGAGGTCTAAACTTGTCAATCCAAACATAAGAAATAAAGAATAGACATTTTAAGGCTCTCCTTCTTATCAAATGATTTGAAGGAGAGCTTTTTATTTTGTATTTATTGTCAATATACTATTAACAATTTTCAATTGAACGCAGTAATTATAATAATTATTAAATAATAAAAATTATATAGATTATTATTCGATATTTATGTTATATTTTGATATAATTTTTATGGGAAAAGACAAATAGTTCAATCGACCTAGTAATTGATAAAAATTGTAAATTAAGTGAACATTATGTGTCATTAATCAAGTTATCTATACAATTCAAGGTCCAATCAGTATATTTAATAGTAGAGTTTGGAAAAGTGAAAGGGAGACTTTTGAGGATGAAAAAAGATTTTAACGATACATTTCTAAGAGCGGCAAGAGGAGAATCAGTAACGCATACACCAGTTTGGTATATGAGACAAGCAGGACGTTCTCAACCAGAATATCGAAAAATTAAAGAAAAATACTCATTATTTGAAATTACGCATCAACCAGAATTATGCGCTTATGTAACAGCGCTTCCAGTAAATCAATATAATGTAGATGCTGCAATTTTATATAAGGATATTATGTCACCACTACCAGCGATTGGCGTAGACGTTGAAATTCAATCAGGTGTAGGTCCGGTAATTAGCAATCCAATCCGTTCTTTAGAAGATGTGAAAAAGTTAACTGATATTCACCCAGAAGAGCAATTACCTTACATCTTTGACACGATTAAATTACTTACAACAGAAATGCTTTCAGTACCGTTAATTGGATTTGCAGGCGCACCATTTACGGTTGCAAGCTATATGATCGAAGGTAGACCTTCTAAAAACTATAATAAAACAAAATCGTTTATGTATTCAGAGTCAGAAGCATGGTTTGCGTTAATGGATCATTTAGCAGACATGACAATCAAATATATCAAAGCTCAAGTTGATGCTGGGGCAAGTGCAGTTCAAATATTTGATTCATGGGTTGGCGCATTAAATGCTGCAGATTATCGTGTTTATATTAAACCGTGTATGGAGAAAATCTTTACAGCATTAAAAACATTCAATATCCCGACAATTATGTACGGAGTTGGAGCAAGTCATTTAATCCATGAATGGAATGATTTACCTATAAATGTAATTGGTTTAGATTGGAGAACATCTATCACGGAAGCACGTTCATTAGGTATTACAAAAACGCTTCAAGGAAATCTAGATCCATCATTCTTATTAGCTCCGTGGGAAGTAATCGAAGCTCGTACAAAGGAAATACTAGATGAGGGCATGGCAAATCCAGGTCATATCTTTAACTTGGGTCATGGGGTATTCCCAGAAGTAAATCCAGATACTCTTAAACGTTTAACTAGCTTTGTACATGAGTATTCTTCAAGGGTACAAGTTTAAAATAAAGGACTATGGTGATGACATGAAAGAGAAAATTGGTTTATTAGTTATGGCATACGGCACGCCATATAAAGAATCAGATATTGAACGTTATTATACAGATATTCGTAGAGGTAGAAAGCCTACCCCTGAAATGTTAGAAGACCTTACTGATCGTTACCGTGCAATAGGAGGAATTTCTCCACTTGCAACAATTACGTTAGAACAAGCGAAGGCTTTAGAAAGCGATCTAAATGAGATACAGGATAAAGTAGAATTTAAAATGTATCTTGGTTTAAAGCATATTGAACCATTCATTGAAGATGCAGTTGATCAAATGAAAAATGATGGAATTACAAAAGCAATTAGTATTGTTCTTGCTCCTCATTATTCTACTTTCAGTGTGAAATCTTATAATGAGCGTGCAACAAATCATTCAGAAAAGATTAATGGTCCAATTATTACGCACGTAGATGATTGGTATAGAGAAGAAAGATTTATCCAATATTGGGTTCGCGAAGTTGAAGAAATTCTTGAAACTATGAATGATAATGAAAAAGAAAGAACTGCTTTTATTTTCTCAGCACATAGTTTACCAGAAAAAATTCTTACTTACGGTGATCCATATCCAGAGCAATTAAAGCAAACAGCTGAGTTAGTTGTAGCACAGTCTGACATTAGACATTATTATCTAGGCTGGCAAAGTGCAGGTAACACACCTGAGCCATGGCTTGGACCTGATGTACAAGATTTAACTTATGAATTAGATGAAAAATATGATTTTGAAACTTATGTTTATTTACCCCTAGGATTTGTAAGTGAGCATTTAGAAGTACTATATGATAATGATATAGAATGTAAGTACGTAACAGAGAAAATACAAAAAAGATATGTTCGTCCACCAATGCCTAATACAGATCCATTATTTATTAGTGGATTAAGTACGGTTGTTTTAAGAAAGTGGAATGAACAATAAATAGTGTTTTCTAAATAGGAGGTATAGAGATGAAAAAGAAGGTTGTCATTATAGGCGGAGGAATTACTGGTCTGACAGCTGCCTACTATTTGAAACAAGAACAAAAGAAACATAACCTTCCAGTTGAAATTCAGTTAATTGAAGCATCAACGAAGCTAGGTGGGAAAATACAAACAGTTAGAAAAAATGGTTTTGTCATTGAACGTGGTCCGGATTCATTTTTAGCTAGAAAAAAAAGCGCATATCGTCTAGCAGAAAATCTTGGTATACAAAATCAGATTGTTCATAATACGGCAGGTAAAGCCTATGTATTAGTAAACAATCAGTTATATGGAATGCCAGAAGGTTCAAATATGGGAATTCCCACTCAAATAAAGCCGTTCTTATTCTCTGGACTATTTTCGCCAGCAGGAAAAATTCGTGCAGGTCTTGATTTTGTACTTCCGAAAACTCAAGTTGAGGGTGACATGTCTTTAGGTGCATTTTTTAGAAGAAGGTTGGGAAATGAAGTAGTTGAAAATTTAATTGAACCATTATTATCAGGTATTTACTCAGGTGATATCGATAAGATGAGTTTAATGGCGACTTTCCCTCAGTTTTTTCATCTTGAGCAAAAATACCAAAGCATTGTTCGTGGCATGCAAAAAGAAATGCCAGTAAAAAAATCAAAAGGTCCTAGAAAAGGAATTTTTCAGACTGTCAGTACGGGCTTAGAAACGATTGTGGAAAGAATTGAACAAGAACTTGATCAGGATGAGATTTTAAAAGGTGTACAAGCTATAAAGATTGATAAGAAGAATAATGTATATGAACTTACATTAAGTAATCAATCAATAATCGAAGCAGATTCAATTATTGTTGCACTTCCACATCGAGTTATTCCAGATTTATTTAATGAAGATACTGTTTTTGAACCTTTCCGAAAAGTTCCTTCAACTTCTGTAGCCAATGTTGCACTTGCTTTTCCCGAAAGTGCGATTAAAAATGATATAAATGGTACAGGTTTTGTCGTTTCAAGAAATAGTGATTTTAATATTACAGCATGTACTTGGACTCATAAAAAATGGCCACATGCTTGTCCAGAAGGGAAAGTATTGCTTCGTTGTTATGTAGGACGACCTAATCATCAAGATATTGTTGATAAAACTGATGATGAGCTAGTTAAAATCGTATTAGAGGATTTAAGGAAAACAATGGATATCTCAGAAGAGCCAGAGTTTTACGTTGTTTCAAGATGGAAAGAAGCAATGCCTCAATACACAATTAATCACCAAGAACGTACGAAACATATGCAGCATTACCTACAAAATGAAATGCCAGGTGTATCTGTCATAGGCTGTTCATTTTATGGTTCAGGCTTACCAGATTGTATCGATCAAGGTGAGAAAGCAGTAAAAGATACAATTCAATATTTATTTAGTGGACAAAAAGAAGTAGTTCCAAGTTATTGATATGAAAACAGAGCAGTCTATAAGTTGATTTAAGTAGTAGAACTTGAATCAACTTTCGACTGCTCTTTCTATTTTAGAAGCTATTTTTTAAACAGTTAGAACAAGTATTACTGTAGCAATCATGTTGCTCTTCAATCGACGAATTACATTGTAAACATTTTTTCTTCGGTAAAAGTTTCAAAAATTCGGACATTTTAACAAGCACGTTACCCACTCCTTTGAGTTATCTTATTAGCATTGTATTACTACAATGTATTAAATGTCAATCTGTATTAGTACAATTTTAAAAATAATATAAATGCCTACTCGTTAATAAAACTAATAAAGTATTTTATCCAAGGTATAATAAAATCGAAGGAGTGAAACATTTCATGAAAGTAACTGTAATCGGTTATTGGGGTGGTTATCCAGAAAAAGGAGAAGCTACGTCGTGCTATTTATTTCAAGAAAAAAATTTCTCATTATTAGTAGATTGTGGCTCTGGCGCATTAGCGAGCTTACAAAATTACATAGACTTAAAAAGCTTAAATTGTGTACTTATTTCGCACTATCATCATGATCATATAGCTGATATTGGCGTACTACAATACTATAAAATTATCAATGCCGCTAATGATGGTTATGCATTACCTATTTATGGACATGGATTTGATCAGGAAAAGTTTCATACTTTAACGAATAAGCAAGCTACGATAGGATTTGAGTATAACCCTAATGAAGAACTAAACCTAGGACCATTTACCGTTCGTTTTTTGAAAACAAAGCATCCTGTAGATTGTTTTGCGTTGAGAATTGAAACAGTAGATAGTACAGTTGTTTACACTGCAGATTCAAGTTATATGGAAGAATTTATTCCTTTTTCTAAAGATGCAGATTTACTAATTTGTGACTGTAATATGTATGAAAATCAAGATGGTACAAAAGCTGGACACATGAATAGTAAAGAAGTGGCGACGATTGCACAACATTCAAATGTAAAACAACTGCTTTTATCACATTTACCTCATAGCGGAAATACAAATCATTTATTAGACGAAGCAAAAAAGTATTATAATGGTCGTATTCAGATGGCTTATACTGGATTTGAATGGAAATCAATTTAATATAGGAGGACAAACATGCTTTTTTTAGATAATAGAGGGATTACAGATCCAACGTTAAATTTAGCAATGGAAGAATATGCATTAAAACACTTAAATCCCGAAAATACATATTTTTTATTTTATATTAATGAACCATCTATCATTATTGGGAAGAATCAAAACACGGCTGAAGAAATAAATGCAGCATATGTAAATGATAACAATATACATGTTGTTAGACGATTATCTGGTGGTGGAGCGGTATATCATGATTTAGGTAATTTGAATTTCAGTTTTATTACGAAAGATGATGGAGATAGTTTTCATAACTTTAGAAAATTTACAGAGCCAGTCATTGAAGCACTTAAAGAACTTGGAGTGAATGCAGAGCTTAGTGGACGCAATGATATCTTAGCAGAAGGAAGAAAAATATCTGGAAACGCACAATTTTCAACTAAAGGCAGAATGTTTAGTCATGGGACATTACTTTTTAATAGTAATATAGACGAAGTTGTCAATGCATTAAATGTAAAGCTTGATAAAATTCAATCAAAAGGAATTAAATCTATTAGAAGTAGAGTAGCTAATATTAAGGAATTTCTTAAAGAAGATTTAACAATTGAACAATTTAAAGATTTGTTACTACAATCAATTTTTAAAGAACATGGATCAATTGAGCGATATGAATGGTCTGATGAAGATATTAAAAATATTAAAGAGCTAGCAGATAGAAGGTACCGTTCATGGGATTGGAATTATGGGAAATCTCCAAAATGTAATATTCAACAAAGTAAAAGATTTGCTGCAGGACAAGTTGATATTCGCTTAGAAGTAAATAAAGGCGTCATTGAAACTGTCAAAATTTATGGTGACTTCTTTGGTGTAGGAGACGTTTCAGAGTTAGAGCAAACGCTAGTTGGAACAAGATTCGATCAACAAGAAATCGAACGAAAATTGGAAGATATCAATTTAAGTTACTATTTTGGAAATGTAACGAAAGAGGAATTTTTAAGCTTGTTTGTTTAAAAAGAGTGGATCTCCACTCTTTTTTTTATGCTTATAAACAAGTAATATTTCTATCTTGTCAGAAATGTTTTCTAGCAATATAATATATTTAGAATATTTTAAATTATTTTTAAAAAGGGGGTAATTTCTTGAATTTAGTTCATACGCTTTCACAAACTGCATTAAAACATCCTGAACATACTGCAGTTAATTTTGAAGGGCAATCCTATAGCTATGCACAATTGAATACATACATAACAAAGTTTGCTAGTGGTCTTTCAAAATTAGGAATTGAAAAAGGGGATAAAGTTGCATTAGTTGTTGGTAATTCACCGCATTTTATTATTGCGCTATATGGTGCATTAAAAGCAGGAGCGGCTGTTATTCCAGTTAATCCACTCTATTCACCAGACGAATTAATTTATATTCTTACAAATGGTGATGCTAAAGCTGTCATTACATTAGATCTATTTCTTCCACTAGTTGAAAAAGCTTCACCTATTCTTCCCAACATTGAACACTACATTATTTGTGAAACAAAGCAAGAACAACCATATGATTTTTCAGACAATAAATTGAAATCGTTTACAAATGTAATCGGCCTAGGAGATTTAACATTCGAAGGGCCCGAACTTCATGAAGAAGATCTTGCAGTTATTTTGTATACGTCAGGTACGACTGGTAAACCAAAAGGTGCGATGCTTACACATAAGAATTTATATTCTAATGCAATGGATGCTGGTCATTTCTTAGGCTTTACTAGCACTGAAAAGGTTATTGCAACACTACCGGCTTTCCACGTTTTCTGTTTAACGGTAGCGTTAAACGCGCCATTAATGTATGGTGCAACAGTCATACTTGTTCCAAAGTTTAGCCCAAGTGAAATATTTAATATCATTCGAACGCAAAAAGCAACTGTATTTGCTGGCGTTCCAACAATGTATAATTTCTTATACCAATTTCCAGAAGGTAAAACAGAAGATTTTGAGTCAATTCGTTTATGCGTTTCGGGAGGTTCATCATTACCAGTAGCGTTATTAGAGAATTTCGAAAAGAAATTTAACGTTATGATCTCAGAGGGCTATGGATTATCAGAAGCTTCACCTGTAACGACATTTAATCCGTTAGATCGCCCTCGAAAAGCTGGATCAATCGGCACAAATATTAGCAATGTAGAAAATAAAATTGTTAACGAACTTGGAGAAGAAGTTCCGGTTGGTGTAGTTGGTGAATTAATTGCACGTGGTCCAAATATCATGAAGGGTTACTATAATATGCCAGAAGAAACGGCAATGACAATTCGTGACGGTTGGTTATACACTGGAGATTTAGCTCGCAGAGATGAAGACGGCTATTTCTATATCGTAGACCGTAAAAAAGAAATGATTATAGTTGGTGGATTTAATGTTTATCCACGTGAAGTTGAAGAGATTCTTTACAATCATCCTGAGATTGTAGAATGTGCAGTCATTGGTTTGCCAGATGATAACTTTGGAGAAAGTGTAAAAGCTTACGTTGTTTCCAAAAATCCTACATTAAGTGAAGAAACATTAATAGAATATTGCAAAGCGCACTTAGCAAAATACAAAGTGCCAAAATCTATTGAGTTTATTTCAGAGCTTCCAAAGAATGCAACTGGGAAAATTCTACGAAGAGCATTAAAGGATTCTATCACACAATCATAATGATTTATTTGAAAGGTACTTCCTATTAGAGGTTGTACCTTTTTTTGATAGAAAGCATACATACAAGTTGTGTGATTTCATAAAATGAAATAGAGAGAGTTATTTGTGTTTTTATGTTCTAAAATTTTGGACAAAGTTGATAATATAGAAGTGGGGGGATTACATGAAGCATTCGAAGAAATCAAAAGCATCAAAGTTTATTTTGATTGGTTATCTCGTATATATCATTTTTGTATTATTATACTTTTATGTTTTCACAGATTCTAACTTGCCAGCGAAATACAAAGGTACATTCGTTGATCCAAATACATTTATGGATCATAAAGAAGCAAAAATTAGTACAAGTTATAGTACCCTTAAAAATGTTTTGTATTTTATAAGCATACCTTTAGACTGGATCGTTCTTTCACTTTTATTATTAAGTGGTTTTATTGGGAAATTAGGTGAATCATTAAAGAAGCTGACTCGATTTCATTTTATTCAAGTTTTCCTTTATTTCTTTTTTATTTCAGTCTTAACTTATTTAATCACATTACCGCTAGACTTATATCGTTTTAAGCTTTCTACGAAATATGGATTAACAGTACAATCCTTTAATAGTTGGATGAAGGATGAAATCATTGGTTTTTGGGTGAATTTCGCAATTACGTATTTAGTCATATATGTTGTGTATCTACTAATCAAAAAACAGCCCAAAAAATGGTGGGTTACAACATGGTTATTAAGTATTCCATTCACGATATTTCTTACCTTTATTCAACCAGTTATCATTGATCCTTTGTATAATGACTTTTATCCGTTAAAGGATAAGAAATTGGAAGAGAAAATTGTATCTTTAGCAAAAGAAGCTAATATACCAGCACATAGAGTGTATGAAGTGAATATGTCTTCAAAAACAACTACATATAATGCGTATGTAACTGGAATAGGTAAAAACGCTAGAATCGTTCTTTGGGATACTACATTAAAAGGGCTATCAGATGAAGAAATCTTGTTTATCATGGCCCATGAAATGTCTCACTATGTTAATAAAGATATTTATAAAGCGATGTTTGGAACTTTAGTTGGTAGTTTAGTCGGATTATTTATCATTGATCGATTAATGAAACTTACACTATCAAGGAATAGAGAATTTAATTCACCTGAAAAAATGATGGTTGTTTTAACTTTATTTTTATTATTTAGTGGAATAATTGGTTTTATCTCCGAGCCGATTTCGAATACAGTTTCTAGGCATGCAGAGAAAAAAGCTGATTTATATGCTGTTAAGCTAACCGATAATGCAGAAGCAGGTATCATTGCTTTTCAAAAATTATCAAAAAATAGTCTAACCCAAGTCAATCCACCATTTTTAGTAAAATTCTTCCGATATGATCATCCAACTATGTTAGAAAGAATGAAATATTTGGAGGAAGCTAAAAAGTAAAAAATGCTCTTAATTAAGTAATTCAATTTTGTGAAGAACAAGTGGAGAAGGAAAATATCTTATTTTATGTAGAAAAAACACTTGGGTTTTCCAAGTGTTTTTTCTAATACTGATTTTATGTTTATTTTTTCTTAAACAGAAATGGAAGTCGTAATATGATTGATAAAAATAAAATGATCACAACAAGTAAAGCAGCTGATTGATCAGCAATTTTCATTGCATCTTCAACCAATGCTTCAGATTGGCTATACCAAAGCTGAACTGGTAAGGTAGCGCCTGGACCAGTTAATGAAAAGTCCCACATTTTATCAGAGGCACTTGTACCACCAGCAAGTAGAATTACAGCTGATTCACCTAATGCACGACATGCTGTTAAGGAGATGCCAGTAAAAATTCCTTTTAAAGCTGCCGGAAGTATGATTGTGATAATACAAGTTGCTTTTGATGCCCCTAATGAATAAGAGGCTTCGCGATAACTTAATGGTACATTCCGAATTGATTCTTCAATAATTCGTGTTAGTGCTGGTAAATTCAAGAATGATAATGTAATTGCTGCTCCAATAACAGTTAATCCCACATCAAATACTTCTACAAATAATACATAGCCGAATAATCCGAAAATAATTGAAGGAACGGATGCTAGTGCTTCAACGCATGTACTAATCCAATCAGTTAATTTATTTTGTTTTGCATACTCTGCTAAGTAAATACCTGCTCCAAGTCCAATCGGAATTGATATAAAGAGTGAAATGAGTAAAATATAAAATGTATTAAATAGAAAAGGACCTACGCCTCCACCAGCATCTATTTCCTCTGGTAATCCTACGAGAAAATGAATATCAATCGTTGTTAACCCTTTACTAAGAATCTTCAATAATAATAAAAGTATGATCCCAAAAGTAAAAATAGTGATCGATGATAATAGGATTTTCATAACTTTATTGATTGCTCTATTTTTCTTTATGCTTTTTTCAATATTGAGAGGAGTCCTAATCATTTTCATGCTCCTTTTTTGCGTAAGTTTCGAATGATAATAATTAATAATAGAGAAATACAAAGTAAAATAAATGCCATCATATATAATGCGTAATTCCAAGTAGAGTCATAAGATACATTTAATATTTCCATTACGATATTACTTGTGAGTACAGAAGTCGGCATAGTTAATGATTTTGCTAGTTGGGCAGTGTTCCCAATTACCATGACGACAGCCATTGTTTCTCCGATTGCTCTTGCCATTCCAAGAATAATTGCAGTTATAACGCCAGAACTAGAAGCAGGAATTAGCACTCTACGAATCATTTGAAAATGTGTACTTCCAAGAGCATAGCTTGCATCTTTTAATTCATTCGGAACCGCCATAAATGAATCTTCAGAGATTTTTACAACAGTTGGAATACACATTAATGTTAGAACGAGTGAAGCTGCAAGTAACCCACTGCCTAAACCTGTATGTAATGTGTCTCTAATTAATGGAATCAGTAAAGTTAAACCAATATAACCATACACAATAGATGGAATGCCAACTAAAATATCTAATGATAAAGACAAAAAATTACGTAGCCATATTGGAGCAAATTGTGTATTAAAAATTGCAATACTTAATGAGATTGGAACAGTAAATAATAAAGTCAATGCTGTTAAGCAGAGTGTACCGATAATGAATGATCCAGCACCAAAGTGATTTTCATATGGCTCCCATTTAAATGATAAGAAAAACTCTTTAAATGAGACATCATGAAATACATGAACTCCGGTTTTTCCTATAAAATAAACAATTGTAAATAGAATGATACCTAATATTAATGAACTACAAAAACAGGCTAATAGAAAAGAACGATTAAAGATCGTCGATTGAAATGTAGTTTTCTTTTGGGTTTGCCTGAAAACCTGAGATATTTCAACTTGTGGAATAGCCATGAATATCCTCCTTTTCAAAAAACAAACCCCACAAATAGGGGGCTTGTTTTTTCTATTCTTCTTATAAATTACTTCATCTCATTAACAGGAATGAATTTTAAGCTTTTAAGTGATTTGTTTTGGAATTTACTGCTTTGCATAAATTTGATGAATTTCATATTTGCTTCTGAAACATTACTTTTTGTAATTAAATATCCGTATCCCCAAACAGGGTATTTTTTTGCTTTTACATTTTCAACAGTTGCTTTTACTCCGTTATAGCTTAATGCTTTTAACCCACTTGAAGGTGTAATATAAGCTAAATCAATATAGCCGATTCCATAATCATCTCCAGCAACTTTAGATTTCATTAATCCACTACTAGAAACTTTTTCAACGTTTGAACCTGAATCCTTAATATCTTCACCCTTTAATGCTTTTTTCTCGAAGTTTACACGTGTACCTGAACCAATACTTCTTGTGTAAACATTGATTTTTTTGTCTGGACCGCCAACTTGTTTCCAATTCGTAATTTTGCCTGTGTAGATATCTTGTAGCTCTGAAGTTGAAAGATCATTAACAGGATTATTTTTACTTACAACTGCTGCAAATGGGATAACAGCAATTTTGTAAGCTTTTAAATCAGAGAATGTAGGTAAACCAGTTACTTTTTCAGATGTCGCATCCCAGTCAGCAGCACCAATCGTTGCTGAACCTTTTTTAACTGCCTGTGGTCCTGCAATTGAAGAAGAACCAGATACAGAAATCTTAATTTTTGGGTTTGATTTTTTAAATTCTTTAGAAGCTTGGTTTGTTAAAGGAAGTAATGCAGTAGAACCAGCAATGACGATACGATTTTTATCAATTGCAGCTCCAACGTTGTCTTTTGTAAATGTATTACTTACACCAAATGCAAGAGCAGTAGTTAATACAGCGATAGATAGTTTTTTTGTCATCTTTTTCATGTTAATTTCCCCTTTATTATTTATTTAGTAATGTAAAGTACTTTTCCATTATTGACGAAGGCAGTTTTTTCTTCTCCATCATCACCATAAGTGAAGGCTAGCTTAGTTGTAGAAATGGCTGTAATTGTGTTAATTGTTTTAGTTGTTTTAAAAATCGGTTTTAACAAACCGCTTTCTGTTAATTCAAATACTTGATCACCTTTTGAGAATGACTGTGCAAGTAATACTTTTCCATCCGTTGTTTTTGTTAATACATGAAATTGTTTTCCGTTAAATAGTGTCATTGTTTGGTTATTTAATGGGTTTTGAACAATCAGTTTTGTTAGTGCATTTTCATCATCTGTATTTTGAGATAAATAACTAATGAAGCCACTTGGAAGAACTGTTGGATAAATTTTGTTATCAGGTGTATTTGTTAATTGAACAGCGGTTGCAGTAGCGACAGATGTATCAATTGACCATAGATCTTGGCTAGCAGTTGAATCATCAATAACTGTCGTTTCACCTGTTTCAGGGTCAACTGTGGAAGTCGCTGTTTTAGTAACAGAGTAAACAAATTTTAATGGTGCTTCTGAAGCAATCACTAAATCTGATTTATTTTCAACTTTGTCAGCTGCTAAAGTTTTAAATTCACCTGATGCTAAATCAAGTTTTGAGATTGTTGAATTCTTATCTCCTTCAATAAAGAAAATCTTCTTAGAATCCAGAGACCAAATTAAACTAGTTTTTGGTTCGACATTTTTATCAAACTTAGTTACTTTAAATGTTTTTAAATCAATTGTATTAATGATTCCCTCATCATCTACGAAAACAGCGCTGTTACCATTTTTTGAAACAGTTAAATCTTGGTATGGTAATGTCTTTTCTATTTTCAGTGAAATTGGATTAAGGATATAAGATTGTAAAGTGTCTTCTGTATCACCCGTTATTAATAGCTTTCCATCAGCTACAAATTGTGTTTCATATGTATCAGCTTGGATTAATTTTGTTGAACTGATATATAACATAGAAGCATTTTCTGTTTTTAAAACTTCTTTTCCAAAAATAGAGGCAAAGATATTCGCATCAGCAAAAGGAACGCCGTTTTGATTTATGATCGATAAATTGAATTTTTTATTGTTTAACAGAGTTGAGTTTGTTTTGAAATTGAATTGTAAGCTTGTTTTTGTTTTTCCGGAGACCGATTTATATTCAATGGAGTTCGTTTTCTTGTTGAGGTTAGATGTAATGTTTAAAGCTGCGCTTAAATCTTTTAAGGAATAGAATACTTTGCTACCTTGTTTGATCGTAGCAACGTTTTTTAAAGAACCGTCAACTGATATCTGTTTTTTTGTTGTTACATAATGTACTGATGATGCTTTTGACGCAGCATGTACAGAGTCATGAAGGCTTGGTATTACTTGGCTCGTAATGATTGTAGAAGCTACAACCAGAGCAGGAATTACTTTCTTCATTTTCTTTCCCCCTAGGAATTTAGTAATGTTTATTACAATGTTAATCCTACATATGAAATGTTGAGGAAATATAAAGAAGTCAGAATGTTTTGTAAAAAACTGGTAAATAGTTTGTGAACATTCTTTTTTTTCTGATTATTGTTGTCGAAAATTCTTTGGAAAAATTTTCTGAATTTAATATCCATTTCGAATCTTCTGTTATATAATAAATCAAGAAAGTAAAAACTGTTATATAACTGAAACGGAGGCATTGTATGACTACTGAGCTATCGGGAATTAAAGTACTTGGTAATCAAGTAGAGAAATCATCTGACATTTTGACCAATGAAGCATTACTGTTTCTACAGGAGCTACATGAACAGTTTGAAAACCGTAGACAGCAACTACTTTTAAGCAGAAAAGAGAGAATGAATTTTTTACAAAATGGAGGAAAGCTTTCTTTTTTAGAGGAAACAAAGCACATTCGAGAAAGTGACTGGACAATTGCTCCATTACCTTCTGATTTACAGGACAGAAGAGTAGAGATTACAGGACCCGTCGATCGGAAAATGATTATTAATGCATTAAATTCAGATGCATTTGTCTTCATGGCTGATTTCGAAGATGCAACTTCTCCAACATGGGAAAATATCATTTCTGGTCAAGTTAATTTAAGAGATGCAGTGAACAGAACAATATCACTCGAATCAAAAGGAAAAACCTATTCTTTAAAAGAGAAACCTGCTGTACTAATTGTCAGACCAAGAGGATGGCATTTAGAAGAAAAACATATCACTGTTAATGGTGTTTCAATGTCTGGTAGTTTAGTAGATTTTGGACTTTATTTTTTCCATAATGCAAAGCAGTCGATTGCAAATGGATCTGGGCCATATTTTTATTTACCGAAAATGGAAAGCTATCTAGAAGCTCGACTTTGGAATGATGTATTTGTCTTTGCTCAACACAAATTAAATATTCCACATGGAACGATTAAAGCAACTGTATTAATTGAAACCATTGCTGCATCGTTTGAAATGGAAGAAATTTTATATGAATTAAAAGAACATTCAGCGGGATTTAATTGTGGTAGATGGGACTATATTTTTAGTTTTATTAAAATGATGCGTTATGACAAAACTATGATTCTTCCAGACCGTTCTGTTGTCACGATGGAAGTTCCATTTATGCGCGCTTATTCGCAAAAAGTTATTCAAACTTGCCATAAAAGAAATGCCCCTGCAATTGGAGGCATGGCTGCACAGATTCCAATTAAGGATGATTTAGAAAAAAATGAAATTGCTTTTGAAAAAGTTAAACGGGATAAAGAACGTGAAGCAAGAGACGGACATGATGGAACTTGGGTAGCACATCCTGGTCTTGTGCCAGTCGCATTAGAGCAATTCAACCGCTATATGCCTACACCAAATCAAATTCACCGTAAACGTGAGGATGTAAATGTAACTGAGGCGGATTTAGTTGAACTACCAACTGGGGGAATTACTGAACAGGGACTTCGAACGAATATAACAGTTGCCATTCAATATATTGAAGCTTGGTTAAGTGGTCGAGGTGCAGTGCCACTTTACAATTTAATGGAAGATGCTGCGACGGCAGAAATTTCACGTGCTCAGATTTGGCAATGGATTCGTCACGAAAAAGGTGTGTTAGACGATGGTACAAACATAACGCTTGAGTATGTTGAAATGTTAAAGCATGAAGAAATGATGAAGCTTGAACTTGAGCTTGGCAAAGAACATTTTGAACGGAAACAATTTAAAAAAGCTATTGAATTATTTGATGATCTTATAAGCAATGATGAGTTCGCTGATTTTCTAACTTTAAAAGGATATGACTACTTATAAATCCAAGGAGGAAATGAAAATGACAAATAATCGTGAGAAACGTATTGCAGAATTACAAGAAAGTTGGGAATTTGACGCAAGATGGAATGGTATTACTCGTCCATATTCAGCAGCGGAGGTAATTAAATTAAGAGGTTCAATTGATATAGAGCATACTTTAGCAAGACGTGGTTCTGAAAAACTGTGGAAATTATTAAATGAAGAAAAGTATGTACACGCATTAGGTGCTTTAACAGGAAACCAAGCGATTCAACAAGTAAAAGCGGGCTTAAAAGCAATTTATTTAAGTGGTTGGCAAGTAGCTGCTGATGCGAATTTATCTGGTCAAATGTATCCAGACCAAAGTCTATACCCTGCGAACTCAGTTCCAGCAGTTGTCAAACGTATCAATCAAGCTTTCCAACGTGCTGATCAAATTCAATATGTTGAAGGTGGAGAAGAGTTAGATTATTTTGCACCGATTGTTGCTGATGCAGAGGCTGGTTTTGGTGGACAATTAAATGTATTTGAATTAATGAAAGGTATGATTGAAGCAGGTGCAGCGGGAGTACATTTTGAAGATCAATTATCTTCAGAGAAAAAGTGTGGACATTTAGGCGGAAAAGTACTATTACCGACTCAAACTGCAATTCGTAATTTAATTTCTGCTAGATTAGCAGCTGATGTTATGGGAGTTCCTACTATCATTGTTGCACGTACGGATGCTGATGCCGCGGACTTAATTACGAGTGATATCGATCCTGTGGATCAACAGTTTATTACTGGAGACAGAACACCTGAAGGATTTTTCCGTACGAGAGCTGGACTGGACCAAGCAATTGCGCGTGGTTTAGCATATGCTCCTTATGCAGACTTAATTTGGTGTGAAACGTCAGAACCTAACTTAGAAGATGCTAAACGTTTTGCAGATGAAATTCATGCTCAATTCCCAGGTAAACTATTAGCATATAATTGTTCTCCTTCATTTAACTGGAAAAAGAAATTAGATGATGAAACAATTGAAACGTTCCAACAGCAAATTGCTGAAATGGGTTATAAATTCCAATTCGTAACACTAGCTGGTTTCCATGCGCTAAACTTCGGCATGTTTGAATTAGCTCGTCAGTACAAAGAAAGAGGAATGGGCGCATATTCAGAGTTACAACAAGCGGAGTTTGCTAGTGAACAATACGGTTACACTGCTACTCGTCACCAACGCGAAGTGGGTACTGGTTATTTTGATGAGGTTGCTCAAGTTATTACAGGCGGAACTTCATCAACTACTGCATTAAAAGGATCTACTGAAGAGGAACAATTTACAGAAAAATAATAAGTAAAAAAAGCTACTAATTTCAGCATTAAGTTGAAATTAGTGGCTTTTTTGCAATTAAACTTTAGTAAACTTCGACAATATTGTTAAAGGTTTCACAAAAAAGATTTTTACCCTATTAATTATGTTAATATACTCCTAGCAACTTAGTTTTTACATAATTTCGACTTAATAATATTGTAATCTTCTATTTCATCGCATGAAGACATGACTATTTTAATGAATAAAAAGGAGGAATCAAAGAATGAATCATGTGAAAGGTAAGGTAAAAGTATTAACTGAGTACGAAATTAATAAATCGACTATGGCAATCATACCAGAGTATACAGTTGATTTAGCAGTTGTTTCAAAAATATATGAAACAGATGATAATTTCTATGTATTAATGAAACCAATCGAAATAATTGAAAGAAGCTGCGCTTATTTTGGCTCAAGCTACAAAGGGAGGCGAGAAGGTACCAAACAAATGATTTCAATTACCCATAAGCCACCAATTGCCATAAGTGCTATGAACCAAATATTCTTTTTCCCCACTTCCTCATCACTAAAAATTGAATGCTCTTGGATTTCCTACAACCATGTCTCGAACTTCAAAGGTGGAAAATACAATCGTTCCATTGTCCAATTTTTTAATGGAGTAGAAATACCTCTAGATATATCCCGCGGGTCTTTTGAAAACCAATTATACAGAACAGCACACTTAAGAGCCATCTATGAAGATCGATTAAACCCTGAAAATATTCAACAAAAAACATACAAGTTAATCCCAGACAAAGAAATAACTTCTTACTTAAAGGCTGAATTGATTCACGAAAAATAGCCTTAAATGAGAAATGATTAAAAAAACTACTTTAAAAAAGTAGTTTTTTATTTTGGTATGAAACAACGTGGAGTGAAAAAATATTTCTTTATATTAGTTGCTTAATCTTTCTCTTAATTGTTTTTATTTGACGAATCAGCTAGTTTCAGGTTATGATGAGTTCAATTAAATGAAACGTGTTTTCTCCAAAGGGGAGTAGCTATAATAGCAAAGTCGTCATTACGGGATTTTAATCCTCGGCTTTGCTGGCAATTACGATTGCAAGCGAGACCTTTGCCAAGTTAGTTGGTAAAGGTCTTTTATGTTGAACACCTTTACCAGTTAAATGGTAAAGGTGTTTTTTCATTTCTGAAAAAATATCCGCTGTTTATTCCAGAGGAGGAGGGTTCACAAGTTTCATGAAAATTGGTATTAGAAGGGAGCATGAAAAAACGAAAAATCCCTATCATCATGAATGAACTTATGAAGAGAAAAGGAAAAAGAGATGTTAGTACAGTACTGAATAGGACTAAGATAAGAAGGTGACGGATGATGAGAAAAACAGTTAAACTGACATTTAAACAGTTGGTGTTAGAAAACAAAAAGGAACTCATGAGCAATAAGAAGGAAATGGAAAAGATTGAGAGGAAAATTGAAGAAAAGTATTCAAAACCTTCTAAATGACATAAAAAATGTAAAGGTAATCTTACAAAAACGGAGGTAATCACGATGAAAAAATGGCTGGTTATTTTTTCTACAGTACCACTTTTGGTCTTTGGTGGCTGTTCTTCATTCGAGAGTGTAAACAACACGGTAAAGTACGTGAATGAAGCAACGGATTATGTAAATGAAGCTATTAAATTTTCAAACGAAGTTCCTGCTCTTGCAGAAAAAGCTATTAGTGATCAGCAAGTCGCAAAAGAATTGGAGACAAAACTAGAAAAGATGAAAAAGGATATTGAACAATTTAATGAACTTCAGTCGCCGGACTTGGCTGCAGATCTACATCAGCAAGTGGTCGAACAAAATAATAAAGTATTAGAGGGGATTGACCTATATTTAAACAATATAGAAGATGGTAAGTTGGATCCTGCCATTGTTGAGAATACAGAAATGTTTAAGTCTATTCAGGAAATAGCAGGTACCATTCAACAAATTAAACAATTAGGACAGTAAAGCAATAGAGGAGTTGTAAGGGGAAAATAGATTACATTTTAAATTAGAAACGAGGGGGGACTGTTTTGATTAAACGTATTTCTTTATTTATTTTTATTAATATTTTAGTAGGAATTACAATTACGATCATAACATCATTATTTGGTATTCAGAGTTATCTAGTTAGTGGTGAATACCTGTCTCTAATTGCCTTTAGTTTAATTGCAGGATTTAGCGGTGCGATTATATCGTTATTAATATCTCGTATGATGGCAAAATGGATATTGGGTGTTCAATTAATTGACGAACGTTCTCCACAAGGTGAACATGAGTTGTTTATATTAGAAGAAACTTACCGATTAGCAAGAATTGCAGGATTAAAAAAGATGCCACAAGTAGGTATTTATCATTCTGCAGAGGTTAACGCATTTGCTACAGGACCAAGTAAAAATCGTTCGTTAGTTGCGGTTTCAAGTGGAATGTTACAATCAATGGATCGTAACGCAATTAGTGGAGTTATTGCTCACGAAATTGCTCATATAAAAAATGGTGATATGGTTACCACAACATTATTACAAGGGGTAATTAATACATTTGTTATTTTCTTCTCACGTTTAGTTGCTAAAATTGTTTCAAATTTTGTTCGAGAAGAGTTAGCGTCAGTCGTTTACTTCATTTGTTCGATAATATTTGAAATTATTTTTAGTATCTTAAGTAGTCCAATTATTTTCTGGTATTCTAGAAGAAGAGAGTTTAAAGCAGACAAATTAGGTGCCGAACTTGGTGGGAAAGACAACATGATCCACGCCTTGAAATCCCTACAACACAGTGTTAATCGAGTAGATGATAGACAAAGATCTATTGCAGCTTTTAAAATTAGTGGTAAAGAGAAATTTACTAAGTTATTCTCTACACACCCACCTCTAGAAAAGCGAATTGAATTTTTAAAATCATTGTAAAATATAAAGGATGTCTACAATTTAAGATGTAGATATCCTTATTAATTAGATTTAAGAGCTTTATTAAATTATTAGTTCGACTAAGCTCTTGTTTAGTTGCTTAAAGAATTTCGAAAGACTGTCTAAAAGAGACAGTCTTTTTCAGTTCAAAAATTAACAATATACAATGCCTAATAATAAAACAAATATCTACACAGCTGTAAAAGAAAGGTTGTACAGCATACTTTCAGTAAAGAAAAGATTGAAACGAAAGGGATGCTCGACACCTATGGGAGATGCGGGAAAGGAGAGACCCCACAGGCAAAGCCGAGGAGGCTCACCGACCGCCCCATGGAAAGCGAGCAACCTGGAGTGGAAATCAAGAGAATCTTTACTTAAATAACAAACTTAAATATTAACGCAGTATTATAAGAAAGGTCGTACATCATACTTTCAGTAAAGAAAAGATTGAAACGGAAAGGTTACTCGACTCCTTTGGGAGATGTAGGAATGGCGAGACCCCACAGGCGAAGGCGAGGAGGCTCACCGACCGCCCCATGGAAAGCGAGCAACCTAGAGTGGAAATCAGGAGAATCTTTACTTAAATAACAAACCTAAATATCAACACGGCATTATAAGAAAGGTCGTACATCATACTTTCAGTAAAGAAAAGATTGAAACGAAAAGGATGCACGACTCTTATGGGAGATGTAGGAAGGGCGAGACCCCACAGGCGAAGCCGAGGAGCCTCATTTCCTACCTCATGGAAAGCGAGCATTCTGAAGTGAAAATCAGGAAAACTCTTTGCATAAATAACAAACTTAAAAATCAACACAGTAGTAAAAGATAGGTCGAACAACATACTTTCAGTAAAGCCAAGATTGAAACGAAAAGGAAGCTCGACTCCTATGGGAGATGTAGGAAGGGCGAGACCCCACAGGCGAAGCCGAGGAGGCTCACCTCCTACCCCATGGAAAGCGAGCTTCCTGAAGTGGAAATCAAGAGATACCTCTTTAAATTGACAACAAATACATACGAAATCCATTTCATTATATGTAATATTTTCCAACAAAAAAAGTACATACTAAACTGTTAAAGTTATATAAAAATATTTCACAAAAATAAGCCTCATAATGATTTATTATTATTGAATAAATAGTTATATGTGATAATGTTAACAGTAAGGATACAATTTTGAAAAATGGCTTAAGGAGATTCACATTTAAATGAACGTTTATGATATAAAGTCTTTTTTTACAGAAGAACACTTTCTACATCTTATCGAACAATATAAAGACTATGGCCCATTAATTGGAATATCAATCCCTTTCATAGAAGCAATATTTCCAATTTTACCTTTGGTCGTTTTTGTTTTTGCAAATGCCGCAGCTTTTGGACCACTAGTAGGATTTTTATATTCATGGATAGGATCTTGCTTAGGTTCAATTTTATTATTTTATATTGTTAGAAAACTAGGACAGAAACGATTTTTTTCATTTATAAATAAACACAAAAAAGTTAAATCATCAATTGGATGGATTGAAAAAAGAGGTTTTGGACCAATTTTCATTATGTTTGCCTTTCCATTTTCACCTTCTTTTTTGATTAATATTGTTGCAGGTTTATCAAGAATGAATATATCTCAATTTTTAATCGCTTTAGTATTAGGTAAATTTACAATGATTGCCATGATTAGTTATTTAGGAAAAGATTTAACTGCAGTGTTTGACAATCCAATCAAAGCATTGTACATAGGTATTTTTATTTTTGCATTATGGATCGTTGGAAAAGTGATTGAGAAACGCATGAACATCCACGAAAAATCAACTGAGAATCAAGCTATGCCTCAACCGTCTGACGAGCAATAATTTTATTATTTCTCTAAGGGAGCGAGCTGCTATGTTAAAAAAACAAGTTTTTGACTGGGGTAAAGCAATCATTTTAGGAGTTGCAATTGCCTTTATAGTACGTACTTTTTTATTTTCCACATATGTAGTTGACGGAGAATCAATGATGCCGACGTTAAAGGATGGGAATTTACTAGTCATTAATAAGTTTGGTTACCAACTAGGTGATATTAAACGATTTGATGTAATCGTATTTCATGCGAATGAAGAAGAGGATTATGTAAAACGTGTAATTGGCTTGCCTGGGGATTCAATTGAATATAAAAATGATTATCTTTATATCAATAATGAAAAAATGAAAGAACCATATTTAAATGAATATAAAAATGTATTAAAAGGAGTGCCATTTACTGGTGATTTTAATTTAAATGAAATTACAGGTAAAACAAAGGTTCCACCTGGATATGTGTTTGTTGAAGGGGATAATCGACCTAAAAGCTATGATAGTCGATTGTTTGGTTTTGTAAAAATTGATAAAATTGTGGGGAAAGTAGATTTACTTTATTGGCCACTTTCAAATATGGATACGAACTTTAACAAATAAGCTCCTTAGGGGGCTTTTCTTTATAAGTAAAAATAGAAAATAAATTGAAGGAGGTTACCTAAGATATGGCATTTCAGTTTATTTTAGGCCGAACAGGTAGTGGGAAGACACATACAATTTTAAATGAAATGACTGAAAGAATGAAAAGCGAACATAGAAATATGATTTTAATTGTTCCTGATCAAATGACTTTTCAGATGGAATATGAGCTTGTTAAAAAACAAGAAAAGAAAGCTCTATTAAATTCTCAAGTATTTAGTTTTACGAGATTAGCTTGGAAGGTTTTACAAGAAACTGGTGGGATTAGTCGAATACATATTGGTGAAATAGGGATCTCAATGATACTTCGTAAAATCATTGAGGAACGAAAAGAAGAATTAAAAATTTTTCATCATGTAGCTGATCAACAAGGCTTTTACAAAGAACTATCTTCATTAATTGCAGAGTTTAAAGGTTTTCAAGTTTCATCGGAGGATTTAGTTTCTGCCAATGGAAAAATGGAAACTGAATCTTCAACAGACAAAACATTTATTCAACAAAAAATTAATGATGTTCAAATTGTGTATGAAGCATTTTCGAATTATATGAAAGATAAATATCTTGATTCTGAAGATTATTTAAATCTACTAATTCAAGAAATTCCAAAGAGTAACTACGTAAAAGATAGTATCATTTATATAGACGGTTATTATGACTTAGCACCTCAAGAGAGAAGTGTAGTGGAAACGTTAATGAATCATTGTCAGGATGTAAAATTTGCATTGACGATTGACCGTCCATATGATGAGACATTACCAAATGAATTAGATTTATTTCATAAACCAGCTATTTTGTATCAGCAAATGAAACAAATTGCTGTAAATAGTCAGCAAACAATCGAGGCACCAGTCATCTGTCATCTTAATCAAAGAAGTAAAACGAAAGCATTACTTCATCTTGAAGAACATTTTGATAGTAGACCAATTAAGGCATCATTTGAAACAGATGGTATCGAAATAATATCTGCAACTAATAGAAGAGCAGAAGTACAAGCAATTGCTAGAGATATCATCAAAAAAGTACGTGATGAAGGCTATCGATATAAAGATATAGCCGTTTTTTTAAGAAATGGAGAATCATATTCACATTTACTATCAACTATATTCCATACTTATCAAATTCCAATTTTTATTGAAGAAAAACGTTCAATGATCACGCATCCTCTATTTACTTTACTTCAGTCAACATTTGATATTATTCAAAAAAATTGGCGTTACGAAGCAGTATTTAATGCTTACAAAACGGAGTTAATCTATCCGTATGAAAGTAACTTAAGCAAAAATAGAGAAAGACTGGATTTATTTGAAAACTATTGTATTGCTTATGGGAAACAAGGCAAAAAGTGGACAATAGATGAAAGATGGCAATATCGAAAATATCGTTCTACCGATGGAATTAATAAAGGTGTTACGAATGAAGAATTAGAATTCGAACAACTAATTAATGAAGAACGTGATCTATTAGTAAAGCCAATTCTAACATTCCAAAGTGAATTAAAGAAAGCTAGTAATGTGAAAGAAATGTGCGTAGCTTTATTTCAGTATGTCGAGTCAATAGATATTTCTCGTAAGCTCCAACGATTAAAAGACGAAGCAGAAAATCGCTCAAACTTAATTGAAAGTAAAGATCATGAGCAGGTATGGAAAGGTTTCATCCAATTATTAGATGAATGTGTTGAGTTAATCGGAAACGAAAAGCTGTCTAGGAAAACATTTTTTGAAATTCTACAGACAGGATTTATCTCCCTTCAATTTGCAAATGTACCAGCTTCGTTAGATCAAGTAAATATTGCTAATTTTGATCATTCTCGATTACAGCACGTGAAATGCGCATATTTAATTGGAATTAATGAAGGAATTATACCGAGAAAAGTAAGTGAAGATGGATTGTTAGGGGACGTAGCTAGAGAGTATTTACAATCTTTTGGAGTAGAAGTTGCACCAACTAGTAAACAACAGCTATTCGTAGAGAACTTTAATATTTATGTTGGAATGAATCGGGCAAGTCAAAAGCTGATTATCACCTATCCACTAACAAGTGACGATGGAAAAGTACTTGCACCATCAAGTATTGTACAGAGAATGAAATCACTTTTTCCAACTATTCGTACACGCTTTGAGAGCGGCGAATTATCTTTTATCACAGGAGAAGAGCAACTTTCATTTGTCACGAACACTGAAACTGCAATCTCGAATTTGGTGTCTCAAATTCAAAGCTGGTCAACCAACTTGTTTGAAAAGGATATGGATTTATGGTGGTCACTTTATAATTTACTCCGTGATCAAAACGAAGTAAAAGAGAATCTTTATAAAGTATTAAACAGTGTTATTTATAGTAATGTTGCTCCTGACCTTGGCGTGGAATTAAGCACAGAATTATATGGTGAAGAATTAAAAGGGTCTGTTTCTCGAATTGAGTTGTTTCATCAATGCGCTTATGCTCATTTTGCTCGTTATGGTTTACAGCTTCAAGATCGTGAAGTATATAAATTCGAAGCATTTGATATGGGTCAGTTATTTCATAGTGCGCTAACAATAATTGGTGAGAATTTACTTAAAGAGGGGAAAAGCTGGAGCAATTTAACTAATTCTGAATGTGATGAATTAGCAGCAAAAGTTGTAGACGAAATATCTCCAAAATTCCAACGCGAGATCTTATTAAGTTCTAATCGCTATTTGTTCTTAAAAAGAAAGATGAAGGATGTTATTTCAAAGGTGTCTTCTATTTTGAGCCAACAAGAAGGTGCGGGTCAATTTATTCCGATTGCACTTGAAGTTCCATTTGGAACTGGCAAGCAATTAAACTCATATGAACTGCCAATAGATCAAAAGAAAAAGATGGTTTTAAATGGGCGAATTGACAGAATTGATAGAGCATCTAGTGAAAAAGGAGATTATTTACGAATACTAGATTATAAATCCACTAGTAAAGAGTTAAAGCTATCTGATGTTTATTATGGATTAGCTCTGCAGTTGCTAACATATCTTGATATTGCTGTTGCCAATTCGACAAATTTACTTGGAAGACCAGCAGATCCTGCAGGTATCTTATATTTCCATGTTCAAAATCCAATTGTAGATGTAGGAAATAAACATGATATAGAAGAAATTCAAACAGAAATATTTAAAAAGTTTAAAATGAACGGTTTATTACTCGCAAATAGAGATAGTAATGTTTTAATGGATGAAGCCTTAATGGAAGATGGTGGCTCTTCTAATATTGTTCCTGTTTCAATTAAAAAAAGTGGAGAATATACAGCAAATAGTAAAACTGTCAATCTAGAACAATATCCGATGATGACAACTTATATAAAGCAAAAGTTTACGCAAGCTGGGGAACAAATATTTAAAGGATATGTTGAAGCAAACCCTTACCAGCAAAAAGATAAAATTCCTTGTACTTATTGCTCTTTTCAATCAGTATGTCAGTTTGATCAAAATGTAAAAGGCAATAATTACCGTATTTTACCTCCTTTAAAAGATGATGATGCATTACAAAAAATGATAGAGGCGGTGAAAGTCGATGAGTAAGGAAGAGACAAAGACGGTCAAGACGAAATGGACAACCGATCAACAAAAAGCAATTGATAAAGAGGGCTCTGATATACTTGTAGCGGCTGCTGCAGGCTCCGGTAAAACCGCCGTGCTAGTTGAACGAATGATTCAAAAAATAATACGAGATGAAAATCCGATTAATGTTGATGAGCTACTCGTTGTAACATTCACAAAAGCAAGTGCACAAGAAATGAAAGAAAGAATTGGAATTGCATTAGAAAAACAGTTGGAGCTAAATTCAAGTTCTGATCATTTGCGAAAACAATCTTCTTTATTGAATAAGGCATCCATCTCGACCATTCACTCATTCTGTACCGAAGTGATCCGATCTAATTACTACTTATTAGAATTAGATCCTAATTTTAGAACAGCGGAAGAAATAGAAATCAAACTGTTAATGGATGAAGTATTAGAAGAATTATTAGAAGCTGAGTATAGTGATGAAGCAAATGAGCATTTTTTTGATTTTATTGATCGCTATACGAGTGATCGAGATGATTCAGATTTACCATCGTTAATTTTAAAACTGTATAGGCATGCTATTTCTAATCCAAATCCTAATCAATTCTTACAATCATTTGTGAATCAATATGATGTAATGGGTAAAGAAATTGATGAAATTCCTTTTATACAGGAGTTAAAGAAATATATTCAAGATGATGTAACTACTTGTATTAATGGTTATAAACAGGCACTAGAATTAATTCACAGCCCAGAAGGACCAGAAAAATATGCCGAATTATTCTCACAAGAATATTTTGCTTTAGAATCATTATTCCATGCCAGTGAATTATCATGGGAAGAAATTCAAAAAGGACTTCAAAACATATCGTTTAATCGACTTCCAACGATAAAGAAAACGGAAGGAGATCAGCGAAAGAAGGAGCTAGCAAAATCCTTCCGAGATCAAGCAAAAACTACTATTGATGATGTAAAGAACAAATATTTTAGTCGAAGTATTGAGGTTCACTTAAAACAAATAAATGAGCTTAAACCTCTGTGTGAAAAGCTAATTTCACTTGTTGAGCAATTTATTCACTTATTTAAACAAGCTAAATTAGAAAATGGAATTCTTGATTTCAACGATTTAGAGCATTATGCTCTGGAGATTTTAATGGAAAAAAATGAAAATCATGAACTGATACCATCTTCTGTTGCTAAGGTTTATCAAGAAAAGTTTACTGAGGTTTTAGTAGATGAGTACCAAGATACAAACTATGTTCAAGAATCGATTTTAAGGTTAATTACTAGAGGAATTGGTGCTTCTGGTAATTTATTTATGGTTGGTGATGTTAAACAATCAATTTATCGATTCCGTTTAGCTGAGCCGCAATTGTTCATTTCAAAATATAATACTTTTGAAAAAGAACAAAATGGGAATACAGGCTTGCGTATCGATTTATCAAAAAACTTCCGAAGTAGAGCAGAAGTGCTAGATGCGACTAACTTTATTTTTAAACAAATCATGGGCAGAGAACTTGGTGGTATTGAGTATGATGAGGATGCAATGTTAAAGCTTGGTGCAACTTATCCCGAATACTCTGACTGTACTTCTGAATTAGTTTTATTAACGAAAGAAGATGAAGATGCCACACAAGATGAAAATGAAATGATTGTAGAGGAAAAGCTAGAACGTATTGAAGCTAGATATGTTGCAAATCGAATGAAGGAAATGGTTGAAAGTAACTATTTAGTAACGGATAAATCAGGTGTTATGAGGCCAGTTAAATATAGTGATATGGCAATATTAGGTCGCTCACTGTCAAATGCTGATTTATATATTGAAGAATGTAAGGCACTTGGAATTCCGCTATATGCAGAAAAATCACGTGACTTATTTGAAACAATTGAAGTATCTGTATTTATTAATTTATTAAAAATTATCGATAACACAATTCAAGATATTCCTTTAGCATCTGTATTACGTTCTCCAATAGTTGGCTTAACAGAGCGTGACTTAACAAAAATTCGACTAAATGGTAAAGGATCATTTTATGATGCATGTCATGCTTATCTCAATAATATCGAGAATATGAATCAACCATTGACGAATAAGTTAAACGATTTCTTCCAACAATTGACGAAATGGAAGCAATACGTAAAAAGAGATTCCCTTTCGATTTTTATTTGGAAAGTCTTAAAAGAATCAACCTATTTTGATTTTGTTGGTGGACTACCTGGTGGAAAACAAAGACAAGCTAATTTAATTACCATATTTGACCGTGCAAAAGCTTTAGAAGAAACAAATTATAGAAGTTTATTTCAATTCTTACGTTTCTTAGATCGCATGAAGGATAGAGGCGAAGAACTAGGCGAAGTTCGTATGTTAAGTGAACAAGAAAATGTTGTACAAATGATGACAATTCATAAAAGTAAAGGTTTAGAGTTTCCTATTGTATTTGTTGTGAATACGTCTAAACAGTTTAATATGCAAGATCTATCTGCAAAATTCATACTTCAAAAAGAGCTAGGTCTTGGTATGAATTTTGTTCATCCAGTTTATCGTACGACTAATAGTACATTGCTAAAGGAAACGATTAAGCGAAAAGAACGTGAAGAACTAATTTCAGAGGAATTACGTATTCTATATGTTGCATTAACGCGTGCAAAAGAAAAGTTAATATTAGTCGGAAGAGTAAAAGATGTTGAGAAAACAATTGATCAGTGGCGAGAAATTGAAAATTATAAAGATTGGTTATTACCTTTGAATATCATTGGGGGAGCGAAATGTTATTTGGATTGGATTGGACCGTCCATTATACGTCACGATTCAAGTAATGCGATTCGTTCCGAGGATGATTTGTGGAATACTACGCATGAGATTCAATTTTATCCATGTAGATGGAGCTATTCAATTGTAAATGCATCAACGGTTCAAGCACTTGAAGAAAAAGAAGAAATCACTAGTAAATCAGCAGTTTATCAAGCGATACAAAAACAAGAAGCTATTCATGTACAAAGCGAACACTATAAAGAATTGCTTGAAAGTAATTTAAACTGGAAGTATGGTTTTGAACAAGCTACTTTACATCGTCCAAAGCAATCAGTTACTGAGCTGAAAAGAAAAATGCAAGAAGAAGACCCTTTTACTCAAACATATCACTCATCTAAAAGTTTTCCTTTAGAGAGACCTAAATTCATGTCTGAAAAGAAAATGAATCAGGCTGAAAAAGGGACAGCAACTCATGCAGTCATGCAAAATATAAATTATCAGTTTGTTTCTACAATACATGAAATTCAGGAACAGATTGATCAAATGGTCTTAAAAGAATTGATTACAAACGAGCAAGCTACTGCTGTTAATAGCGCTGACATCTATCAGTTCTGTCAATCAAGACTAGGAATCATTGTTCAAAATGCATCTCAAATAATGCGTGAAGTTCCTTTTAGTTATGGTGTTTATACAGATGAAATTTATAAAGACTGGAAAGAAGAAAAGGAGATTGTTCTCGTTCAAGGAATTATAGATTTACTTTTAATTGAGGGTGAAGAGGTTATATTAGTAGACTATAAGACGGATCGAACAAAATCTTTTACCAGTGCTGAAGAGTTGAAAACTGAGGCAATAAAACGTTATGGTATTCAGTTAGATTTATATACTAGAGCAATTGAAGCAAGTATGGAGAAAAAGGTAGCATCTAAATTTTTATATTTCTTTGATGGTGGACATCTAATTGAATTATAAAAATTTGATGCAAGGCTTTAAAGGTCTCATAGAGTAAGAAAATAATAGGAAGACAAATGAAATGGCAACTAATTAAAAATTAGTTGCCATTTTTTATGATTTTATTAGGGAGACTTAGCGTATACCCTACATGTACAATAATGTATCAGAGCCAAAAAAAAGCTCTATTCATAAAACTAAAGAGTAGCAACATCGTTTTGATCTGCAATATCTGCATCAATTGTATTCGTTGCACTTGCACCGTTAAAAGTAGCAGGGATAAATCCAGTGTTACCTGAACCTGAACCGTTATAAGCTTTTGTAGCAGACTTTGGAGAGATATTATTTAAATCTCCCGTATTTATATTTCCAGCATTTGTTTGGATGACGATTGCACCAAGAAATGTAGGCATTTTAATTCTCCTTTCTATGAAGTGGTGGGGCAGTTTGAGGGTATTGATCAAATTGCCTAATTTGGCGTACTCTTGACATCATTGTTGCGCTATGAACCGATCCAACAACCGATACACCAGATGTACTAATACCGTTAAAGGTTACTCTTTGTACTTGGATAGTCGGATTCAAATTTACACGATTTAATGTAACTGGATAGAGCGGTTCATGAATAGGTTTCTTTTTATAATATGGCATCATTTCAAATGGATCTTTTTCAAATTCAGTGAAATTTGCAGTTTCTTGTTGAACTGCAAGTGCATTTGATTCAGCTGTAATGCTAAATACATCACCAAATTGAAGTATGCTTGATGTGATAGCAGAATTAACATCAAAACTTTCCACAGAAGCTAATCTAAAACGAGGATCGATCGTAAACATTAGCTGATTGATAAAGGAACAAATGGCCCAATAATTAAAGACTCTGGTGGTGTATCAAAAATTGAAGATAATGTAATGTTATGAGCATCTCCAATTAAAAATAATGAAGATGATGAAACTGCTGCGAATTTAATTTCATCAACTTGTAAATTACAATTTGTAACATTTAAATTCATTCCTTACCCTCCCTTTTGGATATTATTTGGTAGATTGTTTAAAAAAGCAGTGTAAGCATTTTTTATATCTTGTAGCATATGCAAAGTAATTTCTTCTGCATACCTCATTGGATTTTCTTCAAAATTAGGTCGATTTTTATAAAGGTCTATATAATATGGTAATCTGATATCCATTTGATTTCGGATATCATCAATCATCATTTGTCGGTAATAATCATCAACAGTACATCTTAATTCGGCTTCTAATTGATGAATTGTGGTCATCGCTTCTTTATCTAGATGATAATGAATTCGCTTCCCAATATAATTCTTTAATTCTTTTATTTGTTCATTTGATTTAACAGTGATTTGTTGATTTTCAACAGTAAGGTCATCAAAACTAGGAGCTTGTAACGGATTTAAGCCAATACTTAATGTGCCATTCAAATTTTCTACTTTTAATTGATCGAATTTGTATTCAATCTTTTCAATTGTAGTTTCTGGACGCTTAGCCAATTCTTCAACAGTTGCCTCAAGCTGTGCAACTCTACTTTTGAGTTGATCAATTAATTGAGCTTGCTCAAATAGTAATTGTTCAATTTGGGCGTATCTAATTTCTAATTGATTCATTTCATTCCCTCGCTTTCAATTTGCAGCAGGAATTGATTAAGTCGCTTGAGAAGTCGCAATAATTTGGCCGTCCTCTGATAAAATCGGTGCGGGCTCTGTATATTCTCCAGTATTATTTGTAACTGTTTTTGCGTTAATATTTCCTGAGGTACCTATTTGAAAAACAGATGAGTTAACAATTCCACCCGTTTTTAGTTGATTAATGATAATTGTTTGATGAATATAGATGTTCATGAGACTCCCTCCTTTACATATTTCCAATCATTGGTTGATCTATTTGATCTTGATCGTAAACATTCGAAATACTCTTGTTATTATAAACGGTAACAGAATCACCAGTATTAAAGGAACCAGCACCAGCATATGTCTGTGCAGTACTCATAGGTTTAATGCTATATGCGTCTCCGACATTAACGACGGCACTACTTCCGATACTTACAATATTAATAACTCCAACATAAGCAGGCATGATTGTACACCCTTTGTTCTTTTTATGATTATGTATTATATGGCTAAATGACCCAAAACGTGATAATTGTGATAGAAGTCCATCTGTTTCAGATGTATAAATAGCAAAAAAAAAAGCTAGTGCAATTAGAAATTGAATTCGTAATTGCAACTAGCTATTATGCTCTCTTTTTTGAATTTGTTGAGATTGATATCATATTCATGAGCTTGTCCAGTTCTTGGCTGCATGAGACGGTTCTCTTGTTAGTAAAGCCATATCGTCCCGCAAAGTAAACCATACGAGCGCGCTTTTTCTCTATAACATGAAGTAGCAATTTAGTCACCAACTTTGTTCAAGAATAGGGAATTGTGTCTATGTCTCACGATGTATGTAATGCTATTATACAAAATCATTTTCAGATGAAAAGCGATTCGCTAAAAGAAGTGTAAATGTTACAAAAAACTACACTTTACTACACAATTCAACTGGTTTCATCATCAGTTTAGTAGTAATCTAATAGAATTTGTAGTATAAAAGGTGCCTGTTGTCGAATGATTAAAAGGAGTAGTGCTTTATATGTATATTTCGACAGTAGATTACATTCCTATATTATTAATATTTAAAAATAATATAAATGCATCATAAGCCTTATTTTTAGTACTTGGTATTATAGGTAAAATGTCGCGTTAATTTAGTGTTTTACCGATTTTATCTCATTGAATTCTGACAAAAGGCAATTTAACCTAGAGTAGATTATTTTAATCTAGTTATATTGGTATGGGGAAACCTATAATGTAGACCTAGAAAAATAGGACGTTATCAAAAAAAGTGCACTTTTAAATAAATAATTAAATGATATATTTTTATTAGTTTTCAGTTTTTTCTTATAAAGAATATCTTAAAGTAATTATATACCTCTTTTCTAAATGAAGATGATGGCTATTTGGTTTTGATTAGTGACGGGGCAAGATTTTTGAAGCAAATTGCAATTCATTAACATACTTGTTCATAAATCGTTCAAAAAGTATGGCTAGTAAATTTATCAATTTGGTAGAGAGTGTGATATGATATTTTAGAAACTGATTTTTGGGAGGAAACAAAATGGTTCACTTACATATTACTTCGTGGGTATTGGCGATTATTTTAGCCCTTTATGTAGGACATGGCTATAAGAATGGTCAAAATGTAAAAGTTGCACACATGATTTTACGATTATTATACTTTGTTATTTTAGGTACAGGATTGTATATTTTTATCGATCTACCTAAAGACAACATGCCATCTGATTTAAAAATGCTTTACAATATTAAAATGGGACTTGGTATCATAATGCTTGGAGTATTTGAGTATTTCACTGTTTCTTCAAAGAAAAAACGTAAAATGCTTGTTCCAGTTACAATTTTTACAGTTCTTATTTTAGCTTTATTATATTTAGGCTTTAGATTACCACTTAATTTCGATTTCTTTGCTTAAATCAAAACAAAAACTGTCACATTACATTGTGACAGTTTTTTTATTTATGATAATTGTGTTAATAAATAACGGTTTCCGGTTGCTTTTGTTAATTCAAATCTATGATTTTGTTCCTCAGGTGAAATTTTAAATTGATGGTAGACTGAACAAACAAGTTCTTCATTGTCAAAAACAATAAAATTTACACCTTCAGTTGGTATGTTTTCTGGTTGGAATGAAAGGAAATTATGACAGTAAAGACAATCATATAATGAAAAACCATGGGTATTCAGTAAGTATGCTAAAGAAAAAAATGATTCATCACTTAAATTTTTTAATAGTGAATCAAAGCTATATAAAAGTTTCTTTTGTATTCGTAAAACATCCCCGTTTTGTAATTTTTTCTTTTTAGAATGGAATATAAGATATACTCCATCTTGAAATGAAGCTGGTATCCATTCTTCATTAATAGAAACTTCAAAATCTTTTTCGATTAGTTCATCTAGTATAAATGCTTCATCAGTTTCATCATCAAAGAAGACCCACTCATCATTAATCTCTTCTATTGATCCAATTGTAAAAGCACGAGGTTGCTCTTTAAATAGTTGTGATCGGTGCTTATAATGCATTAAGTAACCTCCAGTTACGAACGTTCTATATCATTACGTAAATTTGACAAATATTG
>Ga0102589_1000642_pt1 | contig 63083 bp, 58 predicted proteins | sample AraplaMF_Col_mLB_FD_76858 | JGI IMG/M metagenome (GOLD analysis project Ga0102589, IMG submission 76858) | Arabidopsis root microbial communities from the University of North Carolina, USA - plate scrape MF_Col_mLB | ecosystem: Host-associated > Plants > Roots > Endosphere | place: USA...
TGCGGCGCGCGAGGGCGGTTTTCTCGGCTTCAATATCTCCTGGACGCCGGTTGCCGATCTTGCGGTCAATTTCCGTTCGAACGTGGTCAACACCCGGTCATTCGGCGCGGATGTCTCGACAGTCATGGCAATGACGACGGCCTATCAGCAAGGCGCCCGCTCGGCGGGTTTCGCAAGCTCGATCAAGCATTGGCCGGGTGACGGCATCGACGACAGGGACCAGCATTTCGCCACCACCCACAATACGATGCCGATGGAAGAGTGGCGCCGGACGTTTGGCAAAATCTATGCCGACGCCTTTGCGAAGGGGGTGCAGGTCGTCATGGCAGGCCACATCACCCTTCCCGCCTACACGGCCGAGCTGGGATCGTCGGCCCTGAGCCCCGCCCATATGCCTGCGTCGCTCAACTTCGACCTCACCACCACCCTTCTCAGAGAAGAGCTGGGTTTCAATGGCCTGGTCGTTTCCGATGCCTCCGGCATGGTTGGCTTCAATGCGCGCGGCGCGCGGCGGGAGCTCGTGCCGCTCTGCATCGCCGCCGGCTGCGATATCCTGCTGTTCCCGGCTGATCTCGACAAGGATCTCGGCTATATCGGGGAAGGCCTTCAGAACGGTCTTCTCAAGCAGGAGCGTGTCGATGAAGCGGTCTTGCGTGTGCTTGCGCTCAAAGCATCGATGAAGCTCCACGAGACCGGCGGCCATCCCCCGGAGGCGGAAGATCGCCCGCGGCTGCTCGGCGGCGCCGAGCATGCCGCATGGTCGAAATCGGCCGCGGAGGCCGGGATCACGCTGGTCAAGGACCAGCAGGCTCTGCTGCCGCTTGATCCGAGCCGGCACAAACGTATCCTGCTGGCGCAACTGGAAAGCCGGACGAGCCCTTCCGGCCCACTGCCGCAACTGCGCGTGGCCGATATGCTGCGCGAACGGGGTTTTGACGTCACGCTCTATCGCCGGGGCGATGCTATCGATCCGGCCGCCCACGATATCGGCATGTATCTGATGGCCGAGGAAGGTGTGTCCGCCAAGGAAAACCTGGGGCCGCGCTGGGAGGACCTGCACGGCTTGTTCCCGCTTTCGATGCAAAGACTGTGGGACTATCTTCCCACAGTCTACATCTCGCTCGGCACGCCGTTCCTGCTGTATCACATGCCGGAATGCAGAACCTTCGTGAACGGCTATGCCGCCGTGCCGCCGGTGCAGCAGGCGCTGGTGAAGGCTTTAATCGGTGAAATTCCGTTCGCAGGACAAAGCCCCGTCGATGCAGCTTGCGGTCTGCAGGAGGCTTCCCTTTAAATGAACAGGCGAATTCTTCCAGAAATCAATCTGCAAGTTTTGCGATAGGTCGGAACCCGGCCTTCTCGATGCCGGCAATGGCGCAAAGCTCGTCATTGTCTCCGAGATCGCCGGAAATTCCGACCGCGCCGATGATGTGCCCTTGTTCATTGGCGATCAGGACACCGCCCGGAGAAGGCACCATGCGCCCACCACTGACGGCCGATAGAACCGTGACGAATGTTGGGTTCTTGCCGGCGCGTTCCGTCAATTCGCGCGACCCAAATCCCATGCCGAGCGAGCCCCAGGCCTTTCCGAAGGCGATGTCGAAACGAACGATGCCGGCCCCGTCCTCGCGTTTATAAGCGACCAGATGGCCACCGGCGTCGAGGACGGCGACAGCCAGAGGCGCGAGACCACGGGTCCGTCCTTCCGCAAGGGCGGTGTCGATGATGGTTGAGGCATCGGAAAGTTTGAACATGACAAGATCCATTCATTCAAAAGACAAAAATCAGCGGCTGGCGGCCTGCCAGCGCAGCAATATCGATGTGTGGGCTCACTCGACAGCGTGAGCCCACTCGGGTGCAGCCGCTCAGCGGATAACGAGGTCGTAACGCGTCATCGTCATCGTTGCGGCGTCGATCATGCTCATGAAGTCTGATGCTGCCGGTGCATCGGCAAAACTGTCCATCGAAGCCTGCGCGGCGGCAGCCGATTTCCAATGCACGATAACAAGCCATTGGCGGCCGTTTATGGCAGTCTCACGCGAAACGAAACCGGGCTGCTTGTTGACGTGCTGATCTTCCAGGGCCTTGTCGACCTTCGCGAAGGCTTCGGCTGATACGCCATCCTTCAAGTTCATCGTCACGATTTCGACGACATACTTCTCTTGAGCCATCGCTGTACCGGACATGGAAACGAGAAACGCCAGAATGACTGACAGGACGAATTTCATGTCGCGCCTTCCTCAGAACTTTCCGTTGTCGTGGGCCATTTGAGCCGGGATGGTGGAAATCGTATCCCAATGCTCGACAATCTTGCCGCTCTCCACGCGGAAGAGGTCGAAGAAGGCAGTTGGTGTTTCGCCGAGCTTCCCTTCCGAGGCAGTGAAGACGAAGTTGCCCTCGGCAACGATCAAATGTGTCTTGGAGTAGGCCATCGGCTGGCCGGCTTCGGCCATCGCCTTCAGCGCGGCGCCCAGGCCGTCCAATCCGTTGCCCACCATCGGGTTGTGCTGGATATAGGTTTCCGTCGAAATATAGTCGGTGATCTTCTGCGGTGCCGTGCCGAGCAATACGTCATGCACGAAGTTCTCGACCAGCGTCCGGTTTTCGGCGGTTTTGGCGAGATCCTTGACTTCGGTCGCGCCGTCCGTCATCGAATTGCCACTGGCTGTTTTCGACGCGGGGACGGCAGCCTGTAGATTGTCCCAATGTTCGGCAACCTTGCCGTCTTCGACACGGAACACGTCGAATGCGACCATCGTCTGGCCGCCAAAGGCCTGGGCATTTTCATAGGTCGAATGCAGAACCACCAGATCCCCCTCTGCCAGGACGCGATGAGTTGTCGCCGTCAGGCCGCTTTGCTTGAGCGCAGGCAGAAAGCCGAGGATAGGAGCGGCGCCCGTGGGTACGGCGGGATTGTGCTGAATGTAGTTTTCCTTCAGGAGCTGGCTTGCCGCTTCCGGATCAAAATTGGTGAACAGCGCGACGACAGCGCTCAGCACGATTTCCTTTGGGCTCATTTTTAAAATCCTTTTTACCTAGTTTGCGTGAGGCAGCACGGAACTGCGCTGCAGAACTTGTGAATTTCGCGCCCGACGACCGGGCGGGACCGGGTTGACGAAATCTTCGTCGAACGCGATACGGCACGCCGATTGCTCACCGCCGGAACGCCGCGTGCGATCGAGAGCGGCAGTTCGGAAGCAACCATCTATGTTTCCTGGATCTGCCGGGTTCGGATTTAGCACTGGCAATTAATCGCCGAAATGGCGATTATAGCGTCTCAGTTTCGCCGAAATGGAGGCAATCGGGATGGATAAGATTGACGGCATGCGAACCTTTGTCGCCGCGGTCGAGGCGGGATCGTTTGCCGCCGCAAGCGAGCGGCTGGGCATTTCCGGTAAGCTCGTCAGCAAATACATCGCGACGCTTGAAGCTGACTTGAGAATGAATCTGCTTCATCGCACCACCCGATCCATGTCGTTGACGCATGACGGTCGCATCTATCTCGAGGGATGCCGACGTGTTCTGAACGAACTCGATCTGCTGGACATGTCCCTCGAGGCATCAAGTGGCTTGAAAGGCACGCTGCGTGTGGCAGCACCTCTGACCTTTGGCGAAACGGTCGTCGCAACCGCAATTCTCGAGTTCATGGATCTCCATCCGGAGGTTACGGTTGAACTGGAATTGTCCGATGAATACGTCGATCTCGCTGAAGACGGTTTCGATCTGGCCGTGCGCATCGGCACTTTGAATGACTCGAGCCTGGTGGCACGAAAGCTCGGAGAGGCAAGGCTTCTGGTCGTCGCCGCCCCATCCTACATCGAACGCCATGGCGCACCGGCCCATCCGGACGAATTGTCCAGCCACATTTGCATTCGCGACGCCAACAATCCTGACCCGAACCGTTGGCCCTTCCTGATTGAAGGGAAGCAGATCCAGGTGTCGGTCACCGGCCCCTTCATCTCCAATAGCCCTCCCGCCTGCCTGATACCTGCGCGCGCGGGAAAAGGTATCTTCATCTGCCCCGACGTTTTTCTGGCTGACGACCTTGCCCAAGGCCGGCTCGTTCAGCTGCTGGCCGGTTTTCCGTCGAGAATGATCGCGATCCAGACAGTCCAGTTGCCATCGGCCTTCCGCAAACCCAAGGTCGCAGCATTCATCAACGTTTTAAGAAAGCACATGAAGACGTGAAGACGGCAGCCTCATGAAAAGTTGCCGATGGAAATGCGTGGCGTTGGGCGGCGCTGTAGGGCATCCATTGCGGACGTGCTATTCGACGGAATTCTGAACACACCCACGCCGAAGGTCTGGTGACAAATGGACTTGGATCCCCGACTGCTTCGCTACCTTCTCGCCATCGACCGCGCCGGCTCCTTCCTCAAGGCGGCGGAAGCGCTTCATATTTCCCAGCCGGCACTTTCTGTCAGCGTCGCGCGTCTGGAGGACGTAACGCAGATGCAGCTTGTCGACCGCGGTCGACATGGTGCGATCATGACGGAGGCTGGCAAGATACTGGTGCGCCATGCCGAAAGCATTGAAGCCATTCTGGAGATAGCCGGACGGGAATTGGAAGCGCGTGGCCGCGGTGTTGAAGGCCCGCTCCACATCGGCGGAACGCCGCTCGCGACCGGCAGTTTCGTGCCGCTGGTCGTCGGCCGCATTCTCGAGGAAAATGGCAATGCTGCCATCGAGGTAATTGAGGGCACGGACGAGCAGTTGATAGAGCGGCTCCTGACCCACAAGCTCGATCTCGTCATTTCCAATGTCGGACAGAGACCGGCACCGGATAGAGTGGAAGTCATTCCGCTCTTCACCGCCCGATCGGTGATCGTGGTTCGGGCGGGGCATCCATTGGAGGGGCGGCAAGACGTCTCTCTCGCGGAACTCGCCTGCTCGACATGGGTGATGCCCCCGCGCGGCGGCGCTTTCCGCAAACAGATTGAAGCCCTGTTCACGACAAATGGCGTCCCCTTCCCCGTCCACCTTGTCGAGGCAGCTCCCTTCAGCGTGCTGAAGGCAATCGTGGAACGTTCGGATGGCGTTAGCATATTGTCCGATGAGTTCCTGCGCGAGGAGATCCGCCGGGGCGTGCTGACAGCGATTCCGCTGCAGGAACACATCGCCTCACGCCAGTTCGCCCTGCAGAAAATTGCAGGCCGGCAACTCAATTCGCTCGGTCAGCGCTTTGTCGACATCGCCATGGAACTGGCATCGGCATCGCAGACGGAAGCGGAACATTCGGTGCGCAGCGGCCAGAGCAATTCCAGGAAAAGTGTGTGAAACGGTTTTCCGTCCGGGATTGCGTATAAACAAAAGGATAGAGGGGTGCTGCGCTTCCGTGAAAAGCTGAACCGCTCTAGACCGATCGTAGCGCGCTCATGCGGCTTCGGATGCCAGGTGTTCTCGCGTCGCTGAGATGACCCGCAAATCCGGCAAGCATGACCCCGAATGGAAGGCGCCGAACCAGTCTGGCTGCAATGAAGGTTGCGCAGATAGCCGCGGCGAGCTTCAGCCAGGGATAGTCGCCGAGCTGGACATGGGCGCTTGCATCGACCGATGTGGCCTTGGCTTTCAGCGCCGCCTCGGCGTCCTCGCGCAGCGCGCCGATGCGGGCCTTCAGCAGCCTTAGCTCCTGCTGCAGGGCGTTGAGATCCTTGTCGGCTTTTTCGCGCGCAGTCTCCACGGCGGCATCGGCAAAAGGCGGCTCACCTTCTGCGATCAGTTCGTCGGGGTCTGGAAGGCGGCCGTCGCGATTGATGGATGATTGCATGGACATATCCTCGAATAAACAAGCGGGATGAGATCAAGGCCCGGCATCGCCGCCGGGCCTTGATCCACGTCAGGCGCTATCAGTGATCGCGTCGGAAGCCCTGGCTCTGGTGAGATCCGCCCTGGGATTGCGACTGGGTCTGAGATTGGCCTTGGGATTTCCCATCGGCATCGTCCGATGGTTCGGAACTGCTGCCGCGCAAGGTATAGGCGCGCACCTTGGCGCTTCCATGCGTGGTGTCCCGCATTGCCAGCGGGCGCGCATCGTCGAATGCGCTTTCGGACACGGCGAGGTCTTCCGACGCCTTGCCGCCAGAGGATTGGCCGGCAAAGCCGGTATTTGATGCGCCTTGTTGCCTGTCCTCCAACGACCAGAGGTCCGCCCGTTCATCCATGTCGATGCTGCCCTCGTCGTCCAGAATATCGTGGACGGTCTCGTAGAGCGCGTCATCGATATCATTGACCTGGACGAGGAAGCCGCCTCGCCGCAACCCTTCTGCGTAGACCGCCCGATCTTCGTCAGGGAAGAAGAAGTCCGCCAGCGCGTCGAAGAAGCCGCTGCGGTCGTCGCTCATGGCGCCGGGATTTTTTCCATCCGCCTCATATCCGGGCATCAACCTTATTCTTGAAACCGGCACGCCTGCGTCCTCAAGACGGGAGACGGCGGATTCGGCTTCTGACCGGCTGTCGAAAAATGCGGCAAGGCTGCTGCCGCCTGTCGGGCCTGAAAAAGCCGGGTTGGTATCGTTGTAAATGCTGCTCACGGGGTTCTCCTCTCGATGTCTCGATCCTGCCTTCGATCGACGGCAGCTTTCCTGACTTGAAGAACCGGTGGCTGACTTGAATGTTCCAAGGCAATGGCGATGGGAATAGCGATGCCCCGCCGTGTTTCCGCCTTGCATGTCTGATGCACAGAGTCGCGAATTGTGCCGCCTGCGAAATCCGTCAGCGGTTGACGTTAAACCTTCGAGACGCTAGCACGGTTTTGACGCATTGGGGATAATTCATATGGACATCTTTACGGCAGCCGGTCTGACGGCTTTGCTGCAGGTCATTGCTATCGACCTCGTTCTCGCCGGCGACAACGCCGTAGTTATCGGTCTTGCTGCTGCCGGCCTCGAGGCGACGCAACGCCGTAAGGCGATCATCGTCGGCATCGTCGCCGCAACTGTTCTGCGTATTCTCTTTGCCAGCGTCGCGGTCTATCTGTTGGCGATCGTCGGCTTGCTACTGGCCGGCGGCCTGCTGCTCCTGTGGGTCTGCTGGAAGATGTGGCGCGAGCTTCGCGCCGGCCATGGTGAGAACCACGAAGCTACGGGCGCCGAACGCGCGCCGAAGAAGACCTTCTTCCAGGCGGCGACCCAGATCGTCATCGCCGACGTCTCGATGTCGCTCGACAACGTGCTCGCTGTTGCCGGTGCGGCGCGCGAACATCCGAGCGTGTTGGTGATCGGTCTTGCCCTGTCGATTGCGCTGATGGGCATCGCCGCTAACCTGATCGCCCGGTTGCTCAACAACCATCGCTGGATCGCCTATGTCGGTCTGCTGATCATTCTCTACGTCTCGCTCGACATGATCCATCGCGGCGGCGTCGAAGTGTGGCCCTACGTGCAGGCGAGCGGGCTCAAGCTTTAGACTAAATCCTGACCTCGGTCTCAAAGCTCATCTGGTCATACGCCGGCACCACATGGTCCGGCGTCTCTGCCATGACAGCGTCGTAATCAAGCGGCGTGTGCATATGCGTGAGGATCGCCTGTTTCGGCTTCAACCGGCCGATCCAGTCAAGCGACTGTTCCAGCGACAGATGGCTCGGATGATAGGTATATTGTAGCGCGTCGATGATCAGCACGTCGAGGTTCTGAAGCTTTTCGACGGTCTGCGGCGGGAAATCGCTGATATCGCTGCAATAAGCTACATCGCCGATCCGGAAGCCGAGCGAGTGGATATCCCCGTGCTGCTGGAGATGCGGATGGAAGGCGATCGTGCCGCCCGGGCCGCGAATTTCGACGGGTCCATCCAGGTTTTCGATCACAACGGGCAGTACGATCGGTGGATAATTGCTGCCCGGCGGCGTTTCCAGACAATAGCCGAAGGCTTCCCGCAGCCTGTCCATCGTGAATTGGTCGGCAAAAATCGGCACCCGTCGGCGGGTATTGTGAAAATAGCCGCGCAGATCGTCGATGCCATGAATATGATCTGCGTGCGGATGGCTGTAGAGCACGGCATCGACATGGTCGGCCCCTGCCCTGATCATTTGCTCGCGAAAATCCGGCCCGGTGTCGATAACGACCGTGGTGACACCGCCATCCGGCGCGAATTGCTGCACCATGAAGGCGGCGCGCGTGCGCCGGTTCTTCGGATTGTCGGGATTGCAGGCGCCCCAATCGCCGGTAATGCGCGGCACGCCCGGTGACGACGAACAGCCGAGAATGGTGAAACGCCGCCGGTAGAGCACGCCGCTAGACCCTCGGCATCTTCGAGAACAGACGGAAAGCGTTCTCGGTCGTGATCCGCGCCACCTCTTCGTAGGAAAGACCGATCGTATCGGCGAGCACCTCGGCCGTGTTGACGACATAGGACGGCTCGTTGCGCTTGCCGCGCCAGCGCTTCGGCGCCAGATACGGCGCGTCCGTTTCAACAAGCAGTCTGTCATGCGGGATCGTCTTGGCGATCTCGCGCAGTTCCTCCGACTTCGGAAAGGTCAGGATGCCCGAGAAGGAGATATAGCCGCCGAGCGCGACGCCGGTCGTGGCAAGCTCCGGGCCTGCGGAGAAGCAGTGGAGGATGAAGGGGAAGGCCCCCTTCCCGGTTTCCTCGGTCAGGATCGCCGCCATGTCCTCGTCGGCGCTGCGGCTGTGGATGACGAGCGGCAGCCGGGTCTCGCGCGCCGCCGCGATATGGCGGCGAAAACCGGTCTGCTGGTCCTCCGGCTTCTGCGTGTCGTAGAAATAGTCGAGACCGGCTTCGCCGATCGCCACCACCTTCTCATGGGCATTGGCGAGACGCACCAGCTCTTCCGTGTGGATATCAAGCTCTTCGTCGGCATTGTTCGGATGGGTGCCGACCGAGCAGAACACCGAGGGATACTTCTCCGTGATGGCAAGCAGCGCGCCGAGTTTGCGCACCCGTGTCGAGATCGTCACCATCTGCGAAACACCGGCCGAATGGGCGCGCGCGACGATCTCGTCCCGCTCCGCCTCGAAGTCGGCGAAATCAAGATGGCAATGCGTGTCGATCAGCACGGCTTCAAGCCTCCGGAGCCACGTAGCGCGGGAAGACCGGGGTCGGCGCTTCGAGAGCCGTTCCGGCAACGAGACGGCCTGCCTTGCCGAGGGCGGCGAAGTCGCGCTTGTCAGCGGGTGCGGCAACCAGGTCGAGCAGCTTGCCCGATGATTCCGGCATGAAGGGCTGCAGCAGGATGGCGATCTGGCGAACGACTTCGGCCGTCACATAGAGCACCGTGCCCATACGCTCCGGATCGGTCTTCTTCAGCGCCCAGGGCGCCTGGCCGGCGAAATAACGGTCGGTCTCGGAGACGACTGCTATGATCGAGGCGAGCGCCCGGTGTATCTGCTGCTTGCCCATGTCCTCGCGCGTCGATGCATGCAGCGCGTCCACTTGGGCCAGCATCGCCTTGTCCTCGTCGCTGAGCGTCCCGCATTCCGGCATCTTGCCGTCGCAGTTCTTGACGATCATCGACAGCGAGCGGCTGGCGAGATTGCCGATGCCGTTGGCGAGGTCGGAGTTGATGCGCGTGCCGATCGCCTCTTCGCTGTAGCTGCCGTCCTGGCCGAAGGAGACTTCACGCAGGAAGAAGTAACGCACCTGGTCGAGGCCGAAATGGTTCACCAGATTGACGGGATCGACGACGTTGCCGAGCGACTTCGACATCTTCTCGCCCTTGTTGAGCAGGAAGCCGTGAGCAAAGACGCGCTTCGGCAGCGGCAGCTTCGCCGACATCAGGAAGGCCGGCCAGTAGACGGCGTGGAAGCGGATAATGTCCTTGCCGATGATGTGCACGTCGGCCGGCCAGTATTTCGCCCGCGGGCCGTTCCTGTCTTCTATATAGCCGGTCGCTGTAATGTAGTTGGTCAGCGCGTCGACCCAGACATACATGACGTGGGCAGGATCGTTCGGCACCTTGATGCCCCAGTCGAAGGTCGTGCGCGAGACCGAGAGGTCCTTGAGCCCCGACTTGACGAACGAGATCACCTCGTTGCGGCGTTCGGCCGGACCGATGAAGTCGGGATTCGCCTCGTAATGGGCAAGCAGCTTCTCCTGGTATTCGGAGAGCTTGAAGAAATAGCTTGCCTCTTCCACCCATTCGACGGGCGTGCCCTGCGGCCCGTAGCGCGCACCGTCGGCGCGCAGCTCCGTCTCGTTTTCCTGGTAATAGGCCTCATCGCGCACCGAATACCAGCCGGCATAGCTGTCCTTGTAGATGTCGCCATTGTCGGCCATCAGGTTCCAGATGTTGCGCGACGTCTCGTGATGACGCTCCTGCGTAGTGCGGATGAAATCATCGTTCGAGGCGTTGAGCAGCGTTGCCATCGCCTGGAATTCGCCGGAGTTGCGGTCGGCAAGCGCCTGCGCGGTAATCCCCTCGCCGCGCGCCGTCTGCTGCATCTTTTGGCCGTGTTCGTCGGTGCCGGTCAGGAAGAACACATCCTTGCCGTCTAGACGCTGGTAGCGCGCCATCGCATCCGTCGCGATCAGCTCATAGGCATGGCCGATATGCGGCTTGCCGTTGGGATAGGAAATCGCGGTGGTGATGTAGAAGGGTGTCTTGTCTGTCATGGAGGCCAATGTCCGGCTAACTCTATAAAAATGGTCAGCCGCTCTTAGCGCATGTCACCGTCGAGCGAAACCTCAACTTTCCAGCTGTCGATGATTTCCCGGACGCTGGCGTGGTGAACTTGACTCCGCTTCTGCCGCCATCTACCCGTCATGGAAAAGAGGGCGGGACAGAACGAAGTGCCAGTTTTCATCTATCGGAATTGTCGTGGCTGCGCGCTGACAGGGGCGCCTGTTTGACATTCGAGCCGCTCTATTCGCTTTCCGGCCTGTGTGTGGGCGCCCTCGTCGGCATCACCGGCGTTGGCGGCGGTTCGCTGATGACGCCGCTGCTGGTGTTGCTCTTCGGCGTCCATCCGGCCACCGCGGTCGGCACAGATCTTCTCTATGCGGCGATCACCAAGACGGCGGGGACTGCCGTTCACGGCATGCATGGGCGGGTCAACTGGAAGATCGTCGGCAGTCTGGCCGTCGGCAGCGTGCCGGCCGCCCTGCTGATGCTCTGGCTGTTGGCGGGCGTCGACCGCAAGAGCATCGGCGTCACCAATACGATCACCACCGCGCTGGGCTGGCTTCTCGTCATGACCGCCATCATGCTGGTCTTCCGAGGTCCGATACTCCAGCTTGCGCGCCGCGCCATCGGCGACCGCACGCCGCCGCGGCCGGCAACCATCCTCGCCCTTACCGTCATTCTCGGATTCCTGCTCGGCGTCCTCGTCACCCTGACCTCGGTCGGCGCCGGTGCGCTGGGGGTGACGATCCTGCTGATCCTCTATCCCAGGCTCGATGTGCGCGAGATCGTCGGTTCCGATATCGTCCATGCAGTGCCGCTGACCTTGATCGGCGGCACCGGCTATTGGCTGATCGGCGAGATCGACTGGCCAATGCTGTCTGCCCTGCTCATCGGCTCTATCCCCGGCATCATTATCGGCAGCCTTCTGGCGCCGAAGCTGCACGAGCGCACCATCCGCATCGTGCTCGCCGCCACGCTTGCCGTGGTCGCAGGCAAGCTGCTGACCTAGAGCAATTCCAGGAAAAGTGCGAAGCGGTTTTCCCAGGCAAAGCGCGAAGCGGTTTTGCCGGGAATTGCGTCAAAACAAAAGGATAGAGCGGTTCTGCGCTTCCGTTAAACGCTGAACCGCTCTAGAGGCCCGGCTGTTTGATATCGGCGAGAATGCTGATGATCGTCTGCTTGCGGTCGAGATTATAGGCATCGGAAATGGTGAGCCGCTCGGTAATGTCCGAATAGAGCCGCGCCAACCGTTCCGCGGCAGCGATCTGCCCCTCGCCAGCCGCCGTGCGAGCCCGGTTCATGATGTCGTCGCCGACATGGCTGACGAAGAAATCGAAGATCGTGTCGCTTTCCCTGCCCGAAAGCGCGTCGGCCAGCCGATGCATCGCCTTGCGTGCAGTCGGTCCCTGGGCGGAAAGCATCTCGTCATAGGCGGCAATGATCTCCCCGCCACCGTAGTTCAGGAGTTTCAACGCCTCACCGACGCTGCCCTTGGCGGCCGAAAGCACCGCCCCGCCCTCGCCTGATATGCCGAGATGGTCAAGGGCCGCGACCAGCGCATCGTCGGCAAGCGGCGCCAGCTTCAGCGGCAGGCAGCGTGAGCGGATCGTCGGCAGCAGCCGTCCCGGCGCATGCGAAAGCACCAGGAACAGCGCCCGCTTCGGCGGCTCTTCCAGGATCTTCAGGATGGCGTTGGCGGCATTGCGGTTCATGTCGTCGGCCGGATCGATGATGACAATCCGCCAGTTGCCGGTGCCCGAGGTCTGCGAGAAGAACTTGCCGGCGCGGCGCACCTCGTCGACGGTGATCGCCGATTTCACCTTGCCGGTCTTTTCGTCCACCGGCCGGGCAAGATGCAGCAGATTGTGCGAGGCGCCCGAAGCGATCTGCCGGCTGACGGGAGAGGCAGGATCAGGATCGCTGATCGTTTCCGGCGCCCTTTCGGGATCGGGATGCGAGAGCACGTGATTGGCAAAGCGGAAGGCGAGCGTCGCCTTGCCGATACCCTCAGGTCCCTCGATCAGGATGGCGTGGTGGCCCTTGCCGGAGCGGTAAGATTGCGCAAGGAAGGCTTCCGCCTCCTCATGGCCGAACAGCCTTGTATTTTCGCCCGGCCAGATGGCGCCGTCGAGCAGTCCGGGCCTTTCTTCACTCAAGATGGGCCTCACTCATGATGGGCGGCTTCCGGCATTCGCAAGCGATCGGCGGGCGACTTGAGCTGTTGGACGATCGCCAGGATCTCGGCGGCGATCGCCTCCTCGCTCTGCATGGCGTTGACCACATGGCAGCGCTCCGGCTCGCGGGCGGCGATATCGAGAAAGGCCTCGCGCCGTTTCTCATGCGTTTCGAGCCGCTCCTTCTCGAAGCGGTCGGGACCGTCGGCTGGAGCGCGCTTCTGCGCCCGCTCCAGCCCGATCTTGGCGGGGATGTCGAGGATCACGGTGCAATCCGGCATGACGCCGTTGATGGCGATGCGCTGCAGCGTCTCGATGAAATCGGGCTCGAGATTGCCGGTGATGCCCTGATAGACGCGGGAGGAATCCATGAAGCGGTCGCAGAGCACGATCTTGCCGCCGGCAAGGGCCGGCCGGATCACCTCTTCGACATGGTCGTTGCGCGCCGCGGCAAAGAGGATCGCTTCCATCCGCGTGCCGAAGGCTTCGGCAGCCCCTGACAGAAGCACGTGGCGCACGGCCTCCGCGCCCGGCGATCCGCCTGGTTCGCGCGTCATCAGCACGTCGTGACCTTCGCCCTTCAACGCCTCGGCGAGGCGGCGGATCTGCGTGGATTTCCCCGCGCCTTCCCCACCTTCAAACGTAACGAACAATCCCGTACCGGATGACAATGACAACTTCCCGCATTCCAGGCGCCGCACGCGCCCTGCTCCATCTATCTATCCGAAGATGTCAGGGAGGAAAACCTTTCGTCGCGGCGACATATTCACCTTTCCCGGCAAATTGCACCAGAAAGTGGCCGCTCAGCCGGGTGCCGACTTGTCCCAGAGCCAGGAGAAGAACAGCGATTCGCCGAGTTCCAGCATGGCATCGACCGCCCGGCTGCTGAGCGATCCCTCGCCGACCGCCTGCACGGTATAAAGCGGCACTTCCCGGAGCAGCCGGCTGCCTGCGAAAATCCTCAGCACCCCTGCCTGGGTATCCGGCTCGACCGGCGCCGTCAGCGGCCATTGATAGATGATGCGCGCCGACAGCCGATCGGGATTGCTGATCGGAATATAGACGCTGACCGGCGCCTTGGCGACGAGATCGACGGTGCGCGCCGTACCGCCATAGACGCTGGCGGCGCCGATCACTTCCTTCTCGCCGAAGATCTGCCGGTCCTCAAAGGCCGTCAGTCCCCATTCGAGCACCCGCTTGGCCTCCTCCGTCCGCTCCTTGTCGGAAGCGATGCCGGCAAGCGCCAGAAACAGCCGCCTGCCATCGCGCTGGACTGAGGCGACGATCGAATAACCCTCGCCCTCGGTAAAGCCGGTGGCAAGCCCGTCGGCGCCGAGATCGAGCCCGAGCAGCGGATTGCGGTTGCGCTGGAAGATCTTGTTCCACTCGAAATCCGGCTGGGCGAAATAGGGATAGAGATTGGGATAAGACTGCTGCAGGGCGGCCGCAAGCGTCACCATCTCGCGCGCCGTCACCTTGCTCTTTCCGTCGGGGAGCCCGGTGGAATTGCCGAACTCAGCCTTCTCCATGCCGAGTTCACGGGCGCGGCGTGTCATCGACACGGCAAATTGCTGCTCGCTGCCGGCCATGCCTTCGGCCAGGATGATGCAGCTATCGTTGGCGCCCTGGATGGCGACGCCCTTGATCAGGTCCTCGACGCGCACGCGCGATTTCAGGCTGGCAAACATCGTTGCCGTCCTCGATGGCGCGCCGCCGGTTCGCCAGGCATATTCGGAAACGGGATATTCGGTATCGAGCGTGATCTGCCCCTTCGTCACCGCCTCGAAGACGAGATCCATCGTCATCAGCTTGGCGAGTGAAGCCGGCGAAAAGCCCTGGTCCTCGTTTTTGGCGAGAAGTACCGTGCCGGTGGCGGCCTCGATCATATAGGCCTGCGCCGCCTTGGTGGCGAAACCGGCGGCACCGCTATCGGCTGCGAGTGCGCCGGTGGCGAGCGGCATGATGCATACAAGCAGGCGAAGCAAAGGCTTCAGCATCAAGAATTCCCATCGATCAGGGGGCGTATTTCAGGAGGTTAGAGCGAGAGGAAATTCGATGCAATTGCCGCGCTCAGCGCGCGGCGGATTTGATCTGCTGACGCTTCGCCGCAGCAAGGATCGACTCCTGCGTCAGCCCGTCATTGCGCACCATCACAGCGTCGAAGGCGAGCTCGACCGTCACGGTCTTCACATCCTCGTTCTGGTAACCGAGCGCGAGAGACCCCAGCGGCCGTTCGTAGGGCATCGGACCGATCTCCGGCAGCACGACCATCTGGTCGAAGGACGGCGCGGCGTTGGTGGCGGACGGTGCTGATGGCGCCACCAGAACATGGGCGGGCGCTGCCAAAGCGGGTGCCGCGGCAGGCGCCGCATTGTAGCGCGCGCTCGGCGTCGAACCGGCATAGGACGTGGCCGACATCGGTACCGGCACGTTGGCCGGCGTCTCATAATCTTCCGAACTCTGCAACTGATCGCGGGTGATCTTGCGGCTGTTGGAGGCGACCATCACGCCGGTTGCGATCTGGCCTTCCGGATTGACGCCGGGAATGCGGCTGCCCTTCGGCACGTAGGACGCCATCAGATAGGGCATGTCGTGGCCGTCCATGCGGGCGCGGCCGACATATTGCACTCGCACCTTGCCGGTGCCGCTGTGCTGCAGATCCAGCATGTCGGCCGTCTTGTTGGAAAGGTCGATGATGCGGCCTTCGTGATACGGGCCGCGATCGTTGACGCGCACGATGACGGAGGAACCGCTTTCGAGATTGGTGACGCGCGCATAGCTCGGCAGCGGGAAGGTCGGATGCGCGGCGGAAAGATGCATCTGGTCGTAGACTTCGCCGTTCGCCGTCAGGCGCCCATGAAAGGCCGAGCCATACCAGGAGGCGACGCCGACCTTGTTATAGGAGAAGTCTTCCTTCGGATAATACCACCTGCCCTTCACCTCGTAAGGATTGCCGACGATGTAGCGGCCGCCGCCCTTGGGGATGTTGTTGCCGGTAGCGACGCGCGGGCTTGCCTTCACGCCATATTCGGATTCGGAGAAATATTCTTTGCCGTGGGATTTCTTCTTCGGCACCGCCTGTGTCGTGCCGCACGCCGCAACCGTCGCACACATCGCCGAGATCGCCAGCCACCGTGCTGTCGTTGCGAAAGACGCCGCCCCGTATTCCAGTTTCATATGTCCCACGCCGCTCAAAGATCGTTATGGTTAAGGAACTTTGCCCCAATCTGGGCCAATACGCCTTATCCCCACCCGCCTAACGAGACTTTAATCATGCGAAGTTCGTGGCAAATTTACGAACGATTTCGCAGCGATAGCGACAATTCTAATGATTATGGTTTATAAATCACTAACGCGGACCTCTCCGCCCTGCCCTTCCGCCGCCGCAATAAGGTCCGAAATCCTCGTGTCGATGCGGGGCATATGGTAAACGCAAGCCCGCTTCCGATTCCCGAAAAGCCTGGATTGGCACAGGCGGCGCAAGCTTCCCAAACTACGCGGCGTCACCTTGCCTCATCAGGCGAAAGGACGCTATGCATTCTGTGCGCAGGGTTGGGGGATTGCCGTGGGCGGAATTGTCAAAAGCTTGATTGTGTTGGTCATAATGACCGCCTCATCGGCCGTCGGCGCCGGCGCGGAGGATTTCCCCGGCTATTGGCGCAAGACGATGACCAATGATCCATCGACGAATTTCTATCTGGCCCAGGCCCTGAAGCCCTTACCGAACAAGGATGCCGAAACCATCAGAGTGCTCAGGCTGTCGCTGATCGCCGGCAATTTGTGCCTCGGCGCCAGCATCAATACGAGGACAGGCGAGGCCTTTCTGCAGCAGGCCGGATACGATCGCCTCCGCGGAAAGGCCTGGGACGAAGCCGCCTTCCTCGCGAACGACTGGTTCAAACACTTCAACTACCGCTCCCTCGCCCATCTCTGCGCCGGCATCGACTATATTTTCGGGCCGGAGGGAAAACTGGCGCCCAATCTGGTCAAGCCCGGCAAGGGTGAACCGAAGGGATCCTACGACCCCCTGGACTCCTACTACATGCGGCTTCCGCCCTTGCGCAAACCGAACGGCTAGTCACGTCACCAATTGCCATATGGCGGATTGCGTATTTGACGCTTCGGGCTGTATGGAACGAAATGCCCGCCGGGAACTTTGAAGGTTTAGACCTTTGGAGGATCACCATGAATAATGAAACCATTCTGCAGCTCGACACGGTCAGCCAACAGTTGCACGCTCGATCTCGCGCGCTTTCCCAGCCAGATAAAGACAACGACATCTCGATCCTGATGTCGGCACTCGCCGTGACGATGGAGGCGGTTCGTTCTCTTTGCGAGGATATGAACCAGCTCAACGGTCCGAAGGGCCTTGGATCCGATGGGGGCTAGCTGCGACCTCCCAAAGCCGTTGGAATTGCGTTTATGCGCAGCATCCCCACCGGAATCACGCCAAGGGCGGGAACGACACGCGGGCCTCAAAGACCTTCAAAACGGCTCGCCAGCCAGTCCCTGAAAATCAGGGCGACCTTTCTGCGGTTCGGGGCACTTGGCGTTACCGCATAGAAACGCCTCCCTGTCTTCAGGGTGCGGTCAAGAGCAATGACGAGGCGGTTTTCTCGAAGGGGACGATCAATGAGAGGTCGCCAACCGAGCGCGATGCCTTCGCCATTTTCAGCAGCCTTCATCGCGACAAGGGAATCGTTAACCTGCAGCGATGTCGGCAAGGTCGGCGGAGCGCCGACGCCTGTAGCCCGCAACCAGTCGGCCCAACCGATCCTGAAGCGATACGGGTCAACGTAGTGTATAAGCCGATGGCACAGTATATCGCTGGCAAGTGACAGAGGCTTGCTCTTCGCCTGATAAACCGGGCTGCAAACCGGCAATATTTCCTCGTTCCACAGCGGAATGGCATCACAATCCGGCCAGTTTCCATCGCCGAGCCGAATATGAACATCGATGTTGCTCGTCGTCATCGCTGGATCGCGGTCCAGGCATCTCAGGTCAATCATCAAGTCGGGATGGACTTGGCGAAATTCCGGCAGCAGCGGCATTAGCCACTCTGTCGCCATCACCGTCGAAGCGCTGATGACGAGGGTGTCTCGGCGAGGCATGCCGGCGATATCGTCAAGCGTTTGGGCGATCGACGCAAATCCCCCCGATACCGCCGAATAGAGGCGTTGGCCTTGCGTTGTCAGGCTTAGCGCCCGCCTTTCCCGGACAAAAAGCGCGTGGCCGAGAGACGACTCGAGTTGTCTGATCCCGTGGCTGACCGCAGGCTGAGTGATGGACAATTCCGTGGCGGCTTTCGAAAAGTTCAGATACCTCGCCGCAGCCTCGAACAGGATCAGGCTGTGGAGGGAGGGAATCGACCGTCGTAACGACTGACTATCATGACTCATGGTTTCGAGTTCTTCGCCGTTCGAAAAATTGCAGCGCACGGAATCTCCGTCACACGGTGCAAGACTGCGCACCGGCAAGAAGCGAAACACCTTATCGTTCGCGTGGTCAACAAGCCTGGAGGACGATCACCCGCTCACCTGCCGGCCGATCCGACCTCGAAGGTCTTTATCGATCCTGCCTCATACTTCCATGAATTTATTTGCCCTTTACGGCCTCACGCCCTCGCCGGACATTGTCGTTCACCCGCCAGAACCCGACGTCGGGAGAACTGGCGACAACGACAATAGGCCGTCACGGGAACAATTGAGATGTCAAACGATCCATTGCTCCAGCCTTTCCAACTCAAGCATTTGACACTCCGAAACAGGATGATGTCGACGGCGCACGAGCCGGGATATACTGAGGACGGACTCCCTAAGGAGCGCTATCGTCTCTACCATTCGGAAAAAGCCAAAGGCGGGATAGCAATGACGATGATCGGCGGTTCGTCCGTCGTCGACATCGACAGTCCCCAGGCGTTCGGCAATATCCAGCTCCACAAAGACGAGTCCGTGAAGTGGCTTCGAGAGCTTGCCGACGACGTTCACGACCACGGCGCTGCCGTGATGATTCAAATCACTCACCTGGGAAGCCGGACCAACTGGAACAAAGGCGATTGGCTCCCGATAATCGATGCGTCCCACATCCAGGAGCCCGCGCATCGCGCCTATCCCAAGGCGATGGAGGATTGGGACTTCGAGCGCGTGATCACAGCCTATGCCGACAGTGCGGAGCGGGTCAAAGCGGCAGGGCTTGACGGTATCGAGCTCGAATGCGCCTCGCATCTCATCGCGCATTTTTGGTCTCCGGCAACAAATAAGCGGGAGGATGAATACGGCGGCTCGCTCGAGAACCGGATGCGCCTGGTGAACGATATTCTAACCGCCATCCGTAAGCGCATCGGTCACGAATTCATTGTCGGCGTCCGCATGGTCTGCGATGAGGTTTGGGATAAAGGGCTCTCGCGAGACGAAGGGGTGGAGATTGCCCGTCGATTGAAGGCCGGCGGATTGATCGATTTCGTCAACGTCATTCGCGGCCACGTCTCAGAAGACGAGGCCTTGAGTCATGTGATTCCGAACATGGGAACCGCATCTGCTCCCCATCTCGATTTCGCCGGAGAGGTTCGTCAGAATGTGAAGATACCGACCTTTCATGCGGCAAGAATTCAGGATGTGGCTACCGCGCGACACGCGATTGCGAGCGGCAAGCTTGATATGGTCGCCATGACACGCGCGCACCTTGCCGATCCTCACATTATCCGCAAGGTGATCGAAGGGAAGGAGGATCAAATTCGCCCCTGTGTCGGCATGGGGTTCTGCATCGATTCCATCTACCCCGCTGGCAACGCCACGTGCGTGCACAATGCGGCGACTGGTCGGGAGGGCAGCCTCGCGCATGTGATCAGGAAGACCAACGGGCCAATGCATAAGATTGTGGTCGTCGGAGCGGGACCGGGCGGTCTTGAGGCTGCACGGGTCGCGGCCGAGCGGGGCCACAAGGTCACGGTTTTTGAGGCTGGATCCAAAGCAGGCGGACAAATTCTAATAACCGCGGCACTGAAACGCCGTCGCGAAATCCTTGGGATCGTGGACTGGCGCTTGTCTGAATGCGAGCGCCTCGGCGTCGAATTCCACTACAATCGCTTCGTCGATGAGAGTGACGTTGTGGCGGAAGAACCCGACGTCGTCGTCGTTGCCACGGGCGGACTGCCTAATTTTGACTGTCTTGAGGAAGGACAGGAGCTTGCGACGACCAGTTGGGACATCCTCGGCGGAAGCGTTCAGCCCGCGAAAAATGTGCTGGTCTACGACGACAACGGCTCGCACCCCGCCATGACGATCGCGGAGTTTCTGGTCGACGCGGGCTCGAAGCTTGAAGTCGTCACGCCTGCACGAACCCTTGCACCGGACATCGGGGCAACGAGCTACCCCGCCTATTTCCGTGCTCTCAACAAAGCAGGCGCAAAGATCACCCTGAACCTGCGCATCGAGCGCCTCGAACGTCGCGGCAACAGGATCGCAGTCATATTTTTCGACGAGTACTCCAAGGTCCGGGTCGAAAAAGAGGTGGACCAGGTTGTCGTCGAAAGCGGGACGAAGCCGATGGACGAACTCTATTTCTCGCTCAAGCCGCTCTCCCGGAACCAAGGTGAAATCGACTATCGGGCTTTGATAGCGGGCAAGCCGCAAGTTGTAGCCAATAACCCTGGTGGCAAGTTTCAGCTGTTTCGGATTGGCGATGCGGTCGCAAGCAGGAACATCCACGCGGCCATATACGACGCGCATCGATTCATGGCCGCGGTTTGATCAAGGCCGTAGGGTTGAATTCCCGCCAATCAGTTCGATTTCGGCCAGTCCTCTGCCGATCGATCTTAAAGGCATACGCAAAGTTAAGGCACGCCTGAAGTCCCGAAAGATGTGGCCTCGCCGTCTGCAAGGTCGTGGCCATGATGGCTAGGAGCGGGACTCGGTGATCTGATTGCAGGAATTGCGCGCAGGGATGATCCCTCGCCGCGCAATCATGAAGGCCAGGCCAACCGCTGGTGTTTCATGAAAAGGGGAACGAAAACTAGGAGCAAAAAATGATGAAGTTGTGGAAAATGCTTTGTGCCGCGGCCATGTTCGGAATGACCATGCTGCCCGCGCACGCGGAAGAAAAGACCATCACCATTGGCACGATGCAGTGGGAAGATCTGGGTGCGATCAGCGGTGTCACCAAGAAGGCGCTGGAAGATTCCGGCTACACCGTCAAGGTCGTGTCGTTCTCCGAATGGGGCATCGCCTATGCCGCTCTCAGCAAGGGCGATATCCAGATTCTCGCCTCGCTGACCGACTACGTCGCACAGGACTATTGGGACAAGAACAAGAAGAAGCTGGAGAAGATATCGCCGGTTTCGTTTGGCCTGTACCAGGCTATTGCGGTTCCGAATTATGTGCCGATCGACTCCATGGAGCAGTTGAACGCTAACGCCGACAAGTTCAGCGGCAAGATCGTCGGTATCGAACCGGGTTCAGGCCTGATGCGCGATGCCGCCAACTCGGTCAAAGCCTACGACCTCAAGCTACAGCTTGTCGAAGGCAGCACGGCTGCGATGACGGCTGAATTGAAGTCGGCCATCGACCGAAAGGAATGGATTGCTGTGACGCTCTGGGAGCCCTCGTGGATGATACAGAAGTACCCGGTCAAGTTTCTGAAGGATCCGAAGGCGATATTCCCGCTGGCGCAGACCTACAACTGGATAGCCAAGAGCGGCTTCTCCACCGAGAACCCGCATGCGCGCGAAGTTATCGCCAGCGTATATCTCCCGCTCGCAGATATCACCGCGATCGCCGGCGCGGTCGCCGACGGCAAGACAATGGATGAGGCGGTTAAGGGCTGGACCGACACCCATGCCGACCTCTTGAAGCGCTGGGAAAACATCAAGTCGAAGTAACGCTTAACGGCCGGGCCACCGAGCAATCGGCGGCCCGGCTCAGACTTTACGCGGAGAGCCGCGGAGGGCTCGCTGGCATTAGGCCCCTGCTTGTTACGCGGCCGGTGGACGATATCGAACCGACTTCGCCTTTTCCAACGCTTCGATCGTATCCTCGACGCTGAGGAGGACAGTGGTTTCCATCGCGCTGAGCGCGCCGCCTGCGCCGATAGCCAGTGCGACCGCCGCCATCGCGACGTTGTCAGGCGCCTCCCAAAGATTCCAACCATCATGCTCGCCGAAGGCGTACCAGAACCCGTGGAGCTTTCCGCCTACGGATTCAATATAGCTGCGTGCCGCCTCCCGGCGATCCTCGGGGTTTTCGATCATGCGCGCCCATGTCTCGGGCGTGTAGCTGAAGCGCGTGAGATACATGGCCATGGTGTGTGTCCTCCGCCAGAATAGCACAGTAAACGCTCAAGCCGGGGCGAAGGCGAGTCATTTCCAGCGGGAGGAACAGGCCGCTCAACGCTTCCTATCGCCAGTCTCCGGAAGCACCGCGAATACTGACGTCTAAAGGTCACTCCGCGTTCATTGAAAAGTAGATTTTAGCCGTTATTCGGAGCCCGCTTCTCATCTCATATCGGGTTCCGGCAATGGATCTTGCGACTGTCCTTCTTCTACACAAGTCTTCCTTCATCGTCGGAGCAATCTGCTTCTTTTACGTGAGATGGCGCTCCGGAGCGACGCCAGGGCTTGGCGTACTTGCCGGCAGTTTCTCTTTGCTTGCGATCGCCTCAACGCTCGCTGGTTTGGATGAGAGCCTTCATATGTCCGACGATGCCAGGACGTTCTGGAGTTTTTCACTCGGCGCCAATGGTTATGGGCTCATGGCGGTTGGGCTTTTCGGCCTCAGCCGGCGTCAAAACTCTCTACGAGACTGGTGGCCGTTACTCCTGCCCGTCGTCCTGACGCTGAGTGCGGTGATAACGCCATGGTATTTGAACAACGGATTGAGAGCATCGGTGTTCAACGGCAGCGCCGCCGTCCTGCTTGCCTTGCCAGGTTTCGTGATCGCCCGCGATTTCTTCCACGAGCGCCTTACCGCGCGGCTCGGTCTTTCCGCATCCATATGGGTGGCGACGTCTCTCTCCGTTTTGGTGGTCGTCGGCTTCGTCTTTCCGAACGATGCGCCCCTTCCTCCGCGCTACGCATTCTTTTTGCTGATCATCTGTCATTTCGCGGTGGCGCTGTTTGTGCTCGTGCTCGTGCAGGAGAGAGCCGAAGAGAAGCTTACCAGACTTGCAAATACCGATATGCTGACCGGCATTCCCAATCGGCAGCATTTCTTCAATTCGCTTCCGAAAAACCTCGGCCCCGGAGACGCCTTCGTCCTGATCGATATCGACTTTTTCAAGCGTGTGAACGATATGTACGGGCACGACAAAGGCGATGTCGTTCTCATAAATGTTGCTCGGACAATTGCACAGAATGTCCCCCCTTCCTGCGTGTTCGGCCGGCTGGGCGGCGAGGAGTTCAGCCTCTTTCTTCGCGGCCAAACGCAATCTTCCGCTTTTGCGCTCGCTGAGCGGATACGCGAGGCGGTAAGCGCCGTCAGCCTTGTCTTCGAAGGAAATCAGGTCACCCCTTCCGTCAGCGCAGGCGTGGCACTTTGGGAAGCGGGTCTGACCGACCAAGACGTCCAGAAACGTGCAGATCAGGCGCTCTACATTGCCAAAAACGACGGTCGTAACAGAGTTGAATTGTTTAGCAGTGCCGGGTTGACCAGCAGCTTCCTTGCGCCGGAAATGGCACAGGCTCGCGCAGGCTGAAGAACGGTTGAAGGTCGGTACTCTCCCGAGCTATTTGCCCATCATAGCGGAGATGCCGGCAAATGCTGCAGAGCACGTTGACGCTGCGATCAAAGCTGCTAAAAAGCCAGCCATCGAATGATTGGGTCGCAAATCGGCAGCAATGACCGGTTGCTGGAAATCAACGAAATGTCGATTTCTTAACCTTTTCAATCAGATGGAAGAGTGTCCGAGTGGTTTAAGGAACCGGTCTTGAAAACCGGCGTGCGGGAAACCGTACCGTGGGTTCGAATCCCACCTCTTCCGCCATTTAATATTGATTTTGTTATATAATTTCCGATTTCCGCTTGGGAACTGCGCCCTTATCTTAACGGTAGGGTGCCATCTCAGTAGCATCGGCACGGTATCGCAGGCCTCCGTTTTACTGTTGCCCCAATGATTCTGCTCGCCCTGACGCTCGCGGGCAATCTCCCAAAAAATCACGATTGTCTTTTGGCGCGATTTCAATCATCTCGACATTGCTGGGATATTCACTTGCGAACAAGTCAGCGAAACTGCCCAAAGTCATTTGGAGATAATTCGCTTGAAGCTTTTTGCATGGCTTTCCTTTCCTGGATGAGTTGCTCGACTGAATGGGCGCCTTTCCCTTCCGAAGAAAAAGGAAACCTTGGCGGCATAGTCATGCGACGGCGCGGCGCGAAATTTCCATTGGTTGAAACCCGTATGCCGACGCCGGATGAACAATATGAAGCGCAGCTTTACTTCGCCATACGTTAGGCGGGCAGCTGCGCGTTGCCGTGGTCGCACTGATCATCACACCTTCGTCGATCTTGGTGAGTCTTACGCCTGCTCCTTTGCGTTGACGATGAGATGATATACAGGCTGCAGCAGGACGCGACTGCCATTAACTTAAGAATGGGGTCGGGCGGCAGATTGACGTCACGTCGCTGCCACGAGATCACGTGGCCGTCCTCTGAGCCGGCGTCGCAAAGACGTTCTCGCTGCAGCCTTGAAGTGAGTTTGGCTTGGTTCAACCTTCCAGCTGAGCGGCATTCTCCGCCATAATTTTCATCAGACATTCCTTCACGATCAGGCCCCCCGGCGTCCGAGCAGCTTGATCCTCTACGAGGAGCCACAGATCCTGGAATTGCTCTGGTGAGTGCCCTCACGAGAGATGCGAGTATATCAGGACGCCAACAGAACCCCAGAAGATTACTGGCATAAGTATCATCCCCGCAACAATGATCTTGGTCACAGCAATAGCTCCGCAAACTCCACCAAAGTCCGCAAAACCTATTGCAGCGACCGAAGCTTTGGTATCGGCATGAAGTCCGGGACAGGTCGGACCTTGGTCTGAGTTTCGCTCGGCGGCCGATGAGGGTCGGGCTAACTCTCCCCGAGCGCTCGGCGGCACCGGCAAGTCCCGGTCGCAATGGCGAGCGCAACGACAATCAGCGCTGCCGCGACGGCGAAGGTGATCCGCATCCCTGAGTGAACCGCGTCGGGATGCGCCGCCGCAATATCGTACGCTCCCGAAGAGAAAGCGAAGACGGCGCCCATGACGGAAGCGCCGGTGATCAGTCCGAGATTGCGCGACAGATTGAGCACGCCGGAGATGACGCCGCGCTGGTCGGGGTTGATGTCGGCCATGACGGTGGTGTTGTTGGCCGCCTGGAACAGTTGATAGCCTGGCGTCAGCATGGCGATGGCAGCGATATAGCCTGTAACGCCGGGAAGCACGGCCACGGCGACGGAGCCCGCCGCCATGGCGACGAGCCCGGCGATAACCACGAATGATGCGTCCAGACGATCGACCAGGCGGCCGGCCGGGATTCCGCTCAAGATGGAGATGACAGGGCCGATCGACATGACGAGCCCAACGAGAGTTTGATCGAGCCCGAGCGCGTGGGAGAGGTAGAACGGCGCGACCACCAGCGTCGCCATCATCACCGTCGCAACGAGCAGGTTCATCGCCAAGCTGGCGCTGAGCACCGGGTTGCGGAACACCGCCAAGCGGACCAGCGGCGATGCCGTTCTCGCCTCGGTGAACACGAACAAGCCGGCGCCGAAGACGGCCGTGAGCAGCAGGGCAATGTTCAGCGGACCAAAACTGCCGCGCCCGATCGTCATCGCCAACGCATAGGCTGACAGCGTCAGGGCAAGCACCAGCGTGCCCACCGTATCGAAGCTGGTCCGATTCGCCTTCCCCTTGCTGAGATCGGCGGGCAGATAGCGATGGACGAGAACGAAGGTCAGCACGCCGAGCGGCACGTTGACGAGGAAGATTGCCGGCCAGCCGAGCCCGGCGATCAGGAACCCGCCAAACGAAGGCCCAAGAGCGGTGCCGATCGCCGACATGGTTCCGAGCAGCCCCATGGCGCTTCCGGTCTTCGCCTTCGGCACCGTTTCGCTGACGAAGGCCATGGTCAGCGCCATCATGATGGCGGCGCCCAGGCCCTGCACCGCACGCGCGGCAATCATCAGCCAGAGTGTCGGCGCCAGGCCGCAGAGGATTGAGGCCAGCGTGAAGAGCAGGATGCCGATGAGCAGCAGCCGGCGGCGGCCGGTGATGTCGCCGAGCCGTCCGACGCTGACGATCAGGGTGGTGATGGCGAGCAGATAAGCGAGCACGATCCACTGGACATCTTGGAAAGTGGCGTCGAATGCCTGCGCCAAAGTCGGCAGACCGACATTGGCGATGCTGGTGCCGAGCGATGGCAGCAGCATGGATAGGGAAAGGCTGGCAAGCGCCCAGCGGACGGAGGGTATCTGTTCGGCGACCGCCTCGCCTCGCTCTGCAATGACTGGTTTCACAATGGCCTCCTTTTCCGCGGGCCCGAATGGAGCCGATGAAAAGCTAGTCCGCTGCGTGGCGTGGCGGAAGGCGCACGATATGCATTTCATTCATGCGTCTGACGCCACATCATGATGAAACCATGTTATATCGGATGCATGTCGACACCCGATCTCAACCTGCTCGTCACCCTGAACGTCCTGCTTGCAGAAGGCAGCGTTGCGCGCGCCGCCCGCAGGCTGCGGCTGAGCCCGTCGGCGATGAGTCGGGCGCTGGCCCGATTGCGGGAGACGACGGGCGATCCGCTGCTGGTGCGCGCCGGCCGCGGCCTCGTTCCCACGCCACGGGCGCTGGAACTGCGCGAGCGGGTCGGTCGGGTCGTCGAGGAGGCGCAGGCGGTGCTGCGGCCCTTGGAGGCGCTCGACCTTCAAAGCTTGGTCCGGACGTTTACACTGCGCAGCAGCGAAGGCTTCGCCGAGAATTTCGGTCCCGATCTCATCGCCCGCCTCAGCCGGGAAGCGCCAGGCGTCCGGCTGCGCTTCATGCAGAAGCCGGATAAGGACAGCACCCCGCTACGCGACGGTACCGTCGATCTCGAAACCGGCGTCGTCGGCGATACGACCGGTCCGGAGATGCGGGCGCAGGCCTTGTTCCGGGACCGTTTCATCGGCGTGGTGCGCAGGGGCCATCCACTCAGCGAAGGCGAGATCACGCCTGCCCGTTACGCGGCCGGCCGGCACATCATTGTCTCCAGGCGCGGGCTCGACAAGGGGCCGATCGATGAAGCCCTGAATGCGCTGGGGTTGGACAGGCAGGTCGCCACGATCGTCGGCGGCTTTTCGACGGCGCTGGCGCTCGCCCGAACCTCCGATCTGATCGCCAGCGTGCCCGAGCGTCACACGGAATCGCTGCGCGCGGGGATGCATAGTTTTCCCCTGCCCGTTCCGACGTGTGAGATCACGATTTCCTTGCTTTGGCACCCCAGGATGGATGCCGATCCCGCCCATCGCTGGCTGCGCGAGTGTGTCCGGGATGTCTGCGCGGCTACGTGATTGAAGGCCGCCTGAGGTTGACTATGCCATGTCGCCGTGATTTCCCGTCTCGCATCAACAAGCGAGGACATCATGGCTGACGACATCATCGTAAAAGACAGCAACGGAAGCCAGCTTCACGACGGCGATTCCGTAACGCTGATCAAGGACCTCAAGGTCAAAGGAACTTCGGAGACGCTCAAGCGTGGAACGCTGGTCAAGGGCATTCGCCTCACCGACAATCCCGGTGAGATCGAATGCAGCACCAAGCAGGTCAAAGGTCTCGTATTGAAAACCGAGTTTTTGAAGAAGGCATAGGATCTCCGTCGCCCACCATCAATCGTTCCTGGGTGCCTCCTGCGGCACTTCCTCGGTGATCACCTCGAAACGGGAAAGCGTTGCCGGCCCGAAGGCCGTCGACATCGCGACATCCGTGGCGTCGCGGCCGGTTCCCATCAATATTCTGCCGATGCGCGGCGTATTGTGGCGGGCGTCGACCGTATGCCAGTGGCCGCCGAGAAAGACTTCGAACCAGGCGCTGAAATCCATCGGATTGGGATCGATCGGTACGCCGATATCGCCGAGATAGCCGGTGCAATATCGGGCCGGGATATTCATGCACCGGCACAGCGCGATGGCGAGATGGGCAAAGTCACGGCAGACGCCCGCCTTATCGGTGAAGCCGCCATGGGCGGTGCGCAGGAGGTCGGCCTTCTGGTAATCGAAGGTGATATGGTCGTGGACGAAATCGCAGATTGCCTGGACGCGCGTCCAGCCGAGCGACGTCGACGAGAAGGTTGCCCAGGCAAAATCTGCCAGCCTGTCGGTGTCGCAATAGCGGCTGCCGAGCAGGAAAACCAGCACATCGTCCGGCAGGTCATTGATCGCGTGCTGGACCGCATCATCGGGAACAATATCGGGTTGCCCGCTGTCGTAGATCTCGAATTCCGTGGAAATGGTCGTCAGTCCCGGCGGGGCGACGATCCGGCTGCAGGCATTGCCGAACCCGTCGGTATATTCCCAGGCCTCGATCGGCCGGTCGAATGTCAGGACCTGCTCACTCAGCAGATCGGCGCGCCGAGAGGGATGGATGTTGAGGACGAGCAGCATCGGCGTTGGTTGCGTGCATTCGTAGCCCAGATGAAACCCGGCGCGTATCTTCATTGTGGCTTCCCTATCGCGGCTCCGCATGTGCGGAGGTGAGTATGGAACGTTGATCGCGCTACCCGGTTCCCGCAAGGGACAACTGTCACCATACAGAGACTTGGTGGTGATCCGAGATTGCCCCGGAAGATTATCTCGGAGGTAATCCGGATTACCTCGGAGAGAATCGAGATTATCTCGTGGTGACGTTGACCTGCACCGTCATGCTGTCGAAATCCGCCCCGTCGCCATCATAGCTGCCGCTCAACGGGACTGCCTGGCGCGGATCGCGGGCAACCGCGACACGAATGAGATCGCGGTTGCCGACGATCCCGTTGGTCGGATCGAACTCCGCCCAGCCGGCGCCGGGGAGATAGATCTGGCACCATGCATGGGTGGAACCGCCGCCGAGCACCGTGGAACCGTCCCGGTCGGGAACATAGACATAGCCCGTGACGAAGCGCGCCGCGAGCCCAAGGACGCGGGCGGCCTCCATCATCAAAAGCGCGAAATCCCGGCAGGTGCCGGAGCGAAGCTGCAAGGTCTGCACCGGGGTCTGTGTTCCGTGTTCCATCCGGCGCTGATAGACGAAGCTTTCCCGAATGGCGTAACAGAGCGTCATCAGCAGATGCCCGGTTTCCGTCGGACGCCCCTGGCGCACGAACTGCCGTGCCCAGCGTCCGACCTCGTCGTTCGGATCCGGATAATGGCGCTGCATGGCCGGCGTCAGATCGGCAATCTCCTCCTTGTCGTAGGAGAATGGATAAATCAGGGCCGCCTCGTCGACCTTGAGATCCAGGGCGACCTGGGGCGTATGATCGAGGGTGATCCAGGTTTCGAAGCGAAGCTCGGACGCCGGCCTCGAAATATCGATGAGCGCCACGCAATTGCCGAAAACATCGTGGATCCAGCGGACATGACTTTCCTCGGGATAGGTCGTCAACGACGCTTCGATCAGCCGCTGGTCGAAACTGTCGCGCGGCCGGAACATCAGGCGATGCTCGCCGAAATCGACCGCCCTGACGTAACGATAGGACGTTATGTGGCGGACGGAAAAAATCGTCATCGGCCGCCGTCCGGTAATCTGTTCACCTTGCTGCTCCAAGGCGGTGACGCCGCCTCTCCTCTGCGGGAGCGCCCTGCTCGCTTTTCCGCTTATCCCGATTTCTTGTCATATAAGCACATTCGAAAGATTGCTATTATACCTTCACCGATCGACGGCAGAGCCGTCCAACCTAAGAGGATAACATGCATATCATCTGGGACGTTCTGACACTTCTGCTGACAATCGGCTCGCTCTATGGCGGTCGCGAATACCGGATTATTCGCGCCCGTGCCCGCGCCCAGAACTGGGGCAACTTCTGATTCGATCGTGATATCTCTGATTCGATTCCGAGTCATGGTCGCATCGGATCGTTGCCGGTCGCGGCTACGTCGAATGACGTAAAGCCATACGCTTAAGGAAATGCTTTATTAGACGAGACGGCTTCCATCCGTCCATTCTCCCTGTTATTTGAAGCCCGCCTCACCCCAGGCGGGCTTTTTTAGCGATTAATACGCATTACTTCTTGGCGCCGGCCGAAAGCACCCGATGGGTCGCGTCGTCCATTGCGTGGCTCGCTTCCTGTCCATCCTTCTTCAGCCCGTATGCGGTATTGCCGCAGCCGGAAAGGGTGAGCAGGCAGATGCAGGCGATGGCGATTGCAGCTTTTGACATCGAGTGTTTCCCCCGGATCGAATGGCTTCTGTATAAAATGATGCGCTTCGTAGCAAAATCAATCCGTCGGGGCTGGCATGACGGCGAAGTTGTTCTGAACTCCGTCCATCACCGGAACGGCTTCATTTGCGTCTGGAAACAAATTTCGCCCCGGCACGGAATTAATCCTTCGTATTTCCAACGGAGCGAACGGCCGACAGGTTGGGTTAATCCCAAAACGCCGTAAAATATTCAAGTGTACTCCCCTGGAGACATTGTTTGTCATCGCGAGTTTGAGCGCAGTCTTTTCAAAGCAAGAAAAACATTCACAAGTCATATATCGCACGACTCGTCGCCAGCTATTCGAGTATTTATCAATCCGTGTCGCAATAGTACAGGCTGTGTCATTTTGACATCTTAAGTTTTACTCAAATGCAGCACTTAACTATTTATTAGTAATAATCTTGCGTGTCGTCCGCTTCAGCTTATGCTTTAAGCATAGGGGAGAGGAAAGATGTTTACGAAAAGTCTCATCATGCCTTTGGGATTCGCAATTCTCGCCATATCAGGCCTGCTGTTTCAGATAGCCGCCTACGTGCTGAACTCCCCGGTCACTGTGCTGCAGCCGTGAGTCACATAAGTTGCTGAACCCGCAAGCAATCTCGGTAACTGGGAGTGGAACTTCCTCTCGTTTCGTGCATTCTGTGACTCGTTTTGCCAGGAGGGAGATAACCATGGAAAACGCAGGCGTGGGTTGGATTGCAGCCATCATCATCGGCGGTATCGCCGGATGGCTGGCGGAAAAGGTCATGAGCAGCAACATGGGCTTGCTCATGAACATATTGCTCGGCATCGTCGGCGCCATCGTCGCCAACTGGATCCTGGGTCTGTTGCATATCCAGCCGCTTGCCGGTTGGCTGGGCTATCTGATCACCGGTTTTATCGGTGCCTGCATCCTGATTTTCATCGGCCGTCTCATCCGCCGCTGACCCCGGCCGCTGGCCTCAATCTGCGCGTTAGACATATCGAAAGCCGGGCGTTGATGACGTCCGGCTTTTTCTTGACCTCTGAATTCCCGTTCAGCGGCGGCTGAGCAGGCCGAACACATAGGCAATGCCTGCCGTCACCGCGAGTGCCACGAGCGGTTCTTCGCGCACCTTGTCGCGCAGCCGTTCGGTCATTACCGAAGCCTCGTCCGTCACCGCCGATTTCGCGCCCTGCCCCAGCGCGACCACGCTTTCCGTCAGCCGGGAGAGATCGTTGCGAAGGGCTGCGACCTGCGCCGACAGATCGTCTGCTGCGATATCAGCCTTGACACGCGCGGCGGTGGATTCGGCGGAAGCGGTTTTCAATTCTGCCATGGTCTGCTCCTGTTTCATGGGATGCCGCTTCAACGAAATGGCGGCCCGAAAAGTTCCGCCCCAACCGATCTTTTGTTCGCCGCAATGCCGCTGCTGCGCAGCCGCCGCCCTACGCAGCTTTTAGCACGACAAACCCTTCATTTCCTGTCGGGTTTGTTTTAAGGAACGTCGAATGTCCGCCCGCGCGCGGCTCAATGATACTGCGAGGTTTGCGTTTCTATGTTCGATATCCTGAGAAGAGCCGCTCAGACCTGGGTCGCCAAGCTGCTGATGCTTCTGTTGGTCGCGTCCTTTGGCATCTGGGGCGTCTCCCGGTCGCTGATAACGGGCAGCAACAGCACCACGGTCGTGACCGTCGGCGATCAGCATGTGGACGTCAACGAATTCCACCTCGCCTATCAGCGCCAGGTGGCAAGCCTCAGCCAGCAGTTCGGCATGCGCCTCACCCCCGAGCAGGCCCGCGCCTTCGGCATCGAGCAGCAAGTGCTTGCCCAGCTCGTCGCCGGCGCCTCGCTCGATCAGCTCGCCGAAGACATGAACCTCGGCCTGTCGGAGGATCGCCTCGCCCAGCTGATCGCCGACGATCCGGCTTTCAAGGCCGTCAACGGCCAGTTCGACCGTGAACTCTTCGTCTCGCGCCTGCGCAATGCCAACATCCGCCAGGACGACTACATCAAGGAACGCAGCAAGGTAGCCGTCCGCAGCCAGGTCGTCGATGCCATCTCGAACGGCTTCACCGCGCCGAAGACGCTGGTCGACGCCCTGAAGCTCTATGGCGCCGAAAGCCGCAGCGTCGATTACCTCCTGCTCACCAACGCCAATATCGAGCCGATCAAGGCGCCCGCCGACGACGTGCTGGCGGCGTGGTTCGAGGGTGTCAAACAGCGCTACCGGGCGCCTGAGTACCGCAAGCTCATTTATCTCAAGCTGCAGCCCGCCGATATCGCCGACGCCGCGACCGTCACCGACGATCAGATCCACGAAGCCTTCGACAAGAGCAAGGATAGCTATCGCACACCGGAAAGCCGCACCATTGAACAGCTGACCTTCGCCAGCAAGGATCTTGCCGCCGCTGCCGAAACGGCGCTGAAGAGCGGCACCAGCTTCGATCAGCTGGTCTCCGACCAGGGCAAGACGGCAAGCGACGTGCTGCTCGGCGAATTCACCAAGGACAAGGTTCCCGATCAGGCCGTTGCCACTGCGGCCTTCGCCGTTTCGCGCGATGGCGGCACGACGCCTGTGGTCGACGGCTCTTTCGGCCCGGTCATCCTGCGCATCACCAACATCAAGCCCGAAACGGCGAAGAATTTCGACGAGGTGAAGGAAGATATCCGCAAGCAGCTGGCGCTTTCCAACGCCTCTCAGGAGGTGATCAACGTTCATGACCGCATTGAGGATCTGCGCGCCGGAGGTTCCACGCTCGAGGATATCGCCGGCCAGCTGAAGCTCCAGGCCGTCACCGTCGATGCCGTCGACATGACCGGCGCCGACAAGGAAGGCAAAGAGGTCAAGGATCTCCCGGCCAAGCAGCAGCTGCTCGGCGAAGCCTTCAAGACCGAGGTCGGCGTCGATGCACCGCCGCTGCCGATGGGCAATGACGGCTATGTCTGGTTCAACGTCCTTGAAATCACGCCGGACCGCGATCGCCCGATCGCCGAGGTGCGCGAAAAGGCCGTCGAGGACTGGACCGCCGAACAGCAGAAGGCCGAGCTCGCCAAGAAGGCCGACGCATTGAAGGCCGAGGCGGCGAAGGGCACGGCACTTGCCGATATCGCAACGCCGCTCGGCATCGCCGTCGAAAGCAAGAGCGGTGTCACCCGCTCCACCGACGATCCGGTGCTCGGCCGCGCCGGCGTCACCGCCGCCTTCTCCGGCCCGGTCGATACGGTCGCGAGTGCCGTCGGCGCCGATCCCTCGACGCAGATCCTGATGAAGGTCACCGAGGTCAACAGTGAGCCGACCGGCGACGTCCTGAACAACCGCGATGCCCAGATCACCGCCATGGCCAATGCCGCCGGCGACGACATCCTCGATCAGATGGTCAACCTGCTGCAGACGCAATACGGCGCTGAGATCAACCAGAAGCTCGCCGAACAGGCGACAGTCCGCTAGGAGGCCTTATGACCGATCTGAAGCCGTTCCTAGCCAAGGCCGCAAGCCGCGAGCCGCTGACGCGTGACGAGGCTCGCGCCGCCTTCGACATCCTGATGTCGGGCCAGGCGACGCCCTCGCAGATCGGCGGCTTCCTGATGGCGCTGCGCGTGCGCGGCGAAACCGTCGACGAGATCGTCGGCGCTGTCGCCGCGATGCGCGCGAAAATGCTGGCCGTCGAGGCGCCGGCCGATGCGATCGATATTGTCGGCACCGGCGGCGATGCCAGCGGCACCTACAATATCTCGACGCTGGCGGCGCTGATCGTCGCCGGCGCCGGTGTCCCCGTCGCCAAGCACGGCAACCGGGCGCTGAGTTCGAAATCGGGCGCGGCCGACAATCTGGCCGCACTCGGCGTCAAGCTCGATGTCAGCCCCGAGATCATCTCCCGCTGCATCACGGAGGCCGGCGTCGGCTTCATGTTCGCGCAGATGCATCATTCCGCCATGCGCCATGTCGGCCCCTCCCGGGTCGAACTCGGCACGCGCACGATCTTCAACCTGCTTGGCCCGCTCTCCAATCCGGCCGGCGTCCGACGCCAGCTGCTCGGCGTCTTCTCACCGCAATGGCTGGTGCCGCTCGCCGAAGTCATGCGCGATCTCGGCTCCGAATGCGTCTGGGTGGTCCATGGCGACGGCCTCGACGAGATCACCACCACCGGCGTCACACAAGTCGCGGCGCTCGAGGACGGCAAGATCCGCACCTTCGAGCTGTCGCCCGCCGATTTCGGCGTCAACCCTTGCGTGCTCGCCGACATCAAGGGCGGTGACGGCGTTGCCAACGCCGCAGCGCTTCGCGAGGTGCTCGGCGGCGCCAAGAATGCCTATCGCGATGTCTCGCTCGCCAATGCCGCCGCCTCACTGGTCATCGCGGGCAAGGCCGGAACGATCCGCGACGGCATGACGCTTGCCGCGCAGTCGCTGGATAGCGGCGCCACCGCGCTCGCCCTCGACAAACTCATCGCCGTTTCCAACGATATCGACTAGGATTGCCCGATGACCGATATCCTGAAGAAGATCGAACTCTACAAGCGTGAAGAGATTGCCGCCGCAAAGGCGACGGTGTCGCTCGCCGACTTGAAGGCGATGCAGGCCGGCCAGTCTGCCCCGCGCGGTTTTCACAAGGCGCTCGTGGCCAAGCGTGATGCCGGCAATTTCGGCCTCATCGCCGAGATCAAGAAGGCGAGCCCCTCGAAGGGTCTCATCCGCCCGGATTTCGATCCGCCGTCGCTGGCGAGCGCCTATGAGGCCGGCGGTGCCGCCTGCCTGTCCGTCCTGACCGACAGGCCGAGCTTCCAGGGCGCGCCGGAATTTCTGACGGCCGCACGCGCGGCCTGCGCGCTGCCGGCGCTGCGCAAGGATTTCATGTTCGAGACCTATCAGGTGCACGAGGCCCGCGCCTGGGGCGCCGACTGCATCTTGCTGATCATGGCGTCGCTGTCGGATGATGAAGCCGAGCGCCTGCAGGACGAAGCCTTCGGCCTCGGCATGGACGTTCTGGTCGAGGTCCACGACGCCGAGGAGATGGAGCGGGCGCTGAAGCTCTCTTCGCCGCTTATCGGCATCAACAATCGCAATCTCCGCACCTTCGAGGTCAGCCTGACCGTCAGTGAGGCGCTTGCCCCGATGGTGCCGGACGACCGGCTGCTGGTCGGCGAAAGCGGCGTCTTCACCCATGCCGATTGCAAAAGGCTGGCCGCCAGCGGCATCAACACCTTCCTCGTCGGCGAAAGCCTGATGCGCAAGGACGACGTGGCGGCCGCGACCCGCGCGCTGCTCTTTGGCGAAGCCGCCATCGCGGCCGAATGATATGAGTGGCGGAAAGCCTGGTCTGACCCATATCGATGCCTCCGGCGAGGCGCATATGGTCGATGTCTCCGACAAGGCCGAAACGGTGCGCATCGCCACCGCCGAGGGCCATGTGAAGATGACGCCGCAAACCCTCGCTCTCATCCGCCAAGGCAATGCCAAGAAGGGCGACGTGATCGGCACCGCGCGCCTTGCCGGCATCATGGCGGCAAAACGCACCGCCGATCTCATCCCGCTCTGCCATCCGCTGATGCTGACGAAGGTCACGGTCGAGATCGAGGAAGATGCCGCCTTGCCCGGCCTGCGCGTCACGGCAATCGCCAAGCTCACCGGTAAGACCGGCGTGGAGATGGAGGCGCTGACCGCGGTCTCGATCGCTTGTCTGACGATCTACGACATGGCCAAGGCCGCCGATAAAGCAATGGAGATCGGCGGCATCCGGCTCCTGGAAAAGTCCGGCGGAAAATCCGGTGATTTCCGTCATCCGGAGGCAAGATGAACCTTCTACCGGTCGCCGAGGCCCTCAACCGCTTGCTTTCTCGCGCAAGACCCGTCGCGGCATCCGAGACGCTGCCGCTTGCCGAGGCTGAGGGCCGCGTTCTGGCCGTCGATCTCACGGCCGGCCTCACTCAGCCGCCCTTCAATGCCTCCGCTATGGATGGCTATGCGTTGCGCCGTGAAGACGCGCCGGAGCCGGGCGCCGTGCTGAGGGTCATCGGTACGTCTTCCGCCGGCCACGGCTTCGAGGCAAGCGTCGGCAAGGGAGATGCCGTCCGTATCTTCACTGGCGCGCCTGTCCCGCCGGGCGCCGACAGCGTCCTGCTGCAGGAGGATGCGGAAAAGATCGAAGGCGGCATCCGAACCAATTTCCCTGTGCGACAGGGCCAGCACGTGCGTCCCCGCGGCCAGGATTTCGTCGAAGGCGAACCTGTGCTTTCTGCCGGCACGGTGCTCGATTTCTCGCGGCTGACGGTCGCTGCCGGCATGAACCGGCCTGAGGTCGAGATTTTCAAGCGTCCGCTGATCGCCATCCTGGCAACCGGCGACGAGTTGCTGCCGCCCGGAAGCACGCCCGGCCCTTCGCAGATCATCGCCTCCAATACGTTTGGTATTGCAGCCCTTGCCCGCAAAGCCGGCGCCGATGTGCTCGACCTCGGCATCGTGCCTGACGATAAGGCTAGGATCACCGCGGCGATCGACACGGCGCGGGACGCCAAGGTCGATGTCATCGTCACGCTCGGCGGCGCGTCGGTCGGCGACCATGATCTGGTGCAGGCGACGCTTGTTGAGGCCGGTATGCAGCTCGATTTCTGGCGCATCGCCATGCGTCCGGGCAAACCGCTGATGGTCGGCAGATTCGGTGAAACGCATGTGCTCGGCCTGCCCGGCAATCCGGTCTCGAGTCTCGTCTGTTCTTTGCTGTTTCTCGAACCGCTGATCCGCAAGCTCGCCTCCCTGCCGCCGGTGCAGCGCGAGACGACGGTGGAGGCGGCCGTCACACTGCGCGCCAATGATCACCGACAGGACTATATCAGGGCGAGGCTTTCGAAATCCGCTGCCGGAAACTGGCTGGCCGAGCCCTTCCGCAAACAGGATTCCTCAATGATGAAAGTGTTTGCGCAGGCCGACTGCCTCATCATACGCCCGCCACATGCGGGAGAATTGCCGGCCGGAGCTCCCTGCCCGGTCATGCAGTTGCGGCCGGATCTTCTCGTTTAGCTGCATCTCCAGCTATTCGCAGAGCGAAAAGACACCCGCCTGCACCGCTTTGCCCCCGGTGCCTGCGCCGAAATCCGCAACGGCATGGGTCGCGATTCGCTTGAGCTGTCCCTGTGGCAGGTGAGCGCGTTCGGGATCGCCGATGAGCACGTCAATGCCACTCGATTGGCAGCGCCGCAGGAAGGCCATCACCCGCAAGGCAAGCGAAGGATCGTAGAACAGGTCACCGACCACAAGCAGATCAGTCTCCTCCGGCGGCGGCTCGTCCATGATATCGGCGGCGATGATCGCAATAGCGACCCCATTGATCACCGCGTTCAGGCCGATCGCGGCAATGGCATTGGCATCGACATCGACCGCCGTGACCGCGGCAGCTCCGGCCTTCGCCGCCGCGATGGCGACGAGCCCGGAGCCGGCGCCGAGATCGAGGACGCGGCGGCCTGCAACGATTTCCGGCCGGTCGATCAGATGGCGGGCAAGCACGGCGCCGCCGGCCCAGGGATAGGCCCAGTAGGGCGCTGGATCGGTCTCTCCCCGGCCGGCAAGCCGCCAGAGCCCGCTTGCAGGGCCGGCCTGGTGAAGCAGAATTTCGGGGATGGAGGGAACCGGCGATATCGGCAGATTGGCCTGGATGAAGGCGGCTGGGTCGGGTTGCGGCTGGCTGGCGCGTTTCATCGTCGTCCACTCCTGCCGGCGCTGAAGCTCAATAATTCTTCATGGCAAGATGCGGCATGCCGCCGTCGAGGAATTCCTCGCCATAGGAGACGAAGCCGAAACGCTGGTAGAGCGGCAGTTTATCGGCCTGTGCCGTGAGATAGAAGCGGTTGTCGCGCGCATCGCGATGCAGTTCCATCGCCCGCCCGATCATCGCGGCGGCAATGCCGCGGCCGCGCCATGACCCGGCAACCGCAACGCGGCCGATCTTCACATGTTCCTCGGCGTAGATGAGCCGCAGCGTGCCGGACACCTCGCCTGCCGTGACGGCGACGAGATGGTGGGCGGTGAAATCGCCGGCATCGAATTCCTCGGCTTCGGGAACCTTCTGCTCATGTACGAAGACTGCACGCCGCAGCCGGAAGGCTTCGTTGCAGAGCGTACTGAAGATCGGTACGCTGAGGATCGCTGTTTCCACCATCACATGGCTCCCCGAGGAATATGACCTAGGGCCCCCCGCCCGGACTGGCGAAGGGTTCCCGCGATTCAAACTGCTATAGCGTCCTTTGCGCGCCTGAAAAGACGCGCCGCGCTGTAGCAGCAAAATCAGCCGGGCTTCTTTTTTGAAAATTTGGCCTTCGGTCCGCCGCCCTTGCCCTCATATCTGGGGGCCTCAGATCTGGCGCCTTCGAATTTCGGTTTGTCGAATTTCGGCTTGTCGGATTTGGGTCCATCGAAAGCAGGCTTGCCCGGCTTTTTGCTCCAGGGCTTGCTGTCCCGTCTTTCCCCGCCGGCATTGTCAGCCGCAGCATATCCGCCGCCCGGACCCTTGCCGAACTTGTTCTTCGGGCGCTCGCCGCGGAACGAATCGTCCGGGCGCTCGTCACGGGATGGCTTGCCGGCATAGGGCTTCGGCGACGGCGCCCGGCTGAAATCCGGTGTGCCCGAAAGCCGGGTCACGCGGATGCCGCGTTCGAGCGCCTTGTTCGGTCCGATCGCGGCCTGGAAGCTTTCGGCGCTCGCCGCGGCGATCTCCACGAAGGTTTCCTCGGGCTGCATCTTGATCGCGCCGATCTCGCGCTTCGTCACATTGCCGTTGCGGCAGAGCATCGGGATCAGCCAGCGCGGCTCGGCATTCTGCTTGCGCCCGACCGAGATGGAGAACCAGACGCTGGCGCCGAAATCCTCGCGCGGTCCCTTCTGCGCCGGCTCGTACGGCTCGGCATTGTCGCGGCGCTTGCGGCTGCGCTCGTCCTGCACGGTAACCTCGATGAGATCCTCCGGCGCCGAATGATTGGTGCGGTATAGACGCAGGAAGGCGGCGGCAAGCTTTTCGGCGCCGTGGCTGGCGAGAAGCTGCTGCACCAGCCCCTGCTCTTCCTCCTGCGGTGTTTCGTTGAAGATCGGGTCGGCAAGCAGACGTTCGTCGTCGCGCTCGCTCACCTCCTCGGCCGAAGGCGGGCGCGCCCATGCAGCCGAGATTCCGGCATTTTCGAGCAGGCGCTCGGCCTTGCGACGTGCGTTCAGCGGCACGATCATGGCGCTGATGCCTTTGCGCCCGGCCCGGCCGGTGCGGCCGCTGCGGTGCAGCAGCGTTTCCGGATTGGTCGGCAGGTCGGCATGGATGACGAGATCGAGGCCCGGAAGGTCGATACCGCGGGCGGCGACGTCGGTCGCGATGCAGACGCGGGCACGTCCGTCGCGCATCGCCTGCAGCGCATGGCTGCGCTCGTTCTGCGTCAGCTCACCGGAAAGCGCCACCACGGCGAAATTGCGGTTGTTGAACCGCGCAGTCAGATGGTTGACGGCAGCGCGCGTCGAGCAGAAGACGATGGCGTTGGTCGCCTCATAATAGCGCAGCACGTTGATGATCGCGTTCTCGCGGTCGCTGGGCGCCACCATGAGCGCGCGATATTCGATGTCGACATGCTGCTTTTCCTCGGCCGCGGTGCTGATGCGCACGGCATCGCGCTGGTAGCTCTTGGCAAGCTTGGCGATCGCCGCCGGCACCGTTGCCGAAAACATCAAAGTGCGGCGTTCGTCCGGCGCCGAATCGAGAATGAATTCCAGGTCCTCGCGGAAGCCGAGATCGAGCATCTCGTCGGCCTCGTCGAGCACGGCAGCCTTCAGCTCAGACATATCGAGCGCCCTGCGGCGGATATGGTCGCAGAGCCGGCCGGGCGTGCCGACGACGATATGGGCGCCGCGCTCGAGCGAGCGACGCTCGCTGCGGATGTCCATGCCGCCGACGCAGCTTGATATCACCGCGCCGGTCATTTCGTAGAGCCATTCGAGCTCACGCTTCACCTGCAGGGCAAGCTCGCGCGTCGGGGCGATGACGAGGGCGAGCGGCGCGCCGGCATTGCCGAAGCGCTCTCGGCCTTCGAGCAGCGTCGGCGCCAGCGCCAGGCCGAAGGCGACAGTCTTGCCGGAACCGGTCTGGGCCGAGACCAGCGCATCGGAAGCGGCGAGCGCCGGATCGAGCATCGCCTTTTGCACCGGGGTGAGTTCGGCGTAACCGCGCTTCTGCAACGCCTTGGCGATCGCCGGGACGACGCCGTTGAATTCTGTCATGGGTTCGATCTTTCGGAGCTGTCAGGCGCGTGACTGCGCCATGGCCGGAGCCAGCCGGCGGGGTATTTGCGCCGTTCCTAACCGCTCCCGCGGCGATTGTCAAAGCGTGCGGCTACGCCACAGCCACGCGTCGATGTGGCTCGCCCGGCCGCGCAGCGTCGTTTCCAGCGGTCCCTCCATCCGGCCGGACTGCGCAAGCATGCTGTCGGGGCCTGCCGCGCGGACGATTTCGGCGCTCAACGCCAGCTCGACGCCATGGCGGGCGGCCACTTCCATCAGGCGGCTGCCGACATTGATGGTGTCGCCTGCCGCGGTGATCTGCTGCCGGTCGCCGGTACCGAGACGCGAGGCGACGATCGGCCCGCAATGGGCGCCGACCTTGAAGCCGATCTTCTTTTGGGCGAAGCCCGCATGCGCTTGAAGCCAGGCCCCCGTGCGCTCACACAGGCTCACCGCGCAGGCAGCAGCCCGGGCGGCATCGTCATCGGAGGGTTCCGGCAGGCCGAACAGGATCATCGCCCCGTCGCCCATGAAGCTGGTGATGGCGCCGCCATGGGCGCGCGCCTCCTCGTCGATCAGTTCGAAGAAGCCGCTCAGCACCTTGCTCACCGCCACCGGTCCGACGGTTTCGCTGAGGCCGGTAAAGCCCGAGAGATCGATGAAGATGACGGCGGCGTTCTGGCGCACCGGCGTGGCGAGGAAATTCGGATCGCGCGCCAGCCACTCGCCGAGGCCGGGCGCCTCGATGCGCTGCAGGAGCGCGCTCTGTTCGGCATAATGGCGGGCGCGGCCACGGTCGCGCCAGAGTTCGGCCGCGCCGAAGATTAGCACCGGCGGAAGCGCTGCGGCGATCGGTAGCGCCGCACTCAGCCAGTAGCCATGCGCATAGGCCGACAGATTGAGCATCGCCCAGACGATGAGCGTCAGCACGATGATGACATAGCCTGCCGCACTGCGGCGCCAGGCGACCAGCGAAACGAGCACGACCGTCAGACCGATGGCGGTGGCGGCATCGATCAGCCTTATCCTGTGGTCGCGCACCATGCCGTCGCCGGTGACGAGATGGGTAATCGCCGTCGACATTACCTCGACACCTGGCATGACGGGATCGAACGGCGTCGGAAAGACGTCGCCGCCACCGGTGACCGTCGAACCGATGACGACGATGCGGCCGGCGATCGCATCCGCCGAAAGCTTGCCATCCAATGCATCCGCTGCGCTGAAGGTGGCGATTCTGCCGTGCCCGCCGTAGAAGGTCACCGGCAACCGCTGGCCGATATCGGTGGGAATGCGCAGCTTTCCGAGCATGATGGCGTCGGGTTCGATGGTGGGATTGACGCCGAGTGCCACTGAAGCGACACGCAGCGGAAAAGCCGGATCCAGCCGCTCTGCGGTACGCGAAATCAGCGGAATGAAGCGCGGCGTGCCGGTCTGGTCGGTTGCGACATTGACGATGCCGACTGCGGCTGCCTCGGCGAAACGGGGAAGCGGCAGGAGAAGCTGGTTTGCCTCAGGGATGGCGGCAAGCGGATTGTCGGCGGTATCGCTCACGCGCTGCCGGCTCTGCGCAAAGGTGGCCGCAGCCGCAATCACACTCGGTCCCTGGCGAAGGGCTGAGGTCAGTGCCGCATCGCCCTCCTCCGGCCCCGGATCGACGAGCAGAATATCGATGGCCACGGCTTTCGGCTTCAGCGCGGTGATCGCCTCGATGAGGCGCGCAAGCGTCGCCCGATTTAGGGGATAACCATGCGCCCCGGCGGTCCGGTCGTCGATCGCAACGATCGAGACAACGAGAGGCGGTGTCTTCGCCCCGACGATGACGCTGCGGATATCGGCAAGCGAGGCCTCCATCCGGTCGAGAATGCCGCTTCCGGCATTAAGATTGGTATAGCCGAGTGCTGCCGCCCAAAGACCGGCGAGCAGCAGCGCGATCACAGTCTGCAGGCGGTGGTTCATAGGATTTATTGGCCAAGGCGGGCAAGAAGGGCGGCGGCGCGCGGCGCCGGCCAGCGACGCACGACGAGGGGTTCGGTTCCGCCGCTGACATCGACGCCCTCACCCGGCGACAGCACCACCGGCTCGCCGGCCGGCCGACGGACCGCGACGCTGCCTCTGACGACCAGCACCGAGGTCTTGCCGCCCGCGACATCGACAGCCCATTGGGTGCCGCGCACGGCGGCGATCGCCTGCGGCGTCACGACCTGGAAGCCGCCGGCATGCTGCGTGCTGTCGACATCGACGAGGATCGCCTTGCGGCGCAACGCCGCCGAATCAGGGCTGCCGTCGCGGTTGCGGTCGACGAGGCTGTAGGCCGCGCCGGCCTCTGCCGTTACCGTGACACCACCTGGACAACTGAGCACCTGGCGGGCGCCGGCATCACGCGAGACCGTGCAGCCGGCAGACTGCCCAACGGCCGCCCCATGCGGAATGAGGCCGACAGCGAGTGCGGCGGCAAGCAGGCTACGAAGCGTCCTATTCATGGAAAGTCCCCTTGACCGCGCGGGACAGTTTTTCGAAAGCGCCCCGCCAACCGTCTTCTTCCATATGCGGCATGATAGCCGAATTCGGATATTTCCCTAGGCAAAAAAGCGAAGCGGCGGAATTCTTAAGTTCTGCGGTCCGTTTCAGGTGCCGGTCCGACATAACGCGCCCGCGGCCGGATCAATTCGCCGCTGTCGATCTGTTCCATCGCATGCGCAAGCCAGCCGGCGGAACGGGCAAGCGAGAAAATGATGATCGGCGCCTCCCTCGGGAGATCGAAGGCGGCTGCCATCGCAGCAAGCGCGAAATCGACATTGACCCTCTCGCCGACCATCTCCTCGCCGGTTTCCCGAACCGCGGCAAACTGCGGCGGCAGGGGAAAGTGCGGCAGCAGCGCCAGAGCCCTGATGTCGCCATCGGGATAGAGCGGATGACCGAAGGCCGACAGGCGATTGCCCTGGGCAAGCGTGCGGCGGATCGCCTGCTCCGCCCCAAGGGCTGCTGCTGCCTCGATCAAGGCGTCGACGCCCTGCCAGGCGGCCCCATGCAGCGGTCCTGTCAGCGTCGCCAGTCCCGAAAGCACGGCGGCGGAAAGGGCAGCACCCGCCGATGCCGTGACCCGCGCCGCGAAGGTGGAGGCGTTGAGTTCATGATCGGCCATCAGCACCAGCGCGCGGCGCAGGCAATCGGCAGCATCCGGCCGCCGCCAGCTGGCAGCAAGCCGCAGATGCAACGGGTGCTCCGACGGCCCCGGGGCCAGCGCATCGGCGAGGGTGCAGAGAACCCCGCCTGCTTCACGGCGAAGTGCGGCCTGTGAGCGGCCGAGCGACGGCAGATCGGATGTCACCCGCCCTGCCAACGCCCGGAAGGCCGCTTGAAGCGACGGAGAGGTATTTCCGGTTCTGCTCCCGGAGAGGAAGGCTTCCGCGCCGTTCCAGAGCAGTGCTGCCGTCTGCTCCAGCGTCGCGACGGCAGCGAAATCGGCCGCATCCCGGCCGCGATAGAAAAGCCGTCCGCCTGTGATGGTCGAGATTGCCGAGGGGAGAACCGGATCGCCCCACCTTATCGTCTCGACCGCAACCGTTTCGGCCTTGCGGCGGCCGGCATGGCGTTCGGCAAGCCTCTGCACGTCGCTGGCCTGGTAAAGGCTGCGGCGCGGATCGGAGGGATCGGGCTTGGCGTGGATGCGCCCGCGGCTGACATTGGCGTAGAGCGTCTGCGGCTTGGTCTTCAGCGCCTGCAGCGCCTCCTCGGCGGTCAGCCACGACATCGGAACCTCATATTGATCATTTACATCAAGATTGACGTCAATGAGACTAGGTCGGATCATCCGTGGCGTAAAGGAGAAAACAACATGACGAATGGCTTGGAAGATGTCATCGCCGCCGAAACGCAGCTCTCGGATGTCGATGGCGAAGCGGGACGGCTGATCATCCGTGGCGTATCGCTGGATCATCTGGTCGCAGACGGTACCTATGAAGGCGTCGCCGCCCTGTTGCTCGACGGGCTGATGGAACGAAGCTTCGATGAAGCCGAATTGCGCGGCTGGCTCGCCAAAGCGCGAACCGGGGTGTTCGACCATATCAAGGCTGCCGATGCCCCACTGCTCGCCCTGCCTCCGGTCGATGCGATGCGGGCGCTGATCGCCCGGCTGCCCGACGGCGAGGATTTCGATACCGCGCTCAGCCTTCTGGCGGCGCCCGCAGTCTTCCTTCCGGCGGTTCTGCGCATGCAGCGCCGCAAAAAACCGATCGCGCCCGACGCTTCGCTGCCGCAGGCGGCCGATATCCTGCGCATGCTGACCGGAAAATTGCCGAGCAGAGAGCAGACGGCGGCACTCGACGCCTATTTCGTGACGATATCAGACCATGGCCTCAACGCCTCGACCTTCGCATCGCGCGTCATCGCCTCGACACAGGCCGGACTCACCTCGTCCGTGCTCGCAGCACTGAGCGCACTGAAAGGACCACTGCATGGCGGCGCGCCCGGTCCCGTGCTCGACATGCTGGATGCAATCGGAACGGCGGAAAACGCTTACCCGTGGCTCGGCGAAGCGCTCGACCGCGGCGAACGGCTGATGGGCTTCGGCCACCGCATCTATCGTGTCCGCGATCCGCGTGCCGATGCGCTGAAGGGCGCACTGAAGCCGCTGATATCAACCGGACAGGTCAACAGGGCTCGCAGCGCGCTGGCGGAAGCGGTGGAGGCTGCTGCATTGTCGATCCTCAAGGCGCGCAAGCCAAACCGGCCGCTCGACGTTAATGTCGAGTTCTATACCGCGCTGCTGCTCGAAGCCCTCGGCTTTCCGCGTCAAGCCTTCACCGGCGTCTTTGCGATCGGCCGCACCGTCGGCTGGCTGGCGCATGCGCGTGAACAGGCGCTCGACGGCCGGTTGATTCGCCCGCGTTCTGTCTATATCGGGCCGTTGCCGGCCGCGGCTTGAAGGTTGATCCGGCAGAGCATCCGGACCTAATCCAGATCGCGCCTAACCGCGCGATCTGGTGCGACTTTCATCAGACGAGACGGCTCTGTTCCGTCGCCGCTTCGATGAAGCTGGCAAACAGCGGATGCGGGTCGAGCGGCCGGCTCTTCAGTTCCGGGTGATACTGCACGCCGATGAACCAGGGATGATCGGGATATTCGATCGTCTCCGGCAGCACGCCGTCCGGCGACATGCCGGAGAAGACGAGGCCGCAGTTCTCCAGCCGGTCCTTGTAGTCGATATTGACCTCATAGCGATGGCGATGACGCTCGGAAATATCGGTCGAGCCATAAATCTCCGAGATCTTCGTGCCCTTCTTCAGCGCCGCCTTGTAGGCGCCAAGGCGCATCGTGCCGCCGAGATCGCCGGCCGCTGTCCGCTTCTGCAGCTCGTTGCCCTTGATCCATTCGGTCATCAGGCCGACCACCGGCTCTTTCGTCGGGCCGAATTCCGTCGAGGATGCGGCCGGCACATCGGCAAGATTGCGCGCCGCCTCGATCACCGCCATCTGCATGCCGAAGCAGATGCCGAAATACGGCACCTTGCGCTCGCGGGCAAAGCGGGCCGCATGGATCTTGCCTTCCGAACCGCGCTCACCGAAGCCGCCCGGCACCAGGATGCCGTGCACCTTTTCGAGATAAGGCGCCGGATCTTCCTTTTCGAAGACCTCGGATTCGATCCATTCGAGCTTGACCTTGACGCGATTGGCGATGCCACCGTGATGCAGCGCCTCGATCAGCGACTTATAGGCATCCTTGAGGCCGGTATATTTGCCGACGATCGCGATCGTTACCTCGCCTTCCGGCGTGCGGATCCGGTTGCAGACCTCTTCCCACTGGTCGAGGCGCGGCTTCGGCGCCGGCTCGATGCCGAATGCGGCGAGCACTTCGTCGTCGAGACCTTCCCGGTGGTAGGCCATCGGCACGTCATAGATGTTGGCGACGTCGAGCGCCTGGATGACGGCGGACGGACGCACGTTGCAGAACAGCGACAGCTTGCGGCGCTCTGCCTCCGGAATTTCGCGGTCGGCGCGCACCAGCAGGATATCGGGATGAATGCCGAGTGCCTGCAGTTCCTTCACCGAATGCTGGGTCGGCTTGGTCTTGAGCTCGCCGGCCGCCGGAATATAGGGCATGAGCGTCAGGTGGACATAGACAGCGGTGCCGCGCGGCAGGTCGTTGCCGAGCTGGCGGATCGCCTCCATGAACGGCATCGCCTCGATATCGCCGACCGTGCCGCCGATCTCGCAGATGACGAAGTCGTAGTCGTCATTGCCCTCGACAACGAAATCCTTGATCTCGTTGGTGACGTGCGGGATGACCTGCACCGTCGCGCCGAGATAGTCGCCGCGCCGTTCCTTGTCGATGATGTTCTTGTAGATGCGGCCGGTGGTGATGTTGTCGGTCTTGGTCGCCGAACGCCCCGTGAAGCGTTCGTAGTGACCGAGGTCGAGATCGGTTTCCGCGCCGTCGTCGGTGACGAAGACCTCGCCGTGCTGGGTCGGGCTCATCGTGCCCGGGTCCACGTTCAGATAGGGATCGAGCTTGCGAAGCCGGACCCGATATCCACGGGCCTGCAGCAACGCTCCGAGAGCCGCGGCCGCAATTCCTTTTCCGAGAGAGGAAACCACGCCGCCAGTGATGAATACGTATCGCGCCATGGGATTCACCGGATACCTTTTCAAAAACGATTCCACCAGCCCAAAAATTCTTTTCCAGAACTTTCGGAGCGTGACGCGGGAATCTGAACAAAAGAAAACCGGCAGACCCGAGGGCCTGCCGGCGGTTTATGTCGAAGACCGGTTTATTGTCCCGTCGGGACACCGGAGGGCTGAGCCGGCGCGGCCGGAACTGCCGGGGTAGTCGTTGCAGGTGCGGTAGCTGCCGGGGCCTGAGTCGCCGGAGCGCCAGTTACGGGAGCTTGAGCGGCGGGAGCCTGCGGTGCGGGCGTCGCAGCCCCGCTGCTCGGAACGCCGTTGCCGGCCGGCTGACTTGCCGGAGCCTGTGCGCCGCCACCGAGCGAATCGAGAATGCCGTTGCCCTGGCCGCTTGTTGCCGGAATGCGGTCGAGAATGTCGCTCGGGCGGCCTTCGTAACGCGTCAGAATGCCGAGGCCGAGCGAAGTCAGGAAGAACAGGGTCGCAAGGATCGCGGTCGTGCGCGTCAGCGCATTAGCCGTGCCGCGGGCCGACATGAAGCCCGAACCGCCGCCGATGCCGAGGCCGCCGCCTTCCGAGCGCTGGATGAGCACGACGCCGACGAGGGCGAGCACGATCATGAGATGGATGACAATCAATACTGTCTGCATGGGTCCAGTCCTGCCCGCCTGGAGACGGACAAAGTTAAGAATTCTGGCGGCTCTTTACATGAGGCTTTGATCTATTCCAAGCCCTTCGGCCCGGAATACGCCCTGGAATAAACGAATAAACCCAGGAATAAACAATGCCTCAGGCGAGCAGCGCCTCATACGCCCGGTAGATGGCGAGGAAGTCTGCCGCTTTCAAGCTCGCCCCGCCGATCAGCGCGCCGTCGACATTGGCGATGCCCATCAGCTCCCCTGCATTGGCCGGCTTGACCGAGCCGCCATAGAGCAGACGCATCTTGCGGCCTTCATCGCCGAAGCGGGCCACAAGCTCTGCCCGCATGAAGGCGTGCGCCTTCTCGACATCGCCTGATGTCGGCGTCACGCCGGTGCCGATCGCCCAGATCGGCTCGTAAGCGATGACGGTGTTCTCGGCGGTGGCGGCGTCCGGAACCGAGCCGGAGAGCTGGCGTTTGATGACATCGAGCGCCTGGCCGGTCCGGCGTTCATCCGCCGTCTCGCCGATGCAGATGATCGCCGTCAGCTCCGCGACGAAGGCGGCTTCCGCCTTGGCACGGACCAGATGATCCGTCTCGGCATGGTCGGTACGCCGCTCGGAATGGCCGACGATGACATAGGTGCCGAAACAATCGGCAATCATCTCGGCCGAAATGTCGCCGGTATGGGCGCCGGATGGCTTCTGATGGCAGTCCTGAGCGCCGATCGCCAGCGGGCTGTCGGTGCAGAGCGCCGTTGCCACATAGAGCAGCGTGGTCGGCGGGCAGATCAGCGCTTCGACCTTGTCGGCCAGCGGCGAACGAACGCCCTCGGCGATCGCCTTGATCTGATCCAGGGAGGCACGCATGCCATTCATTTTCCAGTTTCCCGCCACAAGCGGGCGCACGTCAGGTGTCATGCCAGCCTTCCAAAATCTGCTTATGCCTTGGGCAATATCAAAAGCGCGCGGCAAAGAAAAGCATCATGCCCTTGACGTAAGGGGAATCTCAGCGGTCCCGCGTATATTTCTGCCGAAAACCAGCCGCTAACTGGCAAGAATCCAGTTCAACACGTTACGCCAGTCGATCATCCGGATCGGCGTCCCGTGATTGCCGGTCTGAAACAGCGTGAAGCGCGTCGGATATTTCGCCTTGTGCAGGTTTTCGAACAGCGCCTGCTGGCTGGCGGCGGCGTAGACCGGATCGCGGCTGCCATGGGCAAACCACAGCGGCAGCTTCGCCTTGTAGAAGGCGCTCCTGGTGAAATCAGGGTCAGTGACCCCGCTCATAACAAGCATGCCCTTCAGCCGCTTGACGCTGTCAGCGTCGCGCGCAATGCCCCAGCAGACCTGGCTGCCCATCGAGGCGCAGGAAAGGATGATCGGCCGGCCGGGCGATTGCGCGCCGGCATAGCGGATCAGGCCGGCAATTACGGCAACGCCGCTACTGTCGAAACTCCTGACCGTCGGCGAATAATAGACGCCGCCATTTCCGGCGACGAGGTTCTTCAGCCGGTTGAAATTGCCCCCGAAGCTGTAGTCGTTGGCCCCGAGACGCCGGTCGCCGTCGCGACCGTGGATGAAGATCACCGTGAAGGCGGCATTCCCGGCCGGTCCCACCCTGGTGACATCGAGCTTGGTGCCGTCGAAAGACAGCGTCTCGTCGGCTTGGGCCTTGCGGATGCCGAGCGCCATATATTTCTGCTGCACCCGCTTTTGCGGGATCTGGTCGCGGCCGTTGATATCGCGCATCTCGTCATAGTCGATGACCTCGAAGGCGCCGTCATCACCCGTCTGCAGCACGGTCTGTTTCGAAAACAGGTCGTCCTTGAAGGGCGGCAGCGCATCGGCTGCCTGCGCCGTGCCGACGGCGGATAGGACGGCTGCGGACAAGAAAAACGCCGCAATTGCGGTGATGATGGTGCAATGACTTGTGGACATTCGCATTCGGATGGTTCCTGAAGCCTGCCGCCGCTTGCCATTCCGCGCCCGGCAACGCAAATCATTTGGGAAAAACCCGCCAAGTCAGGCGGTGTCGCGTATAGAGGTGCTTTCTGGCAAAATCTGCCTGATTCGCAAACGTGGCATGAAATGCGGTGATTTTGGGTCGACGGGAATGCCAGACCTAAGACAGGATGAAGATCTGAACGGCTCCATGGACGATAGCAACGACCTTTTTTCCGGAATGCCCCTCTCTGAAAAACGCGAGGAGGCGCAAAAGCCTGCCGCTCTGGCCGAGCGGCCGCCGGTAACGGCCGCGCCCGCCGTCGCTGCACCTTCAACCGCCGGAGCGCCCTCTGCTGGCGGGGCGTCAGCGCGTCCGGCGCCCGCCGCCTCCAACTCGGATGAATACGGTGCCTCGTCGATCCGCGTCCTCGAAGGCCTCGAGCCGGTGCGCATGCGCCCGGGCATGTATATCGGCGGCACCGATGAAAAGGCGCTGCACCACCTGTTTGCCGAAGTCATCGACAATGCGATGGACGAGGCGGTCGCCGGCCACGCCAATTTCATCGAGGTCTATCTTGATCTCGAGGGTTATCTCACCGTCTCCGACAACGGCCGCGGCATCCCGGTCGAGAACCATCCGCAGGTGCCGGGCAAGTCGACGCTCGAAGTCATCATGACCAAGCTGCATGCCGGCGGCAAATTCGACGGCAAGGCCTACGAGACCTCGGGCGGCCTGCACGGCGTCGGCGTCTCCGTCGTCAACGCGCTTTCCGACGACCTCGAGGTCGAAGTGGCGCGCAACCGCAAGCTCTACCGCCAGCGCTTTTCCCGCGGCCTGCCGCAGGGTGGGCTCGAAGAGCTGGGCGACGTCCACAATCGCCGCGGCACCCGCGTGCGCTTCCATCCCGATCCCCAGATCTTTGGGGATCACATGAAGTTCGATGCCGCCCGCGTCTTCCGCATGGCGCGTTCGAAGGCCTATCTGTTCGGCGGCGTCGAAATCCGCTGGAGCTGCGAGCCGGGCGTGCTGCCCGAAGGCTCCGAGGTGCCTGACAAGGCGGTCTTCCACTTCCCCGGCGGCCTGAAGGATTACCTGCAGGCGACGATGGGCAAGGAGTTCACCGTCACCCGCGAGATCTTCGCCGGCAAGACCGAGAAGGTGAGCGGCCACGGCTCGATGGAATGGGCGATCACCTGGTATGGCGGCGATCCGCAGGTGCATTCCTACTGCAACACCATCCCGACCCCCGAAGGCGGCACGCATGAGGCCGGCCTGCGCATCGCGCTGACCAAGGGCCTGAAGGCCTATGCCGAGCTGACGCAGAACAAGCGCGCCGCCCAGATCACCACCGATGACGTGATGATCTCGGCCGTCGGTATGCTGTCGGTGTTCATCCGCGAGCCGGAATTCGTCGGCCAGACCAAGGACAAGCTTGCCACCGTCGAGGCCCAGCGCATCGTCGAGAATGCGCTGCGCGATCCCTTCGACCATTACCTTGCCGACAATCCGAACGAGTCGGCCAAGCTGCTCGACTGGGTGATCGAGCGCGCCGAGGAGCGTCTGCGCCGCCGCAAGGAAAAGGAAGTCAACCGCAAGACGGCGGTGCGTAAATTGCGCCTGCCCGGCAAGCTCGCCGACTGCTCGCAGAACACCGCCGAGGGTGCCGAACTCTTCATCGTCGAGGGCGATTCGGCAGGCGGTTCGGCCAAGCAGGCGCGCAACCGGGCCAACCAGGCCATTCTGCCGTTGCGCGGCAAGATCCTCAACGTCGCCAGCGCCGGTCGCGAAAAACTCGGCGCCAACCAGCAGCTCGCCGATCTCATCCAGGCGCTCGGCTGCGGCACGCGCTCGAAATACCGCGACGAAGACCTGCGCTACGAGCGCATCATCGTCATGACCGATGCTGACGTCGACGGCGCCCATATCGCCTCGCTGCTCATCACCTTCTTCTATCAGGAGATGCCGGAACTGGTGCGCGGCGGCCACCTCTTCCTCGCCGTGCCGCCCCTTTACAAGATCACCCAAGGCTCGAAATCCGCCTATGCCCGCGACGACAACCATCGTGCCGAGCTGATGCAGACGGAATTCAAGGGCAAGGCCAAGGTCGAGATCAGCCGCTTCAAAGGTCTCGGCGAGATGATGCCCGCCCAGCTCAAGGAAACCACCATGGACCCGTCCAAGCGCACCCTGCTCAAGGTGCTGATCGACGAGGTGGATTTCGAAGGCACCCGCAGCGCCGTCGACGATCTGATGGGCACCAAACCGGAAGCCCGCTTCCGCTTCATCCAGGAGCGCGCGGCCTTCGCGGAGAATCTCGATATCTAGAGCAGGGCGATACCTGCCAGCTAGTTTGCTTCAATAATCGCGCTCATAGGACCGAGCCGTGTCCAAAAAGCAATGACCGGCTTGAGAGCAATTAAACTAGTTCAAGAGAAACTTGCGGCCCAAGTACGCGCGAAGGGGTGCATCGAAGCAACCGTGTAAAAAATGTGCCACCCCGACAGCGACCAGGAGCGTCCCACTCACCGTGACCGGCAATGGAATGAAGCCATCGGTGAGGTTTTGGAAATGATCGCCGAACTGAATAACAGGCAGATGGACGACGTACAGGGGATAAGACAACTGCCCGAGATAGACAGCGAACGGCCGCTCCGCGCCCTGCGGCACTGCTGAAGCTAGCGTGACCACGATCGGAATTATGACCGCGATGCAAGTGAAATCGTAGACGTCACTCGGGACGGCAAAGGGGAAAAATAGCACGGCGATCAGGACGAAAAGCGGGATCTGAGGTGGAACAGCCCCGAGGCGATGATGGATATTCCAGCGGAAGATCAAGACGCCGGCAAGAAACGAAAAGCCGACCCTGACAAAGCCTTCGAAGAATGCTCGCCAGTTCGCAAAACCAACCGGCCCGATGCCACCCTCGAACATGACAACTTGGAAAAGCGCTGCGGCCAACAACGCGAAGACCGCTATCTCATGCCAAAAATATATCCGACGGTGAGCGACTGAGCCGTAAACCACGCTAGCGACCATTTCAAAGCAGATGGACCAGAGTGGGTTGTTGATCGCGAAGGCCTCCTGCCCTACCAAGAGCCCCAGGGGCAATAGGAATAATGCGCCGACAGCAAGAATCGAGACCTCGGCGAGAGCAATATTGGGCGTCAAAGCAAATTGCGATGCGAGGACGCCCAAGGCGACGCCAACCACCATCATGGGATAAAGCCGTACCACGCGCTTCAGCAAGAATGCCCTGCTCCCCAGAGCACCCGCCTTTAGCCTTTGGTCGTATCCATTTGCGAGAACGAAGCCGCTCAGGCAAAAGAAGAAATCCACGGCCAAGGAGGGGTGGGAGTTGAGCCGAAAGCTGAAAAGCTGGCTGGCATGCAAGAGAACCACTGATAGCGCAGCCAGTCCTCGAAGCTCATCCAGAAAGATAAAGCGGTCTTTCGCTTGACCTGCACCGTCACCTAGATCCTGCGTATCGCTCGGACCGGGACGCGCAGCCGCAGGGAATACGGAACGGGCTAATGCGTCGGCAGTGGTCAGGAGCCTTTCTTCCCCTGGTCTTTGATCAAAGCGCCGCATCTTTCTCAATCTTCCTTGAACGCCCGTGCGACCTGATCCATGAACGGTTTCGTCAGATAGGCCAGCAGTCCGCTCACTGGCCTGTATGAAAGCTTCGACCGGCATGCCGGGTACAGGCGTGACCTCGCCAAACCTCTGCCATCTACCGTCGGAAATCTCGGCTCGCACGTAAGAGTTGCTGAGACCCGAGCGTTGATCTGTCGCCTCGCTGGTCTCTCACGTTGGCTCACAAATACCATCTGTGAAGTTGCAATTCAGCGCCGATGACCTCAAAAAGAAGACTACAAATTGAATTTGCAATTGCAAGGTAATTCCTGTTTTTCCCGCATTAGGAGAAACAATGTGATAAAAATGCACTCTAGATCGAAAGCGCTGAATGCGCTTGGGTGCGGGTGAAAACGGTTCGGCGCACTGCATTTTAGCATCGACGATTTCACGGAACTGACGAAGAACCGTAACAACTCCGTCAAACAACCGGCGCATGAAGCGGTCGGCGCGGCTTCCCTTGGGGGAGCGGCGGCACCGTTTCGAACTGTTGTCAAACCCCTTGCCGGATAATTGTCATGACCAAGCGTTTTCTCGCGGCTGTCGCTTTCGTTTTCCTGTCCAGCACCGTCACCGTCAGCGCCACCGAGATCGGCGCCACCGTCGAGACTGCCTGCCCCTTCGGCGATTGCGCCGCCGGCATTTCGCTCTCCTATCTCGGCGAATTTGTCATCCCCACGGGCCATATGGAAAACGGCGTCGAATTCGGCGGCATATCAGGTCTCGATTTCGATGCCGCCACCGGCCACTACATCGCCATCAGCGACGACCGCTCGGAAAGAGGCCCTGCCCGCTTCTATGAACTCGACGTCGATGTCGACGCATCGGGTCTCAAGAGCGTTTCGGTCGTCAAGCAAGTCACGTTGAAGGACAAAAACGGCGAGGCCTTCGCCTCAAGGAGCGTCGATCCGGAATCGATCCGCCTCGGCAAGGACGGCATCTATTGGGGCAGCGAAGGCGACGGCAAGGCGTTGCTTGGACCCTTCGTCCGCGTCGCTTCGCCGGACGGTTCATTCGTCCGCGAATTCAAGCTGCCGGAGGGCTTTGCGCCGACCGCCGACAAGTCGACCGGCATCCGCGACAACCTCGCCTTCGAGGATCTCGCAGTCGGGCCCTCGGGCGATGTTTTCGTCGGCGTCGAAGCTGCCCTCTACCAGGACGGCCCGAACCCCTCACTGACGTCGGGCAGCCTGTCGCGCATCATCCGTTACGACGGCGCCACCGGTGAGCCGAAGGCTCAGTACGTCTACCCCGTCTCGCCGATCCCGCAGGCCGCCACAAAGGCCGAAGGCGGCAATGACAACGGCATGTCCGAGATGCTTGCCCTCGACGATCATCGGCTGCTCGCCGTCGAGCGCGGCTATGCCCAGGGCTTCGGCAACACCATCAAGATCATGATGATGGATCTGGCCGATGCCACCGATGTATCGGCCATCGCATCGCTTGCCAAAAACGACCAGCGCGTCGTCCCTGCCCGCAAGAGCCAGGTCCTTGATCTGAGGGCGATCGGCCTTGTTCCCGACAATATCGAGGCCATGTCGCTCGGCAAGGCCAAGGACGGCGCCGACGTCCTCATTCTCGGCTCCGACAATAATTTCTCGCCCAGCCAAAAGACGCAATTCTACGCCTTCAAGGTCTTGCGCCGTCCGCAGTAGTAAGACGTTCGATTCTGTGGGTCGAATAGCGACGCTTTGTATACGCTTTCACGTTGCGGACCTTGAAACCGTCGGGATCATGGCCCATAACCAGAGTACAAGAATAAGAAGAGGCGCGCGTGGGTGTATTCGACCGTCAGAAAAACAATCATGAACCGCGATGGCTCGGATCGTCGGCGCAAACACGCACGCCGCTGATTCCCTCCATCTCGGCGGCGCGCTGGCTGCTGGTTCTGATCGTCGCCGCCGGCGTTTATTTCTTCTACGGCTTCCTCGTGCCGGTGCTCGCAGCCCTCGTCATCGGCTTTGCCAGCTGGCCACTCTACCGTAAGCTTCTTGCCCGCGTCGGCGGCAACACGACGATCGCCGCCACCATCGCCATCATCATGATCATCACCTTCCTGGTCATCCCGATCGGGCTTGCGGTCACTTATACAACGGGCGAAGTGCGCACCTGGGTCACCTGGGCGATCCACGCTAACCGCGCCGGCGCCCCGACACCGGACTGGATCGTCGCGCTGCCTTTGGCCGGCGCCTATCTCGATGAAGCCTGGACCAAATATATTGGCAGTCCCGGCGCCCTGGGTGAGGTCATTCAGGCGGTCAGCGGCGCCAATATCGGCAATATCTATCGTGCCGTGCTTGCGGCTGGTGGCGGTGCCTTCCATCTGCTTCTGACGCTGCTCTTCATGTTGATCGCGCTGTTCTTCGTCTATCGCGACGGCTTTTCCTTCTCCAAGCAGATCGACATGCTGGGCGAGCGCATCCTGCCGAACCGCTGGGAACGCATTTCCCGGGTCGTGCCGGCGACGATCAGCTCCACCGTCATGGGCATGACGCTGATCGCGATCGGCGAAGGCATCGTGCTCGGGCTCGCCTATTGGATCGCCGGCGTGCCGTCGCCGGTCACCCTCGGCGTGTTGACGGGCGTGATGGCGCTGATACCGGGCGGCGCGCCGCTCTCCTTCACGCTGGTCTCCGTCTATCTGCTGGCCAGCGGCTCGCATGTCGCAGGCATCGGTCTTTTCGTCTGGGGTACGGTCGAGCTCTTCATCGTCGACAAGACGCTGCGGCCGAAGCTCGTCGGCGGTCCGATCAAGCTGCCTTTCCTGCCGACCTTCTTCGGCCTCATCGGCGGCGTCAAGACAATGGGTTTCCTCGGCCTCTTCATCGGCCCGGTGCTGATGGCGCTGATCGTCGCCATCTGGCGCGAATGGATCCACGAGGCCCGCAATGCCGACAAGAGCGAGACGGGACCGCAGCTCCTCATCGACGAACAGGCCCCGCCGGGAATCCCCGGCTCGTCGAAAACGATCCCGCGCGTTGCCGAAGGCTGAACCTGCCGTAGGTCCAATCGACATTCAGGATTCACGTCAGGCTTCATGTGTGATGCATAGGTCTCCGGATTGATTGATTTGGAGACTTCAGATGGCCAAGCGACGGCATCTCACTGGCGTCGTATCTGCGATCTTTTGCCGGGCAAGCCCAGAGATCCTAGCCGATTCGGGCCGATTACCTTTTGTTTGTGAACGCGGTTTTGTGGGTGTTGCGGTCTGGAGCCCATTGGCATGACCTGCCTGAGCGCTACGGCAAGTACAAGACAGTCCACAAGCGCTTCACCGGTGGGCCAAGGCGGGCGTCTGGGAGACGGCGTTCGATCATCTCGTCCAGGATCCCGACAACGACTATGTCGCCCTCGATTCTTCGCTGGTGCGCGCCCGCCAGCAGGGGGCCACCGGAAAGGATGGTGGCCAAAAAGGGGACCAGGCTTTGGGACGCTCCCAAGGAGGACTGACCACCAAGTCCACATGGCCACCGATGGCAGAGGGCTGCCCCTCAGGATCATCCTCACTCCCGGCCAGCGCGCCGATGTCACCCAAGCCTCAGCCCTGCTCGAAGGACTCCAAGCTGGCCGCGTTCTCGCCGATAAAGCCTATGATTCTAATGCATTGCGCCAAGTCATCAGCAATCTGGATGCCGAAGCTGTCACCCCATCCCATACGACTTCGACGCGTCGCAACCCGATACGACAAGCTGCTCGTCAACTTCATGAGGTTCGTCAAGCTCGCCGCAATCGCAGTATGGCCCGGTGCGGAATTATTGTTCGAACTGATCTCGCAACACCACGAACGGCTGCCACCTTGATCACCAGCAACCTTCCGTTCGACCAATGGACCGAGACCTTGGGACCCGAGCGGCCTGACCGGCGCTCTGCTGGACCGCATTACCCACCACGTCAACACGCTCGAGATGAACGGCGACAGCTATCGCCTCACGCAAAGCCGCGCCTGAAAGGCCGGTTGACACCCCTAGAAAAATCGCAGCGCGCGGATGGGAACCCCGCTCGGGCTACGCCCTCCCGGTGGACTCATCCGCGCGCCGAGTAACCGACTTTTGCGCGTCGCGTGGCTGGTTATTACTCTGCCGTTGACATATTTTCAGATCGCTAGCGCGATTGTTGTGGCGATCGAACGATCGCCACAACTGACATGGTTACAGGAGAAAATCGCCTGCCCCCAGCTGGACGTGGCCATGCAGCTGAACCTGCAAGTCCTGAACACCGTCGCCGTTCAGGTCGCCCTGGACAACGGTAGCATCAGCTTTGTCTTCATAGTGCCAAGTGAGCGCGCCGGCCTTGTGGTCGAAAGAGGCACCCTCCTGCGCCAGGAAATGGAAGGCTCCATTGCCCTGTGCAGAGCCATTCGCATCGATCGCAAGGAGATCGATCTTATCGACGCCGTGCTGGAAGTCGGTGATGACGTCGCGGGTCGACCCGGACCCGGCTTCCGCCGCTGTTTTGAAGACAAACGTATCCGAGCTGATACCGCCGGTCATGATGTCCTTTCCGGCACCACCGATGAGGACGTCCGTGCCGGCGCCGCCGCTGAGCTTGTCCGCGCCGGCCCCGCCATCGAGAACGTTGCTGCCGCTATTGCCGGTCAGCACGTCGTTGTAGCTGGAGCCAGTCAAGTTTTCGATGCTGACGAACTTGTCACCGGCGGCATCGCCGCCCGATGCGGCCCCAGTCGCCAAGTTGACGTTGACCCCGCCGGAGCCCGCATAGCCGGCCGTGTCGCTGTCGGCACCACCATTGAGGACGTCCCCGCCGGCGCCGCCGCTGAGCTTGTCCGCGCCGGCCCCGCCATTGAGAACGTTGCTGCCGCCATTGCCGCCGGTCAGCACGTCGTTGTAGCTGGAGCCAGTCAAGTTTTCGATGCCGGCGATCTTGTCCCCGGTGGCTTGCCCACCCGATGCGGCCTTAGTCGCCAGGTTGACGTTGACCGCGGTGGAGCCCGCATAGCTGGCCGTGTCGTTGCCGCTGCCGCCGTCGAGCACGTCCGCGCCGGCGCCGCCCTTCAACAGGTCACTGCCGCCGAGACCCTTGAAGGTTTCGTTGCCGCCGTTGGACTGACCGGTGTGTGGCAGGATGTCGTTGCCGTTGGTGCCGACGAATTCCTTTGTCGTCGGCGTAGTTGGCGTGGTTGGCGTGGTCGGGTTCGTCGGTGTAGTTGGCGTCGTCGGATTCGTCGGCGTGGTTGGCGTTCCCGGTGTCGAGCTGGAGCCTGATTCATAGGCACCCATATCGACAGTTCCAACGACGCGAGCGTGGCCGTCCAGATCGACCGAGCCGACGCCGTACTTGTTGGTTCCGCCGTCGATCGCCGACGAGCCGGAGCCGAGGTGGAAGTCGCCGCTCGCTGCCCCCAGGAATTTCGGGTCGACGCCGAGCTTATTGCCGTTCGCCGTGCTCGGCATCGCGTTGCCGCCGTCGGTCCTGACCGAGGACTGGCCGGCCGTGCCGTTGTACGTGATGTTGTTGGCCCAGACGGTGTTGGCGTTGGTGTAGCCGCCGTACGACGTGTTATCGACCGCAGTGTTGTTCTTGTTCACCGATGGGTCCGCTACGGCGATGTTGTTGACCCAGGTGTTGTTGCTCGACTGCGCGTTGCTGAGTTCGCCGCGCCAGGTGCCGTCGTTCAGCGGGTCCTGATTGTTGTGGTATGCGGTGTTGTTTTGCACCGTGACGGAGTCGCTCCAGGCAACCTGGATGCCTTTGCCGCCGTTCTCATAGACCAGGTTGTTGTCGACCAGGGTCTTAAACGTGTAGTTCGGATGACCGCTCGCCTGCGTGCTCTGGAAATCGTCGATGATGATGCCGTTGCCATCGGTGTGCGCACCCGACTTCGTGACGTTGTCGTGCGAGATGTTGTTCTGCACGATATTCCGGTAGCCGGTCGTCGAGGTATCGCCGGTGATGTTCCGGTTCTCGTAGATCGAGATGCCCGAGTACCAGCCCGACGACGCGTTATTGTAGGTCTCGTTCCCTACGATCTTGACGAAGTCAGAATAGTTGAACTGAATGCCCGACTCCCCGCTATCGTGGACCTTGTTGTTGAGAATTGAGACGTGATGGACGTTGTTCGCTTCGATTCCGTCGCCGTTGCCGCCCTTGATGTCGAAGCCGTCGATTGTCACGTAGTTGGCGTTGACGCTGATCCCGGTGTACGAGCCCGAGGGCGGACGGATCAGTGCTGCGCCAGGCACTTCCGAGCGCAGCGTGATGTCGCCAGCCGCCGAGCCGTCCTTGTCGATGTTGATGCTCTCGTTGTAGGTCCCCGGCTTCACCACGACCTCGTCGCCGGGTTTAAGGTTTGCCGCCATTGCCTCGCTGATCGTGCGAAAAGGAGACGAGGCACTGCCGTTACCGCCGCTGCCGGTCGTCGCTACGTAGTATGTCGTCATGTTCTTGTTCCTCAACCTTAGCGTTGTCTTTGCCGGTTACTATTTTTAGTTAATCAGGCGTTACGGCGGGAGGTTATAGGGCGACGTTTTGGAGGGCGCAACAGCAACGCGACAGTAAGTGCTTGAGAAGTATAGCCATATTGCTGCCACATTATCCAAATCGATCCGAAGTTACGGTTTGAAATATTTGGTGAATTTCGAGTCGCCCAAAATGTGGCAAAATATATGTCTCGCGTACCGCGAATTATTCTTTCTGCAACTATAGCGAAATGCGTCCATTGAAAACATTAGAAAAAGCTAGTGGGCGTGACTGGATTCCTGCCGTCGAAGGCGGAATCGAAATTTTTTTCTGAATTTAGCTATTTTGGGCAACTTTTCCCCAAAGATTGGTACTAATCGAGATGAAAATGGGGGCTGCCGTGGCAGATTCGACCAAACCGATTGCGCAAGTGAGCGACCAGATTCGGCCGCGAATTTGCTCCCGCACACATCGCTCATACCCCCTCCAAAAATGCTCGATTGTCCGTGCGGGAACCGCGCTTGCCTTTGGTTCGACCCGGCACAAAGCCGCTGATACGCTCCCATCGATCATCTCGAAGTGCGTCGCAATCCATCACCGACCTGCAAAAGTCGGTGTGGAATCTGATTTGCTCCAGCCTGGGAATCCCTGACTGTTAAATCGTCACCCGCCCTAGCGGGCGATCATCCCAGCCGCTTTTCCATGAACAGGCTGAGCGGATCCGGCAGGTAAGCGCCGAAAGGCTCGATTTCCCGATATCCGTATTTGCGGTAGAGGCTGATCGCCTCGGGCTGGTAGATGCCGGTTTCGAGCCGGATCGCCTTCAGCTGCATTTCCCCGGCGATCGCTTCCAGCGCATTCATCAGTCCGCTGGCGATCCTCAGCCCCCTCGCCTCTGGATCGACGAACATGCGCTTGATCTCAGCCGTGCCGTCGCCGGCCTCGACCAGCGCGCAGCAGCCGACGATCACATCGTCGCTGCGTGCGACGAGGAAGCTCACCGAAGGTTTCTCCAGCAACGAGAGGTCGACCAGATGATTGCTCTCAGGGGGATAGAGCGATTGCGCATAGGCATCGGAAAGATCGAGAAGCCGGATGACACCCGCCTGACGCGGCGGCTCCAGGGCGATGGTGACGGACATGCTGACTCCCTGCTGGCACTGGGACACAATTTTTGCCGACATGACAAAGAGTTAATCCCGTTGCCTTCATTCGGTTGGAATTGCGCCGTCTAAGACGATGACATGCTCAATAGTCAAGGAAGCAGAATATGCAAGCGGTGCTGATCGCGATGACCATTCTCGGCTGCGATGATTCCATCAGCCAGTGCAATTATCTCGCGACGGTCGATAAACGCTGGGAAACCGTTGCCGCCTGCGATGCCGAAGCCGAGCGCCGGCTGAAGACCTATGTGAATGTCAATTATCCCTCGGTAATCGCGGTGTGCGAGGCCCCGAAGACCGTTGCCGCCGCCGAGCCGCCGAAACCGGCGCCCGCTCCGCCGGCTGTTGCTGAAGCGACTGAACAGCGTCCGCAGGGACTGCTTGGTTTTGCCGATAATATTGCCCAGCAGGTGCGCGACCATCTGCCTTCCGGCAAGAGCGTCAAGGACACGCTCACCAAGCCGGTGCATTTTGTCTCCACCAGCTATTCCTGGGTGGTGACACGGCTCGCCGATTAGAGCATGTCGCGCAAAACTGTGCAGCGGTTTTGCGCCAAAAGACATGCGGCAACAAAGACCTAAAGTGCGGCAAGCGAATTTGAAAGATCGCGACGCGCTTTAGGCCGCAGCGAGCGCCGCGTAAACACGGGCGGATTGTCGCTGTTCGGTGACGTGGAGCTTTTCCACCATGTCCAGCAGTTCACCGATCGCGCCATGCGCGTCGTGATGGCGGAACTTTTCCAGAAGACGGCCGCAGACATTGCCGAGCACGCTGCCCGGCGCTTTTCTGGCGGCGTCGCGCCACAGCATCGTCGCCTCGACGAAGATGACACTGATATCTCTCGGCAGGCCGGCGGACTCGTAGAGCGCGCGCACCGCGTGCATGCGCCCGGTTGCCAGGATCGAGCGCACCCGGCGCTCGCTGCAGCCTGTGAGATCGACGATCGCGCCGGCGAAGAAGTCGACCTTTCCGGCGCAGAGCGCATGCATCAGGAAGGATGGCGTCAGCCGGCCGTTGAGTCGCAGATGCTGGACGAGATCGGGTATTTCGCGCGGCGCGATATCGCCGGCGATCGAAACGATGGCAGCCTCGGTCGCCTCGCGGCTGATGCGCTGGAGCCGCTGCAGGCCGATAGCCGCCTGCGCCAGCGGTAGCCCGACCAGCGCATTGCTGACATGTTGGGTCAGCAGCTGGCGGGCATCGGCCGGAAGATCGCGGCGGTCGAGAAGCAGGTTGCGGATATCGCAGCAGTCGCCGAGCCGTTCAGCGATGCGTTTCAACGAAAGGCTGGAGATCACCGCGCCGTCATTCTCGAGCAGGCACAGCAGTTCTTCCTCGTCACCAACCTCGGCAAGCGCGGCGGAAACCGGGCGCGTCACATGCGCTCTGGCGGCGATCAGCATGCGGGTGGCGCCATTGCCGCGGGCGGCGAGATCGACGAGATCGGCATCGTTCAAAAGCGGCGAACAGGTCACTGCGTGGCAGGCGACTTCGGGCTGGTCCTCGGCAAGCGAAAGGATCAGGCTGCGCGGCGCATTGGGCGACCAGGCGATCGCCTCGGCCAGCGCCAGCCGCACGCGCGGCGACGGATCGTCGAGCAGAAAGGTCATCGCCATCTCAGCCGCCGCCCGCTCATCCGCAGACATCTCGGACTGCAGATAGGCTCGCCCGAGCGCGTTTGCGGCCCGGGCCCGGTCACCCGTCTTGGCCGTTTCAATCCAACGAAGGAAAGCTTCTACGATCACGCGACGCCCCAGCACTTGAACGCGATTCCCTCGCGCTCCATTCAATGCTGCGACGGTAGCGGCAAAAGGTTTAAGATTGGTTCACCATGTTTCTTAAGCCTTTACATGCCTTGATTAGCCATCAATCGGCGGCAATTGCGGCCGGACCATCTCGAAAACATCGCTGCCCTCGCTGTAATCCATATAGCCCATGCGGGCGACAGGGCGCGCGATCGACATGTCGAGGCGGCCGTCCCTGACGATCGCCTCGTCGATGTGGATGCCGACCACCTCGCCGAAGACAAGGACGTTTTCGGACGGTTCACCCGACAGCGTCTTCGGCTCGATGATCTCGGTAACCCTGCATTCGAGCACCGCGAAGGCCTCACCGACATAGGGCGCATCGATCAGTTCGGCCTGCTTCGGCGTCAGACCAGCGAAGTCGAATTCACTGTTGCCGTAGGGCAGTGCCGCAGAGGAGAGGTTCATCTTCTCGGCAAGATCGCGGCTGACGAAATTGCAGGTGAAGACGCCGGTCTCGGCGGCATTGCGCTGGCTGTGTTTACGCCCGGCGGAAGAAAACATCACCAGCTTCG
>Ga0102589_1000643_pt1 | contig 63055 bp, 106 predicted proteins | sample AraplaMF_Col_mLB_FD_76858 | JGI IMG/M metagenome (GOLD analysis project Ga0102589, IMG submission 76858) | Arabidopsis root microbial communities from the University of North Carolina, USA - plate scrape MF_Col_mLB | ecosystem: Host-associated > Plants > Roots > Endosphere | place: USA...
CACGCTGGACAGCGGAGATACTTGCACGGCTCCTGTAGTCGGCGGTGGCGGTGGCGGCAGGATCATCGGCGGATGAAAATGCGGAAATTCGTTCTCGCGCTCGCTGGGCTGCTGGTTTCAGCGACCGCGCAGGCCCACGTTTCGGCGGTGCCGTTCCCCGAAGTTGGCAGTCTTCAAGATGCCCACAAGGCAGCGTTCTCGATTGTCCAAACTTACCTGCCAGCCCCCAATCCGCAAATCTTCTACAACATCATCACGGACGGCGGGGCCACCTGTAACGGTGACAAGCAGACCGTCACGCTGACGGTAAGCACGCCGCCACCATTCAGCCCTTTGGTGACGGTGTTTTCCAATCAGTTCAGCGGCGCGGACGTCGGGAAAGCCATCAAAATCCCGGGCGTAGGCAATAGCGGCGGGGATTATTCCGGCGTCATTAGTGCCGTCGGCGCGTTCAACGGCACTAGCCAGGTGGTGACGGTCTCTCCGAACACGGGGACGCAAGTCACGTCGGCGTCGAAATCGGTTACGTTCGGCAGCAACGACGCTCCAGCGTTCGCTGCGTTCAACGTTTGGGCACGGGCTAATCAGGGCAGCACAAATCAAGTCGTCCTCACCATTCCGAACGGGTCTAATTGCTGGTTCGGCGCGGGGTCAACCATCTCCGGGTACGCCACTAATTTTTGGGCTGCCGGCATCAAAAACTTGATTGTCGAAGGTACAGGGGCGACGATCGACAGCGTAGATGGGTCAGGCTTTCAACTCGGCGCTACCGGAACCTGTTTTCAAGGTCTAACGGCAACGCCTGGGTGCTCTGCGCGTCTGCAGGACATCACAGCTGGAGCGAACACAGTCACCCTCACCGCCGCGTCATTCTCCGCTGGGTACATCAGCCGTTTTTCTGTCGGCAAAAGGGTACTGATTGGCGGCATCGACCCACAAGCTGGCTTTGGGGATGGCGGGTATGGCGACCCCGTCAATCTGTGGGCATTCGAGTGGCGAACCATCACGGCCATATGCAACAACACTGGAGCCTGCCCGGGCGCTGCGGTCATCACGCTCGATACCCCGCTGGTGGACGCCTACAGTGCGTCATGGCCGCAGTATAACGATGGCGATCAATTCCACTCTGACGGCGGCGGCCCAGCGTCCATATGGGCGCTAAACGATGGGTGGGAAACGACGGTCGAATATCGCGGCCTGACGATTAGCCAGCCCGGGCAGACCTACGCGCAAGGTCGAAATATCACGTACCGCGACGTCACTTTCACCGGGGCGCATGGCGGCATCCCGACGCAGAACGAGACCTTTTCGGCCATCAATACCAATTACGGTTTCACCAATATGGAAACCGATAAGTTGGTCACGACCATGTTGTTCGACGGGGTTACGATTGCCAAAGTCGTCAACCAAAGCACGGCGACGAAGCGCCTCATCATCCGCAATTCGACCTTCACCATCGGCCTCGATGGAGGCGCGCAGTACACTGAAATCACAGATACCGACGTTCGCAATTGGGCGCCTGGGATATGGGTGTACGGCAGCTTGCGGCTGAACGACACCACTACATGCACACGCTGCACGATCAACGCGATCAACTACACATTCGGGCCGACATCACAAAGCGATTACAATTATTACACCAAGTCCGGCAGCACCATCACGATGCCCAACGCGGGCGCGCAGGGTTCCGGCCCCGGTCAGCGTTATTTTGTGCCGGGTGCTTTGGTCTATTATTCGACGTCCAACACCAATCCACCAATTACTTTTTCATGCTGTGAAAGCATCGGGTCGTTTCAGGTCACCACGATAACAAGCGACCCGTGGCCGTCCGTCACTGACAATCAAACTCTGACGACAACGGTCAACATCACCAGCGGTACCAAAGCACTGAACGTTCCGTCGGGGCCTTTCGTAAGCGGGGACGTCAACAAGACCATCGTGATCGCGGGGGCAGGCAATAGCGGAGGAAACCTCTATACAATCATCACCGGATTCACCAGTGCGACTGACGTCACGCTGTACAATGCCGCCGGCACGTCCGTATCAAGCTCTAAAACGATCCAATGGGGTACGAGCAACACTTACATCGGCACCAATCAAGCAAGTGCGTTCCCTAGCACAACCGCCTTCAACAGCGCAGGCAGCCTCTACCTCAAAACGACTGGCACGCCGAACATCACTTGCGATGTTTGCAATGCGGGCAACCCGACTTCGGACGGCTACGCAATTAGCCTTCAGGCTGGAGCAACTGCTGCAAAGCCTCTCGGTTCTTACGTCAGCAAACAGTACACTCCGACATCTGCGCAGGGTACGCTAGGCGCCGCCAACGCCCGCGGCATTTTCAAAGGCATGAGCATCAACGTGACCACAGCCGCAACTTCGGCTGGCGCCGTTACGATGAGTCCGGTGGGGCAATTCCAGACGAACTCGTTGATCAGCCAGAACACGCCGGGGGCACCTGCGCCGGTCACGTGGACGGCCGGGAATTTCTCCATCAACCTGAAGCAGACGGGCAACCGGGCAATCAGTGCTAGTGGAGTAGTCACTTGCAACGGGTCGCCTGGAGCGTGTGCAGGCGACACCATCAACCCGCCGGCCAACATGTCAACGATGTGGCTTCCATTCGGTGCGTTCAATCCGTACATGGGCAGCACGCACACTGGCGCCCCGACGTTCACCATCACCATACAGGCGGACCCAATACAGTGAAGCGCAGGTCATTCCTCTTCGGAACTGCGGCATCTATCTTCGGTGAGCAAGTTGCCAATGCTGCGTTTGGTATATTCCAGACGGCGCTACCGGTGGCGTCTACCTTCAACCCGGTGATTGTTGCGACGGAGCAGCATGTTTTCGGGATGGACCCGAGCGACCCGACGCAATATCTGGTGCCGGGGAACGGCGCCCCTGCAGTCAGCACGTCGGCGTTCTACAACTCGGCTGGGTTGTACAACTTTCGATCCTACAGTCTGGACGATTTTGGAGCTATCGGGGCTGCGGCCAAGGCCGCTAATGGTGGCAGGCCGTATGTCTTTATCTGCAGTGCGGACCATCCCGTCTTTGGTTACGCCTGGCGGGGAGGGACGGCCTTCAAGATAGGGTACTCATTCCAGCCGTGGGATTTTCCACGCAAGATGAGTGAAATCATCTACTTTGAAAACAGCTGGGACGACGCAAGCCATCCCAGCGCCGGCGGCGGGTATCGAACCTACGAATTCCCAACCCTATTTTATAATCCTGATGATCCTGACGGCCTCCCCATTTATCTGTTTGCAGAGGCCGGGGCGGGGAATGCACCAAACGTCACCAGCCTCTGGCGCTCGGCCGACTTTGTAAACTTCACCATCAAGGGTGTGAGCCATTGGCCGGGACAATTTAGTTCATTTGTGCGGTACGCAAAGCGAAACGGGCTAAATGATTTTACCACTATCGGTCTTTCGCGGCCCAACGCTGTTACCACGGGCGCCATAAATGCCATTTGGTCATCGACAGATGGCTTCAATTACAGCTCATCCTATACGGCGTTGGCTGGCTACGAAGGTGGTGCCAACGATCCGACCGGGTCGAGCTACGGTATCGGTCTGATTTTCCAAGTCGGGTCTCAGTTGTACGCGGTGGGGAATGAACGCACTGCCGCGGGGGCGTACACCACTATATTCCCGATCACATCAAGCTTCGAAAAAACAAGCTCGTTAAAAAACCGGATATCTTCGCTATTTTCAGCGACAGGCATTCCGGGGCCGACATGGTTACAAGAATCCCCAGGTTACTACGAAGATGGTATCCTCTATGCGGAGTCGGTCTATGGCTTCCCCGGCGACGTCAACACAACAGCAGGTAGCCAAGGTAGAGGCGGCGCCCCGTACTCGCTCGGGGGCGGTCTAGACCATCAGTTCATTAATAAGGTCGTTGTTCGCTGCGACGATGCAGCGGCAAGGCAGGCAGCGCCGGTCGGCATGAGTGTGTCCGCTGCCGGCGGCGTAGCGACTGTAGGGTGGAAGGACGCCCTTCCGCAAAACACCTACAGGCTCTATTACGGCACGAATGCTACGACGCAAGCAACATTGGTTGGTGACTACAGCGGCGTCACTTCGGCGACCTTTAGCCCCGGAACAGGACGGTTTTGGTGCAGGCTGGTAACGCTAGATAGTGGAGTCGAGCGCAAGGCGCGCGTCCTCTCGGTCTACGTCAGTTCTTCTGTTGCTTTCGTCAACGAACATATCGACCGCATGGCGGACGACGGCGGCGATATCTCGTCGGTTAATCGTGCGGCCCTTGACCGGTTCAATGCGATGCTCGATAGCGTCGGCATCCGCAACATCCTTGAACTGTTCAGCCATGCGGCATTTGGAACGAGCGCGACCGGAGCGCCTGGTGGCTTCCTGAAGGTCTATGATCTCGGAACCACCCGACTGCCTCGCAGCGAGGATTTCAAAGCGACGACATCAGGCACGACCTACAGCGCGACGGGCGTGAACGGCGGGCCCTGCTGGACTAACGCCAACAACAATTCCTATGGTTACTGGGGCAATCCGAAACTTGGCAACACGATCCAGCAGAAGCGTCAGATCACCATCATCGTTGCTTATGAGCGGACGCAGACCACAGAGGATATTACCTTCGTCGGGACCGGCCCGATTTGGGGCAACACAAACACTGGGGCGGCGATTATCGCGCTCAAGCACACTGCAGGAACGCCGGGCAACATCGAATTTTCGCTGAGCGACGAGACGAGCACCAAAACGGCAAGCGTGCCCGCGAGTGGTTCTGGATTGCAGATCGCGGTCGGCACCTATGACGGGACCGACATGCTGGCCTACACCGGGTCTACGGCCGGCTCTGCTGTTTCGACGCTCGACCCCAACCCGGACTTTGGCAAGAGCACCCCGGCGCTCACACCCGGATACGTCAATGGATCGCTTGCCGGTTCTCGCTTTTACTTAGGAGATGGGAGCCAACCCGATAACGTAACTGTCCCCGGGGTAGGCTTCAAACAGATTTATCCGCTTCTGGGTTCTGGGGCGGTTCACTGCCACGTCCTTCGCAAGTACGGTCTCGCTGACGATATGAAGTTCATCGAGACCAACGCAAAGGTGAAAATCCAGTGCGTCATCATCTTGGAGGGGGCGATCAATTCCACGAAAATTGCCAGCATCATCTCGGAGCTTCAATCGACGGCGAATTGGTGACCTAATCGTGGGGCACCACGTTCTATAACTAGCGGTCTAATTGGATCGCGCTCTCAGGGTTCACACGGCCTGTGAGGATGTCGCGCAGCGCGACGCAATTCCCTATCAATCGTTCCCAGCGATGCCGCCGTTGCGGCCCCGTGACTATGCGACAGAGATTCGCGGCCGGCTTTCGGATGATGAAATTCGAGAGGGCGTGCGAGCGAGGAATCGTTTTCTTTAGAGCCAGATACGCTGGGTTCATGACTTCCGAAAATCCCAGCACCCTATGGCAAACCCGCCCCTCGCTGGTACGGAGGTGGACCGCAAGGCTTCCGTAGTAATAGCCGACATGCCCGTGGCGCCGCACGCGGGTTCCGAGATCCATGTCCTCCATCACGGAATAGAGCGGCAGGCGCTCGTCAAAAGGCTCTTCGCGGGCGACGCGATAGCGCACGCACATGTTGCAACCGTAGACCCCGCCGAAAGCGGCCTGGCTGACGGCATAGTGTGTCGAGCTCACTGGACTCTCCAGGAGAGCCGATGCCTCTGCGGCCGATATTTCGCCGTTGGCAAGCAAATGCCCCATGATCAGCGCAGCGTCAGGAGTGGCTGCAAAAACGGCCTCGATCCCGTGCAAATAATCGCGGTGCAGGATCATGTCGTCGTCAAGAAAGGCCACGATATCGGTCTCTTCGGAGAGCGCCTCAGTCCCTCTATTGCGCTGCCTGCTCGCGCCACGCTCCGAGTAAACCACTCGTGCGGTCGATGACTCTGGAAGGTCGGAGGGGCTGACAACGCTCACGACAATTTCGTCAGCCGGGCGGGACTGGTCGTTCAAGGATGAAAGTGTCGCGGCCAATGTCACTGGCCTCATTGTCGAAGCAATGACCACGGCGATCTTCATGAGCTTCGTCCGGTCAGCAGGCCGCTAAGAAGTTCGCCGCGCAAAGATGTCCCCATAGGGGTGAGGTGACGCGCAATTCGGAAAGCTCGATGCGAGCGCTTCCATGGATATCCAATCAGGCAGCAGCAGTTCGGCTGTTTCGCCGGCCGTGATGTTGAACTCATACGAGCCCAGCTTCGAGAGGAGCATAAGGCATTCTTGTACCTTCCCGACGCCTTGACTATGGCAATGGAATTCCAAACTCAGCGCCTGCACGGGAGTGGATAGCCCTTTGAGAACCTCGGCCTCGTAGCCCTCGACATCGATCTTGCAGAAGATCGGCTTCCCGTGGCGGGCGATCTCCGCGTCAAGCGTGGTCACCGGCACAGTCATCGTTCCTAGCTCGTCGGAGCGTTGCCAGTCCGGGCGCAAGCTGGCCCAACCGTGGGTGCTGGTGAGATGCAGTTCTGCTTGTCCGACCTGCGAGCCCATGGCGGATTCGACAACCGTTAACCGATCGGACCCGGCGCGGGCTCGAACCTCTCTGGCGCATTTCGGCTGAGGCTCAAACGCAACCACGCGCGCGCCGACGCTGAGCATGGCATCTGTTCGGTCTCCGATGTTGGCGCCCACATCAAAAGCGAGGTCACCAGGCTTTATGAATTGGGAAAATAGCGCGCGGTGAGGGGCGGGGCTATCGCCGCTCAGAAGCCTCTGAAGCGCGCGGGCAGGGCGATATAGCCCAAGAGAAAGGGCAGCCTCTTTTGCTCTGGTGGTCAGCTTCATCCCCCACCACTACCCCACGTTGCCCGCCGATTCTAGGTCTTGACAGGGGAGAAGTTGGTTCAATCGGTGGGAAAATCCTCGGCGTGATGGCCCGCATGCTCTTGGGCCGCTGACTTAGCTTCTTCTAGCGTATGGGAAGAAGCGATAGGCTGTCCCTTGTAGTACACATCGAAACTCTCTTGCGGGGTGAACCAAATAACCTCGATCCGGTAATCGCCGGAACTGTGTGAGTGCCTTTTATCGTCATGAATCCAATCCATGGCGCGCTCAATAGAGCAGGCGTTCGAGCGCACGAACGAAATGACTAACCATCAAGGATCCGACAAAGATGTAAACGCAGGCGCGCCAAGCGCGGTACTGCCAAAGCGTCTTTATTGTGTCTCGCATCCTCACCTCCTGAGCATGTTTCAATTCTTGCCATCCTCAGACCGGGCAAGTACCTTGGCTAATTCTAACGCCTGTTCCTGGGTCATTTGCTCGGGTCTAATGCGACGGCCCTTGTTGTCTTCCCATTCGAAGAAAACGCTAATGCGAACTTCGAAAGTTCCACAGTCCGGAATGCGTTCGACCGTGTGCTTGATAATGCGTACTGTACGGTATGACATCCGGGCAGTTTAGCGGGCAGGCTCGCAGTTTCAATCGCTCAGGGACAGCTCTGAACCCCTAGGGGGGGCAGGCTTCTCCGCCCATCCGTCTGCTATTTTTTTGATGTCTTTTGAGCCACAGTGCGGGCACTCTTTCGGAGGCGCTGCAATCTGCGCAGATCCGACGATCCCGAATGCGGCGTTCCAAGTTGCTGCACAGTTAGTGCACTGCTGCTGGAATTTCAGGAAGCTCATCCTATCCTCCTAGAGCTACCGGGCGCACAGATTCTGGCAAATCGCCATCGATAATCTTTACACAAGTTGCGCAGAAATCGTGCCAATCGGCCCCGACGAAAGAAGCATCACAGCGAACACATCGCATGCCGCATGGCTTTGAAGCCGGGCGATCATCGAGGCGGTTGCTCATTTGCCGCATCCGCATTGATGCAACGAGGTTTGATGCAACGCTGCGGCAAGCCCCGTAAGCGAAATCCTAGTTTCTCCCACGATCAGCACCCATTCAGCCTCACGCTCCTCCACCATAAGGCCGCTTTGGTCTAGATAATCCACGATCGTTCGTTCGATGTCGGGAAAATCCATCCTATCCTCCTATGGGTGTTTGGATGCTTGGCCAAGATCGCGCTCCCATCGGTACGCCGCCCATAGCTGGTGGCAAGCCAGATTGCGGCTATCAACCATCGCCCAACTTAGATGCGTCCGCCAGCTATAACGAACTCTGCGATTCCAAAAGCTTTTCATGACGGCTCCAGAGGTGATCGCTTATGATCGCCACGGCTACGGGAAGTTGGGTTCGATCTCGTAATAGACGCCTCCACAGCCTCGCTTATAGATCCTCGGCCGCTGTTCCGGGTGAATGACGATCAGGCTGTGCCCTTGGTAAACGATCCAGCGTTCGCCCATTGCCTCGTTGGGTCTATAGCCGAACTCTTGCCGAAGTGATTCCATCGCTTTTTCATATCCAGCCTCGTCGATCATCGTATCCTCCATGTCTGCTCAGGATCGGGCTAAAGCGGTTCTACCCTCGACCAGAGGGGCGAATCGGCGGAAAGAACATCCTCGCTTTCTGCGCAATCCCACTTGATGACGATCTTGTCATCGTCGCGCAAATCGACGCACGTCACCTTGCCGCGGAAGCCCCCGGTTGCGACTTCGTTACCGACTTCCAGGCGCTGGACAGATTTTGGGGTCATACTCTTTCTCCATTCGAGAGCGCCGCATCCCAGTCGATGGCGCCAAACCTATCTTCCATGAAGGTCAGGCGCAGGCGCAGCTTGTCGATTTCGTCGGCGGCCTCCACGGCCAACAACCTATCAGCCTCATGACCAGCCCAATTCTTCGCAAAGTTTCTCAACCTGTCTGATATGCCCATGGTGTATCGCTCCCTATTGAAGATTGCGCGTCGGCGCCGGCAGAAGCGGGATCATGTTCCCCGTCTCGTAGGCCTGGGCGATCTTCGGCCGAACGTGCTGCGAGACCGTCTGGCCGTCCGGCATGACGATGTTCGCCATGAACTCGTCCTCGAACTGCGAGATCCCGGTTTCGACGGCTTCCAGCTTTGCCTTGATGACAAGCGCCAGAGCCCGCCAGCGTTGCCGGCAGGCCTGCTCCCATGCCGCCGCCGCCTTCTCTGGCGTCCGCGCTGTCGGGTAGTTGGAGCGCCCTAGAATGACGTGGGTGAACTTCTTGTCGTTCTGGTCGGGCAGGGGCAGCTCGAACAGGATGCGCCGGCCCTTGGCTTCGAAGGCGATCATGGCTCGGCCGGGGCCGTTCATGAAGGCCGTGCTGGTCGCGCCGTAGCGAATAATCAGCCCCTCGATTTCCGCACGGGACTTGGCTACGGAAACGTCAGTGTCCTTGGCGTACTTTGTCATCACCTCTCCCTGCCGCTCGACGCGGCGCGTTGCGGGGTTAGTGACTGACTTGGCTAAGGCAAAACAACGTGAGAGCGGTATGCAACGGAGATAGTGCATTTTATTGTGCAATGCATTAAGTCTCTGCAATGTATACCGTTATTCACGTCACCTAAATCCAAGTCAGTCATAAGTCAGTCGTCGTGTCGTCTCTTCGTTCTCGGGTCACTCGCTCTTCGGTTTGGTTCGACTTTCGACCCGGGCTCGCATCACGAGAGCGGTCGCCTTTTCCTGGCCTCTGTCATAGGCGGCAGTCTGGGAAACGTCGCTGTGGGTTGCCGCATGGCGAACCATCTCAATCGACGCGCCGGCCGCTATTCCCTCTGTGATCGCCCCTGAGCGGCTGTCCATGTTCCAGGTATCCTTCGGCACCCCGGCCGCAGTGGCCACCTTGCGCCACTTGCGGCGGTACTCGCAGTCGGTCCACGGGATGCCGTTGGTGTCGCAGATCACGACAGGGCCGGCGACCGGCAGCAGATGCCTATGGACGGTGACTTTCTTGGTCGCCTTGTCGATCGTGACCACAGGTTCACCGCCGGCCAGCTCCCGCAATTCCTCCAGGACCATCGGCGCCAGCTTTAGGTCAACGGTCGTTTCCTTCAGTTTCTTGCTGGTGACGTGACGCAGGATCAGGTTGTCGTCGATCTCCTGCCAGAGTAGGCCGCGAATCCACTTCTCGGATCGATCGATGACGTCCGACAGTCCGGGCTCTTCAAGGGGCACCCACTCGCCGATCACGTCCTTCTGTCGCAACGTGCATTCGAACTGGAACGCCTGAGCCAGCGCCATGGAGTACCACCCGAAATGCATCCGGGCCTTGTAGCGAACTGCATCAGCCTGTTCGGCTGTGAGGCTCTTCTTGCGCGGCCCTCGGCCTTCGGCCTTGAAGTCTCGCATGATCATGCCGAGCCGAACGCAATCCTCAATGCCGAGAAGTGACCGGCCGAACGCAAACAGCGTCCGCAGTTGCCCGGCATAGGCCTTCCCGTTCGCCAGCTTCACGCCGTCGTCTGTCCACTTCTTGTACCAAGCGATAATGGTCCGACCGCCGATGTCGCCTAGATCCTCGTCACCATGCCACTCGGCAAGACGACGAAGCTTGTAATCGGTGTTCCTTCGCACCTTGTAGCGCAGCTTGTGATATCGGGAATCCAAGTCGGTCTGGTAGCAGTTGATCAACGATCGCATCGTGCCGTCGAAGGCGGTAACTGCTGGCAACCCCCCGCGCCCGAACACGAGCATTTCGTCCTGCAGGCGCCGGCAGGTGTCCTGAATGTACGCGATCTCGGTTTCGTTGGGCACTTCGCCAACGAATAGCTGCTGACTCTTCGGCTTGAACCCCTTGTCGATCAAGTCGGTTCGGCACTGCCAGCGGCATTCCCAGCCCTTGACGTGCTTGCGCCAGATGTGGCCAGGCGCTTCGGTGATCTTCGGATGGGTCATGATCGACTGCCCCGCTGCGGATGACCGTACAGATTATCGAAATAGTACTTGACCGCGGGCCAGTATCGACGATCGCCCCACAGCTTTTGCTTCCTTGGAAAACCTGCTTTTGCTTCTGCCATTCGCAATGCCTCTCGTGCTTTCTTTTCTGGCACGCCGATGCGACGGATCAACTCTGCGTCCGTGACCCAGAGTTTATCCTGCTCGCGCTCAAGTGTTTCTGGTGCTGGCGTGCTCACGGTGGCAGTCTTCCTCAATCGGCGCGATTTGTGAATGGCTGTAATGATACAGGGACTTCAATCGGTTATCGGTTTATCGAGAGCGCGAGACCCACGTTCTGACGGAGACATCGTAAATTCCACCACGGCATAGGTGTTATCGTCGTTGCGCCGCAGGATCAGCATAAACGGCGCAGCCTTCTCATGTGTGATCTGACGATCCAGGCGGATGCATCGGGTGGATATTTTATCGGTGCGAAGCGGCCGCTTCAGATAGAATTGGTTCACGCCTCCGGTCCGCAGACGCTTTAGCAATTCGTGGGACCTGACGCCCTGCTTGCCAGCCTGTCGCAGCGCGTGAGCATAGCGGTTGATATTGGCGGTGTGCTCCTCGCCGAAGAAGATGTAGCGGCATACGCGCTGATAGGAATCGCTCCCACGCTCAACGTATTGGCGATTCTTGTCACCTTTCGGCAGTTCAGCAACGGCTCTGCCAAGCGCCTCGTCCTGTTCGATATCCTCGATGCAGAGTTCCGATGCCTTCAGCGCCAGCACCAGGGCGCTGTAGAGTTCCGAATTTGCGCCACGCTTCCGGATGGGCATCATCGCCCGCGCGGCGTCGATGACTTCGATTACGCTGGTCTTCGCTTCAGGGCGGGCGAGCATCACGATCCTCCCACAGCATCGCGGATGCGCAGCATCGCCGCGCGCAAGGTTGCTCGTGTGTTCTTGTTCATCCAGACCACTGGGCCGACGTCGCCGTCGATCGTCTTTGGCTTCGGAGCCACCGCAATCCGGTCCACCTCCTCGCAGAGGATTGGAAACCTGGTGAAGCTCTTTGTGTTGCGGTGCCAGTAATATCCTAGCTGCGACGCGATGCGCTCGATCTTGTATTTCCCGGCCCAAGTAAGCGGGTAGCAATAGCCAGCATCGTCGGGCCGCCAGAACGAGACGTAAGGCTTATAAAGCCACTCACGCCGCATGTCGCAGATGTAATAAAGCCGCTCAGCCATTGGCTTCCTCGCTTGCCTGGGGAGAGGGTTGATGCGAAGGCGCCGCGAATAGATCGCGCATCGCGGCGCGCTCTACGAACATTGTGCAAGCGTCGTTGAACCCTTCCTTGTTGCGCGGGATCAGGACGTGCAAGAAACTGTCCTTCTTGTTGCATTCCTCGTAGTTGTGCAGGAGGTGAAGGCCCCAGATCGGACAATGCTTGCCCTTTTCCTCGTCGTCGTGGATGCAGCGAGAACAGTATTCCTCGAAATAGAACTCGCCCTCGGTTCCATTAGAAAAATAGCCCATCTATCCCTCCTGTGCTCGTTGTTGCGAAGACAGCGTCGGGGCGGGAACGGCAAATAGACCAAGCCCCTTTTCGGCGGCATGCAGCAACGCACGTGAAGCTTTCGTGCCAGCCGCCATGAGCGTTGTTCCTTGCGCTGGCGAGTTTCCGGGTTGGCCATTGGCGCCGATGAACTTCAGCTTTGGGGAGATGAACAGGATGCCATCAGCCTTTGGCGCAAAGGTCTGCCACCACGGCGCCGACGTGCGGTCAGGCACAAGCGCAATTCCGTTGCCGTGCTTGAAAAACTTATCCAGCCACGGCACCAGCCCGTTACGTCCGCCAAATGGCGGGTTCATCCAGACGAACCCAAACCAGCCCTGTGCTAGGCTATCGGACCACAAATGCCGGCTAGCGGGCACCCACGGCACGGGCGGGTTCGTGGTTGCCACATCCATGTCGAAGGTGACGCCTAGCGCCTTGAAGACGTGTGGCGGGGTATACCATTCTTGGCTGGCCCCAACTGACTGTTCATGCAGGGCCATCAGGGGGCCTCACGCAGTGGGCGCGGGATCGTGAGCGGCTTGCCAGCAATGGCCGCTTCTTCGATCGCGTCCATTTCTGCCTTTGTGATTTCCTCGGGCTGGTAGTGCGTCGATGACATCGCGAGGGCATTGCGAGCGACTTGCTTGATGGTTTCGTAATTGGCCTGCCATGAGGCGTCACCGAGATTCCCCTCGGCTATCGATCGTAATGCGGCGTAGGCATCCGCCAGCCGCCTCTCACGAACGGCGGCCACCTTCCTTACGGTCTCGCGGTAGGCCTCTGGCGCAGCTTGGGCAAGATCGACTATTTCGCCAACCGGGTGATGCGCTCCGGGAGGATGCATAGCGCCATAGGATCGCTTTCTCGTTCCCGCCGCTCCACCGCGCACGCAGAGAAGTTTAGCCGCGGACTTTATGGCGTCATGTTCGCCAGGCTCTCCGGTGTAGAAGTGGTCATGCAGGATTTTTTCTACCGCCGCTCCACCGTCGCTCTCCCCCTCGGATGACGGGGCGACATCACGAGTGCGCGTGTAGAGCGGCTGCATATCCAGTCCGTCAGACCGCAGACTTTCCATCCGCTTGCGATCTGCTGTCCATGCCCTGATGCGAATTTCAGCATCAGCTGGCGCTGGACCAGGAACCAGACAAACCCACATTATCGGCTGCTCGGTGGCTGCGGATCTGTGAGAGGGCTTCTCCCCCTCGGATGATTGCGCAATGGGGGAGGGGGTGAGCTTGCGAACAGCATGGTAAGCGTCGTACAGCGCGTCACAGCGGTCCTGCCCACGCTGGCCTTTGCAGTTATCGTCAGCGAAGTTTGCAGCCGCTGCGTGGCGAAGCGTTTGGATAGCTTCCATCGCTGCTTGCTTCGTGATGGTCTCCCCACCGGCGGGGGCGGCGGGCTGGGTGGCGCAGAGGCGCGTAATCGCATCCCAGTCGTCCTGCTTGACGTCTAAGAAGGACAGGCCGCAATTCCTCTCCAGATAACCAATGATGTGACGCGCGGTCTCGTATGCTTGCTTGTTCTCAGGAGAAGAGGGCGAGCGTGTCATGCGTCCGCTCCCTGCGGCTTGAGCATCTTCGTAAAGACATCGATGGAGGTTTTGCGCTCGACGACGGGGCGGAAACGGGTTTGACGCATGAACGCATCAAAAAACGGCTTGCGAGTGATGAGGCCTAGTTCGTGCGGCCCGCTGGAAAGCTTCAGCTCGTGAACTCGAACGCCGGCCTCACCATCAACGGTAAGACCAACTTCTCGGATTGTGTAAATGACGCCATCAACAACACCCCCACTAGCGGGAGGATTGGTGTGCCCATCGACGCAAACCACCTTCTGCCCCACACGAAATGTCATGATCCAAAGCTCCACCAATAGACTCCCGCGATAAAATCCCGGATGCTGTAAAGTGACACTGCGATAACGACGACCGCGGCAGCAGCCAGGAGCAACCTGTTGCGTATCCAGCGGCGGTCGGTGGTGGGCTGGGGTTTCATGATCCGGCCTTGAGTTGGAGAACGGATTCGATAGCTTCGCCAGCCCTGCAAGAAGAGCAGCCGCACCCTTCCAGCCGGCCCGGCATGTAGCTTGCGGCCTTTTGCAGCGCGGCTTCCAGTTCGGCGATGCGGGCCTTGAGGGCTGCGTAGCTGTTCACGGCCTCGACGATCAGGGCGGCGTTAGCTATTGCGCGGACAGGGGTGACGCCGGATTCTGCATCATCCTGCTCCGTTGGGAATAATGCCGCGTAGGCAACTATTCCATTTGTCGGGCCATCAGGGCACTCTGCCCGCAGGCCGATTATGGCGACGCCCATTTCTTCCAAGTCAAATTCCTGGGCCGCCCAAGGCGTCGGCGTATGCCCATTGATGGGCTGAGATCGTGCAGTCATGTATCCACCCCCGGCCATGTCCCTATTCTCTTGCGCTGATGTGGAAGTTTTCCAGCTTCCGCCATTTCAACCAGCCCATCCGAAAGTATCCGCTTCACTTCCGCCTTTAATTCCGCGTGCGTTGGCTCTCGCCCCAGCTTCTGTACAAGCGCATCCCAAATCGTCATGCTCGATCTTCCTTCAGCAGCGGAACGCCCGCTCGAACTCAGCTTTCGTGTAGAAGTTCACTCCACCATCCATATCCCGAACCAGATACTCGCCGGGATAGACAACCTGTCGGCCTGACTGGCGGTCGTGAATCAGGTGCGTGCCGTTGAAGAAGCATTCGCGCGTTACCCATGCAGGGGCTGTGGCGAAGTCTTCGAACTGCCAGGCTTGAACGGGCTGGGTGCGAGGATGAGCGATCGTCATGGAGCGCGGCTCGCGAGGAGCATGATTCCATAGACGTTCGCCAGAGCCCACACTGCGATGATGAGCAATCGGGTGCTGATGGGCTCGCGGACCTTCTGCGTCGCCGCGGCTACGTCCTGCGCGATCTGAATTCGCCTGGTGCGGGTCATGTCCTGCGCTCCGTTTGAAATCCTCGGGACTGCAACGGTCGACCGGGCATGATCTTCCGTCGCAGCCCCGGTTCTTTCCGCGGCTTGGAGGCCTTCGGTCGTCGAGTGGGTTTCGGCTGCAGTTCACGTTCGGCACCACCGGAGGCGATCCACAGGCGCGCTGCAATCTCGAACGGGTTCAGGCCGTGCATCTGCCAGAAGGCAGGTTCTGACATTTTGTGCTGCGCCAAAACTCCGGTTCGGTGGTGGTAGGCACACAAACTTACGGTCCAACAATCCGACGGCTTCTCTTGGAGGCCGGTGGAGTCCTTGCCGATGGCCGGGCATGCGTAGCGGACGTGGGCCGCCTCAATCATTCGCGTGGACCCGCAGACGCAACACGGTTGCAGCCTGACGAATTCTAAATGGGATTTGTCGTGGACGCGTGGATGCCGCTGCCTAAGCGTCATGGCGACCCTCCAGCATTACGCGATATTCAGGATTCGTTATGTGCTTCCAAACCTTGCCCTGTCGGATGCGGCCCACAAGGGCCTTATCAACGCCATAGGCAGCAGCGATCTCACGGTGCAGCCGTGTATCTTTCAGAATGCATATGACATCCTGATCAGTCAGTTTTGAGCTTGTGTGATTTTCGCCTCGTGGCCTGGTCCACGGCTTCTTCCTGCAAGGATGGTCATTGCCAAGCGCAAGCCTGTTGTTTCGTTTAGCGTCCGATCTATTCTCCTTGCCGTCACCCCACTTTAAATTAGTATCGACGCAGTTCAGTCGATTGTCGTCCTTATGGAGAACCATAGTGCATCCATCCGGAGGATAATCTAGGAATTCGGCCGCAACGAGCTGGTGCGCATTCCGGAATATCCGCTTTCTGGTTACTCGATCGGTCAGTCCATACTTAGGATAGGCGTTTTTACCTCGACTCATTCCGACGCGAATCGTGGCCCCGACTTTGGTATTGCTTCCGGCGGTCGCACGGCGCAATCGACCGTCGTTGCTGATCTCATAATCAGGAAATAATCGAAGCAGCCTCCACTCGCGCCTGCCGGCAGCAACAAGAGCTGGTTCTGCAATAACCTTTCTCTTATGCTTCATCGCTTGGCTCCGATGAGCTTCCGATCACACAAAATCAGGAACGCACCGACGTTGGTCGCCATCAACATCAGCCAAAGAACGGAGAGAATCCCGATCGTGCCAGGCTTGTATTCGTCCGCCTGAAACATCGTCAAAGCGGTCGCGCCGGCACAGACTCCGAAGATGAACCAGAACGTTTGCTTCATAGCGGGTTCACTCCATGTTCGGTCGGCTCGGAGTGCTGCCGGCTCTTTCGTTCGGATCGAACTACGTATCCGAGGACAAACGAGGCGAAGGCGATGACGGCGGCCATGGCGACTAGGTACTGGTCCATCACGCTTCCCCCATCTCTTTCGCAATGAGGGTCTGCTTGGCCTCGGCCAGCGCGTCATCCATGTGATTGAGGACGACGCGGGACTGAAACCGCTCCGGCGTATTCATCAGGCAGGAGATCACGTCGACGTCGCTCGACGTATCGAGCCCGTCGGTAAGGATGGCCGCAACGAGATAGCCGGCCATGACGTCGACGATCTGGTCGCGACGGAGATCAAGAGGCTGGCGGAATTGAACGACGACATGCTTGTTCATTGCATCCTCCGGTTACGCGAAAATGTTGGCATTGAACCGATCGCGCTTGTGCGAGCTGATGTGCTGGCCGGGCAGGCGCCGGTATTTATTTTCCTGGTCGACGACGTACTGAGCCAACGCTCGCTCTGCGTCGTCGCGCTTCTCAATTTCGGTGCGGGTATCGACCGTTCGGTCTCGACAAAACCCCGACATCACCGGAGGCAACTCCGGACGGCCATGCAGCCCCTCTGCATTGGCGAGCCAGCGCGGCACCGTTACGGCTGCCCAGCGCTTTACCCCCTCGGTCTCGAGGCGGATCATCTTCCTTGGAATGCTTACGACCTTGCGCTTGCCGTAGGAGTAGACCTGCAGCGAGTGCTCGCGGGCCTGTCCGCGCACGTCCAGCAACAGGCATATCGGGCCGTTGCGGTCGGCTGCGTATTTGGTCTGGCGCGCGGTGGAGGGCATCACGCCGCCCCGCTTACGAGCGCGGCCAGCACGTAAACCATGGTGATGAACGAGCCGATCGCGAAGAAATCGACCGAGGCTTCGACCGTGCGGGACATTGCCACTCCCCATCAAATGCCCGAAGGCTGATAGGGAGTAATCTAATTCAAGAAATTTGGAATAGCAACCACTAAATTCAAATATTTTGGAAAATAGGTATAAGGATGCCGGTTCCGAAAATAGGAACCCGCCGTAAGATTTCGTTAAGCCGGGAGCGTGTTAGTTCCCCGATGCCCAGAATGAAGCTTCGTCACACGCAGACTCATGTTCCGATCGAGACGATGGAAGAGCGACTGGATCTCGCTAGGTGGTATCTCGCCCTTACTCGGACGATGCATGAACTATCTTTCCCGGAGGAGCGAGGCGGCTTTGGTTCAAACCTTGAGATGATGCTTGTATTCATTGGCGTTTTTATAGGCGACGCCGAGGGTAAGCCGACCACCCCAACAAAAATCGCGAATCATTGTGGGCTGTCGCGCTCGACCGTGTACCGCCGGCTGGAGCAACTTCGCGAGCTTAAAAAGGTCGTGAAGGAGGGAAGAAGCTATTTTATCGCGCCTGGCGCGGCGCCACTCGACCCTGAAGGCGCCTTACCTAAAGTATTAGAAAAATTTCCCGCAACTAAACGTCCGATCCGGACACATTAAGGATTGCTAATTGTCACGAAGGCTACAAAATCTGATTAGGCATTAGGCAAAATAAACTGGGCGCTTGCCAAGCGGTTCTTGGTGTGTTCTATTTCTGAAAATCAGAAATCGGGGGGCATTGGAATGCAGGATAGCCTTTCGCATCGCCGTCACGCGGTCCAAGTCGTCGCATCGCTCCCGGAAGATCCCGCGGATGCGCTCATGGTCTTGGAGTTGGCTCGCCAGCTCGTCGCTGGCTTTGTCAGCGGGAATCAGCCGGAGGCTCTAGATCGCGACCGAGAGCGCGGCCTGGTGGTGTCGCTCTCTTCGGCGAGCAAGGGCCGCAACTTCTGAAGCGTAAAGCCTGTCAGGGCGTCCTCGTTGCCGTCCATAAGGTAGCTGCGGCTAATCGTGGGTATCTTGGCAACGATGATGTCTTGGAGCTGGCGGCCGATAGGATGACCCGTCTCGACATTGGATAGGCGGGAGATGCCAATTCCAAGGAATTCACAAAAGTCCTTAGGCTCCGGGTAGGCCGTCAGGCGCCGGATTGCCCTCATTCTGATAGCAGTTGGGGCGAATCTGCCCCTCGGATCCTTAGTCGTCATGGGGCGAAACTGTGCCCCAAGTTCAAATATTTTGGTATCAAAGCTATTTGGTGGTTGTAAGTTCAAGGAATTTGAATTAATAGAGGTCATATGGACCTCGAAATTCTTGAAACCACAGAGCAGGTCATCGAGACCTTGGGCGGAAACGGCCCAGTCGCCGAGCTGACGCTTAGTAAGCCAAACGCCGTATCCAACTGGCGTAGCTTCAAGACTTTCCCCTCAAATACCTTCGTTGCGATGACCGATGCGCTCCGCGCGCGCGGCAAGACGGCTCCAGCGTCCCTGTGGGGCATGAAGCTGCCTGCTGAGCAGGAGCGCTGCGCATGAGGTGCACGCCGGCATCCTACGCAAAAACTCTCGGCAAAAAGTCGGGCACTCGTCAGCTCCGTGACGCTCCTGGTAACGGGACGAAACTGCGAGCCAATTGGGACGTCTTGCAAGCGAACAAGGGCGTGCCAGTAGAACTTGCGGGGGAGCCTCGCTACATCGCCATGCAAATCGTCCAGTTGGTTGATTTTTATGGCCTTGATATCAGGCAGGTTCAACGCGGCTTCCATGGCGGTGACATCTCGCGGCCGTCGCTTTATGTTCTTGCCGGTGAATGGTTCGGCCGCGTGTACATCGATTACATTGCCGAGCATATCAATTCTTCTCAACCGGAGCGCGTGGCATGAGCGCGCTTCCTCCCTCACCATTTCTGTTCTCGTCGGAAACCTCCCCCGGCGTGAAGTCGCCGGCCGCTGAACTCCTTGCCCCCAGCCCCGCAGCGGCCGGCGCAACTCTTTCGCGCGCTTGCGCGTCCAAAGCTCCCGGCCCGTCGCTTGCGACAGGGATGTCTAGCGACCCGGCTAACGTAGGAGGCGAGCATGAAGAAGTAGCGCAAGATCCATTGGAAAAACTTGAAGGCACTGGCGGCAATGTTGAAACCACATCCCTGACAGCCGTCGGCGCCAAATCGTTTGATGAACGAAAGCATTCCGGCACCGCTCCCGGCGCGTCTGGTCCCGAACGCGAAGTCTTCGGGGCACCTAATTCAGTTAATACCGCGGGGACCGATGCTTCGGCATCGGGGCATAGGTATCGTGAAGGACGACTACAACCGGAATTGCCTTCACCTCGAGTGTGCCGTGAATCTGGTGGCGTCGCACCTACAGCACACGTGACGCAAGCGAATGGGGTCAAGCGGGCCGAAGTACAAGGCAGCGCAACGTTCGTCGAGGAGGGTGGAAAGCCCTCCGCTTCAATTTTACAGCTCGATGGCTCGATCGATTTAGCAGGACTGGATCGATCGACGACCGGCACCGGTTCGCGCAGTACTCCGGGCGAGAAAGACTGCGCATCTAATTTTGATGCTGAGATGTCAGCACTCGAGGCCGAAGTCTCTGCGCTTGAAGCGCAATGGGCGAGCGACGGCATTCTCATGAATGCGGCGACGTTCTGCGTGAGCGTCAGCAAAGACAACAACTCCAAATCATCGGTAACAGGGGCGTAAACCATGACCGCAACGTCGGCCACATCGCACAATCGCGCAAATTTTGTCACCGCAGACCATTGCGGCAATCGCCGGAGAGCCTTGCGGTTGAATTCCGCAGTCATGCAAAAATCGCGTGACATTTTTCCTCTTAAGACAGCGCTGCATCTGTCTGAAATCACCGGATATTCGCTGCGATCCTGCGAGTACTGGTTGAGCGAAAAGAGCGTCATGCCGGCCGATGCGTTGGCGGCCCTCATCCAATCGGATTGGGGGCGAGATTTCCTCACGGTGTCGATGATGGAAACGACGCCGCGCTGGTGGATCACTTTCAAAGCGCATCTCAAGCGCATCACTTACGAGGCCGCAGAAGCTCTCCAAGCCAAAAAATATAGGGAGCTTTTAGATGAAGAAGCCCAGGCGCGCAGTCATCGCGCTACCCCCATTTTTCAAGACGATCCTTTTTATGAAGGCCAGCCTGCGCCGCATCGTCAATTGGATTCTCGGCGCCGACGGTAATCAACCGCTTTCGTAATTGTCACCGCGTCACAACCATGAGGCTGGCATGCATCAATCTTCCGCGCTTTACGATCCGATCAGATCGGCAACACCACTGCAGCGCAAGTACGCAACGGCTCATGCCTTAAGGCGCGCCAAGATCCAAGCGAAGGCGATCGGCGTCGCGTCTCCGAGAGTTGTAACCTTCGAAATTCCAAATACTCCTTTCGGAGTCGCGAAGGTCCGAACGGGATACGTCCCGCCCGTGCCTGAGGCGCCGGTTATCCATCGCATGTGGTTCGAGGACCTCATCATCGAAGCCGAAAAACATTTACGCAAGGCCAGAGTTTCCGACGTTTTAAAGGCGACTGCGTTTCATTTCGGGTTGTCACAGGTCGATTTGCTCAAGGGCGGTCGCACTAAGGATCTCGTCCTTCCGCGGCACATCGCAATGTTCATCGCCTACAGGATAACAGAGCTATCGCTTCCTGACATCGGGCGTCGGTTCGGGGGTTACGATCACACGTCGATTCTCCACGGCAGGGACCGTATTAGACATTTGATCAAGAGCGACATTGAAGTCGCTCGCCACGTCGACGTCATTATCCGATCGATCCCAGGCGCAACGGTGGTCCGCAATGGCTAAAGAGCGCGGCTTCTGGACCGACGAACGAATTTTGCGTGTCGCGAGCCTTGCGGCGAACGGGCTGTACGGCTCGGACATCGCTGCGGATATCGGCTGCTCACTTCACAGTGTGCTCACGATATGCGGGCGTAATGCGATCAACGTGAATCGTTACAATCCCGAGCAACAGGCGTATTTCGAGCAGAAGTCCAAGGAGCGCGAGGCACGCAAAAACGCCAAGCGTCGCAAGGGTCCGGCGCGTTCAGCTAGGTCCGAATTCATCTTCCGGCCGGGCACCAGCAAAACGTCTCCGATCTATCGGAACCAATTTGAGAAGCTTCCGGCCGATACTTCGAAGGCGCAACTGCGCGCCATGATCGCCGAGGCGTTCCGCAACACAGCGGAGGCGCGAGCCTGATGGCAGAGCAATTGAGCTTTGACGACTACGCAGCAAACCAGGCCGTCCAGCTTCGCGACATCGGCATGGTCACGGCTGAATTCGCAGAGGCGCTGACCGGATCGAACTTCTCCGAGGTCGCTTATGCTGCGATCTGCCATGTAGCGAGGCGGCAGAGTGAAGTGCATGTCGACGATATCCTGAGGTTCTGCAAGGCGCGTCCGTCTCATTATAACGCTTGGGGCGCCGTGTGGATGCGCGCGATCAAGGACGGGACCCTGCTGAAGACGGGCATGGTCCGGCCTTGCGTATCGGATCCGGCGAAACACAAACACAACAGCCCTGTTTATAAGAGCGGCATATTCCATGGAGCCTGAAACCTTCTTGGACGGCAGGGTCACGCTGCACATCGGCGACGTGCGGGCGAAGCTGCGCGAGTTGCCGGCAGATCATTTCGATTGCGTGGTGACGTCGCCCCCGTATTGGGGGCTGCGCGACTACGGAACCGGACGATGGGAGGGCGGCGACCCGGACTGTGACCACCGCTCGCCGACGATGCGGGAAGGCCGGAACGAAGAGCGCGCTCAACTCGCCGGCTCCACGGCAACCAATTCGGCCCAACTGTTGCTGGCGCACCGCTCCGCCTGCGGCAAATGCGGAGCCGTCAAAATCGATCATCAAATCGGTCTGGAACCGACGCTCGCCGAACACATAGACGTCATGGTCTCCGTTTTCGAGGAGGTGCGGCGCGTACTAAAGCCGACGGGAACGCTTTGGCTGAATTATGGGGATTGCTACGCCACTTCGCCGAATGGCCGGAGTGCGGCCGATACGAAGGCAACCGGTAACGACGACCGCACATTTCGAGACAAGCCGTTTTCCACGATTGGACCGATTGGCAAGCGAGTCACGGCTGGCGAGCCAAGGTCGGACGTTGATGTTGGGGGTTGGGGATCGCGTGACGACTCCATTCGCTGGCGCGGTGGCGGGCTGCTGAAGGCGAAAGACCTGTGCATGATCCCCAATCGGCTCGCTATCGCTCTGCAGGACGCAGGCTGGTGGGTTCGGAGCGAGATCATCTGGGGCAAGCCTAATCCGATGCCGGAAAGCATTAAGGACCGCCCCGCTTGCGCACATGAGAAGGTGTGGCTGCTCTCGAAATCGGAGAGGTACTTTTACGATCACGTAGCAGTGAGGCAGCCGCTAGCGGCTGCCGGCATTCAGCGTCTTAGCCAGGATGTAGAATCGCAGGAAGGCAGCGACCGCGCCAATGGTGGAGCCAAGACAAACGGTAAGATGAAGGCCGTCAAGTTCGGCGGAGAGAAGGGTATGGGCGATCACGGATCGGCCGCCCGCCGCGCCAGCGGTCGAGATTGGGAGCCTAGCGACTCGTCGGCGAACCTCAAGAATATCTGGATGATACCAACGTCATCATTCAGCGAGGCTCATTTTGCGACATTCCCGCAGGAATTGGCCTCTCGATGCATCAAGGCTGGGTCAAGTGAGGCCGGCTGCTGCGCGAGTTGCGGAGCAGCTTGGACGCGTCAAACCGAAACGACCTACCGCAATCCCGGCAATCGGCAGACCAACGGTCCTCGATCGACAAACAACAGGTCATTTACCGCCGGCTTTGCGGTGCGCCTGGAGAAGATCGTAAAGACCACCGGATTTTCGCCATCCTGCGACTGCCCGGACCCGTCGCCTGAGCCTTCTCGCGTTCTCGACATCTTCGGAGGGGCCGGGACCACCGGTCTCGTAGCGGCCACGCTGGGTCGCGCAGCCACGCTGATCGAACTGAATCCAGAATACGCCACGCTTGCACGGGCGCGCATTGAAGCGGCTTTCATGGGCAAGGAAGAAGGCTCTCGTCACATGGTCAAGCAGCTCGGCAAAGACCGGGTGCCGTTTGAGCCTGGATCGCTATTCGCAAACATTGAGGCAGCGGAATGAAAATCTACGTGGCCGGCCCGATGCGCGGCATAGCTGAATTCAATTTCCCAGCCTTCCATGCGGCGGCAGCGAAGCTGCGCGCCGACGGTCACACGGTTTTCAATCCGGCAGAGCGCGACATCGAACACCACGGCGTCGACATCTCCAAGGGTAACGTCGACGGATGCGAAGTCAAAGCCGCGGCAGATCATGGCTTCAATCTGCGCGAAGCGCTGAAGGACGATCTTGTTTTCATCTGCTTGGAAGCGGACGCCGTTGCGGTGCTGCCGGGCTGGGAAGACAGCAAAGGCGCGCGAGCCGAGGTGGCGACCGCGAAAGCTCTAGGTCTGAAAGTTTTTCGATATTCGGAGGCGTGAACCATGCCCAACGCAATGACCCGAGCAGTCCGAGACGACCTAGCTAAGCTAGCGTATCTCCTCGCAAAGCACCTGCCAAAGCAGGACGCAAAGGAATTCATAGAAGGAATCTGGGCGCGTCAAAAGGACATCACGCCAGACATTGCATGGGGTCTGTACGTGCGAGGGAAGAACCTGGCGCGCGGCGCGCAGCGGGCGAAGGGGAAAGCAGCTTGAGCAACTGGTTCCGTTTCTACGACGACGCCGTTAACGATCCGAAGATCATCGATCTTTCGGACGACCTTTACCGCGCTTGGGTGAACTGCCTGTGCATCGCGGCCAAGAATGACGGGGTTCTGCCGGAGATCAAGCACGTCGCCACCACGCTGCGCATGAAGCCAGCCAAGGCCGCTGCGGTGATTACGAAGCTGGTCATGCTGGAACTTATAGACAATCACGACGGGGTCTTTGCGCCTCACAACTGGCAAGGCAGGCAGTTCAAGTCTGACGACTCCGGTCCGCGCGTGAAACGGCACAGGGAAAAGTTACGTAACGCTTCACGTAACGCGAAGTGTAACGTTACAGTAACGGGTGATGGTAACGCCCTAGAAGCAGAAGAGAAGAAAGTAGAAGGAGAGCAGAGCAGGGCCGGCGCACTTGATGATGAGGATTTGAAGCGGAAGGTGGCAGCGTTGCAGGCTGGTGTCAGCGCGCATTTCGTATCGCGAGGGCAGGCCATACCGAACCTTGACCGGTGCCTGCACTGGCTGACGTTGGGCTACGGCCCGGGAACAGTGCTCGCGGCCATTGAGGCGGTGCTCAAGCGGGGCAAACCGATATCGACGCTGGATTACTTCGACGGCGCCATCAAGGACAGGCACGTAGCTGACGCTCCGACGGCTGCATTGGTCGACACAATGGCTGATTGGTATCTGATCATTGAAGGAACTCCGGAAGAGGCGTGTTGGCAGCAATACACGCGGGAGACCACAAAGCGGCCGATGTTCATCTGCGATCAGATTCATGAAGGGCGGACTGTGCGAGGTGCCAAAAAGCCAACGCTCTTCCCGCCAGGCTTCAATGATTTCGGCGAGCGCATCAATCCAGCATCAGAGGAGCATGCAGCCTAATGTGGACAGATGCGGAAGCACGAAAGAAGCACTGCCCTTTGATCAAATCGGCGTGCGTTGGCGTGAACTGCATGTCTTGGCGGTGGACTGACGAGCGCGTTCCGCTTGTCCGTGAGGAAATTGTGGCCGCGAGATCTGCGTATGGAATTGCGGCGGCGTTAAAGCCGAGGACCTTCAAGCGAGGATACTGCGGCGCATTTGGAGAGCCGTCGGCGCTTCCTGAAACTGATCAGGCAGAGGAACACGCAGCATGACGGACGCCGAGCTTAGGGAGTTGGCCGACAAAGCGCAGGCTGCTTACGACGCAATGACGCCGTCGCAGAAGCTTCGGCACGACTACATGCAGAAGCGCTCTTTTGCGCGTGGAATGGCGCCGTGGAAGGTGAATGTCTCGACCTACTACGATGCGATCGATCGGATGATGCCAGACGAGAAAGAGTTGACGGACGCCGAAATCGGTTTGGCACTGATCGGTAAGCTTACTCGCGCAAAGGACCAGACAGCATGAGCGATCGCGTGGAGCGGGTAGCGAAGGAGTTGTTCTTCTGGATGTATGGCCATCGTCGCTGGGATGAAGCAGATCCAGTAACTCGGGACGATGCATGCGAGGCAGCACGCGCAGCGATCGAAGCCGCCGGCAGCGAATTCAATATCGCCAAGCTTGAATTGGGGCCGCGTGACGTCCTGGTGGTGAAGACCGCCTATCACATTTCAGACGAAACGGTTGCGCGCGTCCGACAATACGTCTCCGAACAGGCCAACATCAGTAATGCGGTTCTCGTCATCCAACCTGATTTGGATTTGGCTGTGCTGACGCGGTCTGAAATCGAAGAGCGCGTGGTATGAAGAGATTCTGGATCGCTGGGCTCGTTTTATCTTCGCTGATGCTGGGATATGTCACACACAGCGTTTTCGGCGAGCGTCCGCAAAAGCTAGGTGGTTTCATTGGATGCGAAGGCGGTTGGCCAGCGATCAGGGATATCGAGATAGATCTTCGTACCATGAATATTCCAGAAGGTGAATCAGTGATCCGGATAGAAAAGGACTGGTGCAAGCAATGACAGCGGCTGTAGGCGCGTTATTCGATCAGCGTCCTCACTCCTGTGCCGGTTGCCGGCACTGGAACGTCAACAGCCCGACTTCTCCAAATGGCTACATCGAGGCGCAATGCCTTCAGCCAGCCGACGATCGCTATCAGACTATGAAGCGAGCGTCTGATTACTGTTCAAAATGGGATGTGAGGTACGCAGCATGACTCTATCTCAGCGCGGTTTGTCGGTTCACATCAATCGGTCCGTTTCCTGGATTAGGAAGCAGGGCAATACGGTCTTCACTCAATGGGTCCGGGAGAATGGCGCTTATGTGCAGCGGCCGGAGTATTGGAGGCGCTGCTGCTACGCGGACGGCAGGCTGTCCTACTACGAGCTTGCTCCGCATGGCTGGAAACCAGAACCTATTTTGAAATAACGCCAGCGTATCCGGCGCATCACAATCCAAGGGGATACGAATGGCGAAGTGTCTTACGGCTAAACAGCGCAAGGTTTGCGACCTGATGGCGAAGGGCCTGACTAACAAGGAAATCGCCGCTGCAATGGGTATCAGTGAATGCACGGTAAAATCACATCGCATAGTCGTGTTCGAAAAGATGAATGTCAGAAACGCTGTCGAACTCGTTAGGAAGCTACTTTTGGTTGAAGGGAAATTAGCGCTATGAGCGAGATGGTCGAACGGGTAGCGAAGGCCCTTTATTCGGAATACCCCGAGGACTGGGACGACGCACTGCGCATCGTCAACAAAACATTTGGTGGCGATGGCTTCATGAATAAGCATCCGGATACTTGGGCCAACTATAAAGCAGAGGTGGATGAGGCGCGAGGTAAGGCCCGCCGCGCGATAGAGGCCATGCGGGAGCCGACGGAAGCGATGTGCATGGCTGCAGACGCTCTCGATACGATCAGTGGAGGCGTGCTGATGACGCCAATACCAGCCAAGGCGTGGGAAGCCATGATCGATGAAGCTTTGAAATAAGGAATCCGCTATGATGGCGATACAGCAATTGAACGATCCGCAGCCCGTGCCGCCTCCGATCAAGGACGCGCCTTGGTACGTCATGCTCACGCAACCGCAGCAGGATCTGACGACGGTGTGGCGGCTTCACGAACTCGGTCTAGAGATGTTCGTTCCGGTAATTCGGAGGCGTGTGAAAACCGGACGCATCGGAAAGAACGGCCACAAGGTTACGCGCGTGATCGCGAAGCCGATGTTTCCAGGCTACGGATTTTTGCGCTACGGATCCGCGCTTGGATCCGCCTTGTCGACGCGAGGGATCCGAGACTTCATGCGAAACGAGAGCGGCGATCCAGTCAAACTACCGCATTCAGCGGTTCTAGCCGTCTTCCGAAAGCAGATGGAAGAGCAGCAAATCTGGCTCGAAGCGAACCGGTCGCGCCGCGGCGTCATGTGGAAACGAGGCGATTCCGTCCGCGTCGACCAAGACGGCGGCGCCTATGCGGGCCTCGTTGCGACCGTCGACAAAGTCGACAGCAAGGGTCGGATTGAGATATTGTTGGGTATGATCCGCCATAAATTGCCGGCTGACATGGTGGTTGCTGCCTAGAAGCAAGATTTTGAAATATCAAATATAAAAATCATCAGGGTATGGCGAAGGACATTCATGGCACATCCAATTCCAAAGGAAGCGCTTGACGATCGGCTGGCGTTTGTCGGAACCGCAGGAAGCGGTAAGACCTACAATGCAGGCAGTTGCGTGGAGCGGCTCCTGGCCTCAAAGGCCCGCGCAGTCATCATCGATCCGCTCGGCGTCTGGTGGGGACTGCGGCTCAAAGCCGACGGCGAAAGCCAGTCGGCGTTCAACGTTCCCATCTTCGGCGGGCTGCATGGCGACTTGGCCCTTACCGAGCACGCCGGCGCGCTGATCGGCGAGACCGTCGCTGGAATGGCGGAAAGCTGCATCATTGACCTTAGCCAGATCGGCACAAAGGCCGGAGAGCGTAGATTCATGCTGGCATTTCTGACTGCTCTCTATCGGGGCACGAGCGACACCCAGCTCCACCTCGTGCTCGACGAGGCGGATATGTGGGCGCCGCAGCGCATCCTCGATAAAGAGGGCGAGGCTATGAAGCTGCTCGGGATGATGGAAACCGTCGTCCGCCGCGGTCGCATCAAGGGTTTCATTCCTTGGATGATTACCCAGCGGCCCGCCGTCCTGTCTAAGAACGTGCTTTCTCAGGTCGATGGGCTCGTTGCGTTCAAACTCACGTCGGTTCAGGACCGTGACGCGATCGGCGATTGGGTGGAAGGCCAGGCAGACAAAGGGCAATGGCGCGAATTGTGGGGCAACATGGCGACTTTGCCGCGCGGCGAGGGCTTGGTCTGGATTCCAGCCCGTAGCATCCTCAAGACGGCCCAGTTCCCTGCCAAAGAAACGTTTGACTCGTCGCGAACCCCGAAGCGCGGCGAGAAGAAGCATGACGCCACCTTGCGTCCGCTCGATTTGGGCAGGCTCAAGGACCGACTGTCCAAAGTGGAAGCCGAGACCAAGGCGAACGACCCTAAGGCGCTGAAGGCTGAAATAGCTCGGCTCAAAGGGGATCTAGCGGGTAAGGCGCCGGCAATCGACCCGCAGGCGGTCGAAGAGGCGTATCAGAACGGGCTAGCGGAAGGTCTGGCACGCGGCGAGAACCGGGCTAAGGCGGCACTGGAAGCTGTTCAGAGCCGCCTATCCGATGCGCTGGCCGTGGCTGCGGCCTCGATAGAGTCGTTGGATAGCCCCATGCCGGCCGCCCCACCCCGGCGGCAAGTCACCGCGCCGCCGGCTCGCGCCGCTGCTCCGTTGGCAGCCCGGCCGCAACGGGAGGCTGACGCTACCGAATTGACCACGCCGCAGCGGCGTATTCTGGCTGCGCTGGGATTTTGGAAGTCGATCAACCATGAGCGTCCGTCGCGCGCTCAGGTCGCCGCGGTTGCGGGCTACGCTCACACGTCCGGTTCGTTTCGGAATACGATCAGTAGCCTGAATGTAGCTGGATTAATCGCCTCTCCGGCATCTGGGCTGCTTTCCTTGGCCACAGGGCAGTACGATCATCTGGATTCGGCTGAGGCTCGCGCGAAACTGCACTCGATATTGGGTGGACCTGAGCGGAAGATTGTTGATGCGCTGATGCGGTCGGGCGCGGCTTCGCGCGAGGAAGTTGCAGCGCGTGCTGGATATGAAGCGACATCAGGGAGCTTCCGCAACACGCTGAGCAGCTTGAACGTCCTAAACGTCGTCACAAAGCCGTCTCCTGGCTATGTGCAATTGACAGATTGGGCTCAGGAATTGTTGGCATGAGCATAATTGAACTCTTCCTCATAGACCCGCATGCGCTCAGGTACTTCGGCATCATCCGGTTCTTGGATATGCCGGGATATTTTCCGCAGCTAGCCTGTGAACAACCGCAACAAATAGTTGCCACCAGGCGCCAAATCACCTAGGCGTGAAACTTCAGAGTCGGTGGGATTTCACTCCGTTTCAAGCGGCAGGAGGTCCGTCCACCGCACCGGCATTCGTCCGGTATTCTGGGGCACGAACAGTGCCCCGCGCGCCGCGTTTTTCAATCTCCGCCGATGTCATTTGAGCGCGCCGAATAGACATCGGCTACCCAATCCAAAAATCGTCACGTGAAACGTAGGTAAACATGCCTGACGTAGACGAAACCAATGTAATTCACGTCATTTTCCGCAAGAAGACAACGGATGGCGGAAAGTACCGCATCCTTCGGCGCCGAAAGGCAGCCAAAGACGATTTAACGATGGATCATGCCGATCCTGAAATGCCATCGGATGTAGCGCCATGAGCCTCGGTCTTGCGTTTTGGGTGTTGATGCTGGTGTGGCTCTGTTTCTCGCTGATGTCTTTCGGCGGAATCGGTGGTCCCTACATGCTGCGCGCTGGTGGCCTGCTCGAGTTCGTTCTCTTTCTCATCGTCGGCTGGAAGATTTTCGGAAAGCCCATCCAGGGCTGATGCCTAAGCCTCTTGAGCGCAGGGAGCGCAACAGGGAGAGCGATAGCCGGCGCCGGCGGGCCAAGCCATGGAGAGCATGGTACGGCACGGCTAGATGGCAGGCTAAGCGTGCTGCCCAGCTACAGGCAGAACCACTGTGCCAACGTTGCCAGGCTAAGGGTCTGGTAGTGCCAGCCACGGTAGCGCACCACATCACTAGGCATAACGGTGATGCTCAACTGTTCTGGTTCGGTAAGCTCGGCTCTTCCTGTGCTCCATGCCATGACACGGTAGAGCAGGCCATAGAGGCAAGAGGATACGAGGTGGGTAGCGACACTGATGGTCGACCCGTCGCATCCGACCATCCATGGAACCTCAAGAGGTAGTGTGATGATGCGACGCGCTCATCACACAAAATAATATTTCTCGAAATAAAATTTCTCGGATGGAACCGGGGGGGGTGGTCCGGAACTTTTTCAGCCTCACCTTCCCCACCGGCGACCAACCTGCATTTGCATCGGGAAGTGAATTCAGAGGCGACCCATATAGAAATCAAACCGGACCTAACTGTAAAACACTGATTCTCATAAAGTAACTCCGATGTTTGATTGTTTCAAAAACGAGCGAAATCAAAAACCACATGCCAAGAGGCGGTAGACGCGAGGGAGCGGGGCGAAAGCCCAGCACTCCGGAGCCAAAGCATCCGCGGCGACCGATCGTAGCGAACCCGACCCTGTCGGTAGTGGATGGCCTGGCCGAGCCGGACTGGTCATCTCAGTTTGATGACGAGTTGGACCAGGAGTTAGCCCGGCAACAGTGGCGGGTCATTGTCGGGGAACTCAAGTCTTCCGAAAAGCTGGCGAACGCGAACGAGCGCCAGGTCAAACGTTTGATCGATTGCTACGTGCTCTACGAAATCGCGATGCGGCATGTCGCGGAAGAAGGCGCTGTGTTCCCCCGGAAGGGCAAGAAGCAGCCGGCCTACAATCCATGGTTCACGGTTTTGAAGGACGCGAATTCGATGGCGTCGGCGGCTGAAGCAGAGCTGACGATCACGCCGCGTCGACGCAACAATGGCGGAAAAGTCCAAAGGCAAAAGCCGTCGGTTATCGGCGGCGGATACCTCAAGTCGGTTCCCAAGTGATCCTGTTACTCGATGGGCGCGCGACGCTGTAGAAGGCCGCCTTGTTGTCGGTGAGTTGGTCCGGCACGCCGCTGAGCGGCATCTAAAGGATTTGGTCGACGGCGAGAGCCGGGGAATATTCTGGAAGGCGGAACGCGCGATTCACGCGTTGGGATTCTTTCCGGCGGTGCTGCCGATCACGGCGGGCGCCAAAGCCGGCGAGCCGTTCCATCTTCTGCCATGGACCGGGTTCTGTGTGGGCTCGCAGTTCGGATGGCATACGGCCGACGGGCGGCTACGGTTCACGAATAGCTGGTGGGAGACGGGAAAAGGCCAAGCGAAGTCGCCGGCTATGGCTGCCGTCGGTCTCTACCTCATGGGCTACCGCGGCATTCCGCGCGCGGAAATCTACGCAATCGCTTGGGATAAAGAACAAGCGAACGTTTTGTTCAAAGATGCCGTCTCGATGTGTCGAGCGCCGATACCGGGAACAGATCCGGACGATAACGATACGCTCGAGGCCAGGACCGAAGTCATTATCCGCGGGCGCCTCGACCACGCTTGGCGTATCGAGCATCCGGGGACCGGATCAAAGTTTCAGTCGCTGGCGAACGGCGACGCGATATCCGGGCCGCGGCCGACCGCGGTTCTGGCTGACGAGATCCACGAATTCAAGAACGCCGAGGCAATCGAGCTTTGGAAGCGCGCTATCGCCAAGATGCCGGGCGATGCGATCATGCTCCTGGGAACGAATACGCCAGCCTCTACGCAGATTGTTGGGTCGCAATATAGCGACTTTTACCAGAAGGTCGTTAAGGGCGAGCACATAGACGACACGGCGTTCGGTTTCATCGCGCGCGTCGACAAGGAAGATAAGCCGTTCGAAGACGAGTCGTGCTGGCCTAAATCGCTTCCGGCGCTCGGCATCACGTTTCCAGTCGAAAACATCAGGCGCGAGGTCAACACCGCAAAGATCCTGCTCTCGACCAAGATGTCGGTGCAGCGTCTCTACTTCGGAATTCCGGTTGGCTCTGTTGATTTCTGGATTGCTGAAGAGGCATGGGCAGCCGTTCAAGGCGCCGTCAATCTAACGGCGCTGAAGAAATGCAAGTGCTGGCTGTCTCTCGACCTTTCGCAAAAGAACGACTTAACCGCGCTCACGGCGGTTTGGATCGACGGCAGCGGACATCTTTGGTCAAAGACTTGGTACTGGACGGCAAAGGACGGGCTGCACGAACGGGCACTTTCTGACAATGCTCCGTATGAGACTTGGGCGGAAGATCCGGCAATTGATCTAACGGCCGTGCCGGGACCGGTCATCGACAAGACGTTCGTGGCAGCGCAGGTCGCTACGCTTTGCGCAGAGTATGACGTTCAGTTTCTGGCGTTTGACGTCGCCGGCATCGCAGACTTCATCGCGGCTTGCGACGATATCGGATTTCCGGTTTGGAAATTTGAGGGCAAGGACAAGCAAGAAGGCAAGGGCCTCAAGCTCGTACCGCACGCGCAGGGTAAGCGCAGGATGTTCGAAGAGCGGCAGCTAACTATGCCGACTTCGATTGAGCGATTCGAAGACAAGATACTGAGCAAGGGCATTACGATAGAGGCTTCGCCCGTCACCTATATGTGCGCGGCGAACGCGATGATTGATCAGGACGCGCAAGCGAACCGGTGCTTCGACAAGAAGCGATCCAGAGGCCGCATCGACGGCATCGTTACAAACGCAATGGCTGCTGGCGCCGCTCTGGCCGACTTTGAAGCGAAGAAGCCGACGTACAAGCTTTTCTTCGTCTGAGGATTCCCAAATGAACCGAGCCTATGCCGTCATCGACGTTAAAAGCGTCGACGAAGAAAAGCGCATAATCCGCGGTACGGCCACGACGCCATCTCCGGACCGCGTCGGGGACATCGTCGAGCCGCTGGGGGTCGAGTTTAAAAACCCGATGCCCTTGCTTTGGCAGCACAAGAGCGACAAGCCGGTTGGCACCGTGACGTTCGACAAGCCCACCAAATCCGGCATCAACTTCGAGGCAAAGCTGCCGACGCCAAAAGAATCGCAAGCACTCATCGATCGTGTCGCTGAAGCTTGGGAGTCCGTGAAGCTCGGACTTGTTCGCGGAGTGTCAATCGGATTCCGTCCTCTCGAATATTCCTTCATGGACGATGGCGGAGTTCGCTTCGTTTCCAGCGAAGTGATGGAATTGAGTTTGGTGACCATACCCGCCAACGCGGACGCCAACATTCAAACGATCAAGTCTTTCGATGCCCCTCTGCTCGCCGCGACAGGCAAACAGCAGAAGGATAGCGACCGTCCGACCCCTCCCGCGTCTGGGAAATCAAAGAAAACCCCAATCGTGAAAGCCCTGGAGGGCAAGACAATGAAGAAGTCATACGCGGAGCAGATTGCTTCGTTCGAAGCCACGCTCGCGGCGAAGTCCACTGAAATGGACGAGATCCTCGAGAAGTCGATGGAGAGCGGCGAAACGCTCGACGCCGAAGGCAAGGAAAAGTACGAGACGCTCAAGACCGAAGTGAAAGAGGTCAGCGAGCATCTCACCCGCCTGCGCGAAGCCGAGGAGCGCAACAAGAAGGCAGCCGTTGCCGCGGCCGGCTCTTCGCACAAGGAAGCCTCGGAGTCGCGCAGTGGCGTGTCTCACGTTAGCGTGCGAACTGCCAAGGCCCTGCCGAAAGGCTATGGCTTCGTCCGCCTGCTCGGCGCGCGGTACATGGCCAAAGAAAACAACATGCCGGCGCATCTTATCGCTCAGTCGAAGGGCTGGGGCGATGACATCGTCGAACTGCTGAAGCTGCCTCACTCGGACGTCGTCAAGGCCGCCATGGCGCCGGCAAGCACCACGGACTCGACTTGGGCCGGTCCGCTGGTTACCTACAACAACCTGCAGGAAGAGTTCATCGAACTGCTACGGCCGTTGACGGTGATCGAGCGTATCCCCGGCTTGCGCCGCGTGCCCTTCAATATCAAGGTGCCGCGTGAGACCGGAGCGACGACGGCCTACTGGGTTGGTCAGGGTTCGCCCAAGCCGCTCAGCCAGGGCGCCTTCGACACGGTGACGCTGGACTTCTCCAAGATCGCCGGCATCACCACCATGACGCAGGAACTGCTGAAGTTCTCACGTCCGAACGCGGAACCGATCCTCATCAACTCGCTGACGAAGGCGATTGCATACCTGATGGATCGCGACTTCCTGGACCCGTCAAAGGCGGTTTCGACCGGTGTCTCGCCGGCTTCGATCACCAACGGCGCGACGTCGATCACGGCAACCGGCACCACGACTGCCGCGTTCCGAACCGACTTCGGCAGCCTGATCTCGCAGTTCTCCCTGAACAACAACGGGAGCCTTGCGGACATCGTCATTCTTATGAGCCAGACGCAGGCTCTTCGTCTGGCGCTGATGCGGAATGACTTCGGGTCGAAGGAATTCCCGGATCTGTCCAAGGAAGGCGGATCGATCGAAGGCTTCCCGGTGGTCGCGTCGGAAAACATCGTCGCGAACGGTGGCTCTCCGACGGACGGTTGGCCGATCGTGGCGATGCGCGCGAGCGATATCTTGCTCGCCGACGATGGTGCGGTAGACGTCGATATCTCGACTGAAGCCTCACTGCAGATGGAAAGCGCTCCGGACTCGCCGAACACGGCGTCGACGGTGATGATGTCGCTCTGGCAGAACAACCTGGTCGGCATCCGCTGCGAGCGGTTCATCAACTGGCAGAAGGCTCGGTCGACATCCGTTTACTACATCACCGGCGGCAACTATCGCGAGTGATGCGGCCTGAATAAGAGCGGCGGGCTTCGGCCCGCCGTTTCCTCTTGGAGGACGTAAGATGAAAGTTAAGATGATCTCGACCCGTCAGTGCTACATTCCGTCCGAACTTCGCGAGGTCGGGCCGAATACCGAATTCAAGGCCGCGGATGATCGTGAAGCGCGGCGCCTGGAGCGGCAGAAGCGCGCAACTCGCGTAAACGAATCGAAACCAGCGGCTCAGCCCGCCGCGGCACCGGCACCAGTAGCGAGGCGGAGGACGCTTTCTCTCAATGCCGATGGCGGTCAGGCGAACGACAAGACGCTGGACACCGCGTCCGGATCGTATTCACGCCGGGATATGCGGGCCGAGGGCGAATAGTTGCGTCTTTTCGGCTACGAGATTGCTATCGGCAAGGCTGCGCAGCCGGCCAACCTGCAGCGCCCCTTGTCGCGCGGTCGGGAATGGTACGGGCTGACCATACGAGAGCCGTTTACCGGAGCATGGCAGCGCAATCAGGAGCAGACGGTCGAGAACGTCATGGCGTTCAGTCCGTTGTTCCGGTGCGTCACGCTGATTGCTTCCGACGTGGCTAAGAACCGAATGATGCTGGTCGAGGAAGTCGACGACGGCATTTGGGTAGAGAGAAAATCCGGCGCATTCTCGCCAGTGCTTCGTTCTCCGAACCATTTCCAGACCCGCCAACAGTTCCTCGAAAGCTGGATGATTTCCAAGCTAGGTCACGGCAACACATACGGGCTGAAACAGCGCGACGAGCGCGGTGTTGTCGTCGATATTTACATCCTCGATCCAATGAGGACGAAGCCGCTGGTGGCGCCGAATGGCGACGTCTATTACGAGCTTCGTGCGGACAATCTTTCTTCCATTCGGGAGACGGTGACGGTTCCGGCCAGCGAGATCATTCACGATCGCTGGAACACCCTGTTTCATCCGTTGGTGGGTATTTCGCCGATCTATTCTTGCGGGCTCGCCGCGGTTCAGGGATTGGCGATTCAAAACAACTCGACGACTTATTTCAGTAATGGGTCGACGGCGCCTGGCATCCTCACGACGCCGAATGAGATCGACGATATCAACGCGAACCGGATCAAAGACCATTGGGAGGCCAACTATATGGGCTCCGGAAACGGCAAGAAGGTTGCCGTTCTGGGGAATGGGTTCAAGTTCGAGCCCATGAGTTTCAACTCGGTGGACTCTCAGCTTGTCGAGCAGTTGAAGGGCTCCGCGGAAAGCGTCTGCACGGCGTTTGGCGTTCCGGGCTACAAGATCGGCGTCGGTGCGGCGCCGACTTACAACAACATCGAAGCGCTGCGTTTGGAGTATTATGCAAGTGCGCTGCAGCAACACATTGAGGCGATTGAGGCTCTGCTCGATCAAGCGCTGGGCTTGGACAAGATTGTAGGGAAGACATACGGCGTCGAGTTCGACCTAGACAACCTGCTGCGAATGGATACCGCGTCGCTGATAGAAGCTGAGGCGAAGGCTACCGGCGCCGGTATCAAGGAGATCAACGAAGCCCGACGGCGTCTCGGTCTCGGGAAAACAAAGGGCGGCGACTCCGCGTATCTCCAGCAGCAGAATTATTCGCTCGCCGCTCTGGCGAAACGCGACAGCCAAGAAGACCCGTTCGGTACGAAGCAGCCGGCCGCGTTGCCTGCTCCGAAGCCGGCAAATGCCGACGACTCGACAATCGACGATGCTGCAAAGGCGCAGCTCGCCGCGTGGAGCCTGCAAAAGTCGCTAGACTCTCTGCCGCTGCCAAAACTTGCGGCCTAGCGCTCCTTTCAAGGACCGGACATGGATCATCGCGACATAGCCGTTCTTATGGACGGCATAGCGCCGGTATTGCGCGGCTATGTTGAGAAGGCGTTTGAGCCGATCGGCGCGCGTATGCTTGCTCTTGAGAAGAGGTTTGCTGATCTGCCGGTACCCCGCGATCCAGACCCGGTCATGATTTTGCAACTGGTCGAAGAGACAGTGGCAAAGATTCCGCCGGCACTTCCGGGGAAGGATGCTGATCCAGCGCTGGTCGCGGAGCTTGTCGATAAGGCCGTGGCCGCGTTGCCGGTTGCCAAGGATGGCGAACCGGGGCCGGCCGGTCCTCCCGGCGTTGATGTGGACCCGGTCAAAGTCGCCGAGTTAGTTTCGGAGGGAATGGCTACCCTTGTCGCTGACGAGGTCCGCAAGACTCTGGAAGTCTGGCCTGTGCCGAAGGACGGCGCGCCGGGCGAGCCGGGCAAGAGCGTTACGGTCGAAGAGTTGGCTCCGCTGATTGCCCAAGAGGTCGCCAAGGCCGTATCCGTGATCGAACCGCCCGCGGTCGATTGGTCCGAAGTCGACAAGATGATCGGAGACAAAGTTTCCGACGCCGTCGACGCGCTGCCGCCGGCCGCGCCGGGCAAGGACGCAGATCCGGACCTGGTCAAGGAGATTGTCGCCAAGGCTATCGCCGCGCTGCCGCCCGCTAAGGATGGCGCCGACGGCAAAGAGGGCGTTCCGGGCCGCGACGGTCGGGACGGTCTGCCGGGCGTCCAGGGCGAGAAGGGTCTTGACGGGCGCAACGGAACCGACGGCAAAGATGGCCTCGGGATTGACGACTTCGAAGTGAAGGCGCTCGACGACGGCCGAGCCTTGGAATTCTCGTTGAGGCGGGAAGGTGCCGAGCCGGTAGTTAAGAGGATCGACCTTGCAACGGTGCTGGACCGCGGCGTTTGGCGCGAGCAGGGCTACGCGAAGGGCGACGGCGTTACATGGGGCGGCTCGTTTTTCATCGCTCAGCGGGCCACAGAACCGCATGAGAAGCCCGGGGCCTCCGATGGATTCCGTCTCAGCGTGAAGAAAGGCCGTGATGGCAAGGACGGCGCGCCTGGGAAGCCGGGCGAGCGTGGTCCAAAGGGTGAGGCTCCGGCTAGGAACTTCGTCTGATGGGCCTGAAACTTGTCACAGCGCCAACCAGCCAACCGATTACCTTGGCGCAAGCCAAACAGCAGTGCCGCGCAACGGAATTCACGGATGACGACGAGCTTATTGGCCTGTTCATAGACGCCGCCGTCGACTTTGCAGACGGTCCTTCCGGCTTTCTTGGCCGCGCGCTGATCGACCAGACGTGGGATTACTATCTGGACGCCTTTCCAGCGAGCGGGCCGATCGAAATCCCGCTTCCGCCGCTGATCGAGGTCATCGGCCTGTTCTATCAGGACGGCGACGGTATTGAGCAGGAGTGGATGTCGACGAATTACGTTGTCGACTCCAGCGGTAATCCTGGGAAGGTTTCGCTTGGCTCGGGTGTCTCCTGGCCGACGCCGATCGTCCAAAGTGAGGCCGTTCGAATTAGGTTCCGGGCTGGATACATTGTGGACCCGGGCGACTCGCCGATTGTGGAAAACGTTCCTGGGGCCATCAAAGCCGCCCTGCTTATCCATGTCGCGGACCTCTACGCAAACCGCGAAAGCTCAATCGTCGGGCAGACGGTCGCAAAGCTTCCTTGGTCCGCCGAACAGCTTCTGCGGCGGTATAGGTTTTATCTCGGGATGGCGTGATGTGGCCGGATTGGAGTGGCCAGGACGTCGCCATTATAGCGTCCGGCCCATCAACTAAGAATGCAGGCGTCGCGCTTCTAAACGGTCGGATGCGGGTCATCGCGATCAAGAAAAATATCGAGATCGCTCCGTTTGCTGATGTTGTTTACGGGTGCGACGGTCCTTGGTGGCGAAGCGTTCGCGGGCTGCCGGACTTCAAAGGGCTCAAGCTCGCATATGATGCTGGTGTCTGCACAGAATTCGGACTGCAGCAGGTCAGTATTCCGCAGCCGAAATCGAACGAGCTTCTATTCGACAAAGTCGGAACGGTCGGGGCTAGCGGAAATTCAGGCTTCCAAGCTCTGAACCTGGCGCTTCAATTCGGCGCCAAGCGGATCCTTCTGGTTGGTTTCGATATGCACGGACGAAGCGGCGAGCACTGGTACGGACGAAATCACTGGGCCGGCGGCAACAATCCGACGCATGACAACTATCGGCGCTGGGTGCTCGGCTTCGAAGGCTCCGCAAAGACGATCGATGACATGGGTGTTCATGTCATCAACGCATCTCCGATGAGTGAACTCAAGTGTTTCTCGAAAATGTCGATTGAGCAGACGCTGCAAGCTTGGAGATTGAATGCCGCGGCTTAGCACTAGAGAGACTGTGTGGGTTGGGTGGGATCCCCGAGAGGCAGCGGCATTCGCGGTAGCGTGCGAGACGGCCAAGTCCTACATGACGCGACCGATACCGGTTTACGGCCTGTTGCTGAGCGACTTGATCAAGAGCGGCCTGTACAAGCGCCAGATCGAATACAGGCCGAGCGCGGCAGACAAGCCTATCATGTGGGACGTTGTATCTGACGCGCCGATGAGTACCGAGCACGCTTGCGCAAGATTTTGGGTTCCGATGCTTGCGAAAACTGGCTGGGCTATGTTCGTCGACGGCGACGTTTTGTTCAGAGGAAATGTCGCTCGCCTGTTTGAGGAGCTGGATCCGTCAAAGGCTGTCTACTGCGTGCAGCACAAGCACGAGGCCGCGCCCGGTACGAAGATGGACGGGCAGATACAGACCGCGTATTCCAGAAAAAACTGGACAAGCGTAATGATCTGGAACGTCGATCACGTGGCGAACAAGGCGCTTACGATCGACGTATTGAACAATACTCCGGGTCGCGATCTTCACCGACTGTTCTGGCTAGATGATTCCGAAATCGGAGAATTGGATCAGGCTTGGAACGTCCTTGTTGGATATACTGATCCGAACGTCTCGGCCAAGATCGCTCATTTCACTTCCGGGACGCCTGACATGCCGGGCTTTGAGGCGCAGCAGTATGCTGACGAATGGCGGATATGCCGGGATAGCTGGGCTCGCGGCGCTCTGGGTTTCGACGGCGGATCTGTATGAACGATACTTGGCTAATCATCACAGCATTATGGATGTACGGCTTAGGGTTCATTACAGCTCACGCGTTCAACAACCAGCACAGCGCCTTTTGGCGCGGGTTCATTGACGGCCTGACCCTGCGACGCATTTGGCAGGCAAAACGATAGGCGGCACCTGCCTTTTCGATGCAGCGATGAAGTGGTGTGGAGGTTCCTTTAAGTCGGGGCGGCAATCCAGGCTCATCGGATGCGAGCGGCAGCCGGTATAGATTAGGCCGCACTACGCAGGAGGCGACAATCGGTCTGGGCGATAACATTATGGCTAGTGGCCTTGCACGTGACGCGCTGAAGGACCGAGGAGTCCGCGTAGCGTTCGGCGAGCGCGGCCAAGTCATCTGGGACAAGAACAGTGAACAGATATTCCGTAACAATCCAAATATCGTTTTCCCCGGAAATGAAGGCCGCGGGAACGTCCAGTGGATCCCGTTCTACAAAGGGAAGCGCGGCTATAACCGACAGGGCGACGGCCAGTGGATTTGGAATCTGGAGTGGAAGTGCGTACCGGGTCAGATTTTCCTGAGTTCTTCTGAACTGGAGCACGCCAAGAGGGTCGGCTCAAATTTCGTTGTCATCGAGCCGAATGTTCCGATGTGGAAGTCGTCCGCGGTCAACAAGCACTGGCCGTTGGAAAGATATCAGGCTGTTTCTGACCAGCTTATCAAGTCCGGATTTCAAGTGTCGCAGATGTTCCCAGACGCCAAGGCGGGGCCGAGGCTTCAAGGCGTAAGGCAGATCAGGACTCCGACGTTTCGGGATGCTGTAGCGGCGCTTAAGAGATCGTCTCTCTACATAGGACCGGAAGGCGGAATGCATCACGCTGCCGCGGCTGTTGGCGTTCCTGCAGTGGTGTTGTTCGGCGGCTTCATTCCACCGTCGGTGACGGGTTACGACACGCACACTAATCTAGTCGGGTCGGATCATTTTTGCGGGTCGTTCAATGCCTGCAAGCACTGCGCGGATGCAATGAATTCGATCAAGGCCGAAACCGTAATTAAAGCAGCGAAGGAACGTCTCTAGTGGTCGACATGATGCAGCCGGCGGGCGCCTCTTACAAAGTCCAACGGCGCGTTGCCGGGTCAAACAATATCCGCCTCGACGGAATCGCGGACCTTCTGCTTCGAGCCAAGGGAAAGACGGTTTTCGATATCGGATGCAATCGCGGAATGGTCGGCTATCAGTTCGCCGAACATTATGCATCGATGGTGCACGGCTGCGACAAATACGAAAAGGGCATCGAGACCGCGCGGGAAGTGTTCGCCGACCGCAGGGACGTCGAGAGCCGTTTCGAAGTCGTCGACCTTACACAGGGTCGCGGTGCACTCAAGATTTTCGACCAGTCCGGTTACGACATCGTCTTGTGTCTCGCTACCTATCACAAGCTTAAGCGCATCATGCCGCCGAAAGATCTGACGGACCTGATGCAGTTCTTCGGCAACTGGACGAAGAAGTATTTCGCCTGGCGCGGCACCTCGGACAAGCCACAAGAGAACGAAGAAGAAATCCGCATGCTGGACCGTGATTTGGCTATGTGCGATCTGCGCCGCATTCATACGTCGTATCTATCGACGGACCTTGGCGTGGCCGCGATCTGGGCTCGCCGCACATGAACTATTTGGATGGAGCGCTTCAGGATCCGACCGAGATTGCGGAGTATTGCGACATCTTGCGAACTGAAGAGGTCAGTCTTTACCTCGAGGTCGGGTCTAAGTACGGCGGCTCACTTTGGCGAGCCGCCCAGGCGATGCCGAAAGGTTCTCGGATCGTTTCGATTGATTTGCCGAACGGTACAAAGGCGTGGAAGGAAAGCCGCGCCTCGCTTGAAGCTTGCGTAGCGGAACTCAATCGGACCGGTTACGACGCGCGGATCATTTGGGGCGACAGCACTTCGCCGGAAGTCATCCGGAAGGCGGCGCTGGCCGGGCCGTATCATGCAATCATGATCGACGGCGACCATCGCAAGCCGGGTCTGACGAAGGATTGGGAGAATTACGGTCCGCTTTCGCGCGGCATGGTGGCGTTCCACGATATCTCCTGGCGCCGCGCGCCGGAGTGGGTCGGTGTCCGGATCGATGTTCCGGAATTCTGGGACACGCTCAAGAAGGACTATCGGCACAAGGAAATACGCCACTGTCCGACGGGCAAGAACAACGGCATCGGTGTTCTGTGGAAGGATTGACGATCGCGACGTGGCGCTGGGGATCGAAATATCCCGGCTACTATGTCGAAAGGCTAAAGAGTGCACTGCAGCGACATTTAAAGCAGGAGTTTCGCTTCGCCGTATTCGCCCCCGAAGAAGAGGACGAATACCTGACGAAAGTTCCGGGATGTTTCTGCCGCCTCCGGATGTTTGATCCGGAGTGGCAGCAGAAGCACGGCCTTGTCGGCCGGATCGTATCGGTCGACCTTGACGTTGTGATAACCGGTGAACTTGACGGCCTTTTCGATCGGCCGGAAAAGTTCGTCATTCTGCAGGGCGCAAACTCGTCAAATCCATGCCCCTACAATGGCTCCGTTTTCATGTTCAGGGCGGGGACGAGGCCGGACGTCTGGAAAGACTTCAGCTTAAAGCGCGCGGGAGAGGTCCCGTTCTTTGAGTTTCCCGACGATCAGGCTTGGTTTGCCGCAAAGATACCGAATGCCGGTGCGTGGAAGGCCGGAGCCGAGAGCGGCCTTTATGCCTTCAAGAAGCCGGGCTGGCCGGCCGGTGATGATCTTCCGAAAGATGCAAAGATGGTTGTCTTTCCGGGGTGGCGAGATCCAAGCAAGTTTGGTCATCTAAAATGGGTCGGGCAACACTGGCAATGATCGACCATCGCGCTCACGTCGACGACGATACCGAACTCGGCGATGGCACGAAGGTCTGGCAGTTTGCCTCCGTCATCCGAGGCGCAGTTCTGGGCCGGCATTGTGTGGTCGGCGCGTGCGCCAATATCGACGGCGCTAAGCTGGGTAATGCATGTAGGGTAGGGCATGCCGCGTCCCTTCATCCCGGCCTGCTTGCCGGCGATGAGGTGTTCTTCGGACCCGGGGCGATTGTTTGCAACGACCCGTGGCCGCGCGTTCGCGCAACGGATTTTGACTTGAAGAAGCTTCTGGACGGGTTCGTATGCGTCCGCATCGGAAACCAAGCCAGTATCGGAGCCGGAGCGATCGTTCTGCCTGGCCGGACGATCGGCGACAACGCGATGATATCGGCCGGTGCAGTGGTAGAGATTGACGTTCCGGCCGGTTATCTCTTGAAGCGAAACGGTGAACTGGTGGAAATAGATCGGCGCCAGATTGCTCATATGCGCGCCGTGGCCTGATGCAACTTTGCGTGGCGACGTGCCTCTGGGACGCAAACGAAAAGTCGCAGCCATTCTCTAGAGGGTACGACGAAAGCTGGGTCGAGAAGCTTTACAACGGGTTCGCTAGAAACCTTTCGGTTCCGTTCCGGTTCGTGGTTTTCACCGATTATGAGAGGGATTTTCCGGAGCCGATCGAGCAAGAGAGTCTGATAACTGAAAACCCGGACTACGGGTGCTTCACGGAACCGTATCGCCTCAACTGCCCGATGATCTTGGTTGGCCTCGATACCATTGTGGTCGGTAACATCGATCACTTTGCAGAATACTGCATGAACGGGACGAAGGTGGCGCTGCCTCGGGATCCTTATCTGCCAGAGCGTTCCATCAACGGAGTGGCGCTAGTTCCCGCCGGCCAGCGCCGCATATTCGATCTTTGGCGCGGCGAGAACGACATGGAGTGGCTGCGGACGTTCCAGTGGCAACCGATAGACGATCTCTGGCCCGGCCAGGTCGTTTCGCTAAAGGCGCATAAGGTGAGGGACGTGGGTTTGAAGGAGGCGCGGATCGTCTACTTTCACGGCGTTCCCAAGCCTCCATCGCTAATGCATCTTGACTGGGTCCAAAAACATTGGCGTTGAAGATGCCATTCAGTTCCGGCCGACCCGAGACCCTTTGCGGTGCAGGATCGATGCTGGAGCACACAGTCTCTATCCGGGCATGGCTGCCTACTCTGTTTCGTCACTTGGGTATCAGGTCGATCATGGACGCGCCGTGTGGTGACTTCAATTGGATGGCGCATACGGATCTGTCTGGCATCGATTATATCGGTGTCGATTTCGATCCGGAGCATTTAGCGAGAGCCTCTGAAACTAAATCGGCGGGTGCATCCTTCGCGCCGAAGTCCAAGCGACTTTTGGAACTAGACATCGTCAACGATCACTTGCCACGCGCAGACCTAATGCTTTGTCGAGAGTTTCTGCAGCATCTTCCGAACGAACGAGTCCACAAGGTTCTGGAGAACTTTCGCGATAGCGGCTGCGAGTGGATTCTGACGACGTCGCATGGAAACTTGTTCAATGTGGACATTCCGGCTGCGGGAATGTTTCGTCCGCTAAACCTTAAAGAGATGCCGTTCAGTCTTCCGGTGCCACATGGCTACGTCGGCGACGAGCCGGGGAGCGATAGAATTCTCGGGCTCTGGCACCGTTCGGACTTTTAATGATTGATCCTGGAAAGGTGGCGTTCTGGGTTCCGCCAGAGCTAAAGAACTTCAAGAGGAAGCTGTTCGACAGGATTGGCGCTGGGATCAAAGCGCAGGGTGGGACTATCCTATACGACGACTTCACGCAGCTCGCTCGGCTGCCGGACAAAATGATCCCCGTCGTCGGCTGTTCGCCATATCTGAAGCCGCTCGTGCAGGAGTGGAGAGCAACAAAGAGGAAGTTTATCTATTGGGACCGCGGCGCAGTGCGGCGCGTGTTTGCGACTGACCTTCCTCAGGGAATCAACGGTGGCTATTATCGCTGGTGCGTTGACTCCTTTCAGATGAATAAGATTAAGCCGGTCAACGATCTGCGCTGGAAGTTGATGGATACTGCCGTTTGGGACTGGAGCCGGGACGGAAAGCACATAGTAATTGCCGAACCGTCGGCGACATACCAGAAATTCCACGGAATTGAGGGATGGACTGAGCGGACGGTCGCGGAGCTGAAGAAATACACAAGTCGGACCCTAGTGTTTCGCGACAAGGAAATGCAGCGTTCCGGCCGCAAGCTACATGAGGACTTAAAGGGCGCTCACTGCCTAGTCACGCACGGCAGCAATGCCGCGGTTGAGGCGGTGATCATGGGATGCCCGGTGTTTGTTCATCCGGATTCCGCCGCATCTCTAGTAGGTTTGACGGACCTGAGCTTGATCGAAACGCCGGTCTATCCGGATCGTCAGGCTTGGTGCAATTCGCTGGCTCACTCTCAATGGAATGAGGGTGAGATGTGCAACGGCATTATGTGGCGGATGCTCGAATGACAATGCAGGCCGGCAAGCTGGACAGGAAAATTACTATCCAGCGCAAGTCTGTCACCAGTTCGAATTCCGGCGAGCCGGTAGAGTCCTGGGTGAACCTTGCGGTTCGGCGGTCAGCTTCGATGTGGCCCTTCCGTGCGACGGAAGGCTTTGCGGCACCGGAAACGACTTCATACGAGCAGATAGAATTCAGGGTTCGGTATTCCGCTGATGTGGCGGCTTTGTCTCCGAAGGATCGGGTTATCCATCCGGCCTTAACCGAGGCGCAAGCAGCGGACTCGGGCTACGCGATACCGGAGCGGTCAATTCACGACGTCGTCGGCGTGCTGGAAATCAATCGGCGTGAAGGGCTTAAGATCATCACCAACCGGCGTCCGGACGTATGAAGGACATTCGGCCAGCGCTTCGTTCATTCCTCCGTGCTGATCCGACCATTGCCGGTCTGGTAGGAGCGCGGGTGTATCCGATCAAGCTTCCTCAAGGGACGACCGGCGACAGCATCGTCTACAATCGCATTTCAGGCAGCGGCGACTATCATCTTCAGGGTCTCTCGGGCTTCGCCAATCACCGATACCAAATCGACGCATGGGCATCGACGGCCGACAAAGCTACCGCACTGGCAGACGCCATACGCGATCGGATTGATGGATTTCGCGGAGACATGGGGACTGATAGCCCGCCCGTTGTGACGGTGCAGGGCGTCTTCATGGCCGATCAACGGGAAGATTACGACGACGAGGCAAAGCTTCACCGGATGAGCCGGGACTACTTTATAAACTTCATGGAACTCTGATGGCCACGAAGTTTAAAATTGAAGGGTTGGCAGAGCTAGACGAGGCCCTCAAGGAATTGCCAAAGGCAACCGCTCGAAACGTCCTACGACGAACTCTTATTTCGCAGGGCGAGCCAATCAGGGCGGACGGCGAGCGCAACGCGCCAAAGGACAAGGGCGGACTGAAGGCCTCCTACACGATCGGGACGAAACTTTCACGCCGTCAGAAGTCGCAGAACAAAAAGGAAAGCGACGTCGAAATCTACATCGGTCCTGGCCCGCATGCGAAGGGCGTACAGACTGAATTCGGCAACGCGCACCAAGCGCCGCACCCGCATCTGAGGCCGGCGTTCGACGCTAACGTGAAGCGGGTTCTCGACGGTATCAAGAACGAACTGGCAGACCAGATCGAAAAGGCGAGAGAGCGTCTGGCGCGCAAGGCGGCCAAGATCCTCGCGAAGATGAATAAGTAACCGCTGCCCTGCGGTAATTCTTAAAACCTCGGCGCTTCAGGGCAAGCGCACCATCCTCAAAATACGGAGACAGAACGATGGCCGCTTCGCAGGCAGCGCTTGGCTATGGCAGCTATTTCAGGATCAGCAACAATGACTCGCCAGGCATCTACACCGACATTGCGGAGGTGTTCAACATAACGCCTCCGAATTTCGAGGCGGATGACGTCGACGTCACGCACAACCAGAGCCCGAACCGGACCCGAGAAACGATCGCCGGCCTGAAGACGCCCGGTGATTGCTCGTTCGAAATGAACTTCATCCCAGGCTCCGCATCGGACGTCCTGATCCGGCTTCTGCTCGGAACGGGCGAGCAGCGCGCATGCCAGATCCAGTTTCCGAATGCGGTGACGTGGAGCTTTCTAGCTTCGGTCAAGGGCTACGAAGTCTCGATGCCGACTGACGACAAGATGTCCGCGACCGTATCTATGCAGGTCAGCGGCGATATCACCTCGTCGATCTAATGAGTGACGCTGTCCTCGGTTACGGGACGCTATTCCAGACCAGCGACGGAAACTCGCCCGCCGTCTGGTCGACCGTAGCGGAAATAACCAACATCACGCCGCCGGGGCCGTCGCGGGACAACATCGATCTCTCTCACGAGAACGGCCCCGATGAGTGGCGCGAGAATATGCCGGGCCTGAAGTCGCCCGGCGAGATCAAGCTGGAATTCAACTTCATTCCGGGCGGTTCGGCTTACGGCGATCTATTCGCCGAGTTCGACGACAAGGAAATCAGGGCGCGGCGCATCGTATTTCCGAACGGGCAAGTCATGGGCTTTTCGGCGTTCCTAACCGCTCTCGAATCCGATGCGCCCATTGATGCGCAAATGAAAGCAACGGCGACGTTCCAACTATCCGGGCAAGTAGACCCGATCACATAAACGGAGGCTTAAATGGCGAACAGGTTCAAAGGGGAGGTCCCCTTCAAGTCCGGAGAGAAAGAGTACACGCTTCGGTATTCGGCGAACGCGCTCTGCGAATTAGAGGATGCCCTCGAGATGGGCGTCAACGCGGTGGCGTCGCAGTTGGCAGACCCCGAGAGCATGCGATTGAAGATGGTCCGGGTCGTCTTCTGGGCTGGCCTTAGAGATAACCACAAGGATGTCACGCTTCTTCAGGCGGGCGAGATCATCACCGACCTGTCGCTCACGAAAGCTATGGGCTTGGTCAGCAGCGCATTCCAACTCGCGTTTCAGGATGACTCCAAAGCGCACCCTCAGCAGCCGGGCAAGAAAAGCCCGGAGGCGAAGAGCGCGGGTGGGACTGGCTTACAATCCTGAGGCAGTGGGAGGAAGCCGAACTCCCTCCATCTCAGTTCTGGTCGAGCACGCCGCGGCAAATCTCAGCCTCATTCGAGGCCCGGCAAGCGGTTTTAATCCGGCATCAGAACGATCGAGCTTGGCTCGCCTGGCATGTCGGCGCTCTTTCCAGGCCGATGAAGAAATTCCCGTCGCTGGAATCTATGCGGATTAAGAGTCCGACCAAGCCGCGCCAAACCATAGAGCAGCAGATAGCTATCGCGCACATGATGTCGGCGCGAGGGCTCGGCAAGATAGGCAAGGCAAACTGAAGCATGGCCGCCGGAAATAGCGTTATCGGAGCCCTCCGCGTAGTCCTCGGTGCGGACACGGCTGCTCTTGATAAAGGCCTGAAGGATTCGCAGTCGAACCTTGCTGCCTTCGGTGCCGCGGTTGGTGCCGGGATGGCTGCGGTTGCGGCGGCGGCGGTCGCAGCCGGCGCCGCTCTAAGCGTAGCGATGAAGACCACGATCGACGATATGGACAAGCTGTCCAAGTCGTCGCAGAAGCTCGGTATCCCGATCGAGCAGCTTTCGTCGCTTCAGTATGCGGCAAGCCTGGCTGATGTTTCCTTCGAGACGCTCAGCAAGTCCGTTGCAAAACTGTCGAAGACGATGGTCGAGGCCGCGGCCAAGCCGACCAGCGAGGCCGCGAAGGCATTCGCGGCTCTTGGCGTCTCGGTAAAGGACAGCGAGGGAAAGCTAAAGTCTTCCGACTCCGTCCTTGGCGAAGTTGCCGAGAAGTTCTCGGGCCTCAAGGACGGTGCCGGAAAGACGGCAGTTTCAATGGCTCTGTTCGGCCGGGCTGGCGCCGAACTGATCCCGTTGCTGAACGACGGCAAGGCCGGCCTAGAAGGCATGAAAGAGGAGGCCGAGAAGTTCGGCCTCATTATCGACGGCAAGACTGGCAAGGCGGCTGAGGCATTCAACGACAACCTGACGCGGCTGAACGCGGCATGGAAGGGCATTGTTGCCCAGGCGACCGCTCAAGTTCTGCCGTCAATGGTGGCCATCACCGATGCGATGGTGGAGACGGCCAAGAATTCCGGCATTCTGGCAACGGCACTAACCGTTGTGGCGAATGCCATGAAGGTTCTGGTTACGTCGGGCGTCATTGTCGGCGCGGTGTTCCAGTCCTTAGCGCAATACATTTCGACGGTCTCGGCCGCAATTAATCAGGTCGTGAAGGGGCAGTTCACGGCGGCTTTCGATACCCTCAAAGGTGGCGTATCCTCGATAGGTGAGACCGCAACCAGGTCGTTTGGTACGGTCGATAAGCTTTGGAGGGGATCGGCTGACGGCGCCGAGAGCGCGGCGGTCTCTACGGAGAAGTCCAGCAAGGCTCTGAAGGATTTCAACTTCGCCGCCCTGGGTGCCAAGTCTGCGGTCGACTCATTCATCGAATCGCAGACGAAGGGTCTGGCGTCTCAACAGGCAGAAATCGCTACATTCGGGCAATTGGCGGGTGCCAAGGAAGCTTTGAAAATTCAGCTTCAGGCCGAAGCGATTGCGATGCAAAACAATACGGTGATTACCGCTGCGCAGCAGGCCCAGCTTGATATTCTAAAGCAGAAGACTTCCGATTACGCTCTGACGCTGACGGGATTACAGACGACGCAGGCGAACCTGTCGCCGGCTCAGCTACTTCAGCAAGAGCAGGCGAAGATAAACGCTCTGTTCGATGCTGGCAAAATCAGTGCCGACACCTACGGCGATGCCATGAAAAAGGCCGCGGAAAACGCCGGGGCTAACTGGGCTACGGCCGGCGCGCAGATGGCAGGCGGCTTCGCCGATCTCGCTAACGCCTTCTCGAAGTCGAACAAGGAAATGGCTGTCGCCGGCAAGGCGTTCGGCATCGTCCAAGCTACGATCAATACTTACACGGCGTTCACGAAGGCTCTCGCGTCCGCGCCTCCGCCGTTCAACTACGTGCTGGCGGCGGGAGTTCTGGCGGCTGGTATGGCCAAGGTCGCTGCTATTTCCTCTCAGAGCACTTCGGGAATGATGACCGGCGGCGCAATGACGGTGCGCGGCAGCGGAGGTCCGGACTCGGTGCCAGTTCAATTCATGGCCTCGCCGGGAGAGCAGATCGACGTGTGGAGGCCAGAGCAGGGTGGCGGGCAGGATCCGCGGCGAGGAGCAAGTGCGGGCGCGACTGTAAACCTCTCGATGCCGATTGCGACCACGCGTGATGCTCTGCGCAGCTTGATCGAAGGTCTGAACGATATGTTTGCCGATGGCTACAAGCTGAACGTGGTCCCGGCCTGATGTCGCTGGTTATCTCCAGTGCCATTGTTGTTTCGGGAGCGGCAGATGACCTGTCACTAAATCATCCCGTGATTGGATGGCATAACCTAGTTACGTCATCCACCATCGTTGCCGACAATGAAGAGACCAATTACCCCGCATCCAACTTAGCAAATCCGGCAACTCATCTTGAGTGGCGGTCAGATGACGATGGTGACCAGTATCTCACCATCACGACGAATGAAGTCGATCCGATCGACTATCTTGCTGTGGCTGGGCACAACTTCTTTTCGGAAGAAATTCCGACCTCAGTAGAGGGCTACATAGGCGGAGTTTGGACCGAGATCGTCGAAGAGGTGATGCTTCCTGATGATGGGCCGGCCATCTATCGATTTGAGGCGCAGTCGCTTAGCGCGATCAGGCTGAAAATGCAGGCTCCGGTGGATGCGCTGCCTCGGGCCGCAGTGGTCTATGTTGGAAAGCTGCTCGTGATCGAGCGTAAAATCTACGTCGGTCACACTCCGTTGCCGGACGGGATTAAGACAAGCGTCGTTAACGGAAGAAGCGAAAGCGGAAAGTTTCTCGGTAGAATCCAGCTTGGAGAGTGGCGGGAATCCACTATCCCCCTCTCGTTGGTTTCGCCTGACTGGTTCCGGACCTACATGCGGCCGTTCCTACGCGATGGAAAGAATCTTCCATTCTTCTTCGCGTGGCGGCCGGAGGATTACCCCTTCGAAACTGGGTATGCCTACCTGATGGAGGATCCGGCTCCTACTCCTGTAGGACCAAACAATCTGATAGCGTTTGATATGAAGGTCAGCGGCGTCGTATGACTTCGCTTCAAAGCCTGACCTTTATCGAGATCGATATTGAGTTCTGCAGCTTGGTTTACGGTGTGCCGCCATGCATGGCGTCTCTTGTTTCGTCGCCGCCGACCGGAACGATCAAGTGCTTTAACAGCCGGGCGACCTGCCAGGACATCGACAATTTTTCTCCTGAAGACGTCACGCTTCGGTTTGCTAGGCCGACAACGTTCCTGCCCCGTTCGATCGATTGCATTCCGTCGATCTTGGAGGTCTCTTACACTCCTTCGACGATATCTCTAGGGAAAAACCTTGGAACTCGCGCAACCTTGAGCGTGACGTTCAGGGATCACCCGCATTCAGATACTGGAGAGGGTTACGACAAATATATATCTGACCGGGATTACGACCCGTACAGCCAGGGCACGTACTGGGGGAAATTTAGAGCGCGCCAACCGTTTGTTCGCGGCCGTCCGTTGCGATGGATTACGGGTCTAGTTGGGCAAGACATCGAGTATATGGAAAGGCGACATTTCGTCATCGACAGTTTCGACGGCCCAACACCTGACGGACGATATACGGTCGTCGCTAAGGACATTCTAAAGCTAGCTGACGGAGACCGGGCTCAGGCGCCGTTGATGTCCAACGGTTTTCTATCTGCTGATATGAATGCGTCGATAACGGGAGCCGCATTGCTTCCGTCGGGCATCGGTAACGCTGAGTATCCGGCTTCGGGATACCTCAACATCGGCGGAAATGAGATCGTTTCGTTCACGCGAACCGGAGACAGCCTCACGATTGCCAGAGGACAACTCGGCAGCACGGCAACCACGCACAAGGCGCAGGACAGGTGCCAGCTTGTGCTTCGATATGTCGGAGAAGATGTCGCTGATATCATCCAGGATCTTCTCGAGAATTATGCTGACGTGCCACCCGGTTACATTTCCGTGTCGGACTGGCAGGAGGAAACTGCGGCGTTTCTTGGTAGCGTCTATACGGCGAACATATGCGAGCCAACGTCGGTTGCCACACTTGTCTCCGAACTATGCGAGCAAGCCGGCCTGGCGATCTGGGACGACAATATAGAGCGCAAAATAAGACTTCAGGTCCTGCGAGGCATCGTCACGGACGCCGCTACATTTAATCCCGACAACATCAGACAGGGAACCCTAACCATTAAGGAGCAGCCAGACACCCGGCTCTCTCGCGTTATTACTTATTTCGGTCAGAAGGATCCGACGAAGCCCCTGTCCAATCTGGATAACTACAGGTCGACGTCATCGGTAGTCGATAGCGCGGCTGAAGATGATTACGGCTCGGCCTCGATTAAAACGATTCTTTCTCGATGGATTCCTGAGGCGGGGCGAACGGTCGCGGATCGTTTAGGAGAAATCGTCCTTGGTCGCTTTCGCGATCCGCCACGGCGGCTGACGTTTGAAACGGCTCGATATGCCGAAACGGATGTGTCGTTGGGGATAGGGTATCGCGTAGAGGCGTTCTGCGTTCAGGACGCCACCGGTGCGCAGTCAGACATTCCAATTCAGGCGACGCGCGTCAACCCTGGACCGGATCGGTTTTCTGTTGAGGCTGAGGAGATGCTTTGGAGCGCTCCAGAAGCGGACTTGGCAAACCGCCAAATCGTGTTCGGCGCGGATACGTACAACATCAATCTGAGAGACTCGCACGACTCGATCTATCCGGAGCCAGTTTCCGGAGACGTTGTTACCTGCACGATCAACGCTGGCGTCGTGATCGGGTCTGTGTCGTCGACCTTGAGGGCCTTCGATGTAGGCTCATGGCCGTCCGGTGTCATTCTCAACGTCATACTCAACGGCCAGATCCGCGGCGCGGGCGGTCCGGGCGGAGAGGGCGGTTCTTGGAGCGGCGGAAACGGCTTGCCAGGCGGTGCGGGCGGGACTGCGCTATATTTGAGATATCCGATAAATCTGACGTACCCATCAGGCTCTAAGATTTACGCCGGCGGTGGCGGCGGCGGTGGTGGTGGTGGTGGATCCGGCGATGGTGGCGGCGGCGGTGGCGGCGGTGGCGGCGCCGGACAGGCTAAAGGGCCGGGCGCTAACGGCGGCGGCGCAAACGGCGGCGAACACGGTCTCGCCGGCAGCTTGAGCGACGACGATGTCGGCGGGCCAGGCGGGCGGGGCGGCTTGGGCACCACGCCATTCAACGGCGGCGGCCGAGGCGGTGAGGGCCGCGGACACGGCGTTGCCGGTGAGCCTGGCGTTCCCGGCGAGTCCTCTGGGGGGCCTGGCGGTTCTCCTGGAGCCGGCGGCGCGGGCGGCGTGGCTATCGATGGCATCAGCTTTGTAACGACCATCATCAGCGGTGCGGACATTCTCGGCAGTCAAATCAATTGAGGCGATGAAATGACTTTGGCTGCCCATCAATTCACGGTTGCGGATGAATCCGGTGACGTCGTTGCTGGAGCCCATGTTGAGGTCAGGTCGGAATTGCCAGGGCAACCATTGGCCGCGGTCTATAGCGATCGGGCTGGGCTTTCAGGACTTGGCAACCCGTTTGATTGTGACGCGGATGGGTTCGTTCGGTTCTTTGTCGTCGGTGGCTACTATCAAATCAGGGTCTACACTGGGCCTAGCGGTGCGCCGACCTTCGAAGCACCGCTATACCGCTATGTCGGCATCGGCCTAGCGCAGGGATCGGACTATATTCCGCCGGCTTTTGTGGTTCGCGAGATCACCGCGGCTGGCGCCATCACCGTCAATACCGATGACGATGTCATTCTGGTTAAGAAAACCGTCGGCGCGGCGACCAGCGTTGTGTTGCCGAATCCGCTCCTCTTTACCAAGAGGAAGATCCGCATCGTCGACCGGAAATACGACGCGGCCACCAACAACATCACGATCACATCGTTCGATAGTTCTTCGCCTCCGGTGGCGGTCACCATCATGGGCGGCGCCTCCTACGTGATCGACTCTAATGGTGCCTCAATAGAGCTTACGCCGCTCTCCGACGGATCCGGCTGGATCTGAAACTCTCTTAAAATTCAGGACTGAAGAATGAAGCTTCGCGGCATCATAACGCTGGCGCTCGCCTTGGCGTGCACACCGGTATTCGCACAGACCAGCCCGGGAACGTCTCCGCTTTCCATCGTGAAGGGGGGGACTGGATCATCGACCGGGCCAACCGCGCGGACCGCGCTGGGTGTTCTGAATTCCCGCGCCGAGGCGATGACAAAGAACCTGACGGCATTCGATACCGTCATGACACTGGGCTACACAACCGGCGGCGATGGCGGCGGAGCGACGTTTAAAAAGATTGGATCATCTGCCGGTTTCATAGATTCCTTCATCTCCACGTTCTCGATCCAGGGCGGAAGCGGATGTACGAACGGGACCTATGGAGCGCCGAGTGGAACGCGTTCCACGACCGCTATCATCTGGCAGAAGTCTCCCAATCCATCCATAGCCGTAGGAACAGCCACGGTCTCCGGTAACGCGCTGACCGCTGTCAATATCACCGGCACGCCAGGAAATGCCTACGTCGTTGGCGATGTTCTCACTGCGCAGAATCCGCTCACTGGGTGCTCTGTCCAGCCGACCATCACGGTCACCGCTGTAACCAGTCCGCAGGCGAGTTTCATCGACAGCGCCGGCAACCGTTGGCAATACGTTCCGCACACTTGGCCAAACGTCCTTCAGTTCGGCGCCAAGGGCGATTGGAACGGCACCGACGTCGGCGCAACCAACAACTTCTCGGCGATCCAGGCCGCCGTCAATTTCGCCGCATATAAATCCTCTACGTCCTTCGACGCTGGCGGCTGGTGGGGCGGCAAGGTCGATGTGCCGTCTGGCTCCTACATGATGTGCGGATCGAGCTACTTTGTGCTCCCCGAAGGCACCGTTCTTGATGGAGGCGTGGGCTCCGGCGCCTCAATGCTCCATCTGTGCGACGCGTACAATCCGAGCCTGAACGCCTTTACCATATGTGATCCGATCTGGGGCTTTGCCTGCATCAACTCGCAGTACCGCAATATCTCATTCCATTCCTCGCGTTCGGTTGCCGTTTCGGGCGGCACATCAATGGTATATTCGAACAGCCTTCAGGATTTCGGAGGGCTGTACAACGTCTACTTCTTCGGCGGACAACGCATCTGCTTCCACTTCGAAAAGGGCTATGGCGGCTCGTCGTGGATTGGTGCCGAGAAGATCAGTTGCAACCCCAGCAGCCCCAACAACGTCGGCATCAAGATCGGAAACACAGCGGGCTCCGGGATGAACCTCGGGTCCACCAACGTCAGCTTGCGCGATATTGTCATCGGCGGACCAACCAGCTCGCCGTATCAGCTTCAGGCCGGGATGCAGATTTTCGGCGCGTTCACGCGGGTCGAAAATCTTCACTGCGAGAACATAAACTTTCAGTGCATCTATATCGAAAGTCCGGCTTCAGCCAACGGTGAGCTTATTTCTCTCGTCAACATCAACAGTCAGGGTTGCGCTTCTGGCGGTACGTGTACGGGGGTCGTTACCTTGGGTGCCACCAACGATCCCGGCAATACAGTGTTCGAATTGATCCCTGTCCCGGGTGGTTATTCTCACGTCATCGAAAACGGTCAGGTGGGAGGCACTAGCCTAAACACTAGGGTTGTCAAGCCGATAACTTGCCCGAATACCTGTAGCTAAGTTTAGTCGAACCGGACGAAAAACATCGCCGTCAAGCCGACGGTGACGATCAGCAGCACCAGAGCGACCATAGCGTAGACAACATCCATCATGGTTCGTCCCTGCTTTCTCTCGGCTGGTCCATTGGATAGTCGGTGTCGACGTCGGGGTGAGTGAAAAGAACCCGGAAAAATTCGATGATCTTCTTGAGCATTTGGTTCCTCGAAGACTGACCGTGTCGTCTTCTAGCACCACAACCCTAAAGTGATCAACGAAAGATCGTGAAAAAACGCCGCAAGAATCTGTGGTTGTAAACGCCCCGAAACATTGGAGAATTCCATGGCAATCGACAACGTAGGGAAATGCTTTCCCACGGCTGCCGGGTTCCTGACCTATCTGGAGGCTCTGAAGTTTGGCGCATGGCGGCCGAGGTTCGTCACCATGCACCACACGGGCGGGCCGGATCTGAAGACATGGCAGGGCTGGCAGAAGCGAAGCCCGCCGGTCTCGGACGAGCAGTGGATGCGGAATCTTGCCAGCTACTATGGCAAGTCGAAAGCGCAGGGCGGTCCGGCCGACGGCCCTTGGCGATCGGGTCCGCATTTCTTCTTCACGCCAACGAACTTCTGCGTTCTGTCGCCTCCGACAGCGCGCGGCGTTCATGCCGTGTCGTTCAACGCCACGTCTTGGGGGGTCGAGTGCGTCGGGGACTTCGATCGGGAAGCATTCACCGACGCTCTTCGTGACCGCTACGCCGAGGGGCTTGCCTGCCTGCACATCGCGGCCGGACTTGATGTCGAGCCGTTCCAGCGCGGCGTCCAGGGTCTTCACTTCCACCGTGACGACCCGAAGACCAGCAAGACCTGTCCAGGAACGAAGGTCAGCAAGGACGTTATGGTTGACGCCATTCAGGCGAAGATGGATGCGCTGTCCGGCGGTTCTCATGAGGACGACGAGCCGCCGCCGGTGGCTGTCAAGACCGACCGCATGGGGATCGTCAACACCGCGGACCTGAAGATCAGGACTGACGCCGGGGCAAAGTATCCGGTTGTCGGCTCACTCGCCAAAGACGCGAGAGTAACGGTCACCGGTGAAGCAAAGAACGGCGAAACGCTCTGGTATCGCGTCGTACAAGGCGGGTGGGTTGCCGCTCGTTATATCACTCTGAACTAACCGCCGCGCGACGCCTCGCGCAATCAAGATCATTGGAGAATGGAATGTTTACTAACGAACAAATGAAGAGCTTTGCGCGCTGGGTTTTGACGCTGCTCGGCGGCCTCGTAGCCGGCTGGGCTGCAAAGACCGGCTGGATTACTGCCGATCAGGTTATGTCGTTCTTCAGCAGTGAGACGGTCATCGGCCTGGTTGTCTCTGGTATTGCGCTCGTTTGGAGCATGATTTCCAAGACGGACAAGGGCGTCGTTGCATCAGCGGCCGCCATTCCAGGGACTACCGTTGTGACGACCCCCGAGATCGCTGCAGCGGTCCCGTCTGCGGATGCACTGTCCAGTGCTTCGGTCCAGGTCGTTCCTAAGTGATCACGGCCTCTTGGTGGACATTTGTAGCGGCAGCACTGAAATCGCTGCCGCTAATCCTACAGATTGTCGGTCAGTTCAAATCGGCGGCCGACGCGAAAGTGAACCGTGGCATTGGTTACGATCAAGCAGTGGCAGACGGCCTAAAGCTCATGTCGGAACAAATGAGGGCTGCCGACGAGGCCGTGAATGCAGCGATCGAGAAACAGGCGCAGCATCCGAATAGCGATGACGGTCGTGACACCGATTTTCGGAGGGATTGATGCGCTGGTCCGTCTTCCTATTTGTTCTGATGACGGGTCATGCCTATGGCGCCACATCGATATGCCGGCCAACCTTCGAAGGGTTTCTAGAGTTTGAGTGCGAGACTAGGGCTCCGCAAGTTAATGCCGCCCCGTTCTGCGACGTAATGAACCGTCAAGGCGGCGCCTTCCGATGGTCGCGCCATGACACCAACGAAACCAAGAACAGGGCAGATCTCATCAACGCCGCCGGCAAGCGGCTTTGCGGTTGGAAGTGAGGCGGGCCGCCGCGCTGGTTGCACAGTGCGACGACCCTGACCGGGCCAGTGGCGCGTAACCACGGACACGGCTGGGAATGATCCTAGCGGAACGGCGGTTCACTAGGAGTTAATGGCAATGCTACCGGAATGGGTAAAGGAGGTCGCTGCGGGCGGCCCGGCTTTGATCTTCGCTGTACTTTGGTGGTTGGAGCGGACAGAGCGGCGCGAGGAGCGCGACGAACACAAGACAGTCTCTCGAGACATGATTCAGGCCATGGTGAAAACAGAAAACACCTTGGCGACAATCGGCAATGTATTCGCTGGTAGGCCGAACCCATGAACCTAGCCGGGTGGATCAAGATGCTGTTTGGCAGGAGGCGGCGGGCGCCTGAACCCGAAACAGAGATAGCCCGGGAACTGGCGCAGCGGATCGGCGCAAGAGCTGACGAATTGAGCGAGCACTTCAAGGGATACCAGCGCGCCCGAGATCCGTTCGCTGCAATGATGGCTGATATGTACAATCGCGACCAGCTATCACGACTACACCGCAGCACGCGGCAATGAATTTCAGCGACGTTCTCGAGGCCGGCAATGGAGTCTGGGCCATCCTAGCGGGGTGGCTGACTGCCTTCATGGTCTTTCACATTGTCATCATACGCGTGCAGCGTGGCATTCCATGGCCGCGCCTTCTTTTCAATTTCAGTCTGCCGCTCAGCGTGCAGATGGCGCTGGGAATGCTGGCGGTCGCGTTCGCGATCTTTCTGACCAGGTTCGTTATCTGGTTGGCGCGCTACCTGCACAGTGGCGACATAGATCTCTTGATGCCGCACAGCTCGATTTATTGGTTCGGTACGATGCTCGGCATCGTCGGGTTTCTTTGCATCTTGCGGACCGTATCGCAGCCGACATTCGGTCACTGGCCGTGGATCGGCGCGCTCACGTCCAGCGCGGCATATTTGGTCTGGTGGGCCTCGAAGTTTTGGTGACGGCCGAGGAATTAAAAAGATGCGTATGGATGTTTACCACCACTTTCCACGGGATGAAGAGACTCCTCCGTGGGCAGAGCAACTAAACGAGGAAGTGGGTCTCGTTGTGGAAGGAATACAAACAATCATGGCAACGTTAGAAGAACTGAATGCAGCACTCGGCGCGATATCGCCCCTCTTGGACAAGATCTCTGCCGATACCGACAATCTGAAGGCTCAGCTCGAGAGCATCCCGCCCGGCGGCTTGACCCCCGAGCAGCAGGCCGCGATCGACTCCGCGGTGGCGTCGGCAAACCAGATCTCCGACCGTCTCAAGGCGATCGATGACAAGGTTCCGGACGCGTCGGCCTAAGGCCATCGGGCGGCAGCATCACGCCGCCCAACCCTTTCATTACATATCGAGGAATTATGATTCGCATCGCCATCCTGGCGACGCTGGCGCTTGCCGCGTTGTCATCGCCAGCAGAGGCCCGCCATCGGGCGATCGTCGCCGATCCGGGCTGCAACGTCATTTTCCCATGCGAAGGGGTGGCGCCATCGCCCAGGGGCCAACGGATAGCCCGGGAGGTCGGGTTCGGGGAGGCCCAGAAGGTCTACACGCCGAAACCGGTTCGCAGCGCGCCCCGTCCGTTGGGTATTTCCGGTCCGTCGCAGATTGTCAGCCACCCGCCGGGATGCCCCTCACGCGCCTTCTGCGGGTGCGGGGCGGCGGTTCGGGTCTTTGGCGCGCCGGTGCGGTCCCTTTGGTTGGCAGCGAATTGGTTTAGGTTCCCCAGAACGGCGCCGGCGGCCGGGATGGTCGCGGTTCGCCGGCATCATGTCTTCGTGCTCGAGCAACATCTCGGCGGCACCCGGTGGCTGGCCTATGACGCGAATAGCGGCCGGCGGCTGACCAGGATCCACGCTCGGTCAATCGCTGGGTACGTCATCGTGAATCCACGCGGGGCTGCATGACTGCCGTGGTCGTCCTGATGATGGTCGTCGGCGTCAGCCTGCTACCCATGGGAATCATCACGTTCGCCTTTGCACGCACTGGCCCGCAAGAGACACTCGGCGGACTCATGGTGACGGTCGGCATGGTCGCAACTGCGGTCGCTGGCGTCATCTGGAAGCTAGCCTTCTGAGCATCGTCATTGAATTCGGCCCAGCGCCGTAACCGAGCCCGAGAGGGCTGCTGATGGCGGTTACCTGCCATCTGTATTCGCCTCCCTAGACTCAGCCGGGCGCTTAACCGCGTCCGGCGCTTTTTGAAATCGGTGGATCAATGCCCGTTTCTCATCTCACGACAGGCGTCGACGCGCTTTGGGCGCTGGTCCTCTCAGAGATGTCGGCTGACGGATACACGTATAGCGGATCGGCTTTAAGCAAGGGCCAGATCCTAGACCAGATCGTCACGGACGTAGGCGGCGCAAACGTTTCCTATTTGACATCGTCGAAAGAGCAGATGGCCGCCGCGGCAGTGAACGCACTGGCGCCTGGGACCGCATCGCATCTGACGATGTCCTACGCCGCTTTGCTGGCGGCGCTCGTCAACGCACTGCAGAGCGGTCCGTCTATCAGCCTGTCGAACTCGACGTTTACGGAAAATAGCGCGCAAGGAACGGCGATTGGTACTCTTTCTGTCGTCGGCGGAACGGGAACGTACACCTTCACGCTTACGGACAGCGCATCGAACAAGGCGCAAGTCGCTGGAACCAACGGCGTCAACTTGCAGGCCGGAAGCGCTCCAGCGAGTGCTGGATCATTCAGCATCACGGTTCATGCAGACAATGGCGCCGGGTCTGTTCTTGATCGCGTCTTCTTGCTTACGGCCACATCGGCAGCAACGGATCCATCACTCGACTTCTCGGATCCTGACAACAGCCAATACATCCCGATCATCTAGGCATCACTAAGGAGAACTGCGATGCGCAAGCTAACTACGGCCCTGCTGGTAGCAGCGGGGATAATGGTTGTAGGGTCTGCGCTTGCGGATCTTTCGGTCAAGGATGGCGGCGGTGCAACCCGCACCATCAAGAACTTCGTCTGTGAAACGACGAAGCTTTGTAATGCCACTGTGCTGATCAAGAGCGACGGGACGGAGATCGGCACCAGCTCGGCAGAAGTGTTTGTCGGCGGCCGTGGCACAGCCGGCAGCGCCGCGGGCGGCGTCCTCACGGTTCAGGGCTCGGCCTCTGGCACGGCTATTCCGGTCAGCGGTACCGTAACAGCAACGCCTTCGGGCACGCAGGCATCCAGCATCGCCTCCGGGCAGATCGCCTCAGGCGCCTTCTCGAGCGGTTCGGTGGCTTCGGGCGCCTTTGCTTCGGGAGCGTTGGCTTCGGGATCAATGGCCGCAGGAGCCATGGTTGACTTCCTGACCACGCGGCAGACGGTGGCCGCTGGCACGGTCGCGGCGAACTCTCAACTGGTCGGCGGCATCTACAACTCAACGCCCATCACCATGACCAATGGTCAGGGCGCGGCGATGCAGTTCGACGCGAACGGCTACCTGAAAGTCAATACGGCGGCTGGTGCTGCGGCAGGCGGAACGAGCTCAAGCTTCGGTTCGGGCTTCCCAACGCCAGGCACGGCTGCCGGCTTCAGTGACGGCACGAATATGGTCGCGGGTCGAGCTGGGCCGGTGGCGAACTCGGCGTCGGCGGCCGGCTACCTCGACGCGCTTGGTGTCTGCCAGTATCTCGCGACGCCACCGACGATCACGGACACCCGGTTCAACCAGGTGCAGTGCGACGTCAACGGCAACACGAAGGTCACGGTCGTAAATACCAACGCGAACGGGCAGGCGGCTCTCGCCAGCTCGTCGCCGGTTGCGATCGCCAAGAACTCCGGTACCGGCTCGACGGTTGCTGGCGCGGCTGTGGGGACGGCTGGCACGGCATCAGCGGAAGTCGTCACGGTGCAGGGCATCGCGTCGATGACGCCGTTCCTGAGCAACCCGGGCACGGCCGCCAACTGGGGCATCGGCGCGACGGCAGCGGCCGTTCCGGCGAATGCGATGTACAACGGGTTCAATTCTGGCGGCAATCTGGTTGGTGTCGCGGCAGCAACCCCGCTCCCGGTTCGGCCGGGCGACGGTACGCGGAATGCCATCATCGATCCCTGCGAAGCCAATCTTCAGACCTACGCCCCGATCAGCATCACGACGGCGACCACGACGCGGATCGTTGCGCCGTCCGCGAGCAACAAGACGTACATCTGCATGCTGTTCCTGACATCGGCGGCCGCGGACAACATCGGCATCGTCGAGGGGACGGGCGGCACCTGCGGGTCCGGTACGGCCGGTGTGGTCGGCGGCACGACCGCTGCAAACGGCCCGAACTTCGCGGCCAACGGCGGCATGCTGCTGCAGGCCGGGGGCAAGGTCGCGGCGGCTCAGACCGCCGGCACCAACGTGGATCTCTGCCTGATCACCTCGGCAGCCACGCCGCTCGCGGGCGGCATCAAATACGTCCAGGCACCGTGAGGACATCGCCATGAACAAACTCTTCGGCCTTTTCCTTCTCGCGCTCGCGTGCTGGGCGCCGGGGATCGCGGAGGCGGCGAACAAATTCGCCTTCTGCCCCAGCGGATCATCGCCTTGTACGTGGGACAACACCAACACCCCGAATATCTGGTTCACGGCGACCAATGGCGGCGGCAGCGCGACGACTGTTCCGACATCGGCAGACATTGCGATCTTTGATGCCAGCTCGTGCAACGCTGTCGCCTGCACGTTCAACGTCGGCGCGACCATCAACGGGACCAGCAACACGCTGCAGGGCATTACTGCCGGCGCGTGCACGGGAGCGACCACAGGGTGTTTTCTTAACTTTGCTTCCGGTAACCCAAGCATCTCTATTACTGGAGTTGTCGGCACTGGCGGAATGAACATATCTGGTACTGGAACGCGCAAATTTGCGTTCGGGTCCGGGACGTTCACTTTCACCAGCACGACGGCTGGGGCTCTATACGACATCAGCACAACAACCAATTTGGACGCCACTTCGGACTTTACAGCGCCGATCGTATATAGCGCCACCACTTCCGGCGAGCGCCAATTCAATGGCGGGGGCCAAACATTCGGCTCTTTCACCGTCGCTGCCAACACTTCGCGCGGCGGCTTTCGTATATTCAGCGCCAACACATTTTCGTCTTTGACGGTCGCAGCCGGCACGTCCTACGTGATGCTCCCTGTGTCTACCACGACCACGATTTCTGGCTCGGCGGGGCTTTCTCTTGCTGGCGCAGCGTCGAACCCCACCATTTTCATGGCCAACACTCCTAACGCTGGCACGACTACGATAAGCCTATCCAGCGGCACCTCTACACCAACATGGATTGGATTGATGGGTATCACCACGACCGGCTCCGGGACGCTAACGCCGACCAACTGCCTCGACTTTGGGCGGAACACGCTGGACAGCGGAGATACTTGCACGGCTCCTGTAGTCGGCGGTGGCGGTGGCGGCAGGATCATCGGCGGATGAAAATGCGGAAATTCGTTCTCGCGCTCGCTGGGCTGCTGGTTTCAGCGACCG
>Ga0102589_1000645_pt1 | contig 62929 bp, 54 predicted proteins | sample AraplaMF_Col_mLB_FD_76858 | JGI IMG/M metagenome (GOLD analysis project Ga0102589, IMG submission 76858) | Arabidopsis root microbial communities from the University of North Carolina, USA - plate scrape MF_Col_mLB | ecosystem: Host-associated > Plants > Roots > Endosphere | place: USA...
GAAGAGCGTCAAGTTGGGGAAGTAGCAAAGCGTCAAGCAATTACAAACCCTAACACAATTATGTCAATCAAACGTCATATGGGTACAACTCATAAAGAACATATCGAAGGCAAAGATTATTCTCCTCAAGAAATCTCTGCAATCATTCTACAAAACTTAAAAGCGTCTGCTGAAGCTTACTTAGGTGAGCCTGTAACGAAAGCAGTTATTACAGTTCCTGCTTACTTTAACGATGCTGAGCGTCAAGCAACTAAAGATGCTGGTAAAATTGCTGGTTTAGAAGTAGAACGTATTATCAACGAACCAACTGCAGCGGCATTAGCATATGGTTTAGATAAAATGGATGAAGACCAAACAATCTTAGTTTATGACTTAGGTGGCGGTACTTTTGACGTTTCAATTCTTGAATTAGGCGATGGTATCTTCGAAGTTAAAGCAACTGCTGGTGACAACCGTCTTGGTGGAGATGACTTTGACCAAGTAATTATTGATTATTTAGTAGCTGAATTCAAAAAAGAAAACGGTGTTGATTTAAGCCAAGATAAAATGGCTTTACAACGTTTAAAAGATGCAGCTGAAAAAGCGAAAAAAGACTTATCTGGTATTACATCAACTCAAATTTCATTACCATTCATCAGCATGGGGGCTGCTGGTCCTTTACACTTAGAGTTAAACTTAACTCGTGCTAAATTCGAAGAGCTTTCTCACAATTTAGTAGAAAGAACTTTAGGCCCAACTCGTCAAGCGATGAAAGATTCTGGCTTATCAGCTAGCCAAATCGATAAAGTTATCTTAGTAGGTGGATCAACTCGTATTCCTGCAGTTCAAGAAGCGATTAAAAAAGAAACAGGAAAAGAGCCACATAAAGGTGTTAACCCTGATGAAGTAGTAGCATTAGGTGCTGCAATTCAAGGTGGTGTATTAACTGGTGATGTGAAAGACGTAGTATTACTTGACGTAACACCACTATCATTAGGTATCGAAACAATGGGTGGCGTGTTTACAAGGTTAATCGACCGTAACACAACAATCCCAACAAGCAAATCACAAGTTTTCTCAACAGCTGCAGACAATCAACCTGCTGTAGATATTCATGTTCTACAAGGTGAGCGTCCAATGGCTAATGACAATAAAACATTAGGTCGTTTCCAATTATCGGATATCCCACCAGCACCACGTGGAATTCCACAAATTGAAGTATCTTTCGACATCGACAAAAACGGTATCGTTACAGTACGTGCGAAAGACCTTGGAACGCAAAAAGAACAAAATATCGTCATTCAATCATCTTCAGGTTTAAGTGATGAAGAAGTAGAACGTATGGTTAAAGAAGCGGAATTAAACGCAGAAGCTGATGCTAAACGTAAAGAAGAAGTAGACCTTAAAAACGAAGCTGATCAATTAGTGTTCCAAGTTGAAAAAACATTAAAAGATCTAGAGGGTAAAGTTGAAGAGGCTGAAGTTACTAAAGCTAACGAAGCAAAAGATGCATTAAAAACTGCTTTAGAAGCTGGGAACTTAGATGATATCCGTACGAAGAAAGATGCACTTTCTGAAATCGTTCAAGCATTAACAACTAAGCTTTATGAGCAAGCAGCAGCTGCAGCTCAGCAAGCTCAAGGTGCTGAAGGCGGAGCAAAACAAGACGATGTAGTAGACGCTGAGTTTACTGAAGTTAAAGAAGATAAGTAATAACGAAAAGTGGAAGCGCCTCGGTCAGCCCCGACAAGCATAAGAACAAGAACGGAAAAAGTTTGGTTTATAACTTTTATCGTACTTGGGCTTATGAACTCGAGGGGCTAACGCCTGGAACCAGCCAATATATATATCTAAAACATGAGGGAAGTCAAAGTCAGGGGAGTCTTGGCTTTGACTTTTTCTCACTTTAAGGAAGTATAAATTGGCTGCAATGATGAGTACTCGATGTAAAAGACAATTTTAGCAATAAAGTATAAGTGCAACTACACCTCTGACTTAACCTAAAAGGCTCGTCAGTAGACGAGTTTTCTTTATTTTCTTTAAGAAAAGAACAGGATATGTTAAAATATTCTTTATGTGAAAGGAGCGGATTGAAATACTATGAGTAAACGTGATTACTATGAAGTACTTGGTGTAAGTAAGAGTGCTTCAACAGATGAAATAAAAAAATCGTTTCGTAAGTTAGCAAAAACGTATCATCCTGATGTTAACAAAGATGCAGATGCACCTGAAAAATTTAAAGAGGTACAAGAAGCATATGAAACTTTAATGGATGACCAAAAACGTGCTCATTATGATCAATTTGGTCATACAGATCCAAACCAAGGCTTCGGAGGAGGCGGTTTTGGAGGCGGAGGTTTCGGTGGATTTGAAGATATCTTCAGCCAGTTCTTCGGTGGAGGCGGTGGACGTCGCCGTGATCCTAACGCACCAAGAGCAGGAGCAGATTTACAATATACAATGACAATTCAGTTTGAAGAAGCTGCTTTCGGTTTGGAAAAGGAAATAGAAATTCCAACTGAAGAAACTTGTCATACATGTAGTGGCTCAGGTGCAAAACCTGGTACATCGAAAGAAACATGTAAGCATTGTCATGGTTCAGGTCAAATGAGCGTAGAGCAAAATACTCCTTTTGGACGCATAGTTAATCGTACGACGTGTTCTCATTGTCAAGGAACTGGTCAAATGATTAAAGAGAAATGTAATACTTGTCATGGTGCTGGCCGTGTGAAAACACGTAAGAAAATTATGGTTAAAGTACCAGCGGGTATTGATGATGGACAACAAATTCGTCTTTCGGGTCAAGGTGAACCAGGTAAAAATGGCGGACCTGCTGGAGATTTATATATAGCATTCCATATTCGTGATCATGAATTCTTTGAACGTGATGGAAATGACATTTACTGTGAACTTCCATTAACCTTTGCTCAAGCAGCATTAGGGGATGAAGTAGAAGTTCCAACTTTACATGGTAAAGTAAAAACGAAAATTCCTGCTGGAACGCAAACTGGAACAAGAATGCGCTTAAAAGGTAAGGGAATTAAAGATGTTCGAGGATATGGTCAAGGTGATCAGCATGTAATCGTAAAGGTCATTACCCCGACTAAACTTTCAAGCCGTCAAAAAGAATTGCTTGAGGAGTTTTACGATATCGGAAAAGGACAAAAAGACGATAAGCATGATTCATTCTTTACAAAGCTTAAACGTGCTGTAAAGAACTTTAATGAATAAATAAGCGAAGTGAGAACAATCACGCTGTTAATGAAGGTAAAAACTGGTAACACTAATAATAGATGGTTTATTAAAAATGGCACCCTCTAAATCTAAATAGGATTAGAGGGTATTGCCGACTAATGAAGAGAGTATGAATGGAGTTGGTAGATTTATGAAATGGTCAGAATTAAGTATTCACACTACACAAGATGCGGTTGAACCGATTTCTAACATCTTACATGAAGCTGGTGCTAGTGGTGTTGTCATTGAGGATGTGTTTGATTTGACGAAGGAACGAGCGCAGGTGTACGGTGAAATCTACCAACTAAACCCAAAAGATTATCCAGAGGAAGGTGTTATCGTAAAAGCATACCTTCCTGTGAATAGTTTTTTAAATGATACTGTCGACGGTATAAAAGAAGCAATTAATAATTTAATGACATTTGATATTGACTTAGGTAAAAATACATTTAATATTCATGAAGTAAATGAAGAAGACTGGGCGACTGCTTGGAAAAAGTATTATCACCCAATTTCAATATCAGATCGTTTCACAATCGTTCCAACGTGGGAAGAATACGAGCCGAAAAAATCAGATGAATTAATCATCGAATTAGATCCAGGTATGGCATTTGGTACTGGAACTCATCCAACTACTGTTATGTGTATTCGTGCACTTGAGAAAGTTGTAAAAGTAACAGACCGAGTAATAGACGTTGGAACTGGTTCAGGTGTATTAAGTATTGCGGCAGCAAAACTAGGCTCTACTAATATAGAAGCATATGATTTAGACGATGTAGCAGTTCAAAGTGCAAAAGAGAATGTTTGTTTAAATCAAGTTGATGATGTTGTTAAAGTAGATCAAAATAATCTTTTGAACGGCATTGATGGTCCTTTCCAAGTTGTCGTTGCGAACTTACTTGCAGAGATTATTCTTCGTTTTGTTGATGATGTATACAATGTATTATCTCCAGAAGGGACATTCATTTCTTCAGGGATTATTGGTTCAAAACAACAAGACATCGAAAATGAACTGAAACGAGTAGGTTTTGAGATTGTAGAAGTGTTACATTTAGAGGACTGGGTTGCTATTATCGCAAAAAAACCAGCACAAGTGATTTAATATGCAAAGATATTTTATAGAAGAAACACAACTACAAAATAATGTTGTTACAATTTCTGGTGAGGACGCACATCATATTGCAAATGTAATGAGGATGAAGCCTGAACAAGAAATCATTTGTACAGTTCCTGGCTCTTCGACAGTCAAATGTGTGCTTACAAATATTTCTAGTGAAACCATAACAGCTACTGTTGTAGAATATGTTGAGAATACAAATGAACTGCCGGTATCAATTACAATTGCAAGTGGACTTCCAAAAGGAGATAAGCTTGAGTTAATTATTCAAAAAGGTACTGAACTTGGTGCTTCGGAATTTTTACCTTTTGCCGCGGCAAGGTCAATCGTAAAGCTAGATGATAAAAAAGCTGGTAAAAAAGTTGAGAGATGGCAGAAGATTGCAAAAGAAGCTGCGGAACAATCTTATCGACATATTGTTCCTATTGTGGAGCAACCGATATCTTTTCAACAATTACTTAACTCAATACCGCAGTATGATGCGTGTATTGTTGCATATGAAGAAAGTGCAAAAACTGGAGAAACAGCTCAACTTGTTCAAACATTCCAGACTCTAAAAGATGGAGCACGACTTTTAGTAGTGTTCGGTCCTGAAGGCGGATTGTCTGATAAAGAAGTTGATCAGCTAACTGAAAAAGGTGCAAAGTTATGTGGACTAGGACCAAGAATTCTACGTACAGAAACAGCACCATTTTATGTACTAGCTGCTGCCTCCTTTCATTTTGAATTAATGAGGTGAAGAAATGCCACAAGTAGCTTTTCATACATTAGGCTGTAAAGTTAACCATTATGAAACAGAAGCAATTTGGCAACTGTTTAAAGCAGCAGGCTATGACCGTACGGAGTATGAAAGTCAAGCCGACGTTTATGTAATTAATACTTGTACAGTTACAAATACAGGTGATAAAAAAAGCCGACAAGTTATTCGTCGTGCAGTTCGAAAAAATCCAGACGCAGTAATATGTGTAACAGGTTGCTACGCACAAACATCTCCAGCTGAAATTATGGCAATTCCTGGGGTGGATATTGTTGTTGGTACACAAGACCGTACTAAAATGCTTGATTATATTGAGCAATATCGTGTAGAACGCCAACCAATTAATGGTGTTGGAAATATTATGAAGGCTCGTGTTTACGAAGAGTTAGACGTACCAGCTTTTACAGACCGCACACGTGCTTCACTAAAAATCCAAGAGGGATGTAACAACTTCTGTACATTCTGTATTATTCCTTGGGCTCGTGGTTTAATGAGATCTCGTGATCCAAAAGAAGTTGTCCGTCAAGCGACACAATTAGTTGAGTCTGGCTATAAGGAAATCGTCTTAACAGGTATTCATACTGGTGGATACGGTCAAGACATGAAAGATTACACATTAGCTATGTTATTAAAAGATTTAGAAGCTGTTGAAGGGTTAAAACGTGTTCGTATTTCTTCCATTGAAGCTAGTCAAATAACTGATGAAGTAATCGAAGTACTTCGCCATTCGAATATTGTTGTACGTCATTTACACGTACCTTTACAATCAGGTTCAGACACTGTACTTAAACGTATGCGTCGTAAATATACAATGGCTCAATTTGCTGAACGAATTGAAAAACTTCGAGAAGTATTGCCAAACTGCTCAATTACATCAGATGTAATTGTAGGTTTCCCTGGTGAAACAGAAGAAGAATTTATGGAAACTTATAACTTCATTCGTGATAATAAGTTCTCTGAACTACATGTATTCCCGTATTCTAAGCGTACAGGAACTCCTGCAGCACGTATGGAGGATCAAGTTGATGAAGAAATTAAGAACGAACGTGTTCATCGCCTAATCGAACTATCAAATCAACTTGCAAAAGAATATGCTTCAATGTTTGATAAAGATGTTCTTGAAGTTATCCCTGAAGAAACATATACAGAAAATGGCTTAGAAGGTCATTTAATTGGCTATACAGATAACTATTTGAAAGTTGTCTTCCCTGGAACTGAAGACATGATTGGTAAAATAGTAAAAGTTAAAATTGCTCAAGCTGGATACCCACTGAACAAAGGTGAATTTGTTCGAGTATTAGAGGATGTAGCCGTTAACTAAGAATAAATATGAATAAGAGCTCAGTACATATGACATGTGCTGAGCTTTTTTGTTATTTACTATATTTTATTTATTTCACTGCTTTCAATAATCGGTTTTGAATAGCCATGCAAAGCAACTTTGATCATAGCACGTCCAATTTGTTCAGATGTAGTAACAGAATTAGGAAACGTTTTTTTGAAAAATGGATATAGAGGTCTTAATACATCATAAAAAACTTGATATACTTTTGTTTTTGATCTGACATTTTTTTGAGGAATAATGCCACCTGGACGGAACATATATGCGCCCTTAAATGGTAATTTTAACAGATCATTTTCCGTTTTCCCTTTTACTCTAGCCCACATTGAGTTGCCTTTTTCTGAACTATCTGTACCAGATCCTGTAACATAAATAAATGTCATGTTAGGATTTAATTTTGATAATGTTTTTGCGACCGCCATTGTTATATCATACGTGATACTACGGTACTTTTCTTCGGACATCCTAAATGACGAAACACCGAGACAGAAGAAACAGGCATCAAAGTCTGACAATTTAGTTTCAATGTCAGTTAAATCTAAAAAATTTTGAATGAATATTTCATTTAATTTTTCATGATGTATTCCAGTCGAGCTACGACCAATTGATTGAACAAATTTTACATCTTGGTCTTCTAAACATTCTAGTAGCACACTTTTTCCAACCATTCCTGTTGCTCCAAAAAGCAGAACCTTCATCTTAATGCCTCCGATTAATTCCTACATAAAGAATTATTTTTATTATCAATTATAAATTAAAATCGTGCTCAAAAACTACACAATTACTCCTGAGTGCTGATATATTTAGTACTCATATTAGTATGAATTAATGAAAATTTAATGGGGTATAGTAACCTTTGTAGTTTTAAAAATACTTATTAAATTTAAGGATGGTGTAGTAATTGAAAAAATATGAGTGGAATGCTCCTACATACGAAATGAAAAAAAACGTCATAAGTGTCGGTAAGAAAAGTCTTAGAACTATCTTGCTTTCATCTGTTTTGTTACTAGGTACAACAACCTCAGGTTATGCTTTTGGTAAAGGCTCAGAAGGACCTGATGTGTTTGTCGTACAAGGCATGTTGAAGTCAATAGGCAGCTACTCAGGTAAAATAACAGGGCATTATAATTACTTAACTATAAAAGGTGTAAAATATTTTCAAAAAACACACGGTTTACCGGTTACTGGAGCAGTAGATACTAACACTTTTGCGTCTATTATGCATGCATATGAAGCAGTAAAAGCAGGTGGAGGAGCAGGCGGTGGTGCTCCTGGTGGAGACGACGGATCAGGTGGAGGATCAGGTGCTGGCGCAGGCCAAGGTGAAGGCGGTGGCGCAGGTGAAGGCGGCGGAGCAGGCGGTGGCGCAGGTGAAGGCGGCGGAGCAGGCGGTGGTGCAGGTGAAGGCGGCGGAGCAGGCGGTGGTGCAGGTGAAGGCGGCGGAGCAGGCGGTGGCGCAGGTGAAGGCGGCGGAGCAGGCGGTGGCGCAGGTGAAGGTGGCGGAGCAGGCGGTGGCGCAGGTGAAGGCGGCGGTCAAGGCGGAGGCACAGGTGAAGGCGGCGGCCAAGTGGAGCAACCAGGTAAAGGTGGAACAGAGCAACCTCCAGCTAAGGGCGGAACAGAGCAGCCACCTGCTAAGGGTGGAACAGAGCAGCCTCCTGCTAAAGGCGGAACAGAACAACCTCCTGCTAAAGGTGGAAATGAAAATCCTCCACCAAGTAAAGGTGGCAACTAATAAAGATTTTCTTTTGAAATGAATTAGTAGGAATGAAAAATAAAAGAGCTAATCGACATTTTGATTAGCTCTTTAAATTTGGTGCAAAATTTCTATGCTGTTTTCTCTTTGGAAAAAATGAAGCGGTAAACCGTACAAGTACATATTATGATGAATGAAATAAGGGCACTAAACCATATACTTTGAAATTCACTTACATATCGTTGAATGATATATGATAGTACAATACTAAAAATAATACTAATTGGAATATAATTTGGTACTTTTCCTTTACTAAAAACGATGAACAGTATTGGAATCAACAATGCTGAATATACATTCCCCGAATAAAATAATAGCTCTACAATCGATTTAGAATTGAGCAAAGTCAAAAAATAAACGATGGCAGCAATAATAATACAAAGTAAATAAGCCATTCTAATTTTTTTGTGATCATTTTTTTTGCTATAGTAAGGTTCGAGAACATTGTGGACGATAAAACTAGCTAATGAATGTAGACATGCTCCAAATGTAGAAGTAATGGCATTAAAAGCACATAAAACAAAAAGTATGAAAAAGAATGGAGTCGTTATTTTATTAGCTAATCCAACTAAAATTGAATGAATATCTGTAAATCCACCAGTAAAAATGACAATGATAAAAAGACATGAAAATGAAAGTGGAAAAATCGACCATATTAATCCTGATAATGAAAAGGTTAATGGAACTTTTTTTATTTCAATCATAAATAAACGATGCCAAGATGCGAGATCAAAGAAAAACTGGCCAAAGCCTACTAGCAGGCCTGAAAATAGAAAGCTCCATAAATCATAATGATCTATTACTAGCATATATGGGTGATACAAACGAATCCCATCGTATACAGGTTGTACGCCTTCTTTCACGAAAAAATACAATGGAATTAAAATGGCGGCTGCAAACATTGTGATGACTTGAAAGCCAGCTAATCCGTGAATTATTTTTAATCCTCCAAATCCAGCAAACAGAACACAAAAAAGAGTGAAAATGAAAAGCTCTATATATAATGGGAAATCAAATAGAAACTGAAACAAGGTAGACGCAGCCATTGATTGGATATATAAAATGTGAAAACTAGTTAAAATTAATAAGATAATAAAAATCCAATAGCCCAATGGATGTAGTTTCGTTTTTAAATAATCTCCCATCGTTAAGCCATCTGGGAAATCTTGCCGAACTTTTTTTCCTATAAAACTAAACATAAATAAAGCAAATGCTCCAGCGAATGCGTAGCTAATTCCTCCGAAAACGCCATATTTCACCATCGATTCCGGAGAAGATAAAATGGTAGTACCTGTTACCCAACGTGCCAGGAGTGAAATAATTCCGATACCCATTCCAATTTGAACAGGACCTTGTACATACTCTTTAAATGAACGTGCAATCACTATTTATTTTCCTTTCTCACGGAACTCTTTTGGAGTAACTCCCTCGATCTTTCGAAATAACGTACTAAAATAATGCTGACTGTTAAACCCTGAGTTTTCCGCGACATCTGAAATATTCCAATTTGGATTATTTGTTAAAAACCGTTTTGCGGCTTGTATTCTGTAATCAATTAAATATTCTGAAAATGAAACGCCGACTTCTTCATGAAATTTTCTACTTAAATACGAATGATTTGTATGAACTTCACGTGCTATATCAGAAAGTGAAAGTTTTTCAGCGAAATGTTCATGAATATACAGTAGGGTTTGATGAATCAAACTTGAATAATGATTAGATGAATCAGACTGAATATATCTAGATAAAACCTTTTGTAATTCACTTTCTATGACTGGTTTCGTTAAATAATCAACCACACCAATCCTAATTGATTGTTGAGCATAATCAAAACTTTGATAAGCTGTTACCATAATGATATCAACGTCATTATTTAAGGATCTTAGCTCTTCACCGAATTCCAGACCTGAACGTCCAGGAAGATTAATATCTAAAAATGCCAGATTAATTTTATGGTTTTGGTTAATTGTAAGAGCTTGGCAGGCATCGGCAGCTTTATGAAACTTCCATAATGGGAATATACTTTTAATCATATATTCCATTTGTTCAAGTTCCAACGGTTCGTCATCAACTAATAATACATTCATTCCTTTGCTACCTCCTCGACTCTTAAATCATGAACAAGTGGCCAAATGATTATTACATTAGTGCCGGTTTCATTCGATTGAATTTTGACTTGAGCTTTGTTACTGAAATATAATTTTAATCGTTTTTTTATATTATCTAATCCATGCCCATCGCTATCTGTAAAAGAGTTAGTCGTGCCCATTAAACCATTATCGGTCACTTCTAAATAGACAGTTTGAGTTACTTGATAAAATCGAATATGAAGTAGTGCTTCGCCAACTTTCTTTTCTAAACCGTGTTTAAATGAATTTTCAACTAAGGTTTGCAATATAAAAGGGGGGACAAGTGCAATTAATAAATCCTCAGGACAATCTAACTGAACTTTAAGTCGATCACCAAAACGTAGGGTTTGAATGTCCAAATAATATTGAGTATATTGAATTTCTTGAGCTAGTGGAATTAATGGCTCAGAAGGTTTATATTTGAATTTCAAGAATTGTGAAAACGTCTCTAGAGCTCGGATTAATTCTTTCGTTCTGTTTAAACGTGCCAAACTCAATATAACATTTAATGTATTAAACAAAAAATGTGGTTGAATTTGTTGATTTAATTTATTATATTGGGCTTCTTGAAGCGCGTGTTCTAAACGAATTTCTCTATTCTTATTTTCAAGTAGATCAATTCTCTTTTCAAAGATAAATAAAAATAATAAAGCAATAGCTCCCATAATAGGAGCTAAAATGAATAGCATGATTAATAATGTAAATCCCTCGTAACTTAGCATGAAGAACCTCAGATAGGTTTATTTTTTATTATTTTAATAAAACACTCTTTCAAAAAATATACTATTTAAACGACAATGTGACAAGCAACTTGATGATTTTGTTCAGAAATCTTTAAATCAGGAATTTTCGTTTTACAGATGTCTAAAGCAAAAGGGCATCTTGTATGGAAACGGCAGCCGCTTGGCGGATCAATTGGAGAAGGCACGTCTCCAGTTAATAAAATTCTTTCTCTTGTTTGCATTGGATTCGGTACTGGAATTGCTGATAATAACGCGCGTGTATATGGGTGTTGAGGATTTTCAAAGATTGATTTTTTATCAGCAATCTCTACAATTTTTCCTAAATACATAACCATTACACGGTCAGAAATATGTCTAACTACACCTAAATCGTGTGAGATAAAAAGAAATGTTAATGAAAATTTTCGTTGCAATGATTTTAATAAGTTTAATACTTGAGCTTGAATTGAAACATCAAGTGCAGAAACAGCTTCATCACAAATGATTAATTTTGGATCGACTGCGAGTGCCCTTGCAATTCCGACTCTTTGACGTTGTCCGCCACTAAATTCGTGAGGGTATCTATCCATTGCCTCAGGTCTTAATCCAACATGTCCTAATAATTCTTCGATCCTAGCTTTTCGATCTTCTTTTGGCACGACATTTTGAATCGCTAAGGCTTCTCCGAGTATTTGACCAATTGTTTGTCTAGGGTTAAGGGAAGCAAATGGATCTTGAAAGATAACCTGTAAGTCCTTTCTAATTTTCCTCATTTCATTCTTTCTTAAACTTAGTAGGTCTTTATCTTGAAAATGGATACTACCACTAGTCGGTTCATCTAATCGAAGGATAGCCCTTCCAGTTGTAGATTTTCCGCAACCGGACTCCCCAACGATGCTTAATGTTTCTCCTTCATATATATGAAAACTAATATCGTCCACTGCTTTTACATGATTGACTGTTCGACCGAAAATACCGCCTTTAATAGGGAAATATTGTTTTAACTGGTCTACATTAAGCAATACCTTTTTATCATCAACTTGTAAGCCCATCATTCAACCCCTACTTTCTCTTGAAGTGTATAGTCTTTCTCCCATTGTGATGTATACATCCAACAGCTAACCTCTGTTGATTGGTCAATTGTTTGGAGTTCGGGTACAGAGTGTTTACAAATATCCTTAGCATGTGCACAGCGGGGGGCAAAGCTACAGCCTTGTGGCATATTGTAGGGACTCGGAACAGTACCAGGAATCGTCGTTAATTCATCTTGATCCATATCAAGACGTGGTAAAGAGTTTAATAGTCCAATCGTGTATGGATGTTTAGGATTTGTAAAAAGATCTTTAGCTAATGTGTATTCAACGATTTTTCCAGCGTACATTACAGCAACTCGATCACAAGTTTCATAGACAACACCTAAATCATGAGTAATTAAGATAACTGCTGTGCCGAAATCCTTTTGTAGCGTTTTAATTAGTTCTAATATTTGCGCTTGAATTGTTACATCTAGAGCAGTTGTTGGTTCATCTGCAATTAATACTTCTGGATGACAGGCAAGAGCCATGGCGATCATAACTCTTTGTCTCATCCCACCGCTAAGTTCATGTGGCTCTTGTTTTGCTCTCTTTTCAGGAGAGGGGATGCCTACTAATCGAAGCATTTCAACTGCTTTTTTCCAAGCTTCTTTCTTGCCAAGTTTTTGATGAAGTCGAATGGCTTCAGCGATCTGTTCACCTGCAGAATAAACTGGGTTTAATGACGTCATCGGCTCTTGAAAAATCATTGAGATTTCATTACCTCGAATTGAACGCATCTGTTTTTCAGTCTTAGTTAATAAATCTTCTCCTTTAAAAAGAATGTTGCCTCCTGTAATTTTTCCTGGTGGAGAAGGGATAAGTCTTAAAAGTGATAAAGACGTTATACTTTTACCACTTCCAGATTCTCCTACAATTCCTAATGTTTCTCCTTTATTTAATGTAAAGCTTATTCCATCAACAGCTTTACTCGTACCTTCATCTGTAAAAAAGTAGGTTTGTAGATTTTTTACCTCAAGAATTGTTTCATTAAATTGTTTCATCTTAGTGCCTCCTTAATTCAAGTCAATTCGTTTATTAAAGTATCGATAGAGGACATCAACAGCTAAATTCATAAATACGAAGATGACAGAAGCAATTAGCACGCCACCCTGAACCATTGGTATATCCCTTGTTCTAATCGCATCAACTATTAATCTACCAAGTCCATTAATCGCAAAAACTGACTCTGTTAAGACTGTGCCACCAAGAAGTGCACCGAACTGAAGACCAACAACTGTTATGACAGGGATCAACGCATTTTTAAGACCATGCTTATAAATAATGACATATTCCTTTAAACCTTTAGCTCTTGCAGTACGAATATAGTCCTGACGAACAACTTCGAGCATACTTGATCTTGTCATTCTGGCTACAATCGCAGCTCCACCTGCACCAAGCGTTAATGCTGGAAGAATCATATGTTTAATTGTCCCCCAACCTGCAACCGGAAAAATATGAAGATTGACTGAAAAAAAGTAGATTAGCATTAAGCCGAACCAAAAACTAGGTAAAGAGATTCCTAATAAAGCAATGATCATAATCGTAATATCTGAGATTGAATATTGTTTCGTTGCAGAGATAATACCAGCTAGCATCCCTAATACAACTGTAATAAAAATACTCGCTAGAGCAAGTTCAAGGGTGATCGGTAAGCGTATCATAATTTCGTCTAAAACAGGTCGATTATTACGAAGAGATTCACCAAAATCACCTTGTAAGACATGAAATACATAATCAAAATATTGAACAAATATTGAACGATCTAGACCAAGTTGATGACGAATCATTTCAATTGTTTGTTTCGTTGCACCTTCTCCAGCAAGTAGGGTAGCTGGGTCACCAGGGACCATTTGCATAATAAGGAATACGACTAAACTTACTCCAAGTAAAACTGGGATTGTTTGTAAAATTCTTCTAATTATAAATATAAACATTTACTCTCCTCCTTATTTTTTCATCCTAGGATCAAGGGCATCTCTTAGACCATCACCAAAAATATTAAATCCAAGTACAAGTGTTGAGATTGCAATCCCTGGAAATAAAGCTATATGTGGTGCACTGAATAAATAATCTCGTCCACTACTTAACATCGCTCCCCATTCTGGAGAAGGAGGCTGAGCACCTAGGCCTAGGTATGATAAGCCAGCTGCTGATAAAATCGCAGTTGCTAGTCGTAAAGTGGCTTGTACGATAATAGGAGATAGAATATTCGGAAAAATATGCTTAAAAATAATGGTTGAATCAGAAGCACCTAAAGCGCGAATGGCGTCAATATACTCAAGTTTTCTAACAGAAAGTGTGGAACCTCGTACGATACGAGCAAACATAGGAATTGAAAACACACCAACTGCTACCATTACATTGATTAAACTAGGACCAAGTGCACTAATAATCGCAAGTGCTAACAAAATACCAGGGAAAGCGAGTAGTACATCAACAATCCTCATAATAATCGTATCCATCCATTTTCCGTAATACCCTGCTAACAACCCAAGAATGATACCAATAAACGCTCCGAAAAATACAGATACAAATCCGACTGATAATGAAAGGCGACTTCCATAAATTAATCTGCTTAAAATATCTCTTCCTTTATCATCTGTTCCCATCCAATGATCTACCGACGGAGGTTGGAGTTTGTGAATTAAATCAATTGCAAATGGATCCTTTGGAGAAATAAGTGGTGCGAAGATGGCTACTAAAATATAAAAGAGTACAATGTATCCACCGATTAGCGCTAATTTATTTTTTTTAAACTTTTTATAAAAAACTTTCCACCGTTTAAGTTTTTGAGATTTCTTTTTTTCTAATTTTGTTTCAGTATGATTCATTAAGATCTCTGGCTTCATAGTTGTTCCTTCCTCCTTTTCTTTCATTAAATTTATGCAAAATAGGTATTGAAGTAAATATGAAGTGTAAAAGCAGTAAAGATAGTGAAAAAAAGAGTAAAGATTCTGAAAATATAAAATTTTATTTTTTTTTATAATTTGAATAAGCCTGACGTACCCATAAAAAATTCACTTGGATAAACAAAAGGCAAGTTTGAAGAGGAGGAAAAAATAATGAAGAAAAGAACAGCTGGTTTTCTATTTGCATCCTTATTAACAATCTCATCTGTTTTATCAGGATGTACGTCTGATCAGACAAGTAGCAATGAAACAGGAGGGAAAGCGAAAGCAGGAGGAACTTTAGTAGTTGCTCGACTTTCTGATGCGACTACTTTAGATCCACACTTTATTACAGATATTCCATCTGCGAATGTTGTATATGAAAAGGTATATGAAACATTGGTCGTGCCTGATAAAAATATGGAACCACAACCACTTCTTGCAACAGAATGGAAACAGATTGATAATGTTACATGGGAGTTTAAACTTCGTGATGGAGTTAAATTCCATGATGGGGCACCTTTTAATGCTGATGCAGTTAAAACAAATTTTGAAAGAATACTAGATCCAAAAACAGCTTCGCCACAAGCAGGTAAATTTGAAATGATTAAAGAGATCAAAGTAGTAGATGATTCAACGGTTCAATTTATTTTGAAATATCCGTATGCACCACTGTTATCAATTTTAATGAGTAATGAAGGTAGTATTATTAGTCCAAAATCGATTACAGAAAATAGTGATAAAATTGGACAAAATCCAGTTGGAACTGGACCTTATGTTTTTAAATCATGGAAGTCAGGCGAAGAAATTAATATTGTAAAAAATAAAGATTATTGGGGTAATAAACCTAAAATAGATGGCGTTGTATTTAAGGTTGTTCCTGAAGATGCGACAAGACTAGCAATGATTGAAACAGGTGAGGCTCATGTAACCGACCAAGTGCCAGTTACTGAAATTGAGAGAATTGAAGCATCGGATACAATGGATTTATATCGTACCGATGGGCTAGCAGTCGAATACTTAAGCTTTAATGTAAAGAAAAAGCCTTTTGATGATGTACGAGTTCGTAAAGCAATTGCACATGCAATTGAAGTCGATTCAATTATTAAAGGTGTATATAACAATGTAGGTACAAGAGCAAACTCAACAATGAGTCCTAAGGTTTTTGGATATGATGCCAATATTAAAGGCTACGACTATGATATTAATGAATCTAAAAAACTACTAAAAGAAGCAGGCATTAAAGACGGATTTGAATTTACATTAACAACAAGTGATCGTAAAGAAAGAATAAACATGGCAGAGGTTATTCAATCTCAGTTAAAAGGCATCGGTATTAAAGTGAAAATCCAAGTCCTTGAATATGGTGCTTATATTGGTGTAATTGCAAAAGGAGAGCATCAAGTTTCTATAGGTGGTTGGGGAAATGCTACAGGAGATGGCGATTACAATCAATTCAATCTTTTTGATAGCAAATCTCAAGGTGCTGCAGGGAATAGTTCATTCTACAGTAATCCAGAAGTAGATAAGTTAATTGAAACTGCACGTAAAGAATCTGACAGCGACAAACGACAAGAATTGTATTCACAAGCACAAAAAATTGAAAGTGAAGAAGTACCATATGTACCGATTCGTAACTATGAGCACTTAGCAGTATACGGTTCAACTGTTAAAGGACTGTGGTTGAATCCAGCAAGTTATTTAATGCTTGATGACGTAACAGTGAAATAAATGATTGGTCAAAATGGAGGACAGCATACACACGTTATGCTGTCTTCAAATTTGGACCGGAAAATATGATTGATCTATTACTAATATAAGGAATGAAGAAGCGTTTTCGACGATTAAGCGTGCTGGTTTAGAAAAATATATGCAACCTACGAAATATTTTTGGGGACATGCACGTGCTTATGTTGATGAAAAGAGATATGAAGAAAGTGAAAATAAATTGGCAATATGGGAAGGAGAATAAGATGAAAACAAAGTTAAAAGGAAGATATGTCATCGGGTTTGATGGTAGTGATCATGTCATTTTAGAAAATGCTGAGATTGTTTATGAAAAGGATACGATATTATATGTTGGTAAAAATTACGCACAAGAGGTGGATGAGGTAATAGATGTCGGAAAAGCGATTCTTAGTCCAGGTTTCATCGATTTAAATGCTTTAGGTGATATTGATCATGATATTTTACATTTTGAAGCTAGTTCTATAAGACAGAAAAATCTTCTCTGGTCTAAAGACTATGTTCAAAATGGACATCACGAATTGATGACAGAGGAAGATGAAGCGTTTAAGTCTTTATATGCTTATTCCCAACTTATTCTACATGGAATTACAACTGCAATGCCTATTACGAGTGTTTTTTATAAAAATTGGGCTGAAACATATGAAGAATTAGAAGAAGCTGCAAAACATGCGGCAAGCCTTGGGTTAAGAATTTATCTTGGACCAAGTTATCAATCAGGTATAAGAGTAGTCCAACAAGATGGCACGATTAAATTACACTGGGACGAAAAAGCAGGTGAAGCTGGTTTGGAAAGAGCCGTAAAGTTTATCGAAGCATTCGATGGTTCCTATGATGGTCTAGTTAGAGGGATGCTTGCGCCAGAAAGAATTGAATCACAATCTGAAGATATTTTAATAAAAACGAAGTATTACAGTGAGAAATTAAACGTACCAATTAAACTTCATGCAGCGCAAGGAAGTTTTGAATTTAACACAATCGTGAAAGAACATGGGGTTACACCAATTAGATATTTATATAATTTAGGTTTTCTAGGACCAAAAACGGGGATACCGCATGCCCATTTTGTGTCTGGTTATAGTGAAGCAAATTATGAAATAGATAATGATATTTCGTTACTTAAAGAAACAAATACGACAGTTATACACTGCCCACTTATTATTGGAAGGCATGGTTCTGCACTTGAATCATATGCAAATTATAAAAGTGAGGGAATTAATATTGCACTAGGTACAGACACATTTCCACCGGATATGTTTCAAAATATTCGAACTGGAAGTATGCTTTCGAGAATTGTTGAAAAAGAAGTGGAAGGTTCTACATTTGCTGACTTCTTTCGTTCTGTTACGATTGATGCAGCAAATTTCCTTAATCGAAGTGACCTTGGAAAAATTTCCGTTGGAGCAAAAGCAGATATAATCGCGATTGATTTAGATGGGTTTCATATGGGTGTACTAGATGATCCGATTCGAACGATGTTTGTAAGTGGATCCGGAAGAGACGTTAAATTATCAATCATTAATGGGAAAATCGTTATGAAAAACCAAAAAATATCGAATGTAGATTTGGAAGATTTGAAGCTGAAAGGGCAAAAATATTTTAACAAGATGAAAAAGGGATATTTAGAAAGAGACTTTGAACAGCTTACAGAGAAGGAGTTATTTCCACCATCGTTTCATTTTGTAGAATCGATTTAGTAGTTACCGATAATGTGATATTTCGAAAACAAGTAAAGAAACTGAAAAAACTAGTAAAGATTTTCAAAAATAATATTCTGAATATTTTATATAATTAGATAAATCTTTAGAAAACAAACAAAAAGCAGGGGGTCGAAGTCTATGAAATTTAAAAGTGGAATAGGGAAATCTTTTCTAGTACTTTTAACGGCTGTTGCAATTACTGGTTGTTCGTCTAATCAAAGTGTCGGTACAAAAGCAAATAACTCAAGTAATGAATCGAAAGGTGGTAGCACATTAGTCATTGCTCGTTTATCGGATGCAGAGAATTTGGACCAGCAATTTATGTCCACAATTAATGCAGCAAGTGTAACGCATCATAAAATTTATGAAGGGCTTGTCCAACGAGATAAAAATAATGAAATTCAGCCTATGCTAGCTGAAAAATGGAACCGAATTAATGAAACGACATGGGAGTTTAATCTTAGACATGATGTGCAGTTTCATGATGGAACACCTTTTAATGCAGAGGCAGTAAAAAAGACATTTGATCGGTTATTAGATCCAAAAGTTGCATCTCCTAGAGCGGACGTTTTTAAAATGGTAAATCAAGTGAAAGTAGTTGATGAATACACAGTTCAATTCATCTTAAAAGAACCGTTTTCTCCTCTTCTTTCAATTTTAGCAAATCATGAAGGTGGTATTATTAGTCCGAAAACGATTGACAAGTATGGGAAAGACATTATCCAAGAACCAAATGGAACTGGCCCTTTTGTATTTGATTCATGGTCACCAGGCCAAGAAATTACTCTAGTTAAAAACAAGAATTACTGGGGGGATAAACCAAAAGTGGACAAAGTGATCTTCAAGGTTGTCCCAGAGGATTCTACAAGAATATCGATGATTGAAACAGGAGAGGCACAAATTGCTGAACCCCTTCCAGTTGCTGTAATGGACCAAGTTGAATCTTCAACAGCTATGGATGTATACCGTAGTGAAGGATTTGGTACTGAATATATTGGGTTTAACGTAAATAAAAAACCATTCAACGATGTCCGCGTTCGTAAAGCGATTGCTCATGCTGTTGAAATGGATTCAATTATAAAAGGTGTGTTTAATAATGTAGGTAAAAAGGCGAATTCAGCGATGGGATCGAAAGTATTTGGATATGATGCTGAATTGAAAGCTTATGATTACAATTTGAAAGAGGCAAAGAAGTTATTGAAGGAAGCAGGCTATGCGAATGGATTTGATGCAACAATTCTTACGATGGATAGTAAAGAACGAGTTAATTTAGCAGAAGTGATTCAATCTCAGTTAAAAGGAATAGGGATAAATTTAAAAGTACAAGTCATGGAGTATGGTTCTTTTGTTGAACGAGTAAATAAAGGACAATCGCAAATGTTCATTATTAGCTGGAGGAATGCAACGGGAGATGCAGATTATAATCAATATAATCTTTTCCATACAGATTCACGTGGAGCAGCTGGAAACACATTCTTTTATAGTAATCAAAAAGTCGATGATTTAATCAATGCTGCTCGTAAAGAAACGGATGAAGAGAAGCGTAAAGAGTTTTATGCAGAAGCACAAGAAATTGAAATGAGTGATGCGCCATATATTCCAGTACGCGTGATCGAAAATGTTGCTGCAGTCTCGAAAGATGTAAAAGGATTTTCAATCAGCCCATCAGGCTATTTAGAAATTAATGACGTATCAATAAAGTAAAGATGATAAATGAAAGGTTTTTAAGTCGATTTCCGAACACGGATGTCGGCTTTTTTTGATTCATACTAACTTAAAGTGCAAATGACTTTGGATTTTCTTCATTTAAATTTTTAGCAGTTCCTAAGAGAAAAAATTGGTATATTTTTTAGAGTTAGAATATACTGTTAGTAACACAATACTGTTAATTACAGTATAATGTTATTAACAGTATGATGGATTTATCTATAATATCAAAAACGATTATTTTTTTATTTAGGAGGTTAGTTATTTATGAAACATACAGGAAGACATACAGGGGCATTTCTTTTACTGTTTTTAACAGAGGGAGATAGCTACGGAGGGAAACTTTTGCAGAAATGTGAGGATGAGCTTCCCATTAATCCAATTGATAGTGCCATATTGTATCGCACACTTAAGCAACTAGAGAAAGAAGGGGCGGTTGAGTCCTATTTGGGTACATCTGAACAAGATAAGCCGATAAAAATGTACAAAATCACTGAAGAAGGGAAAAGCAAATTAGCAGAATTTCAAATCAATATTGAAACAAAACTCAAAAATTTATCTTTTTTCTTAAACAAATATGAAGTATGGAAGGAGTCTGATCATGATTAATGCGACTATCCTTTACAGTCTGGCTATTATTCTTACCAGTATTTCTTTTATAAAGGATCAAAATAAAACAAAAGATGCTCTATTGCAGTCATGGAAAATGTTTCGTAATATTTTACCAGATGTTTTATCAGTTATGCTTTTTGTTGGACTATCACTATCATTATTAACGCCCTCCTTAATTTCTTCTATCATTGGTGAGAAATCTGGATTAATGGGAATTGTTTATTCTACAATAATTGGATCTGCCGTCCTAATTCCAAGCTTTGTCGTATTTCCACTTGGTGATACGTTAGTTCAAAATGGTGCCGGACTCCCACAAGTAGCTGCATTAATGTCTACGATGATGTCCGTAGGAATAGTTACTTTACCTATGGAACAAAAATTATTTGGTAGTAGATTTGCGTATACTCGTAATGCAGCTGGAATAGTAATGTCTCTTGTTTTTGCATATATTATATGGTTGGTAATAGTATGAATGAATTAAGAAAATATCGGTTCTTTTTCATTTTACTCTTAGGAATGATTCTACTTACTTTTATTAATCAAACGCTGGGATGGAAGGCATTTCGATTATCAGGAAATAGTATCTTAAATATGCTGCTGCTGCTTCCTCCTGTTTTAATATTCGTAAGTTTACTAGATAAATGGGTGGAGAAAGAAACACTCATTAAATATATGGGGAAAAAATCTGGCATCTATGGTACACTGTTCTCCTTTTTATTAGGAGCAATTGCAGCTGGTCCACTCTATGTAGCTTTTCCCATGGCTGTACTTTTTTTGAAAAAAGGAGCTAGTATACGGTACATTGTATTTTTTTTAGGAGTTTGGACAACGGCTAAAATACCAACTGCAATATATGAATTTTCTTCATTTGGAATTAAGTTTTCACTAATTCATATTGGTTTTGGTCTAGTATTTTACTATTTTTTAGGTATTATTTTTGAGAAGTTTTATGACCGCCGACAAATGTTTAAACCTGAAATAAATAAAGATATATCGATTTAAGGTATGAATAATCTTTATGTTAAAAGGTACTTTTATGAAAACAGCCAATTGCTGAATGGGCTGTTTTATTTTTACCTCTTTCAATAAATTTCATTGCATTAGGTTGAGTGTTGACTCACAATAAGGCTCTTTTCTAAAAGATTGTTGTTTTTAAAAGGTTTATTAAAAAGCATAAAATTGAAAAGAAGATGATTGGAATGGAAGGTGCGAGACTCCTGTGGGAGTAGCGGGGCAGGTGAGACCCCGCAGGCGAGCCGAGGAGGCTCATCGCACGCCCCACGGAAAGCGAGCATCCTGGAGTGTAAATAGACGAAATCCTTTTTTTATAGCAACAAAGTTTACTGAAAAAACCAAAATAAAAAGTCATTTAATTTATCAACTCTATTTCCTCAATCCTTTCACTTCGTTTTGCACAAAAATTAGTAAAGAAACCTTAAAAATATGTAAATATACTAAAATCTTATTATTTCGATTAGTTTTATAATGAAATAGATTCATATATACAATGGGATGGAAGGGTGAGAGTTTTGTCAAATTCATATTGGTTAACAAATGTACGTCTGGAGAATGGTTTTACTTATAATGACAATGAAACAATTACTGGAACTGCAACTGGAAAATACAATGTAAAGATTGAAGACGGAAAAATTAGCTCGATTCAATTAGAAAAAGAGTTAATTACCGATCAAGCTCCACAGTTTGACGTGCAAGGTCTTCTAATGGTCCCTTCATTTAAGGAAATGCATATTCATATTGATAAAACATTCTATGGCGGACCATGGAAAGCATGTATGCCTGCAACAAATGGTGTAAAAACACGAATAGAGGAAGAGCAAATTTTATTGCCAGAATTATTGCCAACTGCTAAAGAAAGAGCGGAGAAAATGCTCGATCTATTAGTAAGTTACGGAGCAACGCATATTCGTACACATTGTAATGTTGACCCAGTTATCGGTTTGAAAAATCTAGAAGCTACATTACAAGCTTTAGAAGGTTATAAAAATAAAGTAAAGCATGAAATTGTTGCATTTCCTCAACATGGTTTATTAAGAAGTAATTCTGTTGAACTAGTAAGAGAAGCAATGAAATATGGTGCGAATCTTGTTGGTGGAGTAGATCCGGCCTCTATTGATGAAAATATTGAACGTTCACTTGAAACAATTATGGATATAGCAGTTGATTCAAATTCTGATATAGATGTCCATTTACATGACCCAGATCATCTTGGTCTTTTTACAATGCAAAGACTAGCAACATTAACTGAAAAAGCAGGCTGGCAAGGAAGAGTGACAGTAAGTCATGCAAGTGGATTGGCTGATCTAACAGTTGTTGAAGCAACTGCTATTGCTGAGAGATTTGCTGGATTAGGAATTTCAATCACGTCTACAGTCCCTATTTTCAGAACGATTCCAATTCCTTTATTACATGAAAAAGGTGTAAAAGTAGAATTAGGAAATGATAGCCTTACTGATCATTGGTCTCCTTTTGGTATCGGGGATAATCTTGAAAAAGTTGGTCGTTTAGCTGAAAGATTCCGCATGATTGAAGAAAAATCATTGGCTAGCAGTCTAGGATTTATTACAGGTGGTAAAACTCCTTTGAATAACGAAGGTGAAAGAGTATGGCCTGCTATAGGAGATGAAGCGAGTATTGTACTTGTAGAAGCTAGTTGTTCAGCTGAAGCAGTTGCCAGACGAGCAAAACGTAAAGCAGTCATTTTTAAAGGAAATATTGTAAGTGGTTCGATCTCGAATTTTGAATCAACAATTGTCTAATCTTTTATTAAAGAGAGTGATGAAATGAATCAACCTTATTGGCTTACAAATGTGAAACTTGATAGTGGATTTATGTTTGAAAATGGGAGAATTGAGCATACAGAGACTGATTCGTTTAATCTGTATATTAACAATGGCAAAATTGAAAAATTACAATTGGCTGAATTACCATTGATAACACAACTTCCTGTACAGGATGCAAGAAATTTACTGGCACTCCCTGCTTTTAAAGAAATGCATAATCATCTCGACAAAACGTATTTAGGACTTCCATGGAAAGCTTGTACGCCAGCTCCGAATTTAGTAGAACGATTAAATTTGGAAGCAATTGAGTTAGCTGAACTCGCTAAAACGGGACAACTTCGAGCGGAGGAAATGCTTCATCTTTTATTAAGAGGTGGCGCAACACATGTCAGAACGCATGTAAATATTGACCCTTATATCGGTTTAGAGAATTTAGAAGAAATTCAAAAAGCTTTACTTACCTATAAAGATAAAATGACAAATGAAATAGTTGCTTTCCCTCAACATGGTCTTTTACGCACAAAAAGTATTCCATTAATGAAAGCAGCGATGAGAGAAGGAGCAACGATAGTTGGAGGATTAGATCCAGGTGGCATCGATCAAAATATTGAAGCTTCATTGTTTGAAATGGTTGATCTTGCTGTGGAGTTTAATGCAGATATTGATATTCATCTACATGATCCTGGTCATCTTGGTTTTTATACAATTAAAAAACTAGTTTCATTAATTGAAGAAGCAGGTTGGCATAATAGAGTAGCAATTAGTCATGCTTTTGCTCTTGGGGATGTTTCAATCGAAGAATCTGATGAAATGGCAAGTAAACTAGCAAAATTAGGTGTTTCTATCATGACAACCGTACCGATCAACCGTGTGATGCCTCCGGTTGATTTGCTTCACGAAAAAGGAGTACAGGTTGCTCTTGGATGTGATGGTTTCTATGATTCATGGTCTCCATTTGGAACTGGAGATATGTTAGAAAAAGCAGGGCGATTAGCTGAAACGTATAACTGGAAAGATGAATATAGCTTATCTCAAACGCTACAATTTATTACCGGTGGAGTAAAGACACTTGATGATAAAGGAAACCGGCTATGGCCTAATGTTGGAGATGAGGCAAGTTTGGTCTTAGTGGATGCATCGTGCTCAGCGGAGGCAATTGCAAGAAGGTCAAAACGTGCGGCTGTATTCCAAAAAGGTAAAATTGTTTACGGTGGACTTAATTCCATACCTACTTTGAAATAAATTGAAAGTCGATTAATAGAAGGGAAGAATGTCATGAAATCGGTTTATTGGCTAAAGAATGCACGTTTAGAAACAGGCTTCCAAAAAGAATATGAAAAAGTCACAGGCACGGTAACTGGACTATTTCATCTGTTAATAGAGAATGGTAGAATCAATAAGATTTTAAAAGGTGAAGAGTCCATTTCAAATGATATACACGTGGAAGATGCAGGTGGATTATTAGTCCTTCCTTCATTTATTGAAAAGCATGTGCATCTGGATAAGACACTTATGGGTGATGTTTGGAGAGCGTGCACACCAACGTCAGGCGTGATTGAACGATTTGAAAATGAAAAATCGGTTTTACCTACAATTGCAACAAGTACTACGAAGCGTGCTGAGTCTTTACTTGAAATTCTATTAGCTTCTGGTTCTACCCATGTAAGAACACATGTAGATATTTATCCAGAAATAGGTTTGAAAAATTTAGAACAAGTCAAGACAGCATTAGAAAACTATTCGAATCGACTAAGTTCTGAGGTCGTCGCATTTGCCCAACACGGATTATTGCGATCAAATGCAACTAGTTATGTAAGAGAAGCACTTCGAAATGGAGCAGGAATCGTTGGTTCTGTGGATCCGGCTGTAGTAGATCAAAATATCGAAGCATCATTAAACCAATTATTTGATTTAGCAGTAGAAGCTAACGCGGATATCGATCTACATCTACATGATCCTGGTCATCTTGGGACATTTACTATGAAACGTGTCGTTGATTATACGAAACAAGCAGGCTGGGAAGGAAGAGTAGCAATCAGCCATGCGTTTGGAATAGGTGACGTGTCGAAAGAAGAAGCCTATGAACTGGCAAATAGTTTAAGTGATGCAGGGATAACGATCGTCACAAGTGTGCCAATTAATCGACAAATGCCACCAGTTGACTTGTTAAATGAACGTGGTGTAGAAGTAGCTGTAGGAAATGATAATATTTTTGATGTTTGGTCTCCATTAGGTAATGGAGATATTTTAGAAAGAGCTGGTCGACTTGCGGAGCGCTTCAAATGGATTGATGAAGTTTCGTTAGCTCAAACTCTTAAATATATTACTGGTGGAAAAACACCATTAGATAAAAAAGGTAATCAAGTATGGCCAAAAGTAGGAGATGCTGCAAATCTAGTTTTAGTAGATGCGAGTTGTTCAGCTGAGGCCGTAGCAAGACGCGCTGAACGGAAAGCAGTTATGTATAATGGTAATATCGTAGTTGGTTCATTAAGTAGACAAAATCAATCAATTAACGTATAAAAAAACTGCCGAAAAAGGATCTCTGGAAACTTCTAGATTTCCTTTTTCCTTTTGCTTAACTAAACAAATAGAAAGCAGGCTGTGAGGGTGGTCCGATCTTATCTATTATTACTATTTTGCGTAATCTGTTGGGGAAGTAATTTTATTTTTGGCGCTTTGCTAGTCAATGACTTTTCACCACTTTTTCTTTCAGCATTAAGATTATTTTTCATTTTACTCTTTCTAATGCTATATGCTTTACAAAAGAAAAAATGGAATAAGATTCAAAAAAGAGATTGGTTACTGATGATCCTATTAGGCTTAATTGGTACATGTATTAACCAATGGTCATTTTATTCGGCTCTAGAAACTGCCCATCCTACTACCTCGGCATTAATACTAGCTCTTGCTCCTCTTACAACATCTCTTTTAGCTTCGATGTTTTTAAAGGAAAGACTAACAAAAGAGTTTTTATTCGGTTCAATAGTCGCTTTTGTCGGAGTATTTTTTGTCATTACCAATGGTGAAAAGCTTTATTTTACAATCGGCTTAGTTTGGATATTTCTTACAATGCTAACATTTTCAATCTCTATTATTATGATTAAAAAGCTATCTGAAAAATACCATTCCATTTCCATAACCCTCTATTCAAATTTAATTGGGTTTGGTGGTTTACTGCCTATCATCTTTTTATCGGACTCATCTAAACAAATGAGTAGGGAAGTAATGCCTTGGATACTATTAATTGTAACGGCAATCATTATGCATGGGATATGTACGTTAATATGGAATCAACAAATTCAAATAGTTGGAGCCTCAAAAGCATCAATGTTTCTTAATTTAGAGCCATTTGTTGCAATGATTGTAGGTTTACTGATTTTAAAAAACAATATAACTGGTTCACAATTAACCGGGGGAGCACTCATTATAATTGGTGTTTTTCTTTCAACTTCATTAAAATGGAAAAAGGTGATTGAGGAACCAAACTATACAAAAGAAACACAGAATTATTAAGCACTAAGGAGGGGGAAACTGTGAAAAACTTGAGAGTTTCTACTACTCTATTTTCATCGGTTCAATGGTTATTTTTTATTTTTGCAAATACAATTGTCGTACCTATTTCCATAGGAGCGGCTTTTAATCTTCCGTCAGATGTGGTGGAAATGACGATTAGAAGTTCACTAATCTTCACTGGAATAGCATCTGTGTTACAAGGTTGGATTGGACACAAATACCCTGTAATGGAGGGACACTCTGGTTTACTATGGGGGGTTATGTTGAACTTAGGTTTATCAGCGTCCTCATTTGGTCTAAGCTTTGCTGAAATTGGAGGAGGAATGGCGACAGGATTTATTGCAGCTGGGATTGTAACGATCTTATTGTCAGCATTTAATTTGATTTCGTTTCTTCAGAAAATCTTTACTCCAATGGTAATGACAGTCTATTTATTTTTATTGTCATTTCAGCTGATTTTTGTCTTTTTTAAAGGGATGCTGGGGATTACAGAAAAGGGTGAAATAAGTATACCAATTAGTATACTTTCACTATGTATTGTTTTGTTTGTGAGTGTATTGAAGCTTAAAGGAACTCGTATTATTAGCAATTTTTCGATTTTAATTGGAATTGTCGTAGGATGGTTTTTTTATTCGTTATTATTTGGTGGAGATATGAAAGGTGTAGGCTCAGCGACTGCTAATTTTTCGTTCTTCCCATTAGGAGCACCCAATTTAGAAATTGGTATTATCGCGATCTCGTTTTTCGCTGGAATCATGAACTTAAGTAATACTTTTGCTTCAATAAAAGCTGCATCTGATTTGTTAAAAGAAGAAGATCATCCAAAACAGTATCGCTATTCACTATTCATAACAGGTAGTTTCACTATCATTGCTTCTTTATTCGGTATTGTTCCTTATACACCTTTTACTTCATCACTTGGATTTCTTCAAAGTACCCAGATTTATGAACGTAAACCGTTTATTTATGGTGGTGCCTTATTAACTGTTATTGGATTACTTCCACCATTTATTGCGTTCTTGGCCAATATGCCAATTACAGTTGGAAATGCGGTTTTATTCGTTGCGTATCTTCAATTATTTGGTACAGCTTTTAATAGTACAAAGGGGCAAGTATTTACATCAGATACGATATTTAGACTAGCAGCACCAGTGTTGCTAGGTGTAAGTTTAATGAATATTTCACCTGGTACATTTGGAAATCTTCCAATGTTTTTACAGCCATTTTTAACGAATGGTTTAATTATGGGAGTTATTATTTCAATTTTATTAGAAAAAGCAGTGAACTGGAAACAGTATGAGCAATTAAAAGTATAAATCCAAAAAGTAGTCCTATCAAAAAGATAGGCTTCTTTTTTTTGTAAATGTACATAAACTGAAGTGATTGCCGTGAATGCTGATAAAGAGGATTATCGTAAGAAAGTGAAGAATTTTTATTTAACTAGCGATAATGGAAGGGTGAAATCTTTGTCTGTAAAAAAAGAACAGAAAGCTACAATTCGAACAGTACGTATGGAAGATGCTATAGCATTATTAGAAATTCAGCGTGAAGTTGTCGAAGAAGGTGATTTTTTTATTTCAGTTTCTGAAGAATTCAAGAAAACGCTTGAACAACAAAGCGAATGGATTAAAAACATACTAGAAAATGAAAGAGAAACATTGTTAGTAGCCGAAATGGACGGTGAAATTGTTGGGTGGATTGTCTTCACAACACAAGATCGTAAACGACTATCACATACTGGTTCGATGGGAATTATGATAAAAAAAGAGAAGAGAAATTTGGGAATCGGAAAGTTATTGTTAGAAGAGCTATTGTCATGGGCAGAGCTAAATCCACTTATTGAAAAAGTATCCTTAGGAGTGTTTTCGACAAATCAAAAAGCAATCGCTTTATATAAAAGTATGGGATTTGTTGAGGAAGGACGTAAAATTAAAGAGTTTAAGTTTAGCGATAATGAATATGTTGATGATATTCTAATGTATAAGCTTGTTTCAGATAGTTGAAAAACGCTCGCTTTCTTAGTTGCTTCGCCTTCTTGCGGTGCTCATTACTGTCAAAGGTAACTCCGATCCACATCAGGCTTTGGGCCTCGAGAGACAAGCGTTTTCAATCAGTCTGAATATCATATCTTAGGGGAATTTGCCTCTATACTGAAAGGACCTTATGAAGGTCCTTTTTCACTTTGTAAATTAATTAGTTTAAGGAGTTTAGAAAATTAAACAATTCCCTATCTAGTTTTTTAGTGCCAGATATGTTCAACCAATCAGATGGAATAAGTAGGGAGTTGCAATTTGTACTAATTAAATAACTATAAATGATTTGAGCTTCATCTATTTCATCCTGGCTTACATCGTATGTCGAATTCATTTTTATTTTACTAAAATTAGATAAGATATTGGTTTTAAACACTTCACATAATTGTTCAATCGATTGATTTTGTAAATGATATTTTCCAGTAAAAAGTACTTGAGTTCGGTTGATTAAAAATAGCTTAATCATTCCTGCATCATCTAATTTCTCAACGATAAGTATATTATGATTTTCTTCAGTGAATTCAATGACTTTCTCTTTATTTAGAAGTGATTTCACTGCCTCAATCCAATCACGATATTTAGCTGCAGCTTCAAAATCAAATTCCTCTGAAGCTGTATACATCATTTTTTCCATTTCTTTTAAAAGGCTCGTATCAGTCCTATTTAAGAATCGAATCATTTTATCAATAATGGCATTGTATTCATCGACAGCTGGTCCACCTAAACATAACCCATTACACAATCCTAAAGAGTAATTTAAACATGCACTATTCTTTACAGTTGAGTGAGCACAATTAATTTTAAAACAATCTTTCATTCCATTAATTGCTCTTTCAACTATTCCTCTACTTGTAAAAGGACCAAAAATTAAATTGTTTTCATTTTCAGAAGGTTGATAGCTGATCTCAAAGGAACGGATTTTTTTATCCATGTTAATAACTAAGTAAACAAACGACATTGGACTTTTCATCATGCGATTAAAATGTGGTTTGATTTCTTTAATCAAATGACATTCAAGCATAAAAGCATCAAATTCGGTATCCGTTAGAATGGTATCAAAATCTTTTAAATGAGTAACTAGCTTCTTTACTTTTGGAGAATGATTACTAGAATCTCGGAAGTAAGATTGAACTCGTTTCTTCAAACTTTTTGCTTTTCCTACATAAAGAATATGACCTTTAGAATCTTTCATTAAGTAAACGCCAGGAGTCTGTGGCAAGTTTTTTACTTTATCTTGTAACTCGATTTGGATTCATTCCTTTTCTAGATAGTATATGTCTCATTTTATCATGAGAGGGTTAATAATTGTCGGTGAACTTGTGTGAAAAATAGGTATATGTATCTTTTGAAAAAATAATGTAAATAAGCTTAGATACAAGCATAAAAGAGAGACTGCTAGCGTAAAAATTGACTACAGAGTATATCTGTAAAAATAGGAGAGAAGTGATATAGGTGAAAACGATTTATACGACATCTTCTTTCTTCAATTGGGTTTTAGCTTGTCTAGTAAATGTTGTAATAATTTTTACTTGCATCAAGTTTGCTCATAAAGTGGAATGGCACTATTTAGACATGGCTTTTTTTGCATATGTCGTCATCATGTTATTCTATTTTATTTGCTTAAAAAAAGATGAAGGTTTTCCTGCTTTATTTCGTCAATTTGTTTTACGAAAAAAAAGTGTGTTGCTTCACGTGTCCTCATATGAAGTAACAATTGTTCTCATAGCTGCTGTTCATATAGTAAGAGCAATTATATTATACAGAGAAGCATTTATATCCCTATTTTAATGATGACAGCAGATTATTCTGTTGTTTTTTTATGTCTAGGTCTTTAACTTTCGATATAGTATAATCTCCTTGGGTGATCTAAATGTTTTTAAAGAGAATAACACTTTTACGTGAACAGATTCCATCTTTTACAGACTATCCATTTTCAATTCCTTCACTCAATCATCTAGATGAAATTAGTTTGGAGAATAGGGTGACCTTTTTTGTAGGGGAGAATGGGTCAGGGAAATCAACATTAATGGAAGCAATTGCTGATAAATGCGATTTTAATACAGCGGGTGGGGGACGAAATAATATTTATGATGTGCATGCATCAGAATCTGTATTAGGTAATTATTTAAGACTTTCTTGGTTGCCTAAAACAACAAATGGCTTTTTCTTACGAGCAGAATCATTTTATCATTTTGCAACATACATTGATGAAATCGATGATCCAGCTAAATATGTAAGCTATGGTGGGCAATCACTTCATAAACAATCCCACGGAGAATCCTTTTTATCCTTATTTTTAAATCGATTTAATGGAAATGCACTCTATTTACTTGATGAGCCTGAAGCTGCACTTTCACCTGCTAGACAATTAGCCTTTTTGAAAATCATTCATGATTTATCTGAGGAAGAAAACTCGCAGTTTATCATTGCTACTCATTCGCCAATTTTACTCGGTTATCCAAATGCAGATATATTAAGCTTTGATAACGGAAAAATTAATCGAATAGACTATGAAGATACAGACCACTATCAAATCACAAAATATTTTCTACAGCATAGAGAGAAGTTTTTGAGAGATTTGTTGGAGGATGAAGATTGAAATTTAAACTAAATTAAATCGTAAAGAAAAATACAAGACATTGTTTTTTAGTGACATTATTTCTTTAGCATTCCATTAACAATCCTAAATGAAAATAGCGAAAAACCCCTTCATAATTTAATTTGAAGGGGCTTTTAAAAATGATCATATTTATAAATATTAATCTATTAAGTGTTAGTGATATTAGCTTGCTTTATACTTCTGTTCACTTTTAATGTTTGATTTAAGTTTCCAATATACCGGTAAACCAATAATGGCAATTCCGATAGAAACGAGTGCATCAAACGGTGAGTTCATCAAAGTACTAACAATTATGTAAAGAGTACCTACAATTGCGATAATAGGCGTTATTGGATATAACGGAACTTTATATAGAAGCTTTTCACTTGTTCCTTTTTTTCGAAGTAAGAATACAGCATTAAAAGCTAATCCATAAAATAGAAATACTGCGAAAATTGCCATATCAGAAAGTCTGTCAGGGTTCCAAAATACCATCATTGCTAATGCGATACTGATTTGGAAAATTGTAGAGGCTACAGGCGTTTTAAATTTAGGATGTATGCTAGATAGAACTTTTGAGCCAGGAAGAAAGCCTCTTTCAGCCATCGCAAAAGTAATTCTTGGGAATGTAAGAATCTTTCCATTTAAACAACCGAAGATCGACACTAAAATACCAACTGCTAGAAGTTTTCCGCCGAATTCACCAAATAATGAAGATGCTGCTGATGATGCGGCATTAGGGCCTAATTCAACGATTTGTTTTGCAGATAATACATGAAGCATTGCAATATTTACGGATAAATAAGCTAAAATAACAATTAAAATTCCAGAGATAATGGCTCTTGGAAGTGTTTTTGAAGGGTTTTTCATTTCCCCTGCCATAAACCCTACATTCATCCAGCCGTCATAAGCCCAAAGAGTTGCTAAAACTGCTGCTCCCATGCTTAATGAAGCTTGGGTACTACCACTTTCGGCATTAAAAACTGAAACGTCCCCCTGAAAAATACCAAAAACTGCAATAAGAATAATAGGGATTAATTTTCCAATAGTTGATAATGTTTGAATGAATCCTCCGAAATGTGTTCCTAGTAGATTTAAAGTACCAAGTAAAATAATCGTTAGAATGCCAATCGTAATTCTACTACTCTCTGAAAATCCAAAAAAATCAGCCATCAATGAACCAAAATACAATCCAAGGGCACCCATAACTGCAGGTCCGTAAATAAGTGTTTGCACCCATCCACATAAAAATCCCCACATCGGGCCATAAACTTCTTCTATATAGGCGTATAATCCACCTGTTTTTGGAATTTTTACACTGACTTCAGCAATTGTCAAACCACTTGCTAGTGTAATAATCCCGCCAATGATCCAGGCTAATAGAGCCATAGTGGAATTAGATGTAGAAGACAGTACGATTCCAGGTTTCATAAAAATCCCTGAACCAATTACAGTCCCTATAACCAAAGATGTTGATACGAAAAGGCCAATATTCTTCTTTAAATTCACTTCTTTTTCCATTTTAGCTCACCTACTTTTCATGATGTATTTTTAAAATTAAAAATAGTATAGCATATTAATTTTTCTGTAATAATTTTTTAAATATTTTTAATTATTAAACTTATAGGTTCACATTATTTATAAATCCAGACTGTCATGGGAGAGCGGGTCACTCAGCGACGGCCCTACTGAAGGCGAGCATCTTGGAGTGGAAATCAATATTTCCTACTTAAATAGCAAGATAGTTATGAAAACAGACAAAACTTAAATCTTAAAAATCTTTAATATAAAATATTTAAAAAGGAAAATTTTGCTAGACGTAGAATATAAACATAAACCTCATAGATTTATCCTTACGTATAAATCCCAAAAAAGGAGAGGATAAGCATGTCCAAGTTTAGGTTAATTCCTTACAAGTTGGAAGAAGTTAAGGGGCGTACAAAAGAAGTTCCTGTTGGAGTCCGTTTAATTGAAGCTGTATCTATCTGGGAAAAAGGGTATCAAGGGGAAGATGTGGTTGTTGCAGTTATTGATACTGGCTGCCAAACAGACCACTCCGATTTACAAGATCGAGTTATTGGGGGATATAACTTTACAGATGACTATGGAGGAGATCCCAACGTATTCTTAGATAATAATGGTCATGGAACACATGTCTGCGGTACGATTGCTGCCAGCAAAGATGGACATGGTGTAGTAGGTGTAGCCCCTAAAGCGAAACTATTAGTTCTGAAAGTATTGTCTGGAGCAGGGGAAGGAACCGTCGATTCAATTAGGCAGGCTATTGAATATGCTACTACTTGGAGAGGGTGTAATGGAGAAACTGTTCGAGTGATATCTATGTCACTAGGAGGTCCAGAAGATGACCCTGATTTGCATAAAGCAATTCAAAAAGCAGTAGAGCGAAATATTATGGTTGTATGTGCAGCTGGAAATGAAGGAGACGGTGACGGGGAAACTAGTGAATATAGCTATCCTGGTGCTTATCAGGAAGTTGTAGAAGTAGGCTCTGTCAATCTTCGAAAACATCTATCTAGTTTTAGTAATACAAATGATGAAATTGATTTGTTAGCACCTGGAGAAAAAATTATTTCTACTTATCCTACAAATCAATATGCTGTCCTTTCCGGTACATCAATGGCAACACCACATGTATCAGGAGCCATTGCCTTATTAATTCAGCAATATGAAACTGAGAATAATCAACCAATTACTGAGCCTGAGTTATTCGAATTGTTAATTAAGCATACTGTTTCGCTAGGATACAGCAGACTTGAAGAAGGAAATGGACTATTGAAACTTGGTGTGAAAGTTCCTGCTAATCTAAAATGAAAAAGTAATAGATAAATTGGAAGAAGTCCCGATCATTAAAGTCGGGACTCTTTTTTATACACTTACTTTGCAATCATACTATCTAAGTAGGCCTTTATGGCTTCAATATTACCTGATACTTTTTCTTCTCTCAATTCGTCTTTTCTCAATTTATCTATTGATTGCTCTAAGATTGACTGCGCTTCTGACTCCGGAATTACTACTACTCCATCAGCATCTCCCACTATGATATCCCCTGGATTAACTGCAGTACCGCCACAAGAAATTGGAATATTAATTTCACCTATTCCAAATTTCCCACTAGCTGCTACAGAAGTTCCTCTAGAGAAAACAGGAAAGTTTAATTTTTTGACTCCAATAATATCACGAATTACACCATCTACCACGATTGCACTTACTCCAAGTGTTTGAGCCATACCTACGACAAAGTCTCCTGCAATTGCTCGATATTGATCCCCTTTTGCGTCAATAACAATTACATCTCCAGGTTTTGCTACTCTAATAGCTTTTAATACTGCTAGATTGTCCCCGACTGGGATCTTAACAGTTAATGCTCTTCCGGCAAACTTATACTCTTCCTTTAAAGGAGCAATTGCTGAATGCATATTATTTAATCCGTTCATTACATCTGATATACAGGTTGTTGGGATGTTTGAAAATTGCTTGATAATAGATTCCATAAAATTTATCTCCTTTTAATTGATTCATTTAAGAAAATTATATAGTTAATTGGGTTAAATGAGTCATTTAAAAAAGTTATCGGACATCATAATAATATATTATTGATTAGAGATATTTTTATCAGCAATAAAAAAAGGACTTTCAATTGAAATTCCTTTTAATATTTATAGAATGAACTAAACGAATCAATTGAAAAAGAAAGTTTTGTCACGGAAAGGAAAACATATTTCCAAACAGTATGTTCCTTCTGCAACTCCTTCTTTCTCGCAATCTACTGTAATAGTAGTAGCTCCTTCAACTGTTGCGGAAAGTGTGTTTCCTCTGGGAACCTTAAATACAACTGGGCTTAGTCCCAATCGATTTATAGTAACTCGTAGAAAAGTAGTACTCGCAGCACTGTTGAATACTGAAACAGAAACAATTGCCTTTTCATTCAGTTGCTTTTTCCAAATTTCCAAATTTTTCATATCGTGATCTAAGAATAGGTTTCCACAGAGCTTATTACAGATAATTTCTAATTCTTTACATGGAGGACAGCAATCTTTCTCATCCGGGGGAGGTGGAATAGGTGGCTTCGGTTTTGGTTTTGGAGGAGGCGGGGGGAGTTTCTTAGTTTTTTCATCACATTCACAATCACATTTTTTATGTTTTTCTTCTCTCAAGAATAATTCCTCATTTCTGCAAAAGGGACTACCTTATAAATTATTAGAATATCAGTAAATTGTTTCCAGAAAAACACTATTTCTTAAATAAAAAAGTCTCCTATACATGATAGGAAACTCTATTTTCACTTTCTATGCCAAAATTCGTTTATATAACGTAATACAGTACGTACCATTTGTACCTGCTGGAACTTGTATAGCAAAAGAAGTCGGGCTTTTTACTGCACTAGTAAACGTATTTCCTGGTGGTACGGGTCCGACTGGAACTGAAGGTGGCGAAACAGCGGAATTGACTGTTCCTGTTACATTTGTAACGCTTGAAGCAGAATTAAAAAGCTCAAATGTCCCCTCAAAATAATCACCAAGGGGAGCTGTAAACACAGTTTCATCTGTTACTCCATTAGTGGGTCCATTAAAGTTACCGCAAATCTTTTCTTGGAAAATTTGCGCTGGAGGACAACAAGATCCATTTGATCCACACATAATACCAGTATCCTTTCAAATAGAATAGATGGCTTGTACAACCATATATTAATAGATGTGAAGATTTGATAATTGTTACTGAAATAGTCGTGATTAAGTAATGGTAAAATATTACAATTACTAAAAGGTAATAAGTATGTACAAGACAATTGTTTTCTATGGCAGATACAAATAAATAATTCTTAAAGGTGAGAAACTTAAGATACAATATTATTAGGTATTATAATTACCTTAAGATTTAATTATTTTTATCAAATCGATAGGTGTTTAATTAAAAATAAAAAGGACCTAAATAGGTCCTTTACTAACAATCAATATTTAGCTTCATTAAGTTCACTTGGATAGATAAATTCCCCATTCTGATTTGGAATGAAATCTACAACCTTGAAAACACAGTCCAAATTTAAGCTGCCATATATATGAGGAAATACTTGTCCATAGTTTTCTGTATCCTCATAAACAATTTTATCTTTCACTTTTTCAGGGTTTATACAGAGAATTTTTAAGTTTGTTGCCCCTTTAAAGAATAAATTTGCGATTTCAACTACTTGTTCAGTCGTCGCACAATGAATAAAACCTTCTGATTGTAAGGATGAGGGAGAATACTTCCCTTTTTCAATTGCATTTTGCCATTCATCTGTGTGTAACATATGTAAAATCATTTTATTCCTCCAATTATTGTTTTGTATTGTTGAAATTTATTTCACAAAATATCTTTTTAACTTTTCTTTCATACCTTCCTTATTTTCAGCAAATTGCTTATGTCGATGTCCGTTTCCGCCAGAAGTATGAGGAAATCCATGTAGTATCGAATTTGAATCTATTAAACCATTACCTTCTAAGTAATTCAAAACTTTTGAAACATTTACTCCTAATGGAATAATGAGTGGATTATTTAATTTAACTAGTTCGGTAGCAAAATTTTCAATTATGTACTTTCTCAGTAAATCAGTATTTACGATATTTGGAGTTGAGCCATTATAATTTTTACCTTTATAAAAAACAGGATAAGGTATGACCGATGTTGTTTGAACAAGATGACTAGCTGTGCTAAATAGCTCACTAGTTGATGATATTTCTAAATAACTTTGTAATTGTAATTCATCTAAAAAAGCGATTAGATTTTTCCTCATTGGTCCTTCAAAACTAGAATTCTTTTTAACTTCGAGTAACAGTTCCTCGTCACTTAGTTTTTCATGTTTAAGATTAATGATTGTTGAATAAGATTGTTTCATTTGATGGTATCCAGGCGTGATCCCAATAATGACGACTTTTGCTTTTTCATTTACATATTCAAACGGAGCATAAAAGATTTCTAAATGTTTCTTCTCATCTTTATCCAGTAAAAATTGATCATTTTTCAGTGAAGATTCCTCAACTGGCGTAATTAAAGAAGAAATTAATTTCTTATAAACATCGAATTTTGAATAGGCTACAATCCCCATTAATCTGTCCTCCTTACAACTCATTTCTTTTTCTATTGTATCGTTTGAATTTGTTAAATTCTAATTATATAAATATTAACTTGAATTTTAATCGATTGGCAGGTCGAAGTAAGAGCTTTAAATCCTTTTGTAGGTTTAAAAGGATCAATTTTTGCGCAAACTATATAGCTGTAAATGTAATTACGCTTCTTAGTTAGAAGGTGGGTGATTAAGTGGATAGTTCAGAAGGAACGAGAAGTAGAATGAAGAAATATAATTTGCGTTCATCTGTTATTCATACAGAGGGAAGTATTGAAGAAAATGTCACCATTATGAAAAAAGTATTCCCTACCTCTGACTTAAAAATAAAAAATTTGAATATCAATGAAAAACCTGCTCTACTCATATATCTATCTGCTTTAGTAGATGAGCAAAAAATTGATCAGATCATAAATAATTTCATTACGAATAAAGATGAACTTGAACTCTTTATTAGTAATCATACTGAACAAACGAATCTGATTAGTGAAATTGAAAAGTCAGTATTAGATGGGCAGAGTATTTTATTTATGGATGGAAATCCATCAGCTTATATATTTTCGACTGAAAAATGGCCTCAAAGACCATTTATGCCACCTACGATTGATAACTCCTTAAAAGGATCGAAAATAGCATTTGTTGATACTTATCAAGCGAATATAGCACTACTTAGAAGATTTATTCATAGCCGTGATTTTCAAACGAAGCAAACTGAAATTGGAACTGAAAACAAAAGCTTGCTCACAATCGTTTATATTGAAGGTTTAGTGGATGAAGATTTATTATCGGATGTAGAACAAGCTATTTCAAAAATTAAAAACGATTCAATCATAAATTCAAATCAATTAATGCAAATAATGGAGAGAAATCCGTTTTCTCCATTTCCACAGCTACTTACTACCGAGCGTCCAGACGTTGCAGCATCAGAATTACTAAAAGGTAGGATCGTACTGATTTTAGATCGATCTTCAGATGTAATCATATTGCCTGTGGACTTTTCGACTTTTTTTAAGAGTGTAGATGATTATTCCGCAAGATCAATCGTCGCATCATTTAATCGAATCCTTAGAATTTTAGCATTCATCATTACACTCTTTCTACCTGGGTTTTATATCGCAATTATTTCGTTCAATTATGAAATCGTTCCTTTAAAATTACTCTTATCAATAGGTGAGTCTCGTGCACAGGTACCATTTGATCCGCTAGTTGAAGCAATCTTAATGGAAATTACATTGGAAATGTTAAGAGAAGCAGGGATAAGATTACCATCACCTATTAGTACGACAGTAGGAGTCGTTGGTGGGATTGTAATTGGTCAAGCCGCGGTTCAAGCAGGGATTGTAAGTAATATCATGGTAATTGTAGTAGCCTTAACAGCCATTTCCTCTTTTATTATTCCAAATTATGAAATGGCATCAAGTTTACGAGTAATTAGGTTTCCAATTATGATTATGGCTTCATTATTTGGATTATTTGGATTAATTGGTTTAATAGTTAGCACAATGGTTTTAATGATTCATGGTCTGACATTAAGTAGCTTTAAAACTTCTTATTCAAAGCCTTTTTCTCCTATAAATATTGAATTGTTTAAGGATACAATTCTTCGAATACCTTTAAACTTTCTTTGGAAAAAGCAAGATAATAATAATGAATAATAGAATGTTGGAAGGGATTCATACATGGATGTAAAGAAATCAAAGATTACAAACTATCAATTCATCCTAATGATTTATGGTATACAAGTTGGGGTCGGCATGTTGTCTCTTCCAAGAGAATTGGCTGCAAAATCGGGGACAAGTAGTTGGATATCCATTCTATTCGGCGGATTAATTTCAACATTAATTAGTATCGTTTACATTAAATTAAGAGAAAAATCACCCAATTCTAACTTCCTATCTTTTTTTACTTTTTATTTAGGGAAATTTCTTGGATCAATCGTTCTATTACTTCTTTCTATTTATTTAATTTTTGCAGGGTATGTTGTGTTAATTAGGGCGATATTATATATCCAATCCTATATACTTCAAGAAACAAGTGAATATGTATTAGTCATTTTATTTTTAGTGCCTACTTATCAATTAATAACTGGTGGTGTGCATATACTCGCTAAATATGTTGAGGCAATTTTCCCACTCGCTATATTTGGACAAATCATGCTACTGTTTACACTAAAAGATACAGATATAAATTTTATTTTACCGATTATTAAAGACGGCTGGTTGCCTATTTTTAAAACAATTCCCACAACAGCGACTTCATTTTTGGGGGTTGAATTAATATTCATTTATTATCCATATTTAAAAACAAAGGAAAAGGCAATAAAAGGTGTAGTAATAGCTAATGCGATGACTACAATTACATATTTATCAGTGACGATTATCTGTTTTGTTATTTATAGTCCTTATGAAATAAGCAGAATCCATGAACCTGTTATCGATATTTTAAGTGTGATTGAGTTTCAATATATCGAAAGATTGGATTTTATACTATTTTCATTGTTTTTAATGATTATTTCCAAAACATGGGTGAATTATATTTGGGCAGGAATGACTGGAGTAGCAGAATTATTTAAAATAAAACGTTTTACACTATTCGTTTTAATCCTTTTTATATTATTTATTATCAGTACGTTTTTATTCATACCTACATTCAAAAATACAACTGAAGAATTACGTATTATTACAGTCAGTGGACTAAACATTCTGATAGGTGTACCTATTCTTTTATGGATTGGTGGCATTGTAAAAAAAAGTTTAAATAAGGTGAAAATAAATTGAAAGTATTTCAAGTATGTTTTCTAACTGTTATTTTAATCATAGGTGTTTCTGGGTGCAAGGGGAAAGTGAATATTGAAGATGTTACTTTGTCACTCATTTTAGGGATAGACGTAAATGAGAAAAATGAAGTTGAAGTGTATATGTCTAGCCCAGTATTCAGTCCGGATGCAAAAGAAAAAAATGAACAATTTCAAATAAAAACTTTATCACTTAAAGAGGCGAGAAATTACTTTGATTCAATGGCGAGTGGAATTACAGCAGGTGGAAAAATCCAAGCAGTTTTAATCGGTAAAAAAGTTGTCGAGCATAAAAATTGGTTTTCTATAATGGACATGTTATACCGAGACCCAAAGGTACGATTAAATGCAGATGTTGTATTTGTGAACGGACCTTTAAAGGACATATATGATTTGAAACTTGAAGATAAACCTAGATTATCTATTTTTATTCCTCAATTATTACAAACTGCTGATTTTAGAAATGTTGCATTTAGAACGTCATTGCGTAAGTTACATCTTTATGAATATGAGAAAGGAATTACGCCTTTTGCCCCTGAATTAACTTTAGACAAAGGTATTCTAAAGGTGACTGGAACTACATTATTGGATCGACAAGACTTGTATAGTCGAACATTATCATTACAAGAAACCCAATTGTTAAAAATAATAACAGATCATCTCGAAGGGCAGTTAGCTGTAGCAATCCCATTGAAAAAATATAAAAAGGACGAGGATGTATTCATTAATGATATTACAAGTTTTTATGTGAGAGAAATTAAAAGAAAAGTGATAAAGAAATATTCGGATGGTCGATATGAGTTTACAGTTGATCTTAAAATGCCAATTATGATTACAGAATCACCTATTAGATTAGACGATAAATCAGGAGTCGAGTTTAAGAATACGATTCAAAAAGAATTAGAAAAACAATTAAATGAGTTTGTAATATCATTACAGAAGGAAAAATTAGATCCCGTTGGATTTGGAATTTTTGCACATTCGTTTAAGTATTCTGAATGGAAAAAAGTAGAGGATAACTGGCTTAAGGAATATCAGCAAGCCAAAATTAAAGTAAATGTAAAAATTGTCCTACAAGATAAAGGGAATACTTCATAAAAGATTATTTAGAAAAAGAAAAACCACCATTAGAATGGTGGTTTAATTTTATGCTGCTTTATTTTCATAGATAGCAACGGATTTTTGCTTACGATCATGTAACATGTAATAGAAAACAGTTGTTAATAGAACGACAATTGCTGAAATAACGTACATTGAATGAAAAGTTGTTTTTGCAGAAACGATTCCTAAAATATAAGAACCTAATCCCATTCCAATATCAAAAAACATAAAGAATGTTGCAGTTGCCATGCCTCTTTTTACTGGGGCAGCGTTATTAATAGCCAATGTTTGAAAGCTTGGAACAATTGATCCATAACCTAATCCAACTAATACAGCGGATAATAAGAAGATTGATGGGATCGTTGAGAAGCTTAATACTAAAAGGCCAATAGCAAAAAGTACGATTCCCGGATAAACAATTGTATTTGCGCCTCTACGATCGAAGAGTTTTCCTGTAAATGGTCTGGATGCTAAAATAGCGATAGCATAAATGATAAAGAAAAAACTAGCGACTTCCACAAAGCCTAACTCTTTTGCGTATAAAGTAATAAATGAAATGACACCACTGTAACCGAAAGCAATCATTGATGCCGTAATTGAAACAGGCAATGCCGAACGTTCAATTAATTGAGACGCTTTTATACGAGTTTTTTCTGAAATTACCTGTTTAGGAATTGCAATATTCATAGCAAAAATAAATGCGATAACTGCAAAAATTCCACAAACTAAAAACAAACTTGTAAAGCTAAATTTATTCATCATTGTAATTCCAAGATAAGGACCAAAAACCATCGCAAGGATCATTGATGAACCATAGTAACTCATGCCTTCGCCTCGACGTTTAGCTGGAACGATTTCTGCAACAATCGTGCCGGTTGCTGTTGTTCCTAATCCAAAGACAATTCCTTGTGCAAAGCGTAAAATAAGTAAAAGTGCAAAATTTTGTACGAATGGATATAAGAAAGTCGTTATTGTAAAGAAAATTAATGAAAATATTAATATTTTTCTTCGACCAATTGTATCTAGCCAAATACCTGCAAAAGGTCTAATTAGTACAGATGCGATAAGAAAAGCAGTAATGACTAAGCCTACACGACTTTCCTTTTGACCTAAATTATCAATGACAAAGATAGGAAGTGTAGCCATTAAAGTATAAAATACTAAAAATACAAAAAAACCACTTAAGCTAACACTGATAAAATCCTTTGTCCATAAACGTTCATTCTCCAAATTTTATTCCTCCTGTTGTACTACCTCGGAAGCTTTCATATTGTTCATCATTTTAAGAAAAACTTGCTGAGCAATATCAAGTTCTTCTTCAGATATATTTTTTATGACTTCATTCTCAAACTTCATAATTCTTTGCTGCCATTCTTCTTTTTGACATAATGCCTTTTCTGTAAGATGAATTACTTTTTCTCTCTTGTCCGAACCTTCTTTACGAACAATCAGTTCGAGACTTTCCATTCTACATAATGTTTTTGTTAATGTGGGTGGCTCAATATTTAAATTAGTGCAAATCGTTCGTTGTGTACAAGGACCATGTTCACTGATATAACGAATAACGGACCACTGTGCTAAATATAATCCGGTCGGCACGAGGTTCTCATTAAATGATTTTGAAAACTGTCGTGTAACTTGATTTAATGAAAAAAAGAAAGGCTGTCTATTACGCATATTTAATCTCCTAAACAAAATAGTTAGTTAGCTAATTAAATTAGTTGACTAGCTAATTATATTTGATTTCAGTAAAAATGTCTATGGAAAGAATTATAGTGAAAAAGTATAAATACGTATAAAAATAGACTTTGTGTAGATATTAAATTAAGTAAAAATCAATTAGACAGGGCGGAACAATTGATGGTAGAACTGAAAGAAGAAACACATAAAAAATCACATAAATTAAAGGTCTTTCAAAGAGCAATTGCGATGCTTATTGGCGCAGTAGCTGTAGCTACTGGGTTAGAAATATTTCTAGTGCCGAATGATGTAATCGATGGTGGAATTACGGGTATATCGATCATGGTTTCACATTTGACCGGGTTACCATTAGGCGTATTTATCTTTGTACTGAACTTACCATTTTTTTATTTAGGTTATAAACAAATCGGTAAAACCTTCGCGATATCTACGATATTTGGAATTATTGTACTATCATACTTTACAAGCATGTTTCACCATATCCCAGCCTTTACGGAGGATATACTTCTTGCAACAATTTTTGGTGGAATGATTGTAGGTGTCGGAGTAGGATTGGCCATTCGATTTGGTGGTGCGTTAGACGGGATTGAAATTCTCGCAATTATCATAAATAGTAAAATTCCATTCTCAGTCGGCGAAATCATAATGGTTTTTAACTTATTTATTTTAGGAGCAGCGGGATTCATTTTTTCATGGGATCGTGCAATGTATTCAATTATTGCTTATTTAATCGCATTTAAAACAATTGATATAGTTGTTGAAGGAATGGAACAATCAAAATCCGCGTGGATTATTAGTGACAAAAGTGAGGATATCGGTGAAGCCATTCTTTTTAGAATGGGAAGAGGCGTTACATACATAAGTGGAAGAGGAGCGTATACAGGGGAAAATACAAAAGTAATCTTCTGTGTGATCACACGACTTGAAGAAGCAGAACTCAAATCAATCGTTGATGACTATGATCCAAATGCTTTTTTAGCAATTGCTGATATTGCTGAGGTTCGTGGAGGACGATTTAAAAAGAAGAATGTCCATTAATGGAAAAGAAAAAGGACCTTCCTTGGAAGGCCTTTTTTTTGTTTATCTGATCGTTCGTATTAAAAGTTCGTCTTCACAACAATCCTGTGTTATTGCTTCCAAATAATTAGCAAAATGCGGTTAATTACGAATACTATTCCTAGGATAATGGCTAAAATTGTTTTATCAGCAACATACAAAGCGAAAGAAGCAACTGCGAAGATTATTAATTCAAGAATAAACCTGTACGGTTCAGGTAGTTTCAACGATGCTTTAGGTGCAATAAAAGTCCCCCATAAAATCGCTAAAAGTAGCGGCGATCCAATACCAAATAAAAATTTTGTATACACACTGCTTCCAACATGAAAGCCCCAATAACCTAGCGATATTAGAGCACATAGTTCTAGAAGAAATCTGATAGCTAAATTTACAGTTTTTATGAGCACTTAATGAACAACTCCTTTTAAAAACACTCCTAATTGAAATATCCTAAGCTCCTCGTCAACAATCATGCTTTATTTATTATAAAGTAAGAATACAAATCATCAGAACATAAAAATACTAACTACATTATCCTTTCAAGTATTAGTTAATTTATTTTTATTTCATTTGATGTCTGCAAATACATAGGATTTTCAATTAATCTGTCTGTGATCATAAAAAAGGACAGCCAAAACAATCCTATATGATCTTCAACTAATTAATGGGTCAGGCGTCACAGTTCTACAATTCATTAATCCATCGTTTATTTGATAATTTATTGTCCTAGTTTAGTTTGTAATAAAAAGTAAAGTGGACATATAATTTAATAGAACAATTTGGATTTTGAAAATGGGTAAGGAAGAGGTGCTAACAGTGGCTACTTTCCAGTATGAAGTTTTTTTAGAGGTTGTCGAAAGTGGAAGTTTTACGAAAGCTGGTGAAAAGTTAGGTCTAACTCAATCAGGAGTCAGCCATAATATATTAACGCTTGAAGGTGAATTGGGTGTTGTTTTACTTCATCGAAATCGAAATGGAATCTCTTTAACAGATGCCGGTGAGCGTGTCATTCCTCATATTCGTCAAATTATCCATCATGCGAGATTGCTTGAACAAGAAGCGGCGCTGATAAAAGGAATTGAAGTAGGGAGCATTAAAATTGGTAGCTTCCCAAGTTTTTCAGCTAAATTCCTTCCAGGTTTGATGAATGAATTTAAAAGAGTGTATCCTGGAATTAAGATTGAACTTTATGAAGGCGATTATGACATCATTAAAAGCTGGATTGCTTCAGGTACAATTGATATTGGGTTTATTGCTCTTCCAGCAGATGAATTTGAAACGATTCAATTATTAAAAGATAAATTAGTAGTTTTAGTGAGTGTAAATCACATTTTAAGTAATTCGATTTATGCTAAAGATGAAGCAATAAATAATGAAGCTTTTATTATGCCGAAATCAGGTTGTGAGGTATTAATAAAAGATTTTCTTAAACAAAATAAGATTAAACCTGATGTTGCGTTTGAAGTGCATGATAATAATACAATCATTTCAATGGTTCAAGAGAATTTAGGGATATCGATTTTACCTGAATTAGTTGTACCTGAGAACGTTCCAAATGCAAAAGTGATCCCACTTGAAAAGGAAGTATATCGTGAAATTGGTTTGGCAGTTAAATCAATTAAACAGGCTTCTCCGTCTTTAAAAAAATTTATTGAAATTGTGAAAGCAAGATTTCGAATAGAAAAAGCTTGAACTGGTTAACCAATTCAAGCTTTTTTTTTGTTAGATTGAAAGGATTCCTCGAATTGTAATTGTTGCTTCACCAGCTACTTTAATAACTGCGCTTTCACCATCAGGAATGACAGTTACATATAGTGTTCCCGGTCTTCCGATTGCATTACCTTGTGCTATTTTAAGGTTAGTAGTGTCCTTTTTAGATAGTATACCTTCTAAGTAGAGATATCCTGCTAATGCACCATTTGCAGCACCAGTGACAGGGTCTTCATCGATACCGATTCCTGGAGCGAAATCTCTTGTATAGAGATCAAAATCATTTTCCGTATTAAATGTATAAAGATGAGTCGTTGCAAGTTGATGTTCTTTATTCTGTTTACCTAAAGCTTTGAAGTCAGGAGATGCTTCATTAATTGCCGAGACAGTTTTAATTGGAACTAGTAAATGCCAATTACCTGTACTGGCAAGTTTAATCGGATAGGTAGTATCGATACTTTCTTTGTTTACTCCAATCAACTCGCTTAGAACTTGAAGGTCGATTTCAAAATCCTTCGTACTTGGAGCAACTTGCGTCATTTCAACTCTAATTACTTTTCCATTTTCCTTATGCCAAATGATAGGAATATTTCCGACATTTGTTTCTAATACAATACCGTCTTTTTGTTCAGCCAGACCGAACTCATTTGCTAATACCCATGTTAAGCCAACAGTCGCATGCCCGCAAAAATTAATTTCTTCAGTAGGTGTAAAATATCTTACTTTATAATCAACTTCACTATTCGTTGAAGGAAATAAAAAGACAGACTCAGGTAGATTTAGTTCCTTCGCAATACTTTGCATCTCAGCGTCAGTTAATTTTTCCGCATCTAAAACAACACCTGCTGTATTCCCACCAAATTTTACAGATGTAAATGCATCCACATGATAAACTCTAATTTCTCTCATTTTGTTATCCCCTTTCATTGTAAATGTTTTGATAACTCTATCTTATGTCTGGAGTTAGCATTAGTAAAATGAATCTTTCTTATTTGAAGTATTAGTAAAACTAATTTAAAACAAGCATATAAGGGAGTAACTTATGAATAGAAACAGACTAAGGATAGAAAGTATCTAATTGTTTAACATCAAAATGTAATGTATTATTTAATTGATAACTGAAAATTTAGAAATCTATACTTCTAAACGTTAAAATAAGTTGAAGTATAAGGGTTTTTCATTCAATATTAATCTAGCTGAATATAGTTAAGAGATAAATGTCTAGGGGGCATATATGATGGAGAAATTTGAGGCGATTGTTGTTGGGGCTGGATTGGCAGGGCTTGTTGCAACTGCTGAAATTGCTGATGCAGGGAAAAAAGTGTTGTTAATCGATCAAGAACCAGAGGCTTCTTTAGGTGGACAGGCTTGGTGGTCTTTTGGAGGATTATTTTTAGTTGATTCACCTGAGCAGAGAAGATTAGGGATTAAAGATTCAAAAGAATTAGCTTGGCAAGATTGGCTTGGCACAGCGGGCTTTGATCGTGAAGATGATGAAGATTATTGGGGGAAAAAGTGGGCCGAGGCATATGTTGACTTTGCAGCAGGTGAGAAGAGACAGTGGCTTTATGATATGGGTGTTCGATTTTTTCCAGTAGTTGGTTGGGCAGAACGAGGTGGCTATCTTGCTGATGGTCATGGTAATTCGGTTCCGCGATTCCACGTAGTATGGGGAACTGGACCAGGTGTGGTTGCTCCTTTTGAACGAAGAGTAAGAGAGCATATGAAAAATGGGCTAGTTGAATTTCGTCCGCGACATCGTGTAGATAAATTACTTACAAATGAGGGGACGGTTGTTGGAGTTAGTGGTTCACTACTAGAGCCAAGCAATGCAAAACGTGGAGAAGATAGTTCACGTGAAATTGTTGGTGAATTTACATATGAAGCGAATGCAGTATTAGTTTCGAGTGGTGGAATCGGTGCGAACTTTGATTTAATTCGTCAAAATTGGCCAGCTCGACTTGGCACTCCGCCGAAGAAGATGATTTCAGGTGTACCTGCACATGTTGATGGTCGAATGCTTGGGATTACCGAAGAAGCTGGAGGAAGAATCGTCAATCGTGATCGCATGTGGCATTATACGGAAGGGATTAAAAATTGGAATCCTGTTTGGAGTCATCATGGAATTCGAATCCTTCCAGGTCCATCATCAATTTGGTTTGATGCAACGGGGAAACGATTCCCTGCGCCAAACTTTCCTGGCTTCGATACGTTAGGTACTTTAGAAGCAATTCAGAAAACTGGCTATGATTATTCATGGTTTATTTTAACGAAAAAGATCATCCAAAAAGAGTTTGCACTTTCAGGATCTGAACAAAATCCAGATTTAACTGGTAAAAGTATTAAACAAGTGATGAAAAGAGCAACTGCTGGAATTCCTGGACCGGTCAAAGCTTTTATGGAAAAAGGTGAGGACTTTATCGTTGCTGATCGTTTAGAAGAATTAGTTGCTGGGATGAATAAACTGACTGCTGAAAATCTTATCAAGTTAGATGAAATTGAACGCCAATTAAAAGCACGTGATCGAGAGATAGATAATAAGTTTACGAAGGATTTACAAGTTACAGCTTTAAGAGGTGCACGTAATTATATAGGTGATAAATTAATCCGTGTTGCACCACCTCATAAAATTTTAGATCCGAAAAATGGTCCATTAATTGCTGTTCGACTAAATTTAGTAAGTCGGAAAACGCTTGGAGGCCTTCAAACTAATTTAGACGGAAATGTATTAAACGCTGCAGGAGAAGCAATTCCTGGTTTATATGCAGCTGGTGAAGTTTCTGGTTTCGGAGGCGGTGGCGTCCATGGTTATCGTTCAATGGAAGGAACATTTTTAGGTGGATGCTTGTTTTCAGGAAGACAAGCTGGTAGAGCCATTGGGAAAGTATTAAAGTAAGTCATAACAACTTTAAAATCTAAAAAGTGAAGTCGTTGGAAAAAAGCGACTTCACTTTTTAATGCGTCTAAAAGCCATGTTCCGTATGTGTTATTTGGGATATGGCATTTATTATTTGTCTATGTACTTTATTAAGAAGAGTGATTTACAAAAGATTAATAGTTACTAAGGAGATCGTGGATCTTCATTGTATTATTTTTTAATAGTTCTTGAGAGTATATTTGTTACGTGGTTTTGAAATAAAGGCAGCATAAATTATTTTTAAAATATGATATTAACATGAATAAAAACGTGATTAAGTTGTATAAACTATTTTGTATTTCTTAGTAATTTTATAAAAAAATTCAGAATAAAATGAAAAGTGGTTGAAAAACGACGTTCGTGTCGTTATAATTTTAAATAAAACGACACTAATGTCGTTTTTAAAAGGAGGAAAAAATCATTTGAAGGAATTAATGAAAAATAAAGGTTATTTAACATTAATGACTGCTCAGGCAATTTCTAGTATAGGCGATTGGTTAAGTATTGTTGCCATCATTACACTTGTCGGATTGAAATGGAATGCTACACCTATCGAAGTATCATTTATCATCTTGTGTCTTGCAGTGCCTATGGCGTTATTAGGACCTGTCGCAGGAACTATAGCTGATCGGTTTAGTAGAAAGACTTTAATGATTTTATCTGATGTTATTCGCGCAGGGCTATTTTTATTGCTTGCTTTAGCTGATACATTGTGGTTAGTTTATATTTGTTTGTTTACGATTGGGCTGTTTTCTGCTGTTTTTAATCCGGCAAAAAACGGTAAGCTAAAAGAATTAGTTCCAAATAGCGAAATGAAGAGTGCTATATCTTTAACATCAATGATCGACTCGACTACTAAAGTATTGGGTCCAATCATTAGTGGCATATTGGTTGCTGCAGTTGGTACAACACCGGTTTTTTATATCGACTCTGTTACGTTTATCTTGTCAGCAATATTAATTTGCTTCTTACCTAAAGCTGTTGAACAAATAGCTACGGAGCCAAGCAAAAAAGAAAAAAACTCATCATTTAAACAAGAATTTTTAGAAGGTATCACTTTTATTAAATCGAGTACACAAATATTAGTAGGAATGCTATTTTTAGGATTTAGTCTATTAATCTTACAACTATCAGACTCTCAAATCATTGTTTTACTTAGAGAGCTCCCAAACGCATCTCCCGGTTTATTTGGATATATAGTAACAGGATCAGGCGTAGGGATGTTTTTTTCTGGTCTGCTTTTAGCTAAAAAGACAGATTACCGTGCTTATACACTAATGCTTTTAGGGGTTTGCGGAATAGGACTTAGCTTTGGTATCATGGCTGTATTAACTCATTTTAATTTTGATTATTCAATCATTTGGGGACCAGTATTAGGGCTAATTGCGGGATTTACTGCTGGATTTGTGTTCGTCCCTTTTCAAGCTTCAGTTCAAATCGAAACGCCAGTCCATTTAACAGGTAGAGTGTTTGGCGTTATTAGTAGTGTAACAACAACCGCAACGATTATTGGACCATTACTAGGAGGATGGCTCTCTACAATAATAGGTGTCATACCGACGTTTATCATTACAGCATCACTGTTAGTATTTGTCTCATTAATTGGGTTCTTAACAAAAAACAAAATAGAGCAGGTGAAGAAAGATGTCTCCGAAAGTCAGCAAGGAGCACCTACAGCAACGTCGAACTAACATAGTAGAGGCAGCTAAACAAGTATTTATAGAATATGGGTATGAACGGACTACTATGAAACATGTAATGGATGCCGCAGATGTTAGTAGAGGGGGATTATATCAATATTTTTCTAATAAAGAAGAATTATATGAAGTAATATTAGATGAAGGATTATCCCGAGTTTTAAATGAAACAAGACAGTTGCTAGGTGAAAAGGTAGATTCGTATTGGGAATTACTATTGCTTAGAATGTTTGGCGAAGGTCGAGAGCCAGATGATCAGATGGATCCATTAGCTTCAAGTAATTTAGAGTTTTTCATTACGGGCAGAAACGACGAGCGTAGAAGGAAGTATGGACAAAAGCGCTATATGTATGGTTTAAAACTATATTCAGAAGTAATCGAAGCAGGACAAAAAAATAAAGAATTTAGTAATAAGTATACTAGTGAAATTATAGCTAGATCCATTGTCTCTTTTTTTGATGGACTTGCGCTTGACCACGCGATCCTATCAAAGGAAGATCTAAAGATGAAGGAGCAATCTATTATGTTAGTTGAATATTTAAAAATGGCATTGGATGTAAAGTAGATCGAAAACCTTCGAAAAGGTAAACTAGAAATTCTATTTTTCCCAAATATAAAGATGTTAATGATCAAGAAGGACTGTTTTGTTTAAACAGTTCTTTTTTTAGGCTGTTTTCTAGAAGATTTTTGTTATTAAAAGGGATTTTAAAGCAAACTGTGAATACAGAAGATGATTGGAACGGAAGGTGCGAGACTCCTGTGGGTGTAGCGGGACAGATGAGACCTTAGCAGGCGTCAAAAGGTAGGCATGCTAATACCACGACGTCCTGTCGTAACGCATGCATGACCCATATCGTGTGGGCCCAGGCTCATCGCCCGCCCCACGGAAAGCGAGCATCCTGGAGTGGAAATCTAAGCAATACTTTTTTAATAGCAACAAAGTTTACACAAACAGCCTAAAGATTTTAAATGAATTTTCATAAATAAAAAACTCAAATAATAAATAACTTAATATATGATATCAATTAACTTTGAACCTAGTATTAGTATTCAGTAAGAAGGGAATGAGTGTCATGGAAATTAGAGAGGAGCCTAAAAGCTCTGACAAGAAAACTGACCTCAATGTAATCTATATTGTTTTAGATGATGTGGGATACTCTGCATTAGGATGCTTTGGTTCTGAAATTGAAACGCCTAATATTGATTCATTAGCTAAAAATGGCTTACGCTACAATAACTTTAATGTAACTCCATTGTGCTCCCCAACAAGGGCTAGTCTTCTAACGGGTCGAAACTGTCACTCGGTGGGTGTAGGAATTATAACCGAAATAGATTGGGGTCCTGAATACTCTAATAAACGTGGAAGAATTTCAGATACAGCTGCTACTTTGGCTGAGATATTAAAGATGAATGGAATGGCAACTTATATGGTTGGGAAGTGGCATTTGGTTCCCGGTCATGAAGCAGCATCAAGCGGACCTTTTGATAATTGGCCACTTTCAAAAGGATTTCAACGATATTATGGATTCTTATTAGGAATGACTGACCAATATTCACCGGATTTAGTATACGATAATCATCGAATACCGAAGCCTAATTATGCTAATTATCATCTATCAGAAGACCTGGTCGATAAAACGCTGGAATTTTTGACTGATCATATTTCGGTTACACCTGACCGTCCATTCTTTCAATATATAGCTTTTGGAGCACAGCATGCACCGCATCAAGTACCAAAGGAATTTATTGATAAATATGAAGGAGTTTATGATAAAGGATGGGATCGAATAAGGGAGGAGAGGTACGAGCGACAAAAAGAAATTGGATTGATACCTCCAAATACAGAGCTCGTTGAACGTAACCCTGGAATTAAGGCGTGGGATGAACTAACAATGAAAGAAAAAGAATTGTTTATCAAGTTTCAACAAACTTATGCTGGCTTTCTAACTCACACCGATCAGCAAATTGGCAGGCTTCTTCATTTCCTAGAATCAAAGAATAAGTTAGATAACACCTTGATTGTTTTACTTTCTGATAATGGAGGCAGTCAAGAAGGAGGCTGGAATGGTTCCATTAATGATTCGGCATACTTCAATGGAATCGAGGAAAACGTTGAAACAATGTATGAATATGTTGATGAAATTGGAGGACCTTTCTTAAGGCCAAATTATCCAAAGGGATGGGCTCAAGTTTGTAATACTCCATTTAAATATTATAAGCAAAATACTTTTTATGGAGGGACACATGTGCCTCTCATCATTCAATACCCTCAAAGTATTCCAGATCGCGGAGGAATTCGCACCCAATTTTACCATGCGATCGATATTACTCCTACGATACTAGACATCTTAAACATTGATGTACCACAAGTTTATGAAGGAGTTCCACAGATGCCTATTCATGGTGTAAGTATGATGGATTCACTTACAGAACCACATGTCCCTTCAAATAGAAAAACACAATATTTTGAAATGCTTGGACACCGAGCAATATGGCATGATGGATGGGTTGCTGTAACATATCATGAAACAGGCATCCCTTTTTCTGAAGATCAATGGGAGTTGTACAATGTAAACGAAGATTTTTCGCAAAAGTATAATCTAGCAGAAAAATATCCAGGAAAATTAAGAGAGCTTCAAGAAATATGGTGGCAAGAAGCTGTAAAATACGATGTACTACCATTAGACGACAATCCATTTAGAAAAGGGTATAACGGTTTGCAGGAGGGGAGAACCACATTCGTATTCTATCCTGGCATGGCTCATTTGCCTACAAGTGTTGCTCCTAATATTACTCTTACATCTTACTCTATTATTATTCCAATCTTTCGATGGGACCGTTCAGATGAGGGAGTATTAATAGCACATGGCAATCATTCAAGTGGTTATACATTATATGTAAAAGATAACTATTTAGTATATGAATACAATTATGTTGGTACTGTCTATAAAATTGAATCTTCTATAGAAGTTCCTTTAGGTTTTTCAACTATCCAATTTGATTTTAATCGAGAAATGATTATTATGGGCATGGGAAGACTTTATATAGACGAACAACTTGTTGGTTCAATTTTTATGACACGAACATTACCTTTTTTAATTTCTGTTGAGGGGTTGGATATAGGACGGGACCGATTAACATCCGTAAGCTTTAACTATCAAGTGCCAGAATTTCCGTTTGGTGGGCAAATAGAGAAAGCAATCATAGAACTTTATGAAGAACGAGAGCCAGAGGAGTTTTTTGCATATGAAAGAAAAGATACGATTACGATAAATATTAATGGAACGATTATTTTACGTTAAAGAAATTGTAAGCACAAAATTTAATTTACCCAACAATCGAAAAATAGATTGATGGAAGAAGGTAGTCTTTCACAATTTTAAATTAGATCAAAAAAAGATCCATATTGCGGTCTTTTTTTTGATGAGAAATCAATACGGCCAACAGATCGTTCTGAATGACAATTAGAAAATATAGGCATAATAATTTTCTAGTAAGTGAACTTCTTCTGGGGGCTATGTATGAATCGTATGATTAAAATAATCGGATTTAGTGTTCTAGTCGTTGTATTAATTGCTGTAGCATCAGTATTTTTATCCCCTCGTCCAGTTACATGGTTTGTAAAAAAATCATTTAAGGGTGGCATTGAGGTTGCAGCCGAGGATTTTGATAACGCAAAACAAAAAACTAAGATGGAGAAGGATATTGATTATAATTCAAAATATAAAAATGGCACATTCGATTTGATACGTTATAAAGGAAATGAAAAAAATGTTCCGACGATCTTTTGGATTCATGGTGGAGCATTCGTTGGTGGAGATAAGGGTGATGTACGAAAATATGCTACGTATATAGCTAGTCACGGGTACAATATTGTAAATATTAATTATGGATTAGCCCCCGATGTTTCTTATCCCATACCTTTACAACAAATTGACGAAGCATATCGGTTCATCAAAAAAAATGCAGATAAATATGCTCTTGATTTAAAGGATGTATATTTTGCTGGAGATTCAGCAGGGGCTCAACTAACAGCTCAATTTGTTAGTATACAAATGAATGAAAACTTTTCAAAAACGGCTAAAATTGATAGGAATGTAGATCCGAATACGATCCGAGGGGCGATACTACTTTGTGGACCTTATGATATTAAAGAAGTAGCAGCAAAATCCTCAACTAAAGCGAAACGTTTTATCTTTAAGCGAATCGGTTGGGCGTATTTTGGAAAATACAATTGGGAAGATGAAAAGTCTACAAAAGAAGCATCACTCTTAAAAAATGTCCCTGAGAAATTTGTTTCTACATTTATAACGGATGGAAATACCGGATCTTTTGAATGGCAAGGGAAACGGTTTGCTAGTCTTTTAGAAAAACGGACTGGTGTCAAACATGTCTTCTATCGTAAATCAGAAGGCGATCTTGGCCATGAATACCAGTTTCAAATGGATAGGAAAGCTGCTCGAAATACATTTAATGAATTATTGAACTTTTTAAATGGAACGAAAATTTCTGAAATGTAATCTTAATGTGAAAATTGATTGTTCATTTGTTTCTATTTTTATAAATGTATTGAAACAAAGCCGATTTCTAATATAGAAGTCGGCTTTGTCTTTATGGACTAGATGGTGATAAAAATTAGATAAATGTTACAAATAAATTGTTTAGTTTACTCCAACAGCATCAAACGATTTTTTAACAGAAGTAACTTCAGCTGAAGTTGCACCATAAAGGTCAGCGGCCGCTTGAACAAGAGCAGCACGAGCTTGACTAAATGTTGATGAAGCTGTTAAGTAAATAGTATTTGCACGATAATAGATTGCACCTAATTTATCGTTACCGATACCTGTAACAGTCACACCATAATGTGTTCCACCTTTTGCTAAAAGATAAGCAGCTTTATTAATAATTCCGCTATTTGTATGAACTCCACCATTATCAGCTGTTCCAGTGTAACGTTTAGAGTAATGATCAGGATCACCATATTTTGTTGGATCGCTCATCGAACGAAGCGCATCATTTGCAACACCAGGTGTGTAAATATCTTCTCCGATTTCATAATCAGGATTGTGATTATCATAAAACTCAACAAGTGTTCCAAAAATATCAGAGATAGCTTCATTTAAAGCGCCAGATTCATTTTGATAGATTAAACTTGAAGTAGTATCCGTTACTGCGTGTGTAAGTTCATGTCCAACTACGTCTACGCTACCTGATAATGGAATGAATGTAGATCCATCTCCATCACCGTAAACCATTTGGGTACCGTTCCAAAATGCGTTGTTATAGTTACGACTATAATGAACACTAGACTTTAATACAGCGCCTTTACCATCATAAGAATTACGACCAAAAACATTTTTATAATAATCGTAAGTTTTACCTGCATAATAATGGGCATCAACTGCAGCTGCATCATATGAGCTATTTAGAAGGTTGTCGATACTTGACCATAGAGAACCAGAAAGGCGAGTGCGATTTGCTGCGTCATATGTGAAGATGCCTCCACCTTTTGTATTATCCTGTAAATAATAAGTTGATCCAGAAAGCGTCATGTTTAACAACTTAGAATCTCCAAGAACCCCGTTTCCAGTTCCCGAAACACTCGTTCCAGCAATTGTACCACCAGGCTTACTAGCTGCTGCAGGTGCAGTTGTAGTTGTAGTTTGTCCGTGTACTTCATCAATATTATTATAGCTATTTAAAATTTTCCCTGTAGAAGCCTCAATAAAATAGTTATAGTTTCCTGGTTTTGGAGAAAGGAAGTTTAAGTTTACTAGATAAGCATAAGTAGCTTCATCCCCATTTGGATAAATAACTAGCTCAGCAGTTGGATCTTTTTCATATTCAGGTGTATAGCCTAAATCTTCTTCTGCAATTTTAATCGATTTATTGGCATTTACTTTCTTTACATCCTTAAGTCCCTTTTTAGTTTCAAGATTTGGGGCAACTGTACCAGAGAAAACAGTTAAAACTCCATTATCCGCTACTAGTGCAGTTTGAGTTGATCCCCAAACAGGAACACCATCATATACTTGTTGAAGGCGAAGAGCGGTAGAACCTAATTTGTCTTTATTGTTAGATTTAATGATAAATGATTCTTCAGATGACTTCGAACCCAGCTTGAATTTCTCTTTGTTTGCATTCACATAATCATATACAACGCTTTCAGCACTTTTAGCTGATGGTTTTGTTAAATTACCTGAAACAAATTCAGGTGAATCAACAGACTTGTTGTACTTGTAATTGGATAAAACATTCTTAGGTGCAGCATATGTAGATGTTACTGCCAATGTACTAGCTGCTAAACCGACTGACAAACCAACTGCTAAAACTTTTTTATTCATCCAAACTCCTCCTGTTTTTATGTTAACCTAATATTGAATTCAGGTTAACAAATTGTGATAACGAAACATATCGTAACACGCTCAAAATTAGTTTTCAAACTATTTTTTAAATTTCGAATAGTTTTATTTTTATCGACAATAAGCAACATAAATTATGAGTTTGTAAGAAAAAAATCAAATAATGTAGAAACATACACGAGTAGGATATTTAGAGAATAGAAGGTTATTAGTTGTTTGAAATTGGATCAAATATTGAAGTAATTAAATACGATAATGAAGTAAGAATTAATTTTAAGTGTTGATTAACTCGAAGTTGTAAATGATGAATAGATGTTTATACTAAAGGAATTTGTACAATGTATCAATAGGGAAAAACTATTAGATTATTAAAATGAGATGAGAGAAAATATCCATATTTTACCGTTAGAATAATTTACTTAATTTGGTAAATTGTCCTCATGTGATAGAAGGGATTTTTCACAAACATTTCGATTTGAACAATCAAGAATGGGGATAAATTCGTATATTTATCGAAGTCGGACTTATTTTTGCAGGGGATAAACTTGTTTTCTTATTTAACTAACTGTCAATTTAATTTAATTAAAAATGTAAAATATTTCCAAAAAAGTATTTGGTATAAAACCAGTCAAACTATTAATATTTACATATGATTATATTATATATAAAAATAGAATGTCATAATTCATCTTAGGACGAGCCCAATAAAAATAGAAATGGGTGTTTTCTTGGAGAAAGAAGAAAAGAAAAAAAAATGTAACTGCAAAGACTCAAGGCATTGCGGTTGTAAATGTGACTGCAAAGACTCAAGACATTGCGATTGTAAATGTGATTGCCATTGTCGAGATTGCAATAGATGTCAAAAGTGCTGTTGCTGTCCTGGCCCTAGAGGACCTAGGGGAAAAGAAGGAGAAAGAGGAAAAAGAGGTAAAACGGGAGCAACCGGAGTGACAGGAGCGACAGGGACAGCAGGTTCAACTGGAGCAACAGGTTCAACAGGTTCAGCCGGAGCGACAGGAGCGACAGGGACAGCAGGTTCAACTGGAGCAACAGGTTCAACAGGTACAACCGGAGCGACAGGAGCGACAGGGACAGCAGGTTCAACTGGAGCAACAGGATCAACAGGTTCAACAGGATCAGCCGGAGCAACAGGATCAACAGGTTCAACAGGAGCAACAGGAACAACCGGAGCAACAGGAACAACCGGAGCAACAGGGGCAACCGGAGCAACAGGAACAACCGGAGCAACAGGAACAACCGGAGCAACAGGAACAACCGGAGCAACAGGAACAACCGGAGCAACCGGAGCAACAGGTCCAACCGGAGCAACCGGAACAACCGGAGCAACCGGAGCAACCGGAGCAACAGGTCCAACAGGAACAACCGGAGCAACAGGTCCAACCGGAGCAACCGGAGCAACAGGGGCGACAGGAGCAACCGGAGCAACCGGAGCAACAGGAACAACCGGAGCAACAGGAACAACCGGAGCAACCGGAGCAACCGGAGCAACCGGAGCAACCGGAGCAACAGGAACAACCGGAGCAACCGGAGCAACCGGAGCAACTGGGGCAACCGGAGCAACCGGAGCAACAGGTCCAACGGGTCCAACAGGTCCAACCGGAGCAACTGGGGTAACAGGTTCGACCGGGGCAACCGGAGCAACCGGAGCAACTGGGGCAACAGGAACAACAGGAGCAACTGGCCCTACTTCGACTACTTCCACCAAAATTTCCGTATTTGAAGGGATGTCTTCGGGTTTTCAGCGAATAGTCGGTTCACCTGGTGCAACTTCTCAAACTATTCCTATTACAATAGGAGCAACAGGAACCTTAGTTGGATTTTCAGCATCTATAAATATAAATAACTTACCAGTTGGGTCATACACTTTTCAAATATGTATTAATGTGATTAATAATGCAGCTGCACCCGCAGTTGCAAATATATTATCTACTGTAACTTTTACTAATACAGCTGTGATGTCGGGAACCTTTGTTTTTAGCATTAGACCAACAGATGTAGGACCACAACCCGTGCTTTTCTCCAATGGTACCCCTTATGCACCTGCACCTGCGACTGTAACATGGACGACAATTGTTCCAGGTAACCCACTTGCAAGAAATGATGCGTTATCTTTATTTTTGATTGGTAACTTGACAAATAGTGCTGTTTACGGAGTAGCTGCTTCTACTGCTATTTAATTAGACTTTGAAAATTCATTCCTTAGCTTTTCAAGACTTAATTAATAAAAAAGCTTAAAAATAAGGAATTAAACAAAGTGCCCATTTGTACTATTTAATGTCAAATATTTTAAAGCAAAAAAGAAGGATAGAAATAGCATCTGCTATTTCTATCCTTTTTTTGTACTACAATTGAACTGATTCACTACAACAATATTTTCTTATGTTGTTCAACTATTGCATACGTTAGTTCAATAAAAGCATCAGAATTTCAGTGTAAAACATTACTAACCAGGTCGATTGCACTATTTTATACTTTTATATTTGATATATAATCCTGTTATTCCTGGTGGTTCTAGCAACAAATACAGTAGAAATCACTCTTATCTTTTGATAATTGAGATTTTTTTTAGTTACTACAATTTCAGTTTTATATTTTTCTTGAAAATAAGTCTCTGTTAAAGTAAAACTTTGCTATTTGAATTTAAAAATAAGAAGTCAATCTATACAGTCCTATCACGATCTTATTCAACTAACACTTGCATCAGTTCAACAACGATGTACTGCATCCGCGGTTCCTTTTTAATGCACTAAATGGTAGATTTGTTGAAGAAGGATATTTTCCTGATTTAAGAGAATTAGAATTTCAAACAAACCTTACACGAATACAGGTATTGAAAATAACAGGAACATAGGAGATATGAAATATGAAAATCAATAGAATAGATCATGTGAGTATAAACGTAAATAATCTTTCAGAGGCTAAAGCGTTTTTTCTTGATTTAGGACTTGAAGTGCAAGCGGAATGGGAATTGGATGGAGAACAGTTGGACAGAATAGTTGGGCTTAAAAATGTTAAAACGGCATGTGTAGGATTGGGGATGCCAGATGGTCAGGCATGGATAGAGCTAGTCAAATTTTATACGCCGTCAGATGAAAAAGATATTCAGCAACCTTTTGCAAATACGTTGGGAATCCGACATATTTGCTTTGCTGTTGAAGATATTGAAGCTATTGTTGCAAAATTGAAAAAGAAGGGTACGGAAATCTTTAGTGAGATACAGCAATATGAAGAAAGTTATAAGTTATGTTACGTTCGTGGTCCAGAGGGAATTATTTTAGAGTTGGCGGAGAAAATCAGATAAATTATAACTAACGCATGCGTTAATTCAATAGGTAAAACAAAGATCCTTCTCAGAAATAAGGATCTTTTTTGTGTAAACTAATACAATTAGTAAAGAATTTTTTAACTTTTTCCGTTAAGGATATAACATTCAGTATAGAACTTTTTTCCAGCTACAAGGGAGGTTCAAATATACCCATAGAGGATAAAGAAACTTTCCATCAAATAATTTAAATATATAAAATTGTAAAACTTTGGAAATATCTTAAAGTTTTAGAATGCTATTATTCTATTTATGAATGGAGAAATATTGTAATGGTCTTATTTGCATTGATTTTTATTATTTTAGGAATTATCGGTACATTTTTCCCAAAAGTTTCATGGTTTATGAGTGAAGGTTGGAAGTTCAAAGATGCAGAACCTAGTACTGCAGCCCTTGTAATTGCAAGAATAGGTGGAGTTATATCTATAATACTTGGGTTCTACCTTTTTACCACTTAATTAAATTTTTCAATCGTTTGATTTAATTAAAATAATTGTGTTGCTGATAACAAAAAATAGTCTTGTTAAGTGATTATAGAAATATCTTTAAGCAACTAACGCATGAATTAGTTATATAAGAAAGCTAAAAAAGTCGATTCCCAAATGTGGGAGTCGTCTTTTTTATAATGTGATTCGTCTCGATTTGCTTTCTCAAGATTGCATGGAATATCACAATAAGATATTGTTTTCGGTACAATGGTTCGTCATCTTAAACAATTGAACTGTTGTGTGGAGGAAATTAATTGAATGAATAAACATGATCAACTAAATACAATCAAGGAAGATTTTATTAATTGTCAAAAAGTGTTATTGGCAATTGGTGATGAAACTCGTCAATCCATTTTGTTAGTTTTAATGGGTACGGATTGTCAAACAGGATTGCGTGTAGGTGAAATCACTAAACAAACACATCTTTCTCGTCCAGCTGTCTCTCATCATCTTAAGATTTTACGAGATGCAGGTGTAATTTTAATGCGAAAAGAAGGGACAAAAAATTATTATTTTATTGATGTACGTACAAAATTAGGTTTATTAAAAAATCTTGTGATGGATATCGAAGAGTTAATGCAAAAATTTTATTGAAACTATATAGATACATGTACATTAAATGGGGGGATATGAAATGAAAGCAATGGTTATTGATCGTTATGGCAAAGTCCCAATGCATATGGCAGAAATGTCTTTACCTGATATGGGAGAAAATGAGGTACTAGCAGAAATTCATGCAGCTAGTATTAATCCTGTTGATTTTAAAATACGCGATGGAAAAGTGAAATTGTTACTTGAATATAAAATGCCACTTATCCTTGGTAATGACTTTTCTGGTGTAGTAGTAAAGGTTGGTGCAAAAGTAACTCGTTTTAATGTTGGAGATGAAATATATGGACGTCCACGTAAACAGAAAATTGGAACGTTTGCTGAATATATCGCAGTTCATGAAGATGATATCGCGTTAAAACCTAAAAATTTGAGCTTTGAGGAAGCAGCATCGGTCCCATTGGTTGGGTTAACTTCATATCAAGCCTTACATGACATACTTCAATTACAAAAAGGACAAAAGATTTTGATTCATGCTGGAGCTGGTGGTGTTGGTACCTTTGCTATTCAACTCGCAAAATTAATGGGTGCCACCGTTGTTACAACTGCCAGTGCAGAAGGGATGGATTTAGTAAAATCTCTAGGTGTAGATGAAGTCATCAATTACAAAAGTACAAAATTCGAAGAAGAACTGAAAAATTATGATGCGGTATTTGATACACTTGGGGGAGAGACACTTGAAAAATCATTCAATATTATAAAAAACGGTGGGAAACTTGTTTCCGTTTCAGGATTGCCAAACGCTCGTTTTGCTAAAGAATATGGTTCTGGATTTTTTAAGACAATGTTATTTTCAGCTGTAAGTTATAAACTAACTATGCTTGAAAGAAAGTATAATGTTCAATATACGTTTTTGTTTATGAAACCAAGTGGAGACCAATTACGTATTATTTCAAAATTTATCGAATCTGGAAAAATTAAACCTGTAATTGATAAAGTCTTTTCTTTTAAAGATGCTCAAATGGCGATGGAATATTCGGAATCAGGAAGAGCAAAGGGGAAAATAATTTTAAAAATCAGATAGTTATCAAATTTTTTGGAATTACCTCGTATATACGAAAGTGGCAATTTTCAGTGTGGTTGTGAATTGGAAGCATCCAAATGAAATTTAGTTGTCTTTTAACCAAATTAGTTCAACAAGAATTTATCCTAATACAACTAACGCATGCTTTAGTTGTAGATCATGAGTTGCTTAATTGCAGCTTTTTTTATTGGCGTGCCCAGCAAGCCGTTAATTGCTAACTGGTGAAAGTCCAGTCTAGGTAAGAACCAAGTCGCCTAGTAGCTAACAGGCAACTGGTGGAGAAATCCTAAGG